>Ga0247733_1000079_pt1 | contig 158057 bp, 193 predicted proteins | sample UWRJL043104R2_FD_180932 | JGI IMG/M metagenome (GOLD analysis project Ga0247733, IMG submission 180932) | Plant litter microbial communities from Arlington Agricultural Research Station in Wisconsin, United States - UWRJ-L043-104R-2 | ecosystem: Environmental > Terrestrial > Plant litter >... | reverse complement strand
GACGTCGCAGCCGTCACAGCCGCAATCAACGCCCCAGTTGACCGCACGAGCGTCGAAGATTAGCGGATTAGCGCGTCTCAGTTCAAAAGCCAGTTCCATCACCGGCGTACACAAACCGCCGCTTTCCCCAGCTGGTTCTTCTCTCCGACCAGGCACCAAATCGTCACGGGACACCGACTTTGGAGAAGAAAGCTTCAAAACGCCCCCAGAATCGTCTCGCCAATCTAGTCCAAATCACCCTTCTGCTTCATTCGCGGTTCCTCCGTTGTCACTTAGTCCTCGCTCATCGACACATCGAGCCTCCATGGCGAGCTCGACGGCGCAGTCTCCTAGGATATTTCCGCACGACCACCGACCGTCTGTTTCCACTGTCGAGGATACAGCAGTAAGCTCAGGTGACGAATCTGATACAGGCTCCCAGTACGCTACACCACCGCCTATAGAGGGCGGAAAGGCCGAGCCCTCGACGCCAGAAATTCCCTCCGTGGATGGTCTGCTTTTAGACCCTGGATCGGATTCAGATACTGATCAACCTTCATCTGCTCTGACTGGCTCACCACGGTCAAAAGTCAGACGTAGTCTTCATCGTACGTTACGAGACTCACATGGTAGCTCAGGTCACCGTCGGAGCTTTAAAGGCAGAGACTCCGGATCGACCGTAGTGAGCGAGGATACACAAGAAAGCGAGGGGCTTTCGCGCAGACACGGGAGCTTCACTGTTCACGGGAAAAAGGCGTCCGTCATCCAGTTCGGTCCGGATTGGCACAACGCAGAAGAACGACTAAAGATACGGAAGCAGGCTCAAGAAGCCATGCAAGAAGGTTCAGCCGACGAGCGAGACGGCAGTGTCATCAGTGACGGCACAGCTACGATCCTAGCAACACCAGTGAGCAAAGGTTCTGACGATTCTGCGTATCGACCTAGTTCATCAGAAACCCGCAAGCAACGCCATGTGTCATCTCAAACCATCACGCCGGCATCGTATCAGAGATCTGTGAACGGCCATGGATCGGACTCTGACACAGCCTCTGAGATGAGCGAGATCGCTGAGGAATATCCCAAAGAGTCGGCCGTAAAAGCAAGTTCACCAATCCAGCATCCACCCAGTAATGAAGAGGAGTCTGGTACCGAGCGAGTCAACCTGCCAAGAACAATATCGCAAACAGTCGAGGCATAGCGTTGGCCTCTTATTATGTACTTGCATCTGCATTTGGAAAAAGATTCCCCTTGCCGCTCTGCTCTCCACACTATATACGTGTGCATGCTCGCCTTTGCCTTTCCTATATCTCTGCTCTCTTTTACTGTCTTCCCTCTGCACATAGGCGCCCATGCATTCTTACGACAGCACATGCCGGCGCAGCTGGCCTCCGAGTTTGTTATCCGGTTCTTTCAGGTCCGAGTGCTCATACAGGCACGATGCCACAATTTTCTTTCCCTTTCCGCCCAACTCGAGTTCCCTGTGTTATGGGTGGGATACTGCATAGAAATGAGGATTTGCTGGGGAGGCGTTTATTTTCTTTGATCTTACGGGGGTTTTGATGGTGTCAAAAGCGCTGGATGTTTGTAAGTACGGCATGCACGCGATAGTCTTCATGAGCATGAAGCGGGTTCATCTGGGCGAGAGGGTCGGGATGGGTGTGTGGCATGTAGTTGATAACGGACAATATACCTGTGAAGTCGAATATACATGATCACGTATAACTGCGCCGGGCCGCTCCGAATCATCCAGATTCCACTTGAAGACCTGTTAGACGGGGCAGGTCTCAACCGCCTATGCTAAGCGTACACTAGTCGTGTAATTTCAGTGTATCTTAACATTTAGATTGTTAGTAATCGCTCATAATCTTGATACAAATTTACACTGGCGCGTTACCTATATAATAACCCTTCTATCGCCACGTTAATATATTAAATTTGAAGCTTTTTAAACTATAGCAATTGCCTATTAGTATAACTTTCTTAGTATTAAGCTTATAATAGAGACCTAGGTCGCCGGCCCCGACGCCCCCGACGCCTTCGCCGCCCCTAATCCCTCGCGCCGCGCTCTAGAAGCTGGCTTCCACGAAGGGCTTAATAACCCATATAACCTAGCTATATTACGAGAAGAGCTCTTCGCTATTAAGGCGTCAATTTAACTCTCCCCGGAGCGGTTTGAGCTCTTATAGCCATACGTCTCTAACGTTTAGAGCTACTAGAACCGACGCACGTGCGACGAAGTAGTTATAGAGTACTATAACTACTAACTACGTCGCTTAACGTATATACTAAAGGGTAGCAACCCTAGTAGCGCGTTAAAGTTAATACGGAATAGAGCTATATACTAGATAGCTTACCGAGTAGAGTTTTATACGCGCAGTAAGTCATATACTATTTAGTGCGTTAGTTAAGACGCTTACTCTTATATACTTAATAACTTAGATATCCTAAAGCGGAATAACGTATTAAAGCTAGTTATATAGAAGCTTATATAGCTTATCCTAGATATACCGCCGAGTAATATACTTAGCTCGCTATAGATAGCTAGTATAATAAGAGATAGGGCTCGCTAACTTAAGGCTATAGGTAGGCGCTTTCTCGATACTAAATAGGTAATAAATTAGTATCGGGTAAGTCTTAAAGCTACCTCTAAGTTACGGCTTAAGAGTAAGAATAGTCTAGTTAATAGCTAGCTTTATAACGCCTAGAAGTACCTTAAGGCGAATAACTAGTAGTACTATAACCTAGGCTTAGTACTATATACTAACGGTAGAGGTATATACCGCGCGCTAGTATTTACGTAGCTTTATTAGTTAAAGACGCTTATCTAATATAGCTATCTAACGCTAATAGACTCCACGTATAAAATAAATAACCTTAAATAGTATTTATATATATTAGTAGTAAGAGGAAGCTTAGGAGTAGCGCTACCGTACGCTTATATTCTTATAGAGTCTAAAGAGAGTATATTATTAGTAGTAGGGCTATATATAATTAAGAGGTAGTATTAATAGCTTATTAGGTAACGGTAGAAGCTATACTATATATTAACTAATAACTCTATAGTAGAGTAGTTAGTAGTTAAGAAGGCTTTTCTAGAACTTAAAGCTAGTAAGTAAGAGGTTACTTATATACTCTATATAGTTTATAGTAATTATACGCTATAGTAGCGTTTACGCGCGCTAGAGATACTAAGAAAGATATAGGAAGCTATATACTACTATACTAAAATAGTATATAATAAATACTTAAAAGAAGCGCTAGCGCTTACTTATTTATATATAAAGAAGAAGAACCTAAACTATAGAACCCTAATAGAGCTATAGAGATAGAGGATAGCTACGTAGAGATAGAAGTATAGATAGTTAGTAGTAGAGTCTATTAGTAAGTAATTCGTAATACTAAGCTCTAATTCTAAGAAAGTTCTATTACGGACTTTCTAATACGGACTAGTATCTACGCCTACCTAAATACTAAAGTTATTTATAATAGTAACTTTATTCTCTTTAATTAATACTTCTCTATTAATAGACGTCTAAAAAATACTAAAAGCGTCGTAAAATAATAGTAATATAAAGAAGGATTTCGACGTAGTTAAATATATATAGAATAAGTAGTTCTAGATAAAGCGGTAGTAGGCTTTATTCGCGTATTAGTATTTAACGCTACTACTATAGATTATAACTACTAACCTTATTAAAAGCTAGTATAATAGCTTAAAGAAGAAGAGTAGTACTATAATAAGGCTATAAGTATAATATTTACTAACTAGACTTACTAGAGTCGTCTATAAGACTACTTAATAGTAGGACTCTCGTCTCTATAGCGCTAAACGTAGTTTTTATATAAAAAAGCTTTCTAAAGTATAACTTAAACTAAGGCTTAGTTTATTCCTATTTCCTATATAAAAGTTACTTATACACGAGCGCTAGCTTATATAATAATATATTAAGGATAGCGTATAGCTTAAGCCTTATACTAATAAGCTAGTCTACTTATATAACTTCTATTAAAAGTATAATCTTCTATATATCTATCTTTAGCAACGCTACCTTATATACGGCACTATTACTAAGGCTAGCTTTTAAGAGTTTATCTCTATATTTAAGGACTACGGCTTTAAAGTATATAACTTATAGAGTAAGAAATATATTAAATTAGCTATATAGCTAGAAGAGAAGAAGAAGAGTACTATTATTAGCGATACGCTAAAAGTACGAGAAGTAATAGAATAGCTCCGCTTAAAGTAGTTTAATTTAGTAGAGGAAATTATATAATTTACGACTAACGAAAGCGTAGCTATTTATATTAACTAGATTATTAGCCTTACCTATACTATTAGCCTATTTTTACGCAGTACTATGCGCGCGGTGCTTAAGAATTTATACTTTAGTAGATTACTTATAGACCTTTAAGCTAACGATCTCCTTATAAAAGGTAACTCTTAGTACTTACTATCCTTATAGGTACCGCTAGAAGAGGTAGTTAACGATTTTAACTAGGTTATTAGCTATAACGACTCTACTATATATACGTATAAGGATGGCGATAGCGACAGAGAGCTTAAAGAGAATAAGAATAAGGGCTATAATAAGGGCGATATTATATTTAATAAACTTAACGAGTAGATACTTACTAAGAGCGAGTAGTATAATAAAAATACTATAATTTTATCTATATAAGCCCTCACTAAGTATTTTAATAACCTCACGTTTATTACGAATCTTTAAGCGCGAGCGCTAAGCGCCATATCTATATAGGTGGGTAGTAATGTGAGCTAGTATCTAAAACACGTATAAGCGCTAATAATCTGAATGTTATGATACATCGAAATTACACGACTAGTGTACGCTTGGCATAGGCGGTTGAGACCTGCCCGTTAGACGTGCGCTTACTAAGACCGAACCCCTCACTCCTTCCCGCGTCGCGAGCTCATCGTGCCTCGGCACCTCGAAGCTCTCCGCAACAAGCCATGCGCACGAGAGTCATGATCTGCACTACTTAACCGCGCATTCACAGCATCCAGTCATCTCAACTAACACTGAACGCACTCATCTACAGCTAGTCATCCCCCACTTCCCCGTTCAACCCATCGCTCAACCTCTTAATCGAAACCAACGTCCTTCCTGAGCTCCTTCCACATACACCTCAACGCACTCGGTTCTCCACAATGGCCCACGCCGCCCCTGCCAATGACCTTCGCGTCCCGGCCCTCTTCGACTTCTCCTCGCACATCGTGCTCGTTTCAGGCGGTGCGACGGGGCTGGGCGAAATGGCCGCCCAGGCTTATGTGCAGAATGGGGCAAGGGTTATCATTGCGTCGCGCAAGGAGAGTGAATTGAAGAAGACGTGTGAGCGATTGAATAGTCTGGGGCCGGGAAAGTGCGAATATGTCGTTGCTGATTTGGGCGATAAGAAGGGGTGTGTGGGGTTGTGTGAGGAGGTTAAGAAGAGGGTTGGGAGGTTGACGGTTCTGATCAGTGAGTCGGCCTCTTTCCGTTCGGTGAAAGCATTATTGGATGATTGGGTTATGCATGTGATGTGGAGATGTGTGTCGGTTCAATTGCTAACGGGGTATTCCGCGCAGACAACACCGGCGCAACGTGGGGAGCTGATTATTACGATTTCCCTGAAAGCGGATGGGATAAACTCATGGCGTTGAATGTGAAGAGCATTTTCTACATGACCGTAGGACTGGAATCATTACTGCTTAAGGGCGCGACACCGGATACCCCGTCGAGAGTCATCAATATCGCGAGCATGGCTGGTATCCAAACACTCGACGTTACTACCGGCGAAGGCGGCGGTCTCTCTCCGCCGGGAACTGGAACATTCTCATGTACGTCTCCTTACCCTTCCCGCTTTCCCACGTCCCCACCACTGTGCTAACAACGCATAGACGGCCCCTCCAAAGCAGCCTGCATCCACCTAACCAAAATGACGGCCTCGAAACTCGCCCCCAAGAACGTCATGGTCAACGTCATCTGTCCCGGCGTCTTTCCATCGCGCATGACGAAGTTTGGGTTGGATAAGTACATGGATACGCTTGTGGCGGGGCAACCTACTGGCAGGATTGGGAAGGCCAGTGACTTTGGGGGGTTGGTGCTGTTTTTGGGGAGTGCGGGGAGTGCGCATATGACTGGGAATGTATTGGAGATTGATGGGGGTGCTACGTTGACAGGGTGGACCGGGAAGAAGAGTGAAAGTAAAATCTAGATGGCGGTTGTGGGTAACAGGTTTTGTACACTATTTAGTTACATAGCGATTTCGAAGCATTGTATTCCAACGCATTGAAGTTCCAGTCCGCAGGAGAGCATCTACCGGGCATACTCGCTCAATGAATAAAGCAGCGTGACGAATCCTTCGCAGGCATATTAGTCCAGGCGACTCTGGAGGTTCCTCTTGCGTGCATATGTCATTACATTGTGTAGCTTCTTGTATCGCACAAGGCGAGTGATATCTCGTGATAGAATTTTATCCACACTCACGTGCGGCAGATTATGTTACGTCTACCTGCTGTGCTCTCTCAACAGAGCAGCAACGCTCGCCTTTCAGTATGCTTGCGCTACTATTATTCAGCGGAGTGTGATCACTACATTGCTTTGGTCAGAGGCCGTCTGAATTGGTGTTCCATGGTCACTAGTGACTGAGGGACCAGCTGTGGCTGTATGGTCTCAAATCTACCATCCTTCCCATTATCCGACCACATAGGAAGCCGCACATAGTGACATATCAATTTCTTTCTGACTGCAGGCGCAGTCGTAACACTCCTCTATGGACTTCGCATCTTCGTTCGAAGCAGCCATTTCGCCTTCGACATCACAGTATGGATGAGGCAGTGGATAGACACTGGATTCAAAAAGTCGTCACACTGAGTTTTTTTTTCGGCTTTTTCTTCGCTTTATTCGCCACAAGCAAAGTGCCCGGATTGTGCTCCTGCGGTTTTCGAAAACAACTGGCCCGAGTTCGGTGGGGGTTGGGGGTGCGCTCGGCACCTTGAACAGAGTCCGCAACTGTTCAAGATAACTCGAAAATATAATTTTGTCCTAGCTGTATCCATCAGCATCATGATGCTAACGGGGGCCGAAATTGATTGGACACTTGCTTACATGTAGCAGCTGGGAAAGGACTCTGGGTACTTCTTTTCTACTATCTACGAAGAAATGCCTAGAGAAGCAAGGATTTTCGGATAGTCTTGTCCTCGGAAGGAGGCAGATGGGTTCCACAGGCGAGTGACAACCTTTTCGAAGCCTTTCATGTGACGATCAACGCTTCCAGAACCTCCAGCTCTTTCCCCCCTCTCTCCTCTCCGAATTCCCGATCACTCTCCCCTTGACCGGCTGCTTCATCTGATCCAGCTTATAATTCTTCAAGAAAAGCGTCAAAAACGGTATCGGTGCCGCCGCACAAAGTGCTCCAGTAAGCATATACTTCATCGTCTCCTGATACGCCCGATTAATCGCAATACGCGCCGGCGAACCCGCAGGATACAACGTGTAGTTCGACGACACGGTCACATCACCGTAGATAGTTGCGTAATTGGCAGTTAGATCAGGCGGTAGGTAGAGCTGTAATTTGCGGGGGACGTAGGTACTCCATATAGCGCCAGAAATTGCTGCACCGACGGCACCGCCGACTTCGAGGAGAGTGAGCCAGACGGTTGTTGCGGCGGCGACTTGTTGGTGGGAGGCGGAGGCTTGGACGCCGAGTTGAACGGGGACGTTGAGAAAGCCGCCGCCGATGCCGATGGCGATTTGGGTCCCGACCATTGTGCTTGTCGAGGCTGATTCGGTGCGATAAGCCATCATGAGGCCGCTTGCAGTATGTCAGTTTGAGGTGAATTATGCCTGGGGTTTGAGATTCCTACAAGCCCATGAGATAAATGCAAGAACCGAAGGTGACGTAGTATTTGTAGTGGGCGGTATACTTGATCATGAGCGACACGACAATCGAGGAGACGGTGGAACTGAAAGAGAATACTCGGGTGATGTAGCCGGCTGTGACGATCGACTTGTTCTGCACGATGAGCAGGTAGGAGTTGAAGTACGGAAAGACGCTCATGTAGAAAGCCACTACAGGTTTCGTTAGTGTCTGACACAAAAAAGGGGGTGGGATACAGACTGAAATACAGGAATGCGATCAGTACACCTGCAACGATCGTACGCTCCTTGAACAAGTTCGGCGGAAAGAAGGCTTTCGGCGCCAATTTCTTACTCGTCTCCCAGAATGGGAACGCGATCATAGCAACTCCTCCAACCACAAGCATGGCGATCATACTCGGATTCCGCCATTCACCTGATGCGTTGGGAGCCAAAGTAAGAGGAAGGAGGATCAGTGAGATGCCCGCAGTCAGCAGTAAAAGGCCGAAAAAGTCCAAATCGTACCAGAGGTTCTTCGTGACTTCCCAAGCGGAGTGGCCGTGAAACGGGCTGGGAAGGTCGAAGCCCAGCCTTTTCGCTCGTTGTTGGCTCATCCACAAGCTTACAGCTAGAGGAATAAACGTCACAGGAAGAATGATGGCCCAGATACCATAGCCCCAACGCCATCCCGCATTCGCTAGGATACTGGCACCGACTTCTGGACCTGCCCAAACAGTCCAGAGGAATGGCACGTCGAAAAGTGTTGAGAAGAGAGCGCGATTCAGTAGGTCAGTCGTATCGGCGACAAAGATCTGCTGTAGGATCTGCAGGCCGTTGAAACCGGCGGCCCAGAATATTTGCGCGCTTGCAAAAGTTTGGACGCTATTGGCACCTGCTTGTTGTATGTATCCAATCGTGTACAAAACTATGGTGAGCGTAAAGGACTCGAACCGACCGAACACGTCGGCGATCTTGCCGATGGGGGGCTTGATAACAGCTTGGTGATGAATCGTCAGTCTGGTAATGAGAGAGTAGGACGAGCTAGCGATGAATAAGAAGCGTCGGAGACTTACAATTGACTATACCCTGTACGACATAAATAGTCGATATAAGCGAATGTGCCCCGTAAGAGCTGGTAGCAAAAGGTACTAGCAAACCGGTGACCTGAAGCTCGAGAGATGTGACGTTGGCGATGAGAAGGAGTCTGTATATCAAGTGGTCAGATCTTCTTCGTCCGAAGACGTTGATGAGATAGGTTCACGTACGTGACATAAGCGATGATGAGCGAGGCCTTGGTCCAACTCCTGCTCACAGCCTCAATACGCTTAACACCAGCCTGGGTTTCTGTATCATCGCTAGCCGAATCACTCTGGTCAGGGCTATCGAAACGATCGAAATCCGCGTCCTTCTCGTGGCCATGGTCAGCAGCTTCAGTTGCCTGGGCCAGTGGCGCGTCTCGCATCGTATGTCTCATAACGAGCCAATGTACTTAGAAGATGCGGGACAAAGTAGGGGGTCAACTCTGTTTGGACGAGTACCCAGAGTAACACTATGGGGCAGGTCCGTCTTATCTGATGTTTCTAGCGTTCATCTGTGGTACGACGCTATGCTTGACTCGGCAAGAAGTGACGGACCGAGTGCACGGAATCCACAGCACCCGTTGTTGGTGTCTGAAAACGGCCAATTACCATGCGGTCGAACAGCTAGGGCTGAACCGTACCGAACATCGGGACGAACGGGTCGCTCCATCGTGACGATCAACGTGAATGCTCTAATCTGATCCGCTCCGCACTAACGGTTTGGCGACGTCAATGTGCATGGGTGGCCTCGCTGCTGCAAACGACACGGAAGTCAGTTGACTGCGTTGTTTTTCCAATTGAGGCAGCTCTTTGTGCAGTGAACACCAACACGCCTCGGGGACGAGCTTTGCTGGCCTGGTACCTGCCCATTTAGGAAGGCGAGTTCGCATCGCGTGTAACGTATCGAGAAATCTCGCTTTGCGATGGTAAAGCAGTCATTCCGTGAAAAACTGCAAAGTTGAAAGTATCTGCGGAAAGAATGCGTTATGGTCGTGATTGGATGAGCGGGGCGCTCTCCCGTCGTACAGATGACGTAAACGAGGCCAAAGTCGCTTCCAGATCTCGAGTCCGCAAAAGACTCTCACAACCCGACTACGGATTAGAACATTCGTACTAGATTACCTCTATCAGAGATGTGATACCAGATCTGTCGGTCGTTCTTCTTCTGCGTCGTTTCGTGATGCCACCGAGGATTGCCATTGTACTTCTTCACTCCACTGACCGAGTTAGACCAGGCCGAGACACGCGGTACTAAACCACCGGGGTAAAACTCTTATGAAGATGTGGAAGCACTCACTCAGATTCGTACTTCGTATGGAGGTGAGTAATAGGTCACGCGGGATGGCGTAGCGAGGAAAGAGAAGGTCACCTACTCGTTCACTCTGTCACCGCTGTTAGCTAGCAATCGCCCGTCTCTATATAAAATATATAAATTATGAGCACCTTCCTTTCCCTATGCCTGAACCATCGATAGACAACCTCCTGGACTGTCTCTATTGCGACTCCGCCGTATCAGTCCGGGTTCTATCCACCGTGTCACCGATGCGATCTGTCGGCCCATACTGACTCGATGGACTCGAATACCTCATCTGGACCGTCGAGTGCTAACAGTCCGAGCATGGGCGCTAGGCGATTAGATCAAGTCGCGGAACACGCACCAGTCGAGCCTATACCAACTCTATGCGCCAATTGCAAAACCCCCCTAAAAGATGCGAGGATACACATTCTGCCAGAGGCAGTGTGCAGAGGTTCTGGAAGAATTGCAAGAGCTGTCGGGACAAGGTTACTTCGCAGAAGCGCAGGGCAAGAGAGGCTCAAGCAGAGACACGCAAGCGACTCAAGACTTTACAAACAGAATTGACCAAGAGAGAAGAAGTTGAAAATCCCGTCAGCAACGAAGAAGTCGAGATAAACGTGGAGGAAGAAAGACTTGATCTCCCCGGCAGTCCCGCGCCATACAAACATGCAACTGAGCGCGAATGCTCAGTCTGTGCAGACTCGTTTCCAGTACAGGAATTCCCCAGTCTTTCTAGCTGTGCACACCAGGCCGAGGTGTGCCAGCAGTGCTTCTTGCATTGGCTGGATGACCAGATCAACAAAACAAACTTGGAGCAAATCCAGTGTCCGATGAGTGGGTGCACCAACCTCATCACCCACGACGATGTCAAGATCTATGCGCCAAGCGACGTCTTCAGGAGGTATGATCCAAGTTCACCACGCGTCTTGCCCATCACTGATTCCATATAGGTTCGACGACCTATCCGTACGCAGCTTCTTGAACACAGACCCTAACTATCGCTCATGTCGTGCCGAAGGGTGCAACTACGGACAGATTCATGACGCAGGCCTTGAGGGCAACATCTTTCGCTGTGGAGCATGTGGCTTCCGCATCTGCACTGTCCACGACGTGCCTTTCCACACCGACGAGACATGTGACCAGTATACAGAACGCATGGAGAAAGTAGCGAGCGACAGAGTGGAAGCAGAAAGGATCAAGCAAGAGCAAGAGGAGGCAAGTGTGGCCGAGGTGTCACGAACTGCAGTGGAGTGTCCTGGATGCGGATCGCATATCCACAAGACGCTTGGTTGCGACCACATGACATGTAAGTGTTGCCTTCTTCCATCAAAAAGCGAGAACTAAAGTGCCGCTCGCAGGCCGTCGGAAGGGATGTGGATTTGAATTCTGCTATGTCTGTCGCGCCTCTTACAACGGCGCTGACGGCATACGCAGGGTTGGAAACGACGCCCACGCACATACTTGCCCTTACAACCCCCGAAGTCTTCCGAACTATACGCCCCCATCAGTGCAACCAAACCATACTAGACCCAGACCCCAAACGAACCTGGACTTCTTAGTTGCTCCCATGGAAAACGTCTACTCGGATGAAGAAGAAGAGTTTTGATGCGCTACTTCAGATCAAGTACATTGCGACTTGCTGTCTCGCCACCAGCCATCGTCCCTATGTACACATCGGGTCCTTTCTTAAAGATTGGAGATGTCCTGGCCGATTAAGGGCATCCACCGATGTGGACCGAGATACTCTGGCGCGACTGATGGGCAAATGCGCTGTTGCTCGGGGGAAGGTATCCCTCGATCTTCTTCGTACTTTTGGAGGTGTTTCACTTTCTATTTGCAACAGATAGTATCACAGAGGTTCACTTATCTCTCTTTGGTCAAAGATTATGCAGTCTACCTGATAGATAGTTCGGGCATATTGGTCACAATCACCCCTTCGGGAGCGGTTGGAAATGACTGGGTCCAATAGCCGGGATTATTACACACGCACTGTTAATTCAGCATGTTTTTCAATGTGGAGCAATTCATTCGATGCTACCTTGTGACGCGAATCCACGCCATATCAATGACGGGAGCGAGAAGGCAAAGTGGCTACAATTCGAGTGTTGATTTATCGATATACAATGCCAAATCATGGCTGACGGGAGAGTTCCAAATCCATATACGAGTAGTCATGATCCACAGCCTAGCTCCAATTCTTACTCCACGGAGCAACGAAGATACGCAGTTGCCGAAGCGGTCGCTCTACCACATTCCAGGGCTTATCTCGCACCAGTTGCCGTAGTCGACTCCGACGCTTCATCAATTCCCTTCCTCAATTATCCTCGGCTAATGGCTATTCGCGCCATCGCCCCAAATCCCAATAACACTCATCGCAAACGACAGACCGCCGACAACAGCCCTCACACCCTCGGTGAGCTTCATTCGCTCCACCTGCAGCCTCACCTGCTCGCCATTCACATCATCGCCCTGCGCCTCAAGATTCAAAGTCGCTCTCCGCTCATTGGTGCCCTCCTTCAACGAGACGGCATAGTCGACACCAGGTCCGGATACGAAGGTGAAGATGGAAGTATAGAGTAGATAGGGGTGGCGGAGGCGCGGCGGTGAAAGGAGATATGCGGAGAAGAGGGCGAATGTTGTTATGTAGCGGAGGTAGGATGTGTAGACGCGGGTTTTGGAGGAGAGGTAGGTGAGCGTTGAGCGGGCGGTTACGGCGGTGGGGAGGGTGAGGAGGGCGGGGAGTGCTATTGTTGAGAGGGATGCTGAGACGCCCTGCAATTTCACGTTAGCATACGTCCTCTATTACAGATCCTCAATGTCTTCATCCAGGATTCATTGAAGTCAAGGTGCTTTGACTTTAGCGCTGGAGGTGGCGGGAAAGCAAAACATACAGTGAGCAATCCTAGACTTATCGTCCCCACAAACTTGAAGAGTGTGTATGTCCCGTTTGACATGGTGCCGGATGGAACCCAGTGGCGCAGCGGTGGATTGGATTGAGGGTTGGGTGGAGCTTTGGTGGTAGAGCTGGATAAGGCTGCTATGCAGATTGACGTTGATCTAGTCAATTCGGGGCGGGTGTGCACGTGACAATGAGATTCGGAGCGGATGTATGGCCCAAGCTCCTAGCTTTCCATCACGCCCAACAGCATTGTCGGAAGCGCGCAAACGGTTATTGCCATCGTTGAGTATATTCTGCGCTTGTGGAACACAGAGCTGGTGCTATTCACTCGTTGTCATCACCTTCACAAGCTAAACACTTGTTCCTCTAGCAGCAATAGCAGGCTGCTTCCTAGGCGGACGCGAGTAAGCTCTAAAGACCGAGCCTCGGCAATCGCATCTCAGCACCGCTCGCATTATAATCATCATCAACCTTTCGGCCGTAGCAGCAACACGGCGCTGACAATCCTGTATATATCACCCACAATAGCTGAGACCAATCCAAGAAGTATATTCTTACTTCCCTTCCCCACCTCCCCACCTCTGCTCCATCTGCCACGTAGAGACTCCACCGACTCCGCCGACACCACACTGCACCTCCGCAACCATGCCTCTCGAGAAGTACCAATATGTGAGCGATGTTTGGAGAGACGGTATCTTCGGTATGCTACCCCACGCCTGACTCCTGTACAACCACAACACTCCAGACCTAGAACCCTAAAGCTGACCGCGCTTGTTCGTCTAGACAACAAAGTCGTCTTCTGCACCGGCGGAGCAGGCTCGATATGCTCCGGCCAAGTACGCGCCCTCGTGCACCTCGGAGCCAACGCCTGCATCATCGGCCGCAATGTGGAGAAGACCGAGAACATGGCCAAAGACATTGCGACGGCAAGGAAAGGCGCAAAGGTGTTGGGTCTCGGCGCGGTGGACGTAAGGAACCCGGAGGCCCTTGTCGCTGCGGCAGAGCGGTGCGTCAAGGAGCTTGGAAGCATAGATTATGTGATGTGAGTTTGGGCTGCCCTTGCTTGGTGTTTGAAACATGGACTGCATTGCTGACACTGTGCAGTGCGGGCGCAGCGGGCAACTTTCTAGCACCCATCGATCAATTGTCGTCGAACGCGCTCAAGTCGGTCATGGATATTGACGTTCTGGGATCGTATAATACTGTCAAAGCAACTCTACCGTACTTGATCGAATCAGCTACGAAACACCGCACGGATGGCAGCACGCCTCCCAAGAACGGCACGGGAGGCCGTATCATCTTCGTCAGTGCGACCCTGCACTACGCAGGCACGCCGCTGCAGAGTCATGTCTCGATCGCAAAGGCGGGGGTAGACGCCATGTCGGTATCCGTCGCGATCGAACAAGGACCCAAGGGCCTCACATCGAACGTGATCGCGCCGGGACCGATTGCAGACACCGAGGGTGTTGCGCGCCTGTCGAAGGTGGAAGGCCGTGACAAATCGACCAGATCGATACCGTCTGGAAGATTTGGAACGGTGAAGGAGATTGCCGATGCCACCATCTATCTGTTCTCAGACAGTGGAAACTACGTCAACGGCGAGACTATTGTTGGTAAGTTGCTGCACTGTTTCCATCGATGCTGGACTGGCACGCTGACTTTGTGATGTAGTCGACGGTGGACAATGGCATACGGCAAGCGTGGACAAAGGCTCATTTTCATACCCCGACTTTTTGCTGTCAGGAGCAACTGTCAGTGGCGTAGCCGGTACGAAGAAGGCAAAATTATAGAGACATGACCCTTCAATACTATGCTCGGATTCTAGCGTTCCCGATATCAACGAGAGGCGGAATATAGATTGTGATGTGCTCCACTTGGTTCAGCCGCTGATGTCGACGATGTCGAGATCGAGATTGTAGCCAGGTAGGCGTTTCAGACCCAAGCACAAGTCAGAAGGACCACCGCTAGCTCAGCGAAGCCGCACGGTGTTTATAGGATGACAGGTGCAAGTAGACGTGGCTCCGCCGCTTCCGCTCGAGCCTCACCTTGATCGTGGGGCTCCGTTTTGGCACCAGCCGGGCGGCGTTGGACAGTCAACAAGGCTCAGCCAGTCAAGGTGGAGCGATCGGAGGGTTCCAAACACGCTGTCATGGCAGCTCTGCGACACCATCTGAGATGGCGTGAACATCCTCATCTCACAAGGCGCGGGCGGACTTTATAACGCAAGGCCCCTGCCGATCGTGGTATTGGGCGGGCCACCATGGCATCATTGGCGTAGGCTGCCCCAGTTCTCCGGACGATCACACTTCCGCTAAGCAAACCTTTTCAGGAAGGGGGGCTTGGATGCCACCGTCCTTTCGGGCCTAGCGCCTGGCCCACTAACCCCTCCGCAGACGGGGGACGTGCAACCCATGGACGAGGGTGCGCGTCGTCGTTGTGCGGGCCTCGTTCAGGCTGAATGGGCCGCCGTGGTGAAGCGAGATGAGGAGCGAGGGGAGAGGCGCATTATTATGGAGAAGGTCACTTTCCCATGGTTTGCGAGATTGCAAATGCAGTGGTTTGAATTGAAGGGCCCTTGGGCACCGCGATAGACGGGGGTGAGAATCGATAAGGCTTGGCGGCATAGAGGCTGCACCTGCAAACGGTCGGCGTCTTAGCGAGCCTCATCGAACGCCGAGCGCGCGTCTGGCGACAGGCGACAGGTTGCTCGCGCGGCGATACGCTGCTTGCCAGGGCCATGTGATGGTTCGCCTTCGTTGTACATGGGAGCACATCCCTAATGCACCGGCGGATGGCTGGCGGCGGAGCTTCGTGCGCTGTAACAGAGGCAGTGGGAGGAGGGTGCCCGAGTCGGATGAATGACCACGAGTACCGTATATCATGGGCCATGACCGTGATGTCTGCTTATCGCGCTTCTATCGAGGTACTTGGCCTCTCGAAAGCGAAATCTGCAGCCACCCCACACCCACTTTGACGTGTGGCCAACATTGACGTCGGCTCGTTGTCCTTGCGGCGCCCTCCCTTGTCCGTCGATACTGCGATACGACGCTGGTTCTATATTTGCTCCGTGCGCAGGTGATCGACCATCTCACCACCAAGGGGATCCCATATCATCTCGCCGGGCCCCGGACTCGCATCCTTTTCGTTTCTCCAGACGGTTGCTGCGTTACGCTTTCCTTCCCAACACTCGCTTTTCCACCTTGTCCCTCTTCGTTTCTCGTCATCGTCGTCGTCGGCGTCGACAGCCATTCGCTTTCATTTGATAGTCGCCTCCGTCTCTCGCCACAGCGGAACTGGGATCCGGAGCTAAGTCGTGCGACGACAAAGGGTATCCCGCCCACTGCCACACCACCGCCTGGGCAATTGCACATCGCACGGCACCCGTACGCCGTCCGGGGCAAACGCAGCAAAAGCCTGCGTAGTGACCTGCCCGCTTGGGAACTGCGCGTTTCCTGCACGTCATGACCAGAGGGGCTTCGACGCATTCATCGCACCTCACCTTGTAATCCAAACCCATCGTTGCGTCGGCAGCATCAGCTGAGCGGGCGAAGCAGCGTGGAATTGTTGCCAACGGTTGCGGCATCAGTTGCACCGAGTGCGGCCTCGCGCGGTCCTGCATTGGCTCCCTCTAGGACATCCTTGGAAAATAGCGGGTACCGGATCCGTGGAGTCGAGGAGAGTTTCGTTGGCGTTCACGGCCAAATACAATAGAGCACGGGCGCGCTTGTAACTAGTCTTACGCGGTAGGTGACTTGGCTGCAGGTTGATGAGGCCGAGCTTTCCCCTCCCACCACCAGCGTCTTTGTCCGTCCCCTCTCGGGAAGCTGTCTCAGTCACTTCCGCACCACGACGATCCTTGTCCGTCGCCTTCTCGACGCCAGCAATGCTAACAGGCGTCAACAGGTCTGCATAGGTTCTCCCTATCGGGCATTGACACTCGACTGTCACGGTCGAGCCTGCGCTTTTGAAGCTCGCCTCAGCGAAGAGAAAGCTGTGACGGGTTCACGATACACGTCTCCGTGTCGACTTTCACTACTGTACATTTCTACGTCTACGTCTACGTCAACGTCTACGACCACCCTCCCCCCGCCGGCCACCTCACGGCTCGCTATTGCCCCGCCGAATTTTTTTGATACAGCGACCTGTCTGTTCACGCAACCTACATCTTGGCGGACCCGACGGGCTATACACACCACCACCGAGTCCACACCCACGAAATTGGCAGTCATGGCTCGCTCAGGTCGAAGCGTCTCTGCGCGCCTCGCCACCTTGCTCGCGCTATGTCTCTTCATCATCCCGGCACTTGCGGCTTTCGACAACCCGTACTGCTCGTCCCAGAACACAGCCGGCGACTTCTCAGCCAGTGAGTATGTCGACTCCATCCTCATACCACCGCTGACCCTAGACAAGTGTTCGAAACGTATCAGACCAACGGGTGGTGTACAGACCACTGCAACGATGCCGGCTCGTACGCATTCGCCGTGATCAAATTTCAGGACTGTTGGTGCTCGGACTATATACCGACGGATCAGCGAGACATCAGCGACTGCACCACGGGATGTCCTGGTACCGGTACCGAGAATTGTGGCAACAAGGACGAGAACCTCTACATCTACGTGAAGCTCAAGAACGAAGCTTCCGGTACAGTTGGAGGGTCAAAACCCACACCTACCACTAGCGTGAGTCTCAGTTCTGCTGCTACTTCTTCGTCTTCCTCTACGAAGGCTCCTTCTTCGTCAGAAGCAACAACTGTCAGTGCCATTTTTTCTTTTGGCGTCTGGAAGCATTGATCATGCTGCATGTCTCCCCTGTTTCTCCCGTCCATCTCCGATTTCCTTGTCATTTACCATTTTTCTCATGCTATCTGCCCTCCAATCCTATACCTTTCTTCCACGATCGGTATTTGACTCGACGTAGCCTTCATCGGCTCCGCCGAGGCCATCCTCTTCCGCTGTGGCAATCACCCCTGACCCAGAGACTGTTGTTGAGACGGTCACTGCGTCGCAGGAGGTCACCACACTCACCCCTGTACTATGTCCCTTTCCTTCATTCTTACTGTCAATTCTTTCTTTCAATCGTTGGATCACTACTAACATGCTGCTAGTCTCAGACCAAGCCCCCTCCCTCCACTACACACACGACCCTCCAAACAACGACCTCCGATGAGCCATCCTCAACTGCAGAACCGCCGCAGACCAGTGTCCGCGTCATCACACAAAGTGGTGCGATCATTACGGAAACGGTCGTTACCACGCCGACATCCGCCCCTGTTCAATCAACTCCGAAGAGCACTTCGAACACTGGCCCCATCGTCGGAGGAGCGGTGGGCGGCGTAGCCGGATTACTAGCACTTGTTGGAGGCGTTGCCTTCGCTCTATGGAGACGCAGGCGACGACAAAGCCAGGGAGAGGACGGCCAATCTGGTGTGCAGCGTAACACGAGTACGATGAGCAGATCAGGCCTCCTGCGGACCGAAAAAGAGCCTCAACGCCCGTCACCTCTTGTGACCAACTTCAACAGGAGGCACAGTCGAAACCTTGACCAGGATTCGATCAGTCCGACTTCCGGATCCGATCGCCGCAACAGCAGACATCTAGTTGACCAAAGGCTCAATCCATCCACAATCTTCGTTTTCGACAACTCAAGCAACCTCAGTGTGGGTACCGTGGATGACAGCCGTGATTATCACCGAGCTCTGAATGTATGTAACCCTCATCTCACGCTGTGTATTGTGCTAACACATGCAGGTACGAAACCCTGATCCTGAATCATAAATGATCAGTCCGTGTCCACCATTCGACCCCACTTTCGCAGCTATTCAATGGACGTTTCTTTCCATCACAGTTGGATGTCGCCGTCTACCTCACGACCTCACGAACATACATTAGATCCACATAACTTTCGGCTTCCATCCGCCACTCATTCCATCCGTATATACTCGCATCGGTGCACGGCGTTGCAACACTGGCTTATTCTTCGTCTTTCGGTCATAGCAAACGATTTGGCGTCTTCTGGCAGCTTTTACGCTTTCGCGCTTTTCTTTCCCAGGCTGTTAATCCTAATAGCTCTTTATCTTGTAAATTATCACATCAATCTGCGATGCTGTTACGTAAATACGGAGGAGGTTAGGGACACGCGGAAGTCGCGGACTTCAAAAGGGGCACCTTGGTCGGAGCGGAGAGTATCCGCTCGATCGCCCGGTACAACGTTGTGGATGGTGGACTCGGTCGCCCACACGTGAAGGAATGAGATAGCAAGGAGCTTGACTGCTGCAGGCTGAAAATGCCCTGTCGCCGGTGGGTGTCCAACAAATGAAAGCAAACATTCGTTCAGGTTCGGTTCTGCTTTCGTGCATGTGAAGCCAGCACGAATAAGCGCAGGGGCTGCGGCGCGCCGCCGCTTTTTAGGAACGGGACACTTTAGGTCAATATGAAGTGAATGACGAACTTTACGCACCCCGGTCCATCGGGGTTGAGGCTGATTGCGCACGGTGACGGCGCCGCATGTCTTGGCCACGTTTCTGACGTTGATGCCCTGGGTGCCCCTCGGACCTCGACCACTGTTGTCCCTCCAAATCGCTGTTTGATACGATCACCTCGACCACACCTCGACCACACCTCTTTCACGCCGACAGACACTTGCGGGACGCGCAGTCCTCGCTGACATTTCTCCACCATGAGTAAATTGTGGGAGGTGGATCCCGAGACGAGGAGTAAGGTGCGCGCGTGCTTCTGTTTCTTTGGTGTGGAGCTCGCGACAATGGGAGGATGTAGTCGTGGAGTGCTGGTCGACTTTGGAAGAGCACAGAGGGGTACCAGAGCTCATGGTTGCTAATTGATACGCACAGTTGCTTGAGATCCAAAAGACCAACGACAACCACAAATGTGTTGATTGCAATGCGCCGAGTCCGCAATGGGTACGCAGCTCCCTTTCTCCCTACCGACTCGCACCATCGCCGCGCTCTACAGTCAGTACGCCTGCTAAGCTATCACCTTGCAGGCCTCGCCCAAACTCGGCATCTTCATGTGCCTCTCCTGCTCCGGCGTCCACCGCGGTCTCGGTGTTCACATATCCTTCATCCGCAGCATCACCATGGACGCCTTCAAGGGCTCCGAACTCGCGCGCATGGCTGCCGGCGGCAACAAGCCTTTCCAGGAATTCTTCGACTCGCACTCTTCGAACACAAAAGATGGCAGGAAATTCGACTCTTCGTCAATTCAGGAGCGATACGACTCTGAGGCAGGCGATGAGTGGAAGGAAAGGCTGAGCTGCAAGGTGGAGAGCAGGGACTATGACAAAAGTAACCTCCCCAAACGGGCACCGAAAAAGGAGGCGTCTGCGTTGGGGACGGGTGCGCCGTTGAGCGGGAGAGCTGGTACGGGTGGACCTGGTAGCAGGAGTCACACTCCGCTCGGCAAGACCAGGAGCAACGAGATTGGGAGCCAGCGCTCAGGATCGCCTGCCCTTGGTACGAATGCCCTTGGCAATAACCAGAAGGTCAAGAATGAAGCATACTTCTCACGTATGGGTGCGGAAAACGCAAACAGGAGGGATGATGTTGCACCCAATCAGGGCGGCAAATTCGGCGGCTTTGGCAGCGAACCGGATCATTGGAAGAAAGACGATGAACCAGGTGCACCGCCTGCGCTGGACGAGTTCCAGAAGGACCCAGTTGCTGCATTGACGAAGAGCTTTGGGTGGTTGGGCGCGAGCGTGAGTAAGGCGGGGAAGACTGGGTACGAGGGATGGGTGAAGCCGGGGATGCAGAAGGTATGCCAGCCACGCTGACCATTGAGGAGAGTGCAACATGTGAATTAATGTGCTACACAGCTCGCCGAAGCCGACATCGCCGCTCAAGCTCGTCAAACAGCGGCCCTCGCCGCCCAAGGCATCCAATCCGGCGCCACAGTCGCCAGCAGCACCATAAACCGTCTGGTTGAAGGCCAAGACACCTCCTCTACCCGGCGCGGAGCCTATTCCAACGTTCCCGCCGACAAGCAAGATTTCTGGGACTCGTTCGGTGACGAGCCGAAAGGACCGGTCAAGGACAAGCAAGACTTTTGGGATGAATTTGGCGCGCCGCCCAAGGGGCCGAGTAAGGACAAGCAGGACTTCTGGGATGAGTTTGGGGGTGCGGCCAGTGAGAGGGGGGGATTGATGTCTGGGGGCTTGGGCGGAGCGGGTGCGAGTAAGAAGCCCAGTGGGATTGGGACGAGTGCTATGAAGAAGAGTGGTGGTGGGGGAAAGAAGGATGAAGACTGGGGTGAGTGGTGATGTAATCTTGGTTGGAGTGCAACGTTGAAGTGTCATGGGTTGTGTTGGGTTGGGTACATGGGGGCGGGCTGAGGAGTTCCGGTGTCGGGTTGGTTAGCGGTAGATGTATTGATATGCGTCTCGTCGAAATCTCACTCGCATGATATTCAATGTTCTGTCTGCTGTTTCGAGTTGGGTGGTGTCTTGTTTCTTCTGCACAAGTTGGATTGGTTTCGAACGGGCATCTTGTCCGGCCGCGGGCCTGTCGAGGACGTTCGTCGCGGAAAGAGGCTCGTTGTTTATATCACCGCACTGAGGAACAACGACAGCACCGCTGCTCCAATGCGTCAAGAGATGTACAGGACTCAACATGCCACATAAACCTTCAACTAACTACGCTGTGAGGGTCCTTTGAGCCGCACCTTCCTCGAGGAACCTGGCCCTCATCGGTGAGCGTCCCACCTTCTCCCACGGCCCTGCCATCTTCCGTTACCGTCCACTACAGTCCAACCTGGATGCAAGATAGCGTCGTAAGATCAGGGTGGCTATGGGTCCGGTATGAAGAGAATACGTGCTGAACCGCCAAGTTGAGCTTTGCAGACTAGGACCTCGCACTATCAAGACCGGGACGAATTACTGCAGGGCTGTGAGAGAAGCTGGGACACGACCACACGCCTCTTATTGAAGAGCCTGCGAGATGTCAATTGTAAGGAAGCATCCAAGACCCTGTTCACGCTTCCTTCAGGGTATCCTGCTCCGTTCCAGGCCTCGAAGGGGCGAGCCACACACCGCTTTCCCAACCCCGTCGGCGCCTTTCGCAACGGTCCCATCCTCGACCGATCAAGCAGCAGCACCCTCCATAGCCTTCATGACTTCCCTTCTACCACGTGGTCGTGTCAACACAGCAGATCGGTCCCTGCACCCGAGCCAGCTGCCCATAAGAAGCCTTCTGCCGCCAGATTCATTCTTCTCTTCTTCATCCCACTCCGAACCCAGCTGGCATCGATTACTCTGGGCTTGGACGTTTGGACAGGTGAGTTGGCTTTCCTCTTTCCTTCTTGCTTTCTGTCTTGTGTCCTATTCCTCTTGTCGACTGTTTCGGTGGCTCGGAGCTCGCCGCCCGGGACGTGTTGTCGTCGCCTCATTACCTAGCCTCGTACCCTCGACGGCTTTCGGTTATACTTGAGGGCTCTTGCATCCCTGTCTGGACATTGTGGCTGACTGCTTCGTCAGTGTGCTTCTGTTTTTTGGGCTTTGGCATTGGTATGTTGACCGCCCTCCTCCACTTATCTCCATACCGCTTCGACTCGTGCTAACCCATCTGCAGATTCCGCTCCGCATTAATTATCATTGCTTCACTAGGTTTGTCCTTCAACGCGCCTGCTCGTCGCAGTCTCATTTCCATTGCCTCCTGGGCACCACACCGCCCGACTCCAACCTCGCTCGACCTTTCTGCTCATCCCGTGTATTCGCTGACCCAGGGTAGTACTTAACACCATGTCACCTATCCGCGTGCTCGTCGTCGCTGCACTACTGGCCCTCGGCAGTGTTGACGCCAAGAAGCACAAGCTCAGGGTCAGCAAATGGGTCAACGACAAGTGTGACAATCATCCTTCCGGCGGCAAGCAACTCGAACTCAAGAAAGACAAGTGCCACGTTCTCGACGGCAACAGCATCAAGGTCCAGCAGCACAACAAGGAAAAGTTCAGCAAATGGATCAACAGCGGAGAGGACTGCTACGTCACTGTCTACGACCAGTACGGCTGCATCGGTGCTGGACGCAACATCGATGTCCCAGCGGATTTCGAGAAATGCACTCCCGTCGACAATCACGCCTCGTCACTCAAGTTCTGGTGTACCAACAACCACGGCTGGGAGCACCGTGCCTTCAACACGACTGCGGTAGTTCCACGGACCTCTTACTCCATCGACGGCGAGGGCCACGCCCATCCATCTGAGTACTCGACCACCATGACCACCTCCGGTGTGTCCCTTGGCGCAGCGAACATGGTCGCCCGTGCCGAATCTACAGCCAATGCAACGATCGAGGAACGCGGAAAGCAATACGACATCAAGGGGATGTGGGCGAAGCACCCGTGGACGGGCTCTGACATCTGCTACAAGTGCTGGACCACGAAGCACTTGCACTTTGGCAAGGTGGAATGCCGCTCCGGACCCAGGCACCCGATTGACTGCGGTACGTAACTCGTCATGTTTCCTTAACTTACGCGGCTACTAGCCCGATACACTAGGGTCTGGGTTTCCTTTAGAATAGCTTTGCTGACTTCGTACTCCCGACTTTAGGTGCACGGCCTGAACACGTCCCGGAAATTGCCTACACCACCGATACCGAAACGACCACGGCTGAGTTTCGTTTCGGGACCGTTACCGTACCAAAACCGACCACCATAATCAGCTTCGTACCAACCGTCGTGCCAACCTTCGTACCAACCCTCGTGACCACCACTGTGCCAACCCTCGTAACGACCATTGTGCCAGCTGAGCGCGAGGCTGCCACCAAACCGGCCCCAGAGCTGGAGGAGAGGAAATCCTGGCACACACCGGTCTTTGTCCACAACCCATATATTCCGGGTATGCTTATGTGTGCCGATGCCGAATGGGAGAACAGGGGCAAAGCCTACAAGCAGGAGATCAGGCTGCAAAAGTTCAACGACGTCAAGAAGTGCAATAACAAGAACGCGGTTTGGCTCAACTTTGACAAGCCGCGCCACACTGAGATCACCACCTCTTGGGCGACTGCCTCTACCACTCTATCAGCCTAGCTCATCTGGACACCAATCCCTCCAGCGGCTGAGCCTTGGGATGTTGCATCGTAGGGGTTTGGTTCAGCATGGAAGGACTTATGGTGGGCGGGACCTCGCTGGTTCTAACGGGATTGTTTCCATTGCTTGTTGCAGCTCTAGTTTTGAGCACCTTGCTTCTTACCACTTGTTTCTTTAGCACTCTTCTTTGTAGATGGCTTTTACTCAATTGTATGCGCTTCTCCCTCGAGCTTCGTATTTCCTGAGATCGTCGGCTTTGGCTTGGCCGTGGTGATCGTGACTTTGATTGAGTTGGCACCTCGTGTGACGATGAATACAGCTTGTGGGTACAGGATGCGTCGTAGACATTAAAACATTGGGGACCTCTATGACGAGACACTACGTGCGGAGACCCCTCTTTATTTTTTGCAGAGATCGACGAGTTTCCTAAGCTTGGGTTGAAATCGATAAGTAGCCAGTGGGTGCAGTACAAGATTCATGTGCCGAGACCTTTCTGGATGAGCTTTGCAGACTGCAACCTGTCGTGGTTGGGTTTTGACTGACGCGTCACCGTATAGAAGCCTAAGCTAGCTGACTCGCGTACCTCAAAAGTTCTCGGACCTCCGCCCGACCATGCTTCACCCTCATCGCCATAAACCTACAGACGCACCAGCTACTGTCGCGATCTCGTGTACCCATCAATTTGTGTTTGATTCAGCGGCTTCTACGACCTTAGATTACCCTGCTTTCCTCTGCAGAGACGCTGCAGGCAAAGATACCAGCTACCGTCCGAACCTCGACGCGCCGCCTCCGCATGCACTCCAGCGACGACGCGATAGCCTCGACCCGGGCCCTATAAATATGCGACCGCGAACAATACTCAATCACCCCGACCATCTACGAGTACAGCAGCCACAACTATGTCCTTCGTCCCACGAGCCTCATTCCCTACGCTCTCGCACCTCCCGCGGTCGTACTTCCTCGGCCACCATGCGTCCGGGCTCCAGAAGATGAAGAGCCTGCTGGCCTCTATTGACCTCGTCATAGAATGTCGCGACTACCGTGTCCCGCTTACGTCGCGCAACCCGCTGTTCGAGAAGAGTCTGGAGGGAAAGGAGCGGCTCATTGTGTACACGAAGAGGGATTTGGGTGGTGGCGCGAGGGATGTGGTGAACGAGGAGATTATACAAAAGTGGCATTATCCTACGCCGACCATGTTTGTGAGGAACGGGGAGGGTGAAAAGGAGAGGGATGGGGAGAGGGCCAGGGAGCGTGGTGCGGCTGGGGGTGGGGACGCGGACAGGAGGAAGAGTGTCAAGATGTTATTGGAGTTTTTGAGGGAGCATGCGCAGAAGAGGTGGAAGCTTGTTGGTCACAGATTGTTGGTCGTTGGTATGCCTAACGTGGGCAAATCTACATTGCTTAATGCGTTGAGGGCGCATGGAATTGGAAAAGGCAAGGTTGCGAGGACGGGCGCACAGCCGGGTGTTACGCGAAAGATTGGTTCTGGGGTCAAGATCATACCTAGCGAGGACGATGTGGATGCAATGGACGAGGCCAGTAAGAAACGATGGAAGGGTGTGGGTGGAGGCGTCTACCTCGTCGACACCCCCGGAGTATTCATACCCTACGTCCCCGACGCAGAAGCCATGATGAAACTCGCACTCTGCGGCTCCGTAAAAGACAGCATCATCCCCGCCGTCATGCTAGCCGATTATCTGCTCTACCACATCAACCACCACGATCCCACGCTCTACTCCGAATACTCCTTCCCTACCAACGATATCGTACATCTCCTAGACAACATCGCCCGGAAGACAGGGAGGCTAGGGAAGGGTGGGAAGGTGGATATGGAGGCTACAGCGCTTTGGATGATCCAGAGGTGGAGGGTGGGTGGGTTCGGGAGGTTTCTGTTTGATAAGGTGGCTGAGAACGCGTTGGAGCAGAGGGTCATTGAGGAAGAGGGCAGTATCGGGAGTCTGAACCAAGCACGGAGGGTGGAGAAGGAAAGGAGAAGGGAGAGGGGAAGGCAGAGGGGGCAGGCTTGAAGGGGCCGGCTTGGGGGCAGCTACGGAGCGACATCGGAACGAGGGACGCGCCGCGTACGTCGCGGACATTCCAGGGGCTGGAAAAAGCAACGGCAACGGAGAGAGCGGTCGACTAAACGCGAGGCTGCAAGAAATTTCTCCAAATCTTCTGGCAGAACGGGCTAGATGCAGAACACGGGTGGGCGGCGCTCTTCCGGCAGTCTTTGGACGCGGATTCAATCGCGCGATTGCACAACAGGGTGGGGTACCTGAAACCCATTCGTGGACACGTGGTGAGTGTCCCTACATGTTCTTCCAGGGTTTGACGCTGGGAAGTCACAGTTGTAGTCACTGTGTGACGTGAGGCATGCGCCGTCTTCGTTTTCGGAGACCTATCACGACCCGGCGCTTGCCCAAGAAAAAAAAAGCAAGCTACAGCTTCTGTCGGCCTCTCGGCTCTTTCCAGGAAGACTTTGGATGTGTCAAGGCTTACGACTGTGGAAGACGTGTAGTCTCGAAAACATTTTCTGCGGGAAAGAATACGCGCGATTTGCCCCCAACAAATCCGAGAATTTCTCGCATGGCTTTTCCTTTCGCTCCACTTATGCTACGATCACCATTAGCTTCCGCCATGGCGTCTCCACCTCGACATCGACGATGGGTGAGGACGATATCGAAAGGCCGCGTTCAACTACAATAGCTGGCGCAGCACCTGGCTTGACGATCGATGTGCCACGGTGGGGAGTGCAGAACCGATCGTGCGATACTGGTCTAGCTCTCCCCGTTCATTCGACAACCGGATCTCGTTACGAATGGTCGTCGAAGGGCATGAAGTCATCGGACATTGGCTGCAGGCGCCATGGCGTTCGACAGCGGCACGCTCGTTCAGCCAGCCCTACATCATTGATCTTATCAGATCATCTATGGGGCAGCTGCGTGCCTTATGACCAGTCTCGAACACTCTGCCAGTTCCCGGGTACCCTCGCTTGGGAGAGCGCAAGTCGGGCCTTGAACAAGGATTTCTGTTGGTGGTAGGCCCGCTGGATGAAAACTGACCAGTGCTTATCCGACATCGGCCGCAATACGAGAAGCGCCCGGGACAGCCCTCGGATGTGCGAGCAGGAATAAGATCACCATGAGCTCTGCCGACGCTTCGGGGTATCCCCGGTCGAGGAGCATCTGATTAGATGAAAATTTTTCATCTGATAATGATTAGATGGCGCGACCAGCGGCCAAGTTGCACCGCTAGACTCCTTAGAGCCGGCCGATCACCGAGATAAGATTCATCCTTTGCGCTTTTCGTCTAGCGCAAGTCCGGCAAATCCAATCACAGAGCGAGTCAGGTAGCATCATGCGACTGTCCCCACTCCAGCCAGTCTAGGGCTTCCCGTCCCGTTTTATTCCCAAGAACGGGTCTCCAAAATACATTGCCACGCAAATTTTGCACGGCTGCTCCGTTGTTGCATCGGCCATGGGGTGCGCATACGCGATAGCGCGTCAACCGCAGCCAACAACATCCTCGCACGAGCATGGGAAGCTCCGCTTTTTCTATGCCGACCGCCTGGTCACTTGGGGTTCAGCGAGTCGCCTAAGCGGCTCAATTCCCGGCTGCTGTATATGAACCCTGGGAACCTGCAGTCTCTGATCTTATCAATCTGCATCTAAACTTCCCTTTCCTAACCACTCCGCCTCGGCCTCTTCTTCGAGATGGGTTTCGACTTCAGAGGTTTGACTTCAGGTGCGCTGGTCAGCAAGAACAATGCTTCCAGTGCTCGCAACGCAAAGGACATCGGCGACGTGCCTGCTGCCGTAGCGGGACACACCAGCACAGATGCCAGACACCCCGACGAGAAGAATCTGGGCGGTGTTAGGTCCGACAGTGAGAAGTACGACTCGGACGATGAGCTGAACAAGATCGATACCAATGCCGAGTTCGGTGTTCAGAGAGCGCAGGCCATGACCCACGTCTGGACTAAGAAAGATCTGATCATCGCGTACATCTTGTAAGTCTCGCGATAAACTGTGGTGGAGAATGATCCAAGCTGACCTCGTCAACAGTATGTGGTTGATGGCATTCATCCTTGCTTTTGCAGGTGGAGTTATCGGCACCTTGTCGCCCTACGTCGCCTCCAGCTTCGAGGTCCACTCGTTGACCGCTTTAACCGGCGTCCTCTCGAACCTCATCGCCGGTATCTGGAAGCTGCCGTACGCCAAGATGATGAACATCTGGGGCCGACCCCAGGCCCTTGTTATCGGTGTTGCCGCCATTACACTCGGTCTCATTATGATGGCCGGCTGCAAGAACATTCAGACGTACTGCGCTGCCCAGGTCTTCTTCTACCTCGGCTCCAACAGCATCAACTTCTCCATCACCGTCTTCATCGCCGATACCTCGAAGCTGAAGAACCGAGGCTTCTTCCTCGGCTACGCCGCGTCGCCTTGGTTGATCACCACGTGGGTGTACGGTTTCGCGGTTGACGGTATCCTTCCCGATAAGGGCGGCATCGGCTTTGGATGGGGCTTTGGCCTGTTCGCCATCATCATTCCCTTTGTCTGTTTCCCACTCATCTACATGTTCTACTCGAACGAGAACAAGGCGAGGAGGCAGGGATTATTTGAAGCGAACCCCACCCGCGGCTCCGCCCTTCAGACCGTCGTCTACTACCTCAAGGAGTTCGACGTCGTTGGTCTACTTATCCTCGCTACCGGTCTTGCCCTCTTCCTGCTCGCCTTCAACATCTACTCATACCAAGCCAAGCTATGGGAGAGTCCGCTCATCATTTGCTTCCTTGTCTTCGGCTTCCTTCTCTCATTCGTCGCCTTTCCCCTGTGGGAGAAGTTCGGTGCGACGGTTACGTTCGTTCCATGGGAGCTCCTTAAGAACCGCACCGTCATTTTCACGTACGTTATGGCAGGCGCACTCTACGTCGGCTGGTACTCCTGGAACGCGTACTTTTACTCGCTCCTGGTCGTTTTCTACAATCAGACCGTCATTCACGCCACCTACGTCAGCAACATCTACACTATGGGCAGTTGCTTCACCTCGCTCGTATTCGGCCTCGCGCTCCGCTACAACGGAAAGCTCAAGATCTACAGTCTGGTCTGGGGCGTGCCATTCACCGTTCTCGGCTGCGGAATCATGCTCAACTTCCTCAACCCTGGCGAAGCGCAAATCGGATATGTTGCCATGGGCTTCATCTTCATCTCCCTCGGCGGCGGTGTCCTCGTCATTGCCGAGCAGACTACTCTCATGGCTGTCTCAAAGCAGCAAGACTTCCCCGCCCTGCTCGCCTGCGAGGCCATGATCATCGCTATTGGCGGTGCCATTGGTTCCACCATTGCCGGCGCTATTTGGACCGGTGTCTTCCCCGTGCGTCTCGCGGCCAACTTGCCGCAGGAAGACATGGGCAACTTGACGATGATTTATGGCGATATGACTGTGCAAGGTAGCTACCTCTGGGGTACCCCGGCGCGCGATGGCATCAACTTGAGCTATGCGCAGACGCAGAAGTATCTGTTGATCACGGGTACGGCTGTCTATGCTACCATGTTTGTTTCGGTGGCGCTGTGGGAGAACGTGGATGTGAGGAAGATGAAGCAGAGGACTTTCGGACTGTTGTAGATAAAAAGAAAAGGTGGTTTTACTTGGTGGGAGAGTAGGGTGGAAAAGTGACGGCTTAATGGGGGCGGGAATGTGGACTCGGTCACGGAGTCGGGCTTATGGGCGTTGAAGACGTTGGACAATCATGATTGTCGCATTGTATGAGTAATATAATCTTACGGACTCGTTGAATTTACATTCACTTACCATCACTTCACTTGCGCTGCATGTGCGTGTATCGTCGTCTACTGGGGCCACAGACGATGTATTTGGTACCAAACGAGCGACTAAACAACCTACCACGCACACTCGATACGCGACATGCACAACAATGTAGACCGACGAACATCAAAACTGAGATGCCTTGCACACATACATCTCCAACCAAGCAATCTCGGCTCTTTAAAAAGACTGTCAGTTAACTTCCAATAGTTGCTATTGCAGCAGACGTAACTCGCAATGTAATTTCCCCAAGAACGGTGAGACCTGACACGCATCTAGTGACTATGTGTGCCAAACCGCGTCGAAGGAAAAAAAGAAGAGTGTGTAGAGGCCGGATGGGTGAGGTAAGGGACGTACGAGCACGATTCTAAGCACCGGCGTTACGGTTATGGAAGCTGCAGCAGTGCGGTATTCTATTCTGTTGGTGGTTGTGGTTGGTGAAGGAGTCGAGCGGAGGTTGGATTGACTTGTGTGGTTGAGAAGTGTTGTAGTGGTCAAGTCGATACGGTGGCATCTTCGTAGTGTTATGTCTCACCCCCTCGCACAATGAATCTCAATCCGTCCAACTAGAGGTTGCGGTGTCTTGCTTCAAATAAACAACATTTTATCTACTCCGGTTACGGGCTGGAAGTGACTGCCCAAATACCCCAGTTGATGTGGCAGGATGGCAACTCGAGATGATACGTCATGTAAAGGTCTGTGTAGGACGTAGACTGAGACATGATGTATAGGCTTGTTACCCTTTGGCTCGCCTGCATCGCAGTCTTGCGAGATAGTGCATCTGGGAAGTTCTTAAAGGCATGTGTCATGGGCCGTCTGTTCAATTTCTGCTACGGGCCAATCATGTCCCCCGGGACGACGAGTTGGCGTGCGTGGCCAAAAGTCGAGCGTAAAAACTTCACCGCGATTCGTAGACACTAGCGGCCTGCTCCAAATTCCAGGCATTTGAGACCGCTATGGACACGCTTTATGTAATTCGTGCTTCGGCACAAAGTCAGCATCGACGGGGATGTTGGGTAGCTCGCGTTTTGACAGGGCGGCAGAGGCGCGCCTCAAGGGTGAGCATGAGGATGACCTTCACGGTCGTGGAAGGATTCGTTAGAAGTACGGCGGGTACAGATCGGTGAACCAAAGTCGACGGAGTACTCAGATTAAGCCTTGGGTGCGAGGCTCCGTCTGTGTGTTTGAAAGTATCGTCGCTTTTAACGACGCTATTTGGTAGTCTGGCCGTTGTCAACGGTGAATGCGCAAGCCGAATTCACTACTAAGGCCCGGAAGGGGCGAAAGTCAGGTGATTGGGGGTTCAACATGCTCGTAATTAATCTTCTGGGGAACCTTGCGTAGTTTGATCGCGGCACGTAGCAGATAATAGCGCGCTCGTCGCGGAGGGCACATGGAGACCGTGAGCGACATTAGAATGAGGGCTGCATTTAGGACTTCTGTAAAAAGCACACTAGAGATGGGGTACGGGCGATATGGAAAGAGGAGATGAGTTCAAATGATCTGGTGTTCGCAACGAGCATATCAACCCATCTCGAGCTTTTCGAAGGCCATCTTGTAGTGCCTTCCTCTTTGATGGGGCGACCTAATACATGAGCTGCTCGTCTCGTACCTTTTGTACCTGCCTAGACACTTGTTAGAAGCGACGGTTTGTTTGAGATTGGCTATCTTACTCAGAGAAAGCCTCCCAGCCTGGAAGTATAACAAGGGCAAGTAGGAACACCGCCAGCACCTGACCAAAGCCCCATTCTCGTTCACTTCCGATTATGGAAATTGGAGCTGAGCCAAATGCTTGCGTATGGCGTAGTACTTGGCTGCTGACGACTAGACCGTATATTGTGTATGCTGGCGCGATGATGCAGTCTCGAAGGATGATAACAGTTGTTGACGTCAGGCTCCATCGGTCCCTACTGAAGACAGCCGGTTTAGCAACGTACATAGCCCAGAATACTGAGACGTGTGCTACACTCGCAGCCAACAACAGAAACGTCCAGCGGAGGATCGAGCCCGTCGTCGAAGGTAGCTCCTTCAGGTAGCAAGCCACTAGCATTCCGTCCGTGCTGTTGTTCATGGTATCTAACGCGTATTCAATCCACGTCGTGTATCCTAACAAGACCAGATTTACGACCATAACTAGCACCCGATTGATGTTGACCCAGGGATTCTCGGCGAAGTAGTGCCGGAGCGTGACCACGGTAAGCAGGTGCGTTACGGTGCTTAGGTAGGCTAGCTCTGTAACGACGCGGAAGTGGTAGACAGAAACGGTGCATAACTGGACCAGAGAAACGATCTGCACCGCAGTGCCGGTGAACAACTGTGTATCGTTTACTCCTAGCAGAACTTTGGAAAAGACTAATCTCGCAAGAAGGATATGACGGTGACGCAAGTGGCATGAATCGATGATGAAGATACTGAATGCCGAAATAACGGCAAACCCGGTTCCTATGAGGAAAGAAAGCACGACCTGAAGAAGCTCAGCGTATTTCCCAAAATTGGAGGCTGTGGACGAACCCCGATACCAGCGATATCTGGATTGGCCTGGACCGTGCCGCTCGCACTAGAACAATCGTCCGTTGAATTTTGGGGACACCGCATTATGCTCATAGCTGCGGCTGAGGGAAAGGGTAGCGAATCTCCGTGGAAAGGCTGAAGGTGCTGAAGGTGCTGGGGGCGTTCATATATCATCGCTCTGGCGCAAGGCTGAGCTTTCTGCAGGTATGCCGCCACAAGAATGCTGCGGCAGGCCGTGCAGGCCGCCATTGGTTCATTCTTCAGCCCACCAATAAGAGGACACTTTTACTGCGTCCGAGGATTTTGTCATTTTCGACACCTCTTGTCGTGTCGTCCTGAATTTGTTTGGGGCTACTGGTTGAAGATTGGCTTGGCTCTAAGTGCCATCACCATGTTCAGGGTTTTGCAGATGGTAAGGACGCAAAGAAAGATTCTCGGTACATTGTGATACAATTGGGATTTCTGAGAAATTCAGATCATGGACAGAGCGAGGGGAAGTGGATGTCCAAACTGCGGCATTTGCCGTCTTGGCTTTCCCGCGGACCGCAGGCACCCACTCAAACTCCCCACACACACGTTAACGTCGTGTACATTCTACGATATGATCCGGCCAGGCCTGAGAGCCTTTCAGGTCCCGTTCCGCTCCACTAGACAACATGTCCAGTCTCGCGCATACCAACAACGCCGCTTCGGCAACCCGCGATCGCAGTACCGCCGTTTCGACGCACCAGGCCTGTTCATGAGATGGGTTGCGCGACCGACCTTCTACCGCGATGTAGGATTGATCAGCGTCGGCACCGGAGGTTTTTACTACTTCAATCTAGAGGAGGTACCAGTATGTGAAATTCTGCCGAGTAGGGACGTCTGGTCTACGTTCAGTTGCTAACGCTGGGCAACCCGCAGGTCTCCGGTCGCCGCCGCTTCAACATCATAAGCCCCTCGCTCGAAGAACAACTGGGAAAGTCCACGGTCGAACAAGTGAAACAGGAATATCAGGGAAGGTTTCTGCCTGAATACGATCCCCGCGTCAAACAGGTCAAGAAGGTGCTGGCCAGGCTGCTGCCGTATGCGCAAAGCTCCGGACTACAGGCAATGGACTGGGAAGTCCATGTCATTGATAGCCCGGAGCAGAATGCCTTCGTGGCTCCAGGGTACGTATAGGTCGATGGAAAAGAGTGGTCATGGAATGCTGACCAGCGGCAGAGGCAAAGTCTTTGTCTTCACAGGCATTCTTCCTCTGTGTCAGGATGAAGACGGCATCGCGGCGGTTCTTGGACATGAGATTGCGCATGTCGTCGCGCACCACACTGCGTATGTCTTCTCGCAAACCCTGTCTGTCTGACTAACATCGTCCAGGGAGAAATTAAGCCAGTCACCCCTCATCCTCGTCGGCATGGGCCTCCTCTTGAGCTTCGACCTGTCCTTAGGTCTGAGCAAACTACTGCTAGATGCTTTTCTCGCGTGGCCCGCAAGCAGGACGCAAGAGGTAAATTCCAGTTTGGATCTACACTCGTTCATGTGCTAACACCATGCAGGCCGAAGCCGACCACATCGGTTTACTAATGATGGCAGAAGGCTGCTACAGACCCGAAGCCGCCATGGAGTTCTGGAACCGGATGGAGAAACTCGGCCAGCAGGGTCCGCCTCAAATACTCTCAACCCATCCTTCGAACCACAATCGGGAAGCCAAGATTCGAGAGTGGTTGCCACAGGCGCATGAAAAGGCAGCTACGTCTGACTGCCATGCGACGAGCAACTATGGTAAGTGGACCGTGACTGAGGGATGACATTGTGCATGATACTGACGTGTCGCAGTCAACCAATTCTCTGCTGCTTTCAGGAGCGATCGGTGGTAGACGGTGTTGCGTGGAGGACTAGAGATGTACTATGAGCTGTATTATTAGGTGTACTTACGTCCTGTACGACATTACGAGTCATGACTGTATCAACATCACTTCTCATCTATCGTGTTCCATTTCCTCCTCCTCTGAGTGTAACCTTTCGTGCTTTATCGACCCTTCCGTCACCGAAAGCGAACATACAGTAGTACTCAGACAAAAGTCTGCTGATCACACTGTGAAGTGCATCAAGCTTGCGTCGAGACACTGTAACCGCGAGGACTCAGCTCGCCTACTCTGGAACTCTATATCCCGATCACATCCCAAACATTACCACTCCGGTCATCTGCAGCGAGCGCACAAACTGCCAGCACAAAACGCCGCTTTCCGAAGCAGCTAAACCATGCCGTGCAACGAAACACCTAATCTCGCTACCCTCACTGGAACCTCGCTTGCGCACAAGCTCTCAAAGCATACTTGTACCGATATCTCCCGCCGAAACGCAGAACGAGGAAGCGAGGCGAACAGCGGGTCTGGGCTCCACTCAGTGCCGTGACATCTCGGACGTTCCACGGCCGATGTGGTACATCCGATGCTATGTTCACGGGGAGTCGGAAACAGCGCGCAGACAGGGAAACCATGGCCATCGCCTGCTCTTCCCACCCGGGAACTTTCTGTCAAGGGTTTCGCGAGAACTGTCAAACGCGCTGGTGCGACGACTGGACCCAAGTTCTACGGGTCGACAGCCAGGGTCTGGACTTGCTGTGGGAATGAGGATTGGCGGGTCGTGGTCAAGGGACGGAAAGGTGGGAGGATGTACTGGGTTTGGCTAGGAGGAAGGGGAGCGCGGGATGGCTTGTTTGAACGCTGCATGGGAGGCCCGAACCCGCAGTCGGGAGGCCGGGATGTAGTCCGTTCATCTGCCGAGGTGGCAGAGGTGCCAGGTGGGTTTCGTGCCGATGCTATGACTATATTGCTGCGGGAACGGTACGGTTCTGGTGCTCCTTTTAGGTAGAGAGTCCGCGACTAGTCGTGGGCACGTTCGTCTGCGTAGGTAAGGCGATCTAGAACAGGAAAAGCTGGATAGATGGTCCATGGAGCTGGGGCTGTGTGCCTTGGAGGCGAAAAAGGAAATTCGTCCAAAGGCAGCTGGGCTGCAAGAGCGTTTGAAAGTGTCTGTACGACATACATGGACTGGGTACCATACCGATTCGTGCAACACAGCAGCCGATGCCGCGACGACTAGCAAAGATTGACAGGTGGCCACGCTCCACATTTAACGTTTCACACGTTTACGGTACCTGCTGCATGCAGCCTTACCTGATGAGACGAGATAAGAGGAGTCGCCGTTGAGGAGTTTGCTCGGGGCAAAATCAAACGGTTTGCTTTACTTTCGGCTCTTTTTCGCTTTGCAGAAAAAGGTGGAGAGACGCGCCTTGGTATGGGGTATACCTGCGTTCCGTTATACCCATGGAGATGTGCCTTCCGTTCTCCGCTAGTGGAGGCTGTTGAGTCGCGTAGGGCGAAAATACTATGGCATGGGATAATAGAATGGGATAGATGGGAATGCGATCGCGAGGGTGAGGAGGCAGGCCGTGAAGTGGTGGTGATATTGGACTAGATGGAATTTTTACGATTGGACGGGTGTCTAATCCTACACATACGAGGCTAACAATTGCAACACTAACGACCTCACGCCATCCAAAGCCCATTCGACCCAACCTCCTCCTTACCAAATCCACTCCGAGCACTAGAATCCACATGCAATACTTTCTCCCCACCCCTGGTCGAAGAACCCACATTCTCACCTTCGCTACACCGGTATAGCACTTCCCTACCCAACTGTGGCTGGTGCCGGTGCATCGCATCGCATCATGCTCCCCAGCCAGACCGACAGGCAAAACCATCCTTCAAAGCGAGTCTCCAATCGAGCCCCACCCAACACCATCCGCATATTGCCACCAATGGCTCGCCATTGCAAACATCCGTTCCACAACCCCTTGTCCCTGTCGGTCGTGCGACGCGATGGAGAGGACTGATGCAGCACGGGCCTGAGAAACGAAGGATCGCGGTGCTGGTGAGCGTTGCGCTGCCTTCTACATTTGCTGCACGCGGTGTTAATATGCGAGGGCCTGGGCAACGGATGCATGTCAAGCGTGAGCATTGATGGGGTAGTAGGGCGCGTTTGGAACTCGGGTTCGGGCGCTGAGGCGCGTATAGGTAGGTGGTCAGACGGCGGGAGATACTCCGTATGCAGTGCTGTGTGCGAGGCTGAGGTACGTTCGTCCGCTCCTGCAATGTCTCTCAACTTGCTGGAAACGCGCGTGGTGTTGCCACGGCATGGCATGGGACGTTGGCGAGGGCCGCTGCTGGGGAGTCTGTTGTCGTATCGTGCACACTTGCTCGTTTAAGCTTGGTATCTCGTTTGAGAAGTATTTTGGGCGCGTCTCGAGTGACGGGTGGGTGCGTTTGTACAGGTTCAAGACGTGTGTGGTTTTGCCGCGGAGTGCCGTCTCGTACGGAGAGACGTGCAACTACGGTCGGTTCTTACAAGGGAACACGGCTTTTCTTGGGTAAGCGTACGAACGCGACTGGACATCGCTCAGGAAGGGATTCTGCCATGGCCAGTTACGACGACGGAACCAAAAGCCGTCCAAAGCGAACCTGAGATAGCCACGCGAAGACGCCTCGAACCCCCATCCTCATCGCCGGTATCACACAGCGCACACGCAGCCACCATCGCTGTCAGCAGTCGTCATCCAGATCAGACCATAGCACACAGCCTTGCGATTCGGCAACCCATCTACCCGTCAACCGCTCCCGGCGCCACACCCGTCTCGATCTCACTGAACCGTACGCAGCCCTCATTGGACACGCAGACAGTAATCCGAAACACGAAAGATAGGCTTATGGTGGTACTGCAGCGCAGCGCAGCGCAGCGCAATGCTGGGCTGGGTCGAAGGATATCCGGCGACCAGCGCCGGACGTAACTGCAGGCGTGGTGATGCCCTTGTTGCGCTTCTCGTCTTATGTGCAGCGTGTTTTGAAGTAGTCGAGAACGAGCTTGCAGAGCGCAATATCGAGAAATCCTTCGCGATAGTTAGCGATGGAGAGACATACCATCTGAACGATGCACGTGGTGCCATCGCAGGATCCCCGAACGGTTCGCACCCTCGACCTCGACCCCATCACGCACCTCGTCCGCCCTCCCACGTGCCCCCATCCACCGACCTCGAAAACGTGGCCCGCCTTGCTCACCCACACGCAATCACTCGCTTCCTCCACCGCCCCCCGGGATCTAACATTAGCAAACGAACAATGACGCGGAGTTCGCGCACACACGCTGGCCACAACGCCCGCTTACTGGCCCATTGATCGCCGACGCCAGACCAGGATCGTGCATCGATGCAGCGATCCCCGCATGAGAGCTTTTGCTTATATAGTGCGCGAGCGTAGCAAAAGTACCGAATGTACATGGGGGAGGGTTAGAGCCTCGTTTGTGATGCGCGCTGGAGATTGCGATTGCGTTGGCTAGGATAGGCTTGGAGAGTTGGGGCTACGAAGGTAGAGGCGTGCAATGTCCGTAGGGATGGCGAGGGGATCGAGAGAATAGATCGAGTGCCGTATAGATACCGACGAGGTCGAGCGTTGCATACGCTGGGTCTTGAAGTGGTGGTCGGCGGCGTGGGTGAGCTTGAGGCTGGCGCGTAGGTGTGGGTCTGCGTAACGGTGATCATGCTCGCGGTAATGAGCAGATATTGGCCTCGGGGTTGGAACGAACCAAGTATAAGTGGGTACGCCAGGCCCTGCGTAAACGAGCATAGTCTCAAACGGGCAAGTATGATAAAGACAGCTCGAACATTCATGTAGTCTAAAGGTGCTACGCTACTAAGAGCTGTGGTATCATCCAAGAACAGAGCTCGCGCGAGTCTAGTTTCAAAGTCCAACGCTTCGCTACATTCTTTCCATTCCAAAAGACAAACCAGTGAGCAAGAGCAAAAGCGCTGGTGGTATCATTCGTTAAAAACAGACGGTTCAATCGTGTGCGAAAGAGAACTTTGGTGGTGGGGGAGGGGGCTGACCAGGCCCGCGCCAATGCAACGTAAAACAAAATGGTCCACTCGCTGTACAAGATCCATAGCCCCAAGAACGTCATCGTCGAGAGGCCGTGAACACGGGCCGCAAAAATAAGACCCGGTAAGAGTAAGATGCCCAGATTGATCCAAGGTAAATATGATACAAGATGGCGAAAGGGGGGTATTGGTTGGGAACGAACGCGAATGACATGCATGGGTGTTTAGTTTTCCTCCATTAGGGCTTGGTCATCGCCGGCTTCGCGCCACTCCCGCGAGCGCTCGCATAGACGCTTAACGCCCGAGATGCGTTCAGCCCAGAGAGATTCCGACGGGGTTCGGAACGTGTATGCGCGCTGCGAAGAAATGATGCCGATGGCCTGCAGCACGGCCTTGCGAGAGTCGCGACCAAAGACTGCGGGATGGTTGATCCATTCCAGGCTGGCCTCCAACTCGGCGTCGAGCGCGTGCATGGTTGTGGCGTCGATGCCTGCGGCGGGCGTGAATGGATGCTCTGCGTGTGGCGATGGCGTCCTTGGACGGTCGCCACTCGAGATGGTGGGTGATGACTGGCCGGTACTACCTGCGTTGCTTGGAGCGTCGTTGCGTCGGTGACCGGGAGGTGGAAGTGGTGGTAATCCGCCTTTGCCAAGGCCCTTGAGGATGCTCCTCGTCTCCTTGAGCAGGTGGTGCGCGCGTTCGTGCTGACCACGCGAGACAAGTGTAAGCGCACGCGTCAACATGTCCGAAGTCAGCAGCTCCATTCGGCGCTGCACGACATGAGGGTGGGGCGGGATCGGTGGCGTCGGTGGCCGTCCGTTAGAACTTTTCTTAGATACGGACGGCAGAATGGTGATGGCGAGTAGCGATGGGCGCGATAGATGTGAGATCGATCCCTCCCTGAGTATATCGCCATAGGTAAGGTCCGCCTGGATCAGGGGCACTTCCTCGACGCTAAGGCTGCGCGGCTCATCCTGGTCGAGAGGGCCGCCCAACGCCTCGAGACCTGAAACAATCGTCTCCCAGGGATCTTGAGGAAGCTGCTCCGGCGATGCGGCGTCGGGCACGATGGCAAGCTGGACGAGGATGTCTGCACTAGAGATTAGTGGGGAAGCAAAAAGCGAGTACTGCAATCTAGACGTACCTCTCTTGTCGCCGAAGCGCAGGTCGCCGAGGGATGCTTCAGCATCCCGTCCCGTGGCGCGTTTGGTAATCTGCAATGCGCCGCTAATTTTGACGAATTTGGCCGGTGAACCCTCGGGCAGCCGCAGCTTCAGTTTGACGTTCTGGTGGGAGGTGGTCTGCAGTGAGCCCAAGCAGCCCGCCACGCACTCGCGGAGCATCATCCAATCTTTGACGTAGGTATACGACGCCTTGGTACGCGTCGATAACTCAATCATGGTGTCGGGCTTGTGGGTCAGTCCGAGACCGAAAGAGTGTATGGTAACCCTGCATGAAGTTAGCGATCCGAATAAGACAGGGTAGATATCGCATGGAGACTTACTTTGCAGCCTCAGCTCGAGATACCACGAAGTCGACGCTCTCCGCATCCGAAGTTGACGAATCGCTGATGAGCAGGATGCTGGAGAGCGGGTTGTTCGACTTCCGTTGCATAAGCAGGTCCATGGCCACGTTGGCACCCTCCACTACGTCGGCGCGCAGACTCTTTTGGCCGACGGGACGTATCGACTCCAGGACCTTTGGCCAGTCCCGCCAGGTCTTGCTTGTCATTCCCACAATCGGAACGCCGCCGCCGCTGGAGCCGAAAGTGACTAAGCCCATGCGGTCGCGCTCACCAAGGTTCTGCACTAGAAACTTGAGCGTGTCCCGCAGGAGATTGATCTTCAGGCCCTGCATTGATGACGATACGGGGATGACCACGACGATGTCCAGAGGCACGTGAAGGTTGCCGCCAAGACGAGACTCTTGCCTGCCAGCGCGGGAGTTGTTGGTGTACTCTGTGGGGGCGGTCATGGTAGACCGGGCGGCTCCGTACGACGAAGTCACAGAGGAGACGCGCTTGGGCCTGCGGTAGTCCTCGTCTTCGGTGCCCGAGTTGTCCTGGTCGTAGTCGTGAGGCATTCGGTTCGGGGTGGGAAAGTCCATCCGGATGTCCATCAGCGCACGTCGCCACAATTCCAGCTGACTCCTGTTCTGGAATTGCAGATGGAACGAGGGCAGTTCGGCAACAGACAGGCTGAGGGTGAGTACGGAGTCGTCGGGCGAGTGCTCGACCTGGTTGAGGTGCTTCTTGATGAGGATAGACCCCTTGAGCGTGCACTTGGTCTTCTTGGGCGCTGATTCGGCGGGTTCCCAGTGTGCTTGCTGGGCCACCTTCTTCTCCTTGACGCAGATAAGCATCTCGGAGAAGAGGTAGCACTCGAGCTCCTGCCACGACTGGCGGTCCTTGCCGACGCGCACATGGCCGTGGAGTCGCAACTTTCCGAAGCGCGAGAAGTCCAGGCCGTGCCAATTGTCGACGCGCGAGTGCAGATCCTCGGTGACCTCGCTCAAAACCTCGTCGGATTCATACGGCGTGTCAAATGGGCGCCCCCGTGACGGAGATTTGGCGCGTGGAAAGGCGTCCGTGGCGCTCGCGATGGATGGCAGCGGCGGCGCGCCACGCACGTCGTCGGGATCCGCCCGCCACTTCCCGTCCACCACCTCGATCGTCACCAGGCAGGTCAGGCTCTGCTGCTGCCGCGACCTGCTCAGGGTGGGGAATTCGCTGCGGACCGTCACCGTGGGCGCAGGGATTGGACTCTTGAGTATCCCGCGCGGGCTGCTGAGGCTGGACTCCATCGACTGCACATCGTAATCATGCCGCCGGCCGTCGTGGGTGGCGGCGTAATCCCCTGATGATGCAAGGCCCGTGGCGCCGCTGTCGCTCCGCAGATGCTGCCGCGACCCCATGCGATCCCGCTCTCGTTCACGTTCTCGCTCGCGCTCCCTGCTGTGGCTGCTGTCCCGCTGTCGCGCTCCGTGGGGGGGCTGATAGCGGCCACTAGGATCGCTGTCATTGCGCGGGCGGCCGTGCGGGGCGGGCTCCGACTGGTTTGTCTGCGTCTCCCAAGGGGTAGGTGTGTTTTGGGTGCTGCGTTGGTGGTTGGACCCGGACTCGTTCTGGCGGTGGTGGGACGAATTCGAATCAGTATGGCGGTGGTTGTTGGAATTGGCGTCGTTCTGCACCGAACGTACAATCGTGCTGAGCTTTTCTGTGGTACTTGTGAGCACTGCAAGGGGCACGCCACACACCACACCGATGGCTGCACTTACCCAAGTCAAGCACATTGCCTCCGCGGCTAGTGTCCAGTCCCAGGGTCGCGTTGCACGTCGGGCAGTGCTGCGACTCGAATTCGCGGATGTACTCGTAGAAGCAGGCCTCGTGAGACACATGCCCACACGAGAGCTGCAGGATACGCTCTCCACGCAGCGTGTGCTCCAAAGGCTCCTCACATACGGCGCATTCGCTACCAATCGTGTCAGCGACTTGCAGTCCCATGTGGCCTCGGAGAGGGAACCTACCTGCCAATGAAGGTGCGCTCCCGGCGCGTTCGCGACCGCTCAATGTCGAGCATGCCGGCCATGCCACGACCAGAGCGCGGCGGCGGCAATTGCGAGTCGAGGGTCGCGTTGCTCCGTTGCGGATGCGAGGTGAAGCCCTTGCCGCCAGCAGAGAAGTTCTTGCTGGAGCTGCGCGAACCGGGGCGGATTCCTCCTAGAAAAGACATGAGCGGGGCTGAGCTCGAAGACAGTGTCTGGTGCAGGTACTGTGCTGGGCCACGGGCGATCCGAACTCGACGACCTTTGGCTTGGTCTGGTGTTCGGGCCTGGTGGACTTTTTGCGCTTGGCCTTGGTGCCCAGGAGACCGAGGTCGTAGAGGTTCGCTTCGATCTCGGACGGTGGTTGTTTCGGGGGGTGATGAGGGTGACGGCCAGACAGAGAGAAATGAGAGCCGCTCGACATGGGAGAGTATGTTCAGGAGCCCACGTTCTACTAGTATTGCGGATCGCGTCAGGCTCGTTTCAGCATCGGACCGTTGGGAGATCGCTGGGACGAGCGGGCTGGGACCTTTAGAGGCAGGTCGCTCGTCGGCTCGTCTGGCTGGGTAGGGATGGTGCGCACCGACGAAGCTTGAGACGAGCAGGGGACGACTCTGTCAGGATTTAGCAGCCGGCTTGGTGCACCCAGGCAGATATATTGCAAGGCGGCGCGAGAGAAGGCGAAGATACGGCGGGCGCGGCACCGGAGCCTGCGCGCGGAGAGTCAGACGCGGGCTTGCGACGCCTGGCGAGTCGGGTGTAGACAACGGCCTGCCGTGGGTGCATTTCGCTTCCATCAGCGACGACGATGCGTCGAAGCCGAGGCGGGCGCCCAAAGCCTCCGCCGCCTAGCAGACAGACGAGATGGCAGGCAGCATGCAGGCGAGCGAAGCAGGCTGTCTCGACCCCTGTCTTGGGGCAAATCCGCCGACGCCAACACGGACGGCCGACATGGGATGGGATGGGATGAGTTGGTGCACGGAGCAGGCCGCCCGCGTAGGGAGGAATAGCACCCCGTTCTCTGCGCCACACGCCCTCAACTGGCACATACGATACAGCGCGACTCAGCGCCAGAGCAGAACCGTGGTCGTGGGATGTGTCGACGGAGACGCCCGAGGCCACGGGCGAACGGCCCTCAGAGACATGCAGAAAGGGGCCACACGGGCGACTGTCGCCGGCGTGCGTTTGTGTACTTGATAGTGGAGTGCTACTGCGACTGCGTACAGTATGCACCCGCGCTCCACCTCGCCCTGCCGCATGGTGACATTTTGCCGGCGACGAGCAAACGCCCATACGACATGGAGCGTGGCGCCGTCTCCCAAGCGGCTTCTACTGTGTTCTATTCCCCTCTTCCCTGCCACGGCGCCCCATCGAGTCAGTCAGTGGCGGTCAACTGTAAAGTTTGTTTTTTTGGTTGGGGCATCGCTGCACCGGATCCGTCTACTGGCTGGACCTGACAGCAGCACAATGCGCTCCACGAGGACTGACGTGCTCTCCGTGCAGACATCACTTTTATACTTTACGACGCTCCGCGGTTTCTCCTCTGCTCCGAAACTCTACCTCGGTGCCACGAGGCTTGGAACCGTCGCATGTAACGACGGTTCCGTGGGCTTCACCATGTGGCGACGTGAAACGCGGGGCGGCAACCTGCACTGTTTCTTTGTTACTTATATGCATCTTTGACAGGAGATCTGACTCAGCGGACAGAAACATCTGCAGTTTACTGACGCAGGTCTGCGAGTATTTTGCATGCAGGCGGGCTGTTGTAAGACGTCTGCACCTGCGTTGCGTTTCATGCCGACGCCCCGCACGTATTTCCACCCGCCGAGGGCGTACGTCACGAGAGCGATGCCTTCGACTGGATATCTTCCTTGAACCTTTAGGAACCGCCAAGTATTCCTGGTTCTTCGTAGGAACAGTCTCACGAACGCATGCACCACCGTGGTAATTAAGGTTTCGAACAGCATTTGTCCGAAGCGTGTCCCGACCATTTACTCGGAAGACCAGAGCGCTCCATGATATTGACAAGCCAACGACTATTACCATTCTCTGTCCACAGATCGAAACGACCGTTCAGCCCCCTCTCGCCGGCGAACTTCTACGAGACCTTCTACCAAACACACATACCGCGCGCGACCTTTAAAGAACACGCGCGCATAGCGAGGCTCCCATGCATCATGCCATTGCGCAACGCCGCACACGTGGGTGCCCGTGCCACGAGGCAAGCGGGAGCTGCGTTCAAGTGACGATCCTGCGACCTGTAGCTGACGGTCAGTGACCTCTGAACAACCCTTAGACCATGCTACTATGATCGGCAGCAACCGTATTCCAACGTCATCCCTTGCCGAACCTTGCTTTTGCGCGCCACGCTGCATCATTCTTCACAGGCTTACGGTGCTTTTGCCATGTGCTTTTCTCCTGCATTCCGATTTCGACGCCATCTACGCGCTATCCATGCCGCCTTCTCGAAGGCACATCGGTCGTCGCTAGAGCGCCCGCCTTGCCCCTCTCACCGACTCCATTTTGCACCACACACAACGCGCCCTTGACCGCACTATCACAAATCTCTTGGCTCACCAACATTGCTCCGCTTCTAGGTGGTAACGCACCGCGGCAGCTGAAATGCTCCATAATGTCGTGGTCGCCACGTGTGCACCCTGCAAACGCGCCTGCCATGCGCTCCACCAACTACTGCAGTCGTCGTCCAAGTGTCCGAAGTAGTCGTTTAGCCATGAAGCGGCGGGGTCAATTTTGGATACCGGTTTGCGCCATGGCGGCCATGCTAACGGCGATGCGTAGCTGGTAGGCGATTGCGCCGGATTGAGAATCTGATAGAGTTGTCACTCATGACGATCTGCTCTCGTTTTGGATCGACTGTTGGTTTGGGGATGGGCACTAGCTAGATGAGGCAGGCCTCTTCGCAATCTCAGGAGATAGCTTAGTACGCGGGCAAGACTCGAAATTCGGCTGTACTCCCTCCGCACACGACCGTGTTCAGGTGTTGGAGCGCCGCGGGATCGTCGCACAGCAAATTGTACGCAAACGGCTCGAATCAGTGTTTCGACTGTAGCGACTGTAGTCGCTCTTGGCTGCAGTGTTCGCGCTGCTTCACAACATCTTCTGGAACGCTAATTGCCTCCATGTCTGGCTCTGCTGCGAGCTATCGAAACGCTCGGGCGGATCACGGCACCACACTCGCAAACTCTAATCCACGAGGTCCGCGGGACCCTTTTTGCGGCTTCTCTCTCGCCATCGCTCGTGTCTCCACCTAGGTACCAAAATGCCATCCGGACAAGATCCGGACTGTTCCGCTCGGAAGATCTGCAATAAGGGTGCAATGGATGGACTGGGACTGTAAGTAGTCAATTTGGCGAAAGGAGGACCTTGGACGTTGGTCTGTCGTGGCTCCGTTCGCATTCGCATAAGAGGTACTACTACTACACGGTCTTTGAAGATGGGGGAGGCTTCCCTGGTACACTAGAATTCGCAATCTTGGTCGACGATCTTGCTTCCCGTCCCCTCCTCCTCGCTCACCCATCATCCACATCAACTAGGTACCACGATCCCAGCAGTCGGGCCCACCACGGGCCCATCCCAACGCCACGATACGTCCGCTACGCGGGAAGTGCAAATCATCCGTCAAAGGCACTCGCTCGCCCACCTGCCCTATTCGGCCCTACACTTACACGTATGCGTTCATTTCCAGCTAGAACACAGACTACCTTCTCTGCATACACAGGTCACCCCAGCCAAAGGCGATCACCATTGCGCGCGGCCAAGCCGTGAAACGCAAATCATTGACATGCGCTATGTTTTATGTGAGCGGAAAGGGTGTGTAGGTGGCGAGGGTGTGGATTTCGTGATTCGGAAAGTGGAGCGTCGCGTGGAAATGTGTTCGGAGGGCGACATGTATTATCCACAACCATTGTAGGAGAAGACGTCATGTTGCTAGGAACGTAACCGTCCTGCTCGAGAAGTACAGATTTAAGCAAACACATACAGTCCACAAGCCACGCAGTCCCACCCACATCCGAAATCTCCTAACATCCTCGCGAAGAGAAGGCAGGCTCTTCACTCCCTCGTATTCAAGCTCAAGCCCACACCCCTTCCCCCTTTCCCCTTTCCCAAACCCACCACTACAGCCCAACCCCAGCCTTGCCGTCCAACCCCCCCTTCCGTCCATCCTTCCAGAATACGACCCAAGCCACACTAGCACACTGCCACGCGGTACGCTAAAGGGCCAACTTTCCGAGCCTGACACGCCCCTTTCCAGGTGACACTTCTCGCTTGTAGTCTTCCGGGTACGATACATGCGGGACTTGGGCGTAGTCTCTGCGCCGCTGTGGGGCGTCAGGTAGACGCTCGGCTGTCAGATGCGAATATCCGGCCTCTGTCTTCACCTCCTGGTCGCTGGCCTGATCTGTGAATTACTTTCCTAAACAACAGAAAGTATCCTCGCGTCCCTTGGTCGCCGCTCTGGTTAACTTGCCGGCACATGGTAGTCTCATCCCCAGCCTCAGCCTGCGGTGCCAGCCCCGTCCTCGAAATGCCACCGGAGTGCCCTCCGCCAACCGTATCCAGCCATGACGAATACACGCCTGACGTGCATGTTCCGCGCCCGCGACGTGAGCTAGAAACCCTACTAGAAACCACCCATCTATTTTAGGTCCCTGACATCTCTGTGTTTCAGAATATATGGCCGGTTGGAGATGTGCGCTAGAGCTACACAAGTGCTTCTAGACTTGGTAAGTGAAACAGTAGTGCAAGTGTAGAGAGTTGAGATCCTGAATAGTACCAGGATGATGACGACATGCAAATACTTGAATTCTAGAGGAATGAGTGGAGAAGACATGGTAGTGTTTGGACACTATTCGAACAGAGGAGTAGAACGAAGTAGAAGACAGATATTTAAATCTCTCGGAGGGCACAAAAATTCTTCGAAAGTGAAAGCGTAGGGACAATTTCATATGCATCCATTGAGATTCTCGTATACTACCATTTTCTGTTCATGATAGAAGCCGAATTATCAGATGCCTCAGTACATGGGCGATCGCGAGACACTAGAGTCGGATGCGCGCCACACAACCTCTATACCGGCATTCGAGAAAGCAATAAACGCCACTGCAACCAGCCGGTTCCACTCTTAACCCCGAATCATCGCTTAAGTGAAGAATCCAGTATCATCCGCCTCCTCATCTTCGTCCTTGAAATGGAGACCACGCGCAGTCTCGCAAGGGTCGGGGGCGTAACTGACGGTGCAGTGTTCCCAGTCCTCGTCATCCACAAGCGAGCGCTTGAAGTTGAGGGCATGGTAGATATTGGAGAAGCGGAACTCGATGTAGAAGCGCTGCAGACCATATTAGCTGGATCAATCACATTATCATCATATACTTACACCTCGACTAGTCTTGCCCCGCTTGATGCGGTCCACTTCTCGCTTCATCTGACCTTTGCCATTCGCAAGCCGAAGAAGCGCCATGTCCTCCCAGTCCTCGTCGGCGTCGTAGGCTCGTACACAGCGTGAAGTATCACCCTCGATACAGTTGCGGATGACATCATTGGTAGAGTTCGGTCCTGGCTGCTTCTCCACGAAGATGACGGTCTTCTTTTCTCCAGGCACTTCGATGCCGTTCTCGGTCGCATCAAAATATTTGGAGCAAGCCACGGCCGTGAGGAACTTAACGAGGGCGTATCCGGAGCCAGGCGTGGGCATGGAAATGGACTCGAGTCTACCACCCCAAACCAGAGCCTGGAGTTGATTAATATTAGTGAAGCCCGAAACGCCTTTGATGAGGCAGGTACGACACTCGGCGGCTGTGTAGAGTTAGTAAAGAGTTGCATCGTAAGGGCCAAAGTATACTCGTACGATTGTTTCGCTTCTCCTGAGAGGGCCAAGCACACATGCTGTCCATCGGATCCTTAGAGACTGGCTTTGCTTCTGCCTTAGATGTTGTGGTCTCGGGCTTCACGCCCACGGGAAGGACTCCAACAAGTACTCTGCAGAGACCAACGATCTCGTCGATATTGTCGATGGCAAGAACCTTTGCATTCACCAACGCAGCGCATAATCGGAGGAAGTCCCCATTGCCCTCTTTCAGAGTCTGCTCAAGGAAGTCCTTAGTTACAGCATGGACTCCCGATTTGCCCAGAACGTTGCAGTATGTGGCAATGGTATCTAGGTATTGAGACTTCAAGCTCTCCACAGCTCCGGAATCCGAGTCCGATGAAGGCGTATAAGGACGACGTAACTTGACGGCGACGTTCTTAACGAGATCCGCCGTGACTGCCTTCCCACCAGTCGGCAGCGAGTTGAGGTATTCGGAAGCTTTAGTCATGTATTTGCGCTCCACATCCTGCACTCCTACGTCCTCCTTCGTTTTGTCTAGACTATGCGTCTCGACAGGCTTGTCAGCGGTAGGGAGCGACTTGGCTTGTTCGATCTTGACGTTGTCTGGCTTCTTCACATCGTCTTCGCGCATCTTCATGGCCAACGACGATGGCGACGAGGGAGTCGATGTGTTCTTGAACGCCGCCGCCTTCTTTGGCAGATCACTCGTATAACTCTTGAGAACATCGGCCGCGGTCAGCCCTGCTGGCTTGTCATCAAAGGTGAAGACTGCCTTGTCTGGGGCAGCTGAGGGTTGGCTTCGGTCAGCTGGTACAGGAGCAGTACAGGGTGAGTTGAGACGGTTAAACAGTGCATCCAGGTCAGATTCAGCGTCACTGGGCTCTGCCTTAATGCATGTCGGCTTCGTGGGGGTAGCCTCTGGCTCGATCTTGATAGACGGCTTGGGCGTTGTTGTCCTGCAACAACATACATCAGTGTGGGGTATAAGAATGTAATGTGCAGGAGGCTTACACGGAGGTAGCATACCCGTCTTGTACTCTAGGGGTCGACTTGACCGGTCCGGGAGCCGACGCAGCTGGAGTTGGGGACGGAGCTGGGGTACCACTAGGTCGCACCACCTTGACCGCCGCCTTCTTCAGCGTGACCTTGGCCAGGGTTGTTGCGGGCTGGACGGCAAGGTTGGCTCGCGCATCTTGGTTGCAGTAACGAGGCTGATAGCCGGCTGGACCTCGCGGAGGTGCGCCATGCAAGATGCTGCGATTCATTGAGATGACTATACGAAGGGAGTCAGTATGGTGTACAGTTTTGGGGTAGCCTACGCACCGTCGCGTAAAGCCGAAGGTGGTCCTTTGGTAGGCGAAGGCGGTGGAGAGGGAAGCAACGGAACGCTCAATACTTGCAACTTCTCTTCTGCGGGCGGCGTTGGGATGAGCGGAGAGGCAGAGGTGGAGGTAGAAGCGGGAGCAAGGCAGTTCGGAGGACGCACAGGTCCAGGTGAGTTCTCGTTGTCGTGGATGGCCGCCGTCACTGACAGATATTAGCGGAAGGAGCGAGGGTGACGGCGGGACTCACCACGGTTGCCAGGTCGTCCAGTGATATGAAGCTGTTGGACCCCCTGAACTACTGCTTCGTAGCACACCTGGTAGAGCTTGTTATTGCTATTCCGAGCCTGAGACGACGGCGAAGTGGTCGCAGACATGAGACAACAGAGGCATACGCGGGAGTCGAGTCGAAAGAGCGTGAGGCAAGAGGAGTGTGGGCAAATAGAGTGAATGGGAGACGGCCGAGGGAAACGGGGACATTTGGGGGAATTGGGTAGAAGTTCGAAGACTATTGCTGGTTTGCCCACTTACCATTCACCGCTTGCACCTGGTGAATGCAGAAGTTGCCGCCACAAGGCCTCTTGTGCAACCAAGGCCTCTGCAGATGACCGTGGGAAGTAATACAGTAGATACGCATTCTATAAACCGATCCAAAGTCTTGAGTTTCTGGAACACGCGCCTATGCGGTGCATCTGGGTTCTAGTAGACACATTGCAGTCAGTGGTGTTGCTAGCAGAACGTCTCGCAGGACCACAGGCGCCAGGCGGGATTCTCTTACCAGGTGAGCATCTCGCAACGACTATGCAGCATGTCGCAGCGTTGTTTGCAGTAGCCGTCAGTATACGCAGTTTACAAAGCAATCTAAAAATCTAATCTTCTAGAATTCGCGGTTATGCGGTGTACCTAGTTCTAGTAGACACATTGCGGTCAGTGGTGTTGGCAGCAGAACGTCTCGCTGGACCACAGGCGCCAGGCAGGATTCTCTTATCCTCTTGCCGTCCTCTGTAGCAGACAAGCATCTCGCAACGACTATGCAGCAGCGTGTCGCAGCGTATTTTGCAGTATCCGTCGGGGTACGCAAGTTACAAGCAATCTAAAGACCTACTCTTCCAGTACGTGGCTATACAGTGTATCTGTTCCTGGTAGACACACTGCGTTTAGTAGTGTTGGCAGCAGAAGGTCTCGCGGGACCACATGTGCCAGGCGGGATTCTCGCACCGGGTGAGCATCTCGCAACGACTATGCAGCATGTTTTGCAGTAGCCGTCGGGGTAGGTAATTTATAAAGCAATCCAAAGACCTACCCTTCCAGTACGCGGCTATGCAGTGTATCTGGTTCTGGTAGACACACCGCGGTTAGTAGTGTTGATAGCAGAAGGTCTCGCAGGACCACAGGCGCCAGACAAGGCTCTCGTACACGGTGAGCATTTTGCAAAGACTGTGCAGCAGAGTGTCAGCGGCATGGTTCGCGGTGGCAGCTTTGCATCCCAAGGTCTGGCTCAATTCAGGCCCAATAAGAGACATCCCCAGAGGATAGCACCGTACGACAAGTACATGGGCCTTCGACAAGGCCGCGCGGAGGTTCCTTCAGCTTCGTCCGCACATGTCCGCTGCTGCCGTCAGGCGTCGTACCAGGGTGAATGTACACCCCGACCATTTCGCCTTTTGCCATTCAGTCCGATTTGCGAGTTCCTTCTAATTTCGCATCTCCAAATGCAAAGGAAGAACCAACTGGATCGTCAGACGTCGCCGTGCTGCGCTCGAGCATGACGCAGCGAATCATGTTGTCACGTCAAGGCTGTGATGGTCAGCATTTGCGAGGTGCATCGCGGAAGGACTGTACTGTTGTTGCGGTGCCGACGTCGATTGGCCTAGGCCGCGTAAGATTGCTCACGTAACCACCGGTTGGACCCACCTGCATTCCCGGACCCTTGTGGGCTGCGCCTTCCCCGTGCGCGTCGTTCGTCTGGGGTTCGAGAATATCTCCCTGGACTCGCCCCATCACATCGCATGGCACAACTCTCGCGGCCGACAACTTCTGACGACGGATATACAACGCCTGCCTTGATGCTGGAGCGCGACATCCCCACCAGCTGCCGCCGTGCTCCCTAATGTCTACTAGACTCCGCCGCTCCATGCATGACTACGAGCCACTGCCGCGCGTGTCCTCCGACTCGGACGGCTTCGCCCAGCTCGAGCGCCATGACTATCCCTCGTCGTGGCTCCAACGGCTGACTTCCAAGATCCCCGGTGTCGCCAGACTCGTGAACCCCTCCGTCTACGTCCACTACGTGACACCCCGAAGAAGGAAGCGGTCGGTGCTGCGCCTGCTCTACTGGACCCTCTTCTCGACACCCTACGTCGTCCTCTTCCTCGTTCTCTTCGCCGGCATCTTTATACCCTCCTACACATACCGACCGGTCCACTACAACGAGCTACGCCAGCGGTCGCTGCGGAGCGTATCTCCGGGCCGCGCAAATCCAAACAATGAGAAGATATTCATCGCGGCGGCCATATACGAAGAGAAGGGCGAGCTGACGTCGGGGCCGTGGGGCAAGGCAGTGCTCGACCTGGTGGACCTCCTGGGCCCGCAGAATGTCCACTTGAGCATATACGAGAACGATGCGGATTTTATCACGCAGCAGTCGCTGGCTGATTTGAGGAAGAGCGCTACCTGTAAGACCATTGTGCCCTGTGAAAGGCGACCCGCTAACTGAACAGGCAACTCGAGCATCGTATTCGAAGACCTCGACCTGAGCACGCTGCCCCGCATCACCTTGCCCACCGGAGACACCCGCATCAAGCGCATCGCATTCCTCGCCGAAGTTCGAAACCGAGCGATGGCCCCTCTAGACACCTCCGAGACCAAGTTCGACAAGATTCTCTACGTCAATGACGTCTATTTTGATCCGATCGAGGCCGCCCAGCTGCTCCTATCCACAAACGTGGATGCCAGTGGGCGAGCAAGCTACAGTGCTGCGTGCGCCGTGGACTTTATCAACGCCTTCAAGTTCTACGACCGCTTCGCAACCCGTGATCTAGAAGGTTATGGAATGGGCATACCTTTCTTTCCCTGGTTCACCAGCGCCGGCGACGCGATAAGCAGGAAGGATGTCAAGTCTGGCACAGATGCTGTGCGTGTGAGGAGTTGCTGGGGCGGCATGACCGCCTATGAGGCCAAATGGTTCCAAAACCAGACGCGCTTCGCGAGCAGCTCGTCTTCCGAGTCGGAAGACTCACCACAAGCATCGCCAAACTCCGACGTGGCACCGCTGCGGTTTCGCTACGACGAGGACACATTCTGGGAGTCTTCGGAATGCTGCCTTATCAACGCTGACCTACAGCTTCGCAGCTCTGGGGTTGCCATGCCAGCGGATTCCGGCATCTACATGAATCCTTTCATACGTGTAGCGTACGACGCGAAAACGCTGTCTTGGCTTTCCCTATCACGTCGCCCTGAGCGTCTGTATTCCATTATACACAACATGCTCAACCACGTAGTTGGCTTTCCTTTGCCCAACGAGCGGCAATTCGAAGAGCCCGGCCAAGAAGTAACAGATACCGTCTGGGAATATGACAATTTCGACAAAGGCCTTGTTTACAATGCCACAGGCGAGGACCTGAATGGACATTACGTCCAGGTTACAAGAAAAGCGAACGCGGGCGGCTTTTGTGGAGGTAGGCAACTGCTCGTCATCAATGAGAAGCCGGATCACGGCGAGGGACGGTGGGGAAAGATCTTTGCGCCACGGCCTCCAGCCTGATTCTTTTAAGAGCATGGCTTCAATGGTTAAACCGATGCTTTACCAGTGTGCACCTTGTCTCGAACTTTCATAGATTTCTGTCATTTGCATAGCGGCGGCGCGTTGTCTTGGGTTCATTCTGGTGGAAAGCATCATTAAAAATGGCATCAACTCGGATACGAATCGTAGGCGATGGGCGTAGTGAGCGAGCGATCTTCCAAGAGTCGTATAGCGATATGAAAAACATCGAACCTCATTCACAAGGATGTGCGGCAAAGCTCTTTTTCAGACATAGTGAAACTGTTTTTCTTCGTACACTGTGCTGACTGTTAAACCGTAACACTGTGGCTTTTTAATCTAGTGACCCTATCCCTTGAGAGTAACCATGGCGTACAACATAAATCGAGTTATAGAATACTGCGTGTCTCCTCGAATTCTCCATTAGACCACTAGCCGGACTGTTGTTCCATGACCAATAGGGTGGCGGATTGTTTCAATCTCGAGCTCCATCGCCTCTAAGCCACATGTAGCTTAGCTGCCCATCATTGTCCGCAAACTCTCCGTCCGTCACTCTTCAGTGACGCTGTTCTAAAGCACTTGTCCGGGGAATAGATTCATCACCTTTTCGCGACTTCTGACATCACAACATCTATTATTGTCCATCTATCTTGGATCCCCATCTGCCGGACGCGCCACATATCTGCCGGACGCGCCACATATCCGCCGGCGCGTGCGACGTCACGCGAAGAAGACATGGGGCTGGAGAATGACACCCGCGGTTGGGTCATGACCGCGGTGAGCGGCATAGGTGAGGACGCTACCTGACATGCGTGTGATCGGCGTGTTAATTCTTGACTAGCATGCACTGTAGGAGGTGATTCACATCTCAATCGCACTTTGAGGGTTTTGATACTGAACGCCACCAGCATCGATAATATGTGTTGATCTCATCATTCGCAAAATACCTGGGAAGGAGAACTTCAAGTTGGAAGAAAGCAATGCCTTTTTGTCGTCTGGACTAAGCCTCTCGTTTGGGGTCATGGTAAGCGTCGGAAGAATCCGTGTCGCGTTGCCGTCGACTACACATGACTGACATTGCCAGATCTTCTCGTCATTGTATAGTATGCTTCCGTCGTCAAGAACGTATCTAGTGGAAGGCGGCATGGGTCCGAAAGCGGCGACTGGTATCATGATCACCTGCTTCCTGGCCGGTGCGATTAGTATTGCCTTTTTATCGCAGATCCTGCATCAGTATATCCCACATTCGGTGGTGGACTGCGACCATGAGCATGGCGATGAAGAGGAGGGAAAGGCTGGCGACCAAACCGAGCACCATCATCATGAGCTTCCTCCGCCAGCTAAGAATTCCGTGGACAAGCAGAAGACAAGCCCTCAGCTAGAGGGACCAACGAGCGGCCAGCCTCACTCGTCGTACGGCGCCACGAATAACGATCACCAACACCCACACCAGCTATCGAGACGACCATCTCTGCACAAAATTCTCTCGAGTAAAGTGACTCAGCTTGTGACCGGCACGAAGCAATTTTGCGATGAGCATGGCCAATGCTTTGGTTATTCCGACCCCTGCGGATCAGATTGCTTCAGGAAAGTCCAGCACAACCGACCGTCACGTTTACCAAACGGGACGTCTGGGAAGACACCCGCGCGACCAGCAGGTGCCCGCACTCAAACCACGCCCAACGAGCGCCAGCCTCTTCTCTCAACCAGCGACGACAACGCACTCACCCCCACCCGTTCCGGCCCAGCAACAATGGAGAACTCCCACTCAAGCCTCCCATCCGCGAACGGTCACTCCATCCACAAACAGGCTTCTCAAGCCTCTCTATCTTCCCGCCAATCCTTGTCCTCGTCCTCATCCTCCTCCCACTCCCACTCCCACTCCTCGCACAGTGGACACACCAAACACCACCACCACGTCCCAACGAACGTCTTCCTCTCTATCGGCCTCCAAACTAGCACCGCCATCGCCCTCCACAAAATCCCCGAAGGCTTCATCACTTACGCCACCAATCACGCCAACCCGCGCCTCGGCTTCGCCATCTTCCTCGCCCTCTTCATCCACAACATTACCGAGGGCTTCGCCCTTGCGCTTCCCCTTTACCTCGCCATCAACTCGCGCTGGAAAGCAATGTTATGGTCGGCGCTACTAGGCGGCGTGTCGCAGCCACTCGGTGCAGGAGTAGCGGCACTGTGGTTCAAGATTGCGAGGAGGGGCGGGGGAGAGAGCGGGGGAGAGCCGGGAGAGCTAGTTTATGGGGCCATGTTTGCGATTACGGCGGGCATCATGGCAATGGTCAGCTTGCAACTTTTTGGAGAGAGTTTGGAATTAACGCATAGCCGGAAACTTTGTTTTATCAGTGCGTTTGCAGGCATGGGGATTTTGGGGTTGAGTTCTGCGCTGACGGCTTAGCGGCTGTATGATCTCTTTTGCTTCGGCAGTATATTCCTTGCGATGGGCATTGCATGGTTGGATAGATTGTGGTCACCGACGTGGTTTATGGAAGATTTTCTGTTACAGCGCTTTGACTATTGCTTGTGTGCGAAGGTAGAGGTGACATCGGTGAAGTGAAGGGCCCGGGGGATTAGACACGTTAAGTAGACACGTCTTTTCCCGTCAAACATATCTATCTCGGTGTCTCGTTTCCATGACTACATTCATCCTCACATCAACACAAATTGTAAGTACCCCGAGCTCTTCTGCCTAACATGCGCTCGGACTCAGCGCGGACGTTGCACGCAGTACCGCCCCGTCCAATTGACCTCTGTGCTGCCGCATCCGGCTACACAACTTCACACGGGACACTCTCAACATCGCCCTCTTGCACCGCACCGAGGACGCCCGACCACTTACATACCCGATACCCCATCTTCTACCTCTCCATCGAGTCCGACACTCACCGCGACCACCATCCCAGCGTCACGCAAAACACCCCCGCCATACGAGATCAGACCAGCTCACCACAGTCCTCCAATCCGACTCCGTCCTCACCGCAGCACCTCCATCCAACACTACATCCTCCACACAAAATGCGCTACAACTCCACCATCGTCCTCACCATCATGCTTGTCTCCGTCTTCCTGACGGCGTTCGCGGTTTGGCTGTATAGGACGTGTACGCGGGCTGTTGCGGCGGAGGCGTTTGAGTTGAATTATCAGCTGGATGTAGAGAGTGGGAAGGGTGCTGGTGGGGCTTGAGAACGGGCGTGGGCTGCATCAGGAAGGGAGTGAGAGGCGGGAGGAGGAGGTGATGAAGGGTGTGAAGGTAGAGAATAGGTGGAAAGAAGCTGTGAGGGGAAACTGGCCGGAGGTGACAATGATGGTGGGAACTTGTAGTGTTTTGTGTGATATATACTAATTAGGCACTAGACTTCCGAGCATGTCTGGTCCTGGTCTGTGGCTGGGTGAAACAGTTCTACGCCTATTACACCGTCTAGCTCAAACCGCTATCTGTCCCAGTTCAAGGAAGAAATACAATCAGACTCACTACCCTTTACCATCGCCCCAGCGCCGCTATCCTTCGCCGAACCCACCGTACCCGCAATCCCCTTACGCCTCTGAGCATCATCATTACCAAAAGGAGACCTTTGCTCGCAACTCGTGCCTCCGTCCCTCGCAGAATCACTCACATGTAGGCTAGATACAAAAGTCGAAGGAGCAACCGTATCTCCTATATCGTTATCATTTCCCCGGAATTCAGACCGAGACCGAAGGTTGAAAGGTGCAATTTCCTCTAGTGTCGACTGCGGCTCCGGCCCTTGCTCTTGCGTTGCTGGTGGAGCTATCTCGAAGAGCATAGACCCTCGTTCCGGCTGGACATCTGGATCTTCTGTTATCTCCACGATTCGAGGTTCTGGTACGATCTCGTTGCAAGGGGAGGGATGTCCTTGTCTGCTTGAGGAAGCGTAGGGGCGCGGGCTTCGTCTCATCATTGGACCCCAATGTAGCGGCACAGGGAACAGTGCGCCTTCGTTGATAGTATTGCTGTGGATAGTCGCTGGTGGTTCTGGGATCTCTGGCTCTTCTCTTGAAATGTCTTGCTCGACGTTCAGAGGGATGGGTGTAGCAGTATCCCTGCTGTCGACCGCCTCTCCCATCATCCCCTCGTTCTCACGCGATCCATTTACTGTTCGTCTTAGACCAGGCTCATGTAACTCTTCAGAAATCTCTTCAGGCGAGCCTCGCACAACCGAGTTCGCTCTTCGCCGCGCATGATAAAGTCGCGCCTCACGTCTCTCGCGCTCTGATCGCCGGCTCCTCAACGCCCTTCGTCCACTCCAGCGCGCTCCCACCAGAGTCCTCGGAACCTCAGAAACTGCAACGGCACTAGTCAGCACCAACCACAACAACCACGCAAGAAAGCAACTCCAACTAGCCTCAAGCACACTTGGATCAAGGGAGGAGCATTACTTGGAGCTAGACGCCTCCTATCCGTCCCTCTCACCCTGCGCGTCCCCCCTGCTCTCGCATAGGGTGCATACCTCAAAGGTTCTGGTTCCATTCCCGTTTCCCTGGAGCCAGATTGGCCCATCCACTGTCGGGGGTAAGATGTTGGCGCCGGATTCCATAGGTGGTGCTGGAGGTGTGGGTATTGGGCGAATTGGAAGGCGGCGCGGGGAATGTAGGTGGGGGTGATTGCGTGGATTGAGGAGGTGGACGAGGAGCTTGCAGAAGAAGAAGAGGAGGAGGAAAAGACGGGTTGGCGTTGTTGATGGAGCGCTTCGAGGACTATTTGCGGGTATTGGTCGCAGATGTGTATATAGTCTGTTCTGCCAGGCGTTAGCCCTCGCGATAAGGGGAGGGTTGTGATCGTCTCGGTCTCGTCGTCGTGCTGATTTGTTCCCGGCTCGTAGTCTTCGACGTATGGCTGGGTATGAGGCGATTCAAGTGCGACTCGAGGTGGGATTGCTGTCGGCATCGGAAGGGCTATGGGAGGAAGAACTGTCGGACGCACAGCTTTTGGCATCATCGTAGGCCCATAGTCCACAGTATACTCATTAGATATTTGTTCCTGAGCTTCCCATACAAAATTCGCTGGTTGATATCCTGCTCTCGCCTCATCCATTGCCATCCCCGGCCCAATTTCTCCCGCAACATCCCACTCTTGCACTCTCTCCACCATGCGCTCCCTTGGACTTGCCCTCGGTCTCTTCGGCCTCTGACCCTCTCTTATGTCTTCAGACTTTGGACCTCTCGTTGACCTCCTCGATTTCGACGAAGAATTCATTGTAGTAGTGTGACTCGCTCGCTCGTGTCCATAGTCTTCTGCCTCCGCCATCGCCGCCGCCGTGTAAAAATGCGAGAAGAAGATGTGGAACCAGTGCATGAGATTGTGCCACCGAGTTTGGAACCAGCGGTGTAGGTAGAAGATTGCCAGCCAGATCACTGCACATCCGAAGAGAGCGGCGAAAACGAGGGCGACGATGAGGGTTGTATTGGGCATGGTGGGTGTGTACGCAGCGTAGAACGGGGAAGAGGGGCAGAGTGAGCGTTGGACATGGGAAAGTGGGATGGTATTCTGTTCTATTTATGGTCATTTCATTTGGTTTGCATTTCGCGGAACAAGATGGAGGGAAGTTTGTCGAGGACAGTGCCGAGGCAAACGAAACCACCGACCCATCCACAAGCAAGAGATTCCGACGTTGTACCATCCAACCACTACCAACTTCCAACGCAGCAAACACAGTTTGCATTACCTTGAGTTCGAGTGGTAGTGGGGTTTGCTCACCTCGACGGTCGGTTGATTCCCATTGTTTGGGTTTGTTTCCTTGCTTGGTAGGACTCGCTGATGTCGGGAAGACAGCTTCGACGATGATGACAATGGGCACAGGGGAAGGACAAACACGATTGGCGTCTGGACTTGGACTTGGTGATCGGACGGCAGAAGAAATCAAGTGTCAGTGGGTGATGGAATTACCTACCTAATTGATGCATAGTCAGTTACGACATTACTCTGTTAGCCTAAAGCATTCCCACGTGTATTGTCTTACGTAGGACTAGTCTACACAACAGACGATGAAGACGTTGGGAATTCGCGCTGTATGCATGCATCTACCCCGCCAAGTGCGAGGGTGTTGAGAATAGCGGACATCATCATGGCATTGGAAGGTGGTTGCTGTTGTTGTGTAAATCGGATGGTAAGGTATGGGACGAGATCACAGCAGATATTGTGAAATCAGTGGATGTGGTAGATGTAGTGGAGTAGCAAACAGCGAACGGAGCGCCATCTTTGTGGCTGACGAAGCTCGGACCACCAAGCGCGGTGACGTTGGGGAAGGCACGACACGACCCGCCCACCGAGCTCCGCCAGCACCGGAGGCAGCACAACGCGGCCTCACCAACACGCCCATACCCTCCCTCCACTCCCCGCTCGCTCCTGATACGGCTTCTTGACACCATGTGGGATGACGAAGACAACAATCCATACGGCTCTTTTGCCCGCCAGGACTCGAATCAAGACGATGCGCCTGGTCTGACCTCGCCTGGAGCGTGTAAGGCTGCAACATGGGGGCATACCCTATAACCACGTACTGACCTGTCCAGTACCGTATCGCCCGGCTACACCCCCCTCAGAGGCGTCTTCGCCCGCGGCAGAATCGCCCGACTACAACGCTCAGCGGGACATGAGCGATGTCGACTACAATGACCACGACCATGACCACGACAACGATAACGAAAACGAAAACGACAACAACGAGGAGGAAGCTGGCAACGAAGAGCGCATTGTCCCGAAGAAGGGCGGATACGACAGCCGCGTCGAGCAATGGCTGTACGAGAACCCCGGGTCCCAGATCTTGATCACGTATGCGGGGAAGAACCTTGAAGGCGGCGGGGGCTACATTGCCTACACTATCAACACTGGCGTATGGACAGCCTACAAAAGTCACGGATGGACACGCTGACCTCATCCAGGGCCTTGAAGTGCGGCGAAGGTACTCGGAATTCGCGTCGCTGCGCACCACGCTGGTCAACCTCCATCCCACGCTTATTATACCCCCCATTCCCGAGAAGCACACAATGGCAGACTACGCCGCGAAGCCGACGAAAGCAAAAGAAGATGCGGGCATCATTGAGCTGCGGAAGCGCATGCTGGCTATTTTCTTGAACCGGTGTCGCCGCATGAAAGATGTCTTCGAGGACGGCGTCTTCTGGAGGTTTCTTGATCCTCACACCAGCTGGGTACATTCCACCCGTTTACTGATCAATTGAAGAGAGATGCTAACTGTTTATTCCATCAGAGCGAGGTTCTCAGCGCCCCTCCAGCTTCAAATATCCCCAAGCAGGTCCTCAAGGCGCCCCCGCTCGATACCGCAAACCCCACACAAGCCCACAACTACTTGCCCGTACCCTCGGCCTCCGCGAAACTCAAGTCTAATACTGTGACATCCGCATCCGGAACCCCGACCTCGCCCAACAGTTATTCGTCCATGCCTTCTACCGCTGCGCACACCACGCCTGGGCCGCAAGTTTTCGGTCGCTTTCCACCCGAGACGAGAAACCTCTCGGAGGAAGACCTTGATCCATACTTTGTGAGCTTTGAGACCTCGTCCAAGGAGCTAGAAGCGCTGTTGCAAGGTAGCATGGAGAAGGTGAATCGCCGGACCTTGTCACACCTCTCAGCTTGGGGTGAAGACCTGGCAGAGCTCGGCGCTCGCTTCAATGCTTTCTCGTTGTCTGAACAATCACAATCTCTCGCGTCCGCGATTGAAAAGACGGGACAAGCAGTTGACTCGACCTACATCGCTACGACCGAGCTGTCCTCGTCACTAAGCGCAAGCTTCGCCGAACCCATGCGCGAGAGTGCCCAATTTGCGGGTGTTGTCCGGAGCGTGCTTCGTTACCGAGTTTTGAAGCGTATTCAAGAAGAGATGACAAAGGACGAGCTGGAAAAGAAGAGGGCACTGCTCGAGTCTCTCGAGCGCAGCGAAGCGGAAGCAAAGCGCCTAGAACAGCATCTCAGCGGCGCCGGACGTCCGCTCCCTTCGCGCACACGCTCAGCATCAAACACCTCATCACGCAACAGTGGCCACGAGAGACGGCCTGAAGAAGACACAGCTTCCATTGACTCCGACTTCCCACCCACCCACGACGAACAGCCCCCTTCGGCTTCGCAGGGCTCGCCAGACGCTAGTATGACGTCGGCTTCGAGTCCGCACAAGAAGAGCGCGAGCGGTAATTTCGTGACGAGTAAGCTTTTCGGGCCAATTACGCATGCGTTTAGGGGTATGGCGGATGTAGATCCTGAGCGCACGAGGAGAGATCAGATTGGGAAGACGAAGGAGAGTTTGCAACAGCTTGAACAGGCGTTGGAGGTTGCGGAGAAGGATACGAAGGATGCTAGTAAAGGGGTGCTGAAGGATTTGAGGAGGTTTCAAGAGGAAAAGGAGAATGATCTGAGGAGGTATATGGTAAGTGCTATATTTTATACTGTGAACACTGAATGGTTGGATGTTTGCTGACATCAAACAGATGGAATTCGCACAATGCCACATCGACTGGGCACGCCGGAATCAAGCATCGTGGGAGGAGGCAAAGGTTGAGGTTAAAGGTATTCAATATCAGGGGGAGGAGTAGGTGGGTGGAGGTAATGTGATGGATCGGTGGGTGGATTGGGCGTTGGGCAGAATCTGGTGAGCGTTCAGTTGGTGGTCACCATTGTACCTGATAGAAGGAATGACGTATCATTCATATGAGAGAGTGCTATTGATCACGAGAGGAAAGGATTTAGATCCTTGTACGAATGCTTTTGTGACTCTCATCTTGCCCACCATAAAACGCATTGTTCACAATCAAAGAGCCCTCTGAACGGTAACCAACATACCATACACCCCCCTCAAATTCCCGACAACCCCCGCCTCAAGCATCCTTTCCGCCTTACCCACCCACAACCCATGAACCCCGCTCTCCCTCCCCGCAACCACAAATTCCACCAACATCTTTCTCACATCTGCTCCCATCCCCTTCTTCCCCTGTCCCGATGACGCAGATCCCCACTCCAACGCTACTCCCGCTGCGCAAAGAACACGCATACCCAATGTAAACACCTCAGGTTTCGCGCTCCAGCCCAGCGCGCCGTCGGCTTCTTCACGCGCGGTACGCGTAAGCTCAGCCAAGGACTCAAGCACCCACGACGTTAGCGATTCGCGAAGCGCAGGAGGGGGAGCTGATGGCGATTGGGGGAGTGAAGAGAGGACGCGCGACCAGAGGAGTGCGTCGAGAGTGGGGTCGTGAAAGAGGTTTTGCTTCTCTGTTGTGAAGAGGGCGGAGTCTTGTTTTCTTGTTTCTTGGAAGGCTTCTGCGAAGGGGGTGGAGAATAGTGGGGTTGAGGGGGGAGTAGCGGTGAGGCGGCGTGTTGCTTCGTTGTAGAGGGAAGGTGTGGTGCGGAAGTGTGTGGTTAGGAAGCGCGCGAGGTGGTGTGTGGTGAGGATTGGTACGGCGGGGTTGATGGGTTGGCGATGTTGGTGCGATGCGTGGGTTGAAAGGAGCCGCGATGTAGCTTCCGCTGCAACATTCCTTATCTCGTCGTCGTCATCGTTGAGCATATCGTATAGTACGAATGTGAGACCGAGAAGTAGTGGGCCCTCCGCTTTCGACGTAGGACGTAGCGTCCATATATGTTGCAAAGTGGCCATGGACTGCACGGCAGCGAAACGCGCATCGAAGGGGTTCGTATCGATGATAGTCATACGGAGGATGCGAATGTAGCGCGCAAGGTTGATGAGGAGGCTGCGGCGATGCTGTGGGTGCGTGTGGTATGTCCAGTCTAGGAAAAAGCCCAGGAGGTGGAGAGCGGTTTGTGCGTTTGAGGGCGCGCTTGCTAGACATTGGTCTTCCAAATTTTGGAGAGTGGTGAGGAGATCATTCTCTTTGACGAGACTGAGGACCGAGCGGCGCATTTCCGGGAGAGAAAGACCGTCTGCGAGGACGGATTGGGCTTTTGCGAGGATCTCTGGGTCGTGGGCTTTTTGGGTTAAGTGGAAGATTTGGAGAAGAATTAGAGGGGTTTGTAGGACCGGGCCTTGAGGTCGCTTGATCTCTATGATGTCGTGGAGGGTGTCCAAGGCAGTGGAACATGTATCTGGATCCAAGGCTTCGAGAGTCAAGAGCGCGGCGCCGATGCTCTGGTAGTTGTTCGATACCATGAGGTCTAGACATTGGGGTCGAAGGATCGAGCGGTCGATGAAGAAGACTTGTGCGAGGGAGCTCTGTAGGAGAGCGTCGTCGAGGGCGTTGCTAAGACTGATGCTGTGCTCAGGTCCGATCGAGATGGTTGCTGTGAAGTTGGTCCATGCGGTTGTTGTTGGTTCGTACGTAGGCCTTTTGATAATAGCCGTGCCGCAGAGGCTCGCGAGGTCGAGAAATGTAGCTTTTGTGAATGGAGTACTGTCATTGAGGTATTTGTTTGTGGCCCAGTTGCCGAGGTGTTGCAGAACCGTCTCAATGGTGTGGGGTTCTAGTATAATTAGTGGGAGCGCACAATCTCATTCACAGATATTGATCCACGTAGATGGGAGTTAAGATTCAAGTGCATAGAGTTCGTAGCAGACTTACCAATAGTCGTAGTGTCGTGCAGCATCTTTCGCAGTACATACTTCGCATACAGCAAAGCACCATGCTGACTGTTAATTGGCTCGTTAGAAAGACTCAAAAGAGACTTGATGGTATCGAACAACTCAGTCGGACGGAGCAGTGCCGTAGCCGTCCTAGCCACCATATCACGAAGATGCCAATGGGGACTGCCAAGAAGCTTCCGAACCGATTCGACAATACCAAGCCGGTGCTCTTCCGGAGGTGATGCTTGTCGGACAATCTGGAGAGCCGGAAAGACACCCTCGGCTCCATGAAGGTCCATCGGCGAGTTGCTATCTGGGGTATCAAGTGATTGCTTGAGTGGCCCCTCTGGGTTAAGTAGACTCTGCAAAATGCCAACTAGGCTAGGATAGTTGTCGTATGAGAAACGCGATGTTTTTGCTCTCTCTTGCTCTTTCCAGTCCTGAGCTTCATCGCTACCGAGGAGTCGCTCGATCAAGGCTTTGAATAACATAAGACTGCAGTTGCGGATGGGCCATCTGATATGTGTGAGCGAGTGTTGCGTCGCATTGTAGGGAAATACATACATCTTGGAGTTCAAAGTCTTCGCAGCGAGCTCCAGCCCTTCGCCAATGTAGGCTTCGGATGGAAGACTAAGTCGCGATGTCATGAATATCTCCTTGATACAATTAAGTGCATGCACTTGTGGAAGGCGACTCTCCTCGATGTTGGAGCTCTGCGCATCAACCAAGGCTTCAGCGACGAGGTCTTGCATAGCAAGAGCAAAGAGCTTCCCGCCGGGCTGAGGTTCCGCGGCTATGATTCCGGTCATGAGCGCAGGGATACCGCCAGACCTTCGGGTGATCGCGTGAGACTTTGCTTGAATAGATGATAATGTTTCCTGTTTCGTTAGGATACAGTCTTCAATGGAATTGGCTCATACACACCTGATACCATTGTCCGGGTAAAGTGCGTAGTGCTTCATCCTCCGTAGAGATACATCGGCGACAGACCGCTGCAAAGGTCTGTGCAACCGTAGAGAATGCGCCACGATGACGAAGCTCTATGAGCTGCGTGAAGCATAGCCTACCTAGCTTCTGAAATGCCTCAGGCGACAACAACGCGCGGTCATGTGTGCCTATTGGCGCTCTAGATGCGATAGCCCGCAGTAGGACGCTGTCGGAGTCAGCGGTTGCTTGTCAAATATCGTTGAACGAAGCCGTACCTTGCTTCCTTCAGGCCCCTCCAGGAATAGCTGAGTATCTCCTTTGTGTCAAAACTCATCTCTTCTTCCAGATCATCTGGAACATGGCCTTCGGGGGCATCTGCGCACAGAGCATCTTGGACGCACAACCAAAGTCCCTCAAAGCTAAGCAGAAGCTCATCATGGATCTGCTTCCATCGAGTGAATTGCTCGGTATCGGCTAATCCTACATCGTTGTAGAATTGCTCGTTATCGACAATGTACCTGTGAGAGTTAGGAAATTACTTGCAACGTGGCGCTAAACGAACCTAATAGCAGCATATGTGCCGTGAATGGGGCGACCGTTGACAGCCTCGGAAAGATTCCGACATGCCACTTCAAGAGTAGCCTTCAACTGCTGGTTGAGACCGTCAAGCACTGAAATTCTTGAGGCATATCCAGAATGATGGATAGAGTCCGTTGCCACAGAACTCAAGTTGCAAGTGGAGAAGTACAGCGCGTACGCTCGAGCGACGCAATCAGCATGGTCAGCTCGGCCAGTGCGGAGCATGGAAGTCTCTGCACGGGAGATGAATTGCGGTAACCCTACTATTGCCGTTTGTCTTTGCCCGTCGGGCATTGATTCTAGACACAGCTGCAACGTAGATATGGACGCATCTCGTATGTCATCGTAAGGATCCATGGTCAAATCGAGAAGGGACCTGCATAACCGGAGATTTGGTATTTGCAACTGATGCATCCATTGCAGCTGTCCCTGGGCCTTTTTCGAAAGCTGATGGTATGAAACGCTAGGATCTAGACCGGACCTGAGTACGACGCCGAGCGCTCGCAATGCTGATATGCGTCTTTGATAGGAAGCGTCGGCGCGTAGTTCGCCCTCAATGTAGCGGATGTACCAGACAATAAAGCGGAAAGCCTCTAACAGGGGATCATGAACCAAGCTTGTCCGCGTTTCGCCCGAATCCTGGAAGCAGATGCGGGGGATCGGTAGTCTGGTTTGAGAGTTGGAAGCCTTGGTAGTGGTTTTAGCTAAAGTTGCGGTGCTGCCCCTCAAACGATCGAACAGCTTTTGAATGTAGCCCACAAGTTCTCGCCGAAAGTTTGCATCTGCATCAGTGTGGAGATGGACCAAGTTCCGTTTCAAAGATTGAAGAACGCCGCCAGTGAAGGGTTTGGTCACAGCTGTGGAGTATATTGAGAGATACATTCCAGCAAGCCTGACCTCGGAATCGGTGTGAGAGAGCCATGTCTCGAAAATGTTGTCGGGTAGATGAAGCGCATTGTCCCGTACTTCGATGGTTTTACAAAGTCGATGGTCTGGTGCCTCCGTTAGCGTCTTCCAAATATACGGATTGTGCAATCTGGTTAACAATCGAGACAATACTTGCCAATGAAGTCAAGAACAAGGAAGATGCAAGGACATATCAGCACTTACCAATGTCTTTGACGATTCCCAGCTCCTTCCCCTTTTCAATCGATGCAAGTATTACTCTGAACTCCTCATAGTTATCGAGACCGTTAGTACATCCATCGGCTGACTTAAGTTGAGCTGGTAGAGGTCGTCTCCATTCTACATGTCGCTCAAAGTTCAGGAATGCGAGGAGACGGAGGAACTCGTTGAGATCTGGGAGGAAGCAGTGAGGGAAGACATGAGTCTTGAATTCCTGCATCCGGTCTGGCCATCGACGCAGGCAATCAACCACTGGTCGCAGCCATATTGGACTTTGTTTCTGCTCATTGCGTGACGTTCCAAGGACAGGCGAGCGACGAAGCTGAGCGAGGTAATTCTTGAGCAGGTGACCAGCAGAAAGCGAGGTGTCGTGGTGCACTATCCATGCAAGGAAGGCATCGAACAGAGATTGCGCAATGAGACTCTTCTCTTTCTGATCTGATTGGTGGTCCAGCAGATTCTGGTAGATGTCAAGCAGTTGAGGTAGCTCAGTGACATCTTTCTGTAGGAAATGCGCGAGACCTTGCAGAGCTGGTTTAACCTTGAGACGGTCTTGTCGTCGACAAATGATGTCAAGAAAAGTTGTAGCAGCACGTCTCTGAAGCTCTAGCGACCGTGGGCTTCCGCTCTTCGATAGAACACTGGTAAGGACAAGGAGTACCTGCCTCACGGACTTGGTCTTGGCGTCGTCGGACCTCTCTAAGTAGATGTTGAAGAGACGATCCCAGATGAAGTCATCGAAGATAGCTTCCCGTGCATATTCGGCATCGGAGGCCTGGCAGCTCTCGATGATGGCGCATACAAAGTTGCACGCAGCCGCCCGGTGTGAAGGGCTGATATCTACGGTATCCGCGGTATCCAAAAGCGGCCCAAGAATAGCATGTAGCTCCCTAAACTCTACGTTAGAGCTACTTCAAGCAAGCAACAACGATGCTCACGGACACTGCTTCCTTACTTCACGCCGGAGTCATGCTCCTGCTCTGAAAACCTCGGTATAATTCCCAGAATGTTCTTTGACAAATCTTTGAGAGCCTGCTCAGGTATGGGCAAGCCCATGGAAATAAGATCAGTCGGCATTGCTTCCGGACATGTGTGGTGCAGTACCGCAGGCGGTATTGGGTCAAAATGTCTCTTGCGAACTTCAAATGTTCCTGTCGGAACGGCATTTGTGCGCATCTAACCGCTTTGAGTGATGACTAATCCACACTTGCAACGTCAATCAACTCCGCGACTTGGGACGGTCAACGCGGTCTCTCCTCGACTTTCAGATGAGTTGCGAGTTGTACAATCTGTCTCAAAGATTCACTACTCTGCTTGAACCCGTCACTATGATCAACCGTCGCCCTACGTCGCTACTAGACCATACCCACAGCATACTAACAGTACATCCATCAACATTCAGCACTTTACTCTTTATAGAATGCGATTACATAGACCTTCTGGCAATCCTCCGTGCAGTTATTGACGTGCATAAGCTTACTTAGAGAATTAATTGGACTATCGAAATAGTGAAGATCGTTTTATAGCCGAGTACGCTTTCTACGACCGCCGCAAGTATCCAATGCTGGAGAAATGCGCATCGTCTTCTCGATCCTACATTGAGAAGCTCACTGCCGAACAGGCTATTGCGTTTGACTCCTGTGAGAGCGGTGAGATTATGGACGCTGAGACGCCGGCAAACGGCGGCTTGCCGAGCTAACCATGCGCACTCGAGGTAGGCAGACTGCGGAACCTCCGCGTGTTGAGTATGTGTGTTCGCCCTTATCGCAAAGCTCATCGCGAAGTAAGTTCTCTCCTCGAGTACAGGAATTTGCTCGAAGTGGATACGGCTCGCGTGTTTTGACGATAGAAGGGCGCGCGTGCTAGCGGTGAGCTCAACCTCGCGCAACGAGACCTAGTACCACCAGTCACTAATTTTGTCCAGGGTTGTCGTCTCCGATAGGCCGTCGTCCAACGTCAAGGTTTTATTTGTTTACTATATCTCCGGCTACTCCGTCATTCTCCAGTCGTGACCGCCCTTTGTTTTACTTATGAGAGTATCAACCAATCGATCACTCCTCAACTCCGATCAGAGGTGGTCTGCTTCCTCTCTGTTTCCTTACGCCGCTCTTCCGCTCAAATTGCAGGAGGAATAATTACGGCAAGATCCGTTAGACGTTTGAAATGAGTGACCTCGCAGTCAATGAGGGTGACGAAGACCTGCATAATGTTGATACATTGTTCTGTGCTCCTCCACTACAGGCTGGTCATACCATTTCCCAACCCAATCTTGCTAGGCCCAACAATCAAACCCTAGCGCAAGGAAGAGGGGCTGAAGGAAGATCCGACCTACTCTTACCTGGGCAACCACAACCTTATCATCACGAAGTGAGTGATGGTACTTCCGCTCACCTTCACCTTGTAATCTGTACTAAAGTCTCTTAGGCCTTCTGCAAAGAGCAGCAAGAGAACGATGACGATATCTTCGGCCGCTATCTCTCAAGCCTTCTAAACTCACCACACGATTTGACCACTGCGGACAAATCGTTGCCACTCGTCTGCATTCGTCAACGCTCTCCATCCCTGAATCGACGGTCAGATCTACGAGCACAGCGATCCGTACCGGATATTGAGAAAAAAATGGATCGCAATCGACGTAATCTGAATGAACGTCCAATACGAGGACCCAGTCCAGATTCGAATTCGGACCTGGAGCCCCTATACGATGTTCGAGCGCACAAGCCGCAAAATCTGGCTAATATTCCGCAATTAAACGGATATTCTGACAGCGACATCGACGTGGATTCGGATCAGGGTTTCAAGCAAGAAATTGTGCAGAGAAAAGGCAGCACGGCTACCCAATCGCGCATCTCCAAACCCAAGGCTCACTTTCGACGAAATTCAACAGATCCATTGCGGCAAAACAATACGGGTTCGGTACGAGAGATGATGAAACAAACGAGTCACAATCGTAGATCCCAGGCACTTACCTCTGGTCATGATGCCCAGGCATCGCCAAATGCGGATTCCAGGAGGAACAATTTGAGTGGACTACGCGCTCCAGTGGTGGGGCATTTGGTCAAGGCAAAGCGTCCTTTGACACCGAGTGCTCCGGCAAGTGCGACTCCACCGAAGAGAGCCAAATGCGGGCCTTTTGAGGATGACTCGTCTGGCGAGGACGGAGATACGCCTGAGAAACCAAAAGCGCTGTCCCAACAACTACCAACCCGAAGTCTGAATCTGGCACGTCTGAAGGAGATGGTCAGAGACCGCAATTTGGCAGCAAGCGGGAAGTCAACGATGATAGGTCCCCCAACCCCCAACGCTCAGGCTTCGAACGCTGTAACACAACAAGAGCAAAAAGCGAAGGCACACGTATCTATTAAGGCATTGGTTCCCTTGAAGAGGAAAGCTGAGAATGCTGGATGTGAGCTTGAGAGCGTCGAGACCGTGGCCAAGAAAGCAGCGGCTGGTGTGAACGGAGCTGCAGTCACCCATACCCAACGCGTGACCAAACCACCACAACCTTTTGGTGTGAACGAAGGTACTCGAAGCACTCCTACCTCAATGCCATCTACTGTACCAAGTTCTACCACGCGACTGGTCGCTGCGAATGTCGAAAGCTCCACGGCCACGCCTTCCCCTGTACATAGGCAGGCTAAAAGCCTGCCAAATACTCTGTTGTCAGCTCGATATACAAGTAGTAATAGTCTGCCACCCAAGTCATTCACAGTCAAGCGGCCCGGTGCATCTGCAGCTAACACAACCCCGACCATCGCCACCTCCGCATCGCCAGCCAAACCAACCCCGGCCAAACGTCCGGCTGCGCTTCTAGTCAACCCGAAGTCCACAGTCGCGCCTGGTGCATCTTCTATCAAAATTTCCCCTGCTCCTGTTCCTGCTCCGCGACCGGCCCAGCCGGCTGTGACTCTGGGCTCATTAGCATCTAGTACACCATCCACTACTGAAGTAGCATCGACTAACAACACATCGGCTGAGGGAATAGCTAGCCATCCGAAGCAATTTACAACACTAGCTACCGCTGGCACGCAAGCTCGAGCTGCGTCGTCCACTGCGAATGGTCGTACAACACCGGCAAGTCCGGCACCGAAGAGCGGGAACAAAGTGCCTGTCGTATCAACTGCTACGCCACCGAGACCTGGACATGGTAATCTTTTAGGAAGGACGAATGGAATTTCCACCATGGCACACAACGCAGTAATAACCAAGCAAACTCCAACCACGACTGCCACAAAGGTAGGGAATGATAACACTGGGGATATCCAAGCAAACAGCAGACCTGGAGCACAGTCTTTTGGGGCTAGGACTGTTGGCACTTGCACCTCGAACAAGACAGCTACCGGCGGCGTCAACCTACAACATTCAAGGCCAAATGCGCCGGGCTCAGGGACTGCTCCAACAAAGACTTCGCCAAACGATGGACGTACTCCTAGGATGAATGCTGTGAATACTGCTGCGGGTCGGAACAGCCAGAACTATGCTCCAATCGCATGTAAGCAAGCACCTATCAAACCTGCGTCAACGAACATTGCCCAAAACGCGTCCACCATACGTCCACACAAATCAACCGCAAGTACAGCGACTGGGGATACATCTGCATCGCGCGCCGTACCTAATGCCACCGGAACCACGAACCCCGCGATACGAAAAGGTGCTCCCCTTAAGCCCTCCCGTGTGCCTAATGACAGTGCCACATCGCAAGCTACAAATCGGTCTGTACAAACAGCCGCTGAGTTAAAACCAGCTGTGTCCGCGAAAATGTTACCAACAAACGATACGCCAGCACAAGACTCACATCATGCCGTTACAGGCGACTCCGTGACGTTCGAAGCTGTCAAAATGAATGGAATCGGCCAGCTGCCCTCTTCAGCATATACTTCTCCAAATGGTAGAGTTCTTGAATCGAATTCCCTTCCAAGAGATACGAGCAAGCCAGGCCAGAACGTTACCGCGGCAAACCAGACCGTCCCAAGAACCCTACAGACGAACATATTTACTTCAGGAACGGCAAGTACTGCAAAGTATGATGATACTGTGCCCCGGAGATCGACTGTGGCGACCGTCTCAAATACTTCAAACGTGCATGTTCGGCCATCTTCGGTCGCGAATACTACGCCAATTTTGGGCGCTAGCCGATTGGACACAAATGTGTTAACTTCCGAGCCGAGCGCTCAAACAAAGGGTCACAACCTAGAGCATACTTTGCCAGTACAGAGGCAAGCCGGACGATCGGACACTACTCTCACACGTACGAAGAATTCGAAGGAGACACCAAGACAAATTCCATCAAGTTCCTCACCCAGCGCTACAAAGCCTGACCCCAATAATGAGACACTATCGCCTCCTATCAATCACCCAGCTCAAGCTGTGAACCTCGCACAAGAAGCTTTTGGAGCGAACGCCAATGCCTCCCCACGACCAACCATCACCCCCGGATCTGCACCCAAAATCAAGAGCGGCATTTCAATGTCACCCGACAACCAACAACTCGTTGCTCGTCTTCCCAATCCCACTTCTACTGAGTTACATTCAGGTGCAACGTCGTCCTCGGGACCAGCCACCACAGCGTTGACACAGAACACTGTTGCGAGAAGGGCAATCAAGACGACGAGTGCTACTGGTCAGGTCACTCCTTACCAGAGTTCGATCCCCCCACTTCACACATCTGGAATCATAAGCAATGTATCGGCGACAGAATCTTCAACACAAGTATCAACTGCTGAAGCTGTTCAAATGGCCTCCACTGCCATTTCATTGACCACGCCTGAGCAGAGTACGACACCCAACTTAACCAACCCAATCAACGAAATTCCGGTGATGAGATTGAAAGATGTCCCACTCGACCCTGCAGCAATTCCTTACTTTGAGTACACCGTCCACGAGAAGATGTGGTCCGCATCCGATAACGAGAATAGCGCCCAGGCCATCGACATCTCTGGCCACATCACTTGCCTGGACGAAGCCAACAATCGAGCTGAGCAGCGCTTTGCCTACGTCCGCAAAGAGGATGCCAAACACAAACACATCAGATTCTCCGAGTGGAGCAACAAGCGAGATCACAACGACTGCATATCGTGCTCTGGAACATTTTCTCCCATCGACTTTGCAAGCCAGAAAAGTCACCACAAGATATGGGTCCAGCGACACATCGTCTGTGCCATTGCTGCGACGGTCCAGCCCCCGGCAAAAAGCACAAATTTCATCAGCAAAGCGGTATATATCTTGCGCCTTTTCAAACTCGTAGATGATCCCAGCCATACCGAGCCTCCAGCTTCAGAAGACGATGAGGACGCCGCGGCGCAAACATCCTCCAGCTCAGAGTCCGACTCCGACTCCGATTCGGCTTCAGAGTCTGACAGCGACCCTGACAAAGGCAAACACAACAAGAAAGCGCGCGCAAAATTGCGCTCCTCTCTCACACCGACTCGAAAGTCTCGTTCCGCCCCGGCTCCTTACGCCCTGATCCGTCAATACCACCCCATTGCCAATTGGTCCGAGATATATACCACTCTCGAATATGCCAATCGTGCAGCTCGCCGTCTGCAGATCGAGTTGAGCCACGAAGAGAGCCCTTCGAATCCGTTGACGGTCAAGTGGCAGGAGCAGAATAGGAGGGAGTTGGAGGAGCAGGTACTTGCGCTGGAAGCAGAACATCAGGACGAAGAGGAGGGAAATGGGCTCTGGAGGAGTGAGTTCAACGGATGTGGGTGTGGTGGGGATCGTTTTGAGTTGTTGGTCGAGCGGACGGTTTTGGGAGGACCAAGGAATGTTTAGGGAGGGGTGATGATACGGGTGGAGGGTGGCAGGTGTTTTGCAAGGCTGTATGTAAGAAAGCGAATCATTTTCGTGTCTGGGGCGAGGGAGAGGAAAGGCCTGATCTTATTGAAGGTTCTGTGTTCTACTTTCCCTGAAGATTAAGTGCACTATTAGGCGAGTCACTGGACATATGCGGGGCTAGGGTGGAAGTCTCGAAGCTCGCACGGGAGACCTATTGCTGGATTGACTTTATGAACGAATTGAAGTGCGATCACAAAACACCCGGAAACAGAGACATCAAGCCATCTACTCTTTTTGATTTATGGTGACTCCTTAATCATACATTCTATTCAAACTACTAATACACAAGTCCTACACTAAGCCACTACACGACGTTTTCCAGGTTTTTACATAAACTCCCTCATCGCATCGACAACTTCCTTCTGCCGCTGACTAGCCATCTTCTCGAAGCCGTCGACTGTCATTACGAATGTGCCTCTTCCTCCAGTGATAGCGCGTAGATGATTCAAGTAACCTACCATCTCCTTCAGAGGTACGCGGGCGACGATTTGCCGCTGGCTGTTTTCTAGGCCGGTGCTTGTGGTTGCGGTACTGGAGGCGAAGGGGTCGGGAGGTGTGTAGATGTGTGTGGGATCAACATGTAGGAGATCCTCCGAAAAGGAAGAGGATGGGCCGTCCGACCCGTCGAGGGAGAGAACCTGGCCGCCGCGAGAGGAGGAAATGTCTTGCACAACTGCGCCAAGAGATGCTTCGTTAACAAAGATGGTGGCGAGCATGACGGGCTCCATCAGCACCGATGGTGAAGTCTCAGATGCGGTGCGTAGACTGTGTGAGACGGCGGTGCGGGTCGCCATCGAGACAGACGTTTGTGTTGTCTCGGGGAAGATGTGGGCCGCAGCGTCGAGCGTGATGTGCAACGCTGTGTTGGCGACGGGGAAGCTGTTGAAAGGGCCGCGGGCGAGTGCTGCGCTGGCGCCGGCGTGGATGGAGGAGAGGAGGGTAGGAAGGGAGAGGTGTGCTGGGATGAGTGAGGAGTGATTTGAGGATGAGTGGCGGGAGAGGGGGGCGTGAGATACTGTGAGGGTGGAATTATCGAGGAGGGGGAAGACGGTTTCGTAGGGGTCGGATTTTACGTCCTGTTGGGGCTGTTGTGAAGTGGGGGTTGTGGGGTGATGGAAGCTGGTATCTTCGATAGGAGACACGGAGACGGTAATTCCCGCTTTAGCAGGCTTGCCTGCTATCGGTCTGTCGAGGACAAACGTGTGAGGAGTCGTAGCTGCAGTAATAGTCTCGCGATATCCGATTTCGATCTTGCCGATTCGCGCTTTAGCTTTGAAGTCGTTGAGGAGTCTATCTCTAGCGATTTCGAGATGGAGATCCCCCATCCCAGCAAGATGTGTCTGTCCCGACTCTTCATCGATAGAAAGATGTAGACTGGGATCCTCTCTCAGGAGAATATCAAGGCTTTCTTGGACATGCTTCTGCTCGCTTAAACTTTGCGGCTCGATACTGGTGAAGAATACGGGTGGCGGTACGGTAATGGGGCGGAGTTGGAGGGTGGATAGACCGCCAGGGGGCTGAGATTTCATTTGCATGCCTTTGTAGACAATGAGGGTGTCGCCTGTGCGGGCGTGCTTCAGGCCAGATATGACGCCGATTTGGCCCGAAGAGAGGGCGTCGACTTCGACGGCGTTGTTGGCATACATTTTGAGAAGGCGGGGAGCTCGCTCGGCGATGTGGAGGGAGGTGTTGTAGAGGACAGCGCCGCGGTCAAGGGTACCTGAGTAGACGCGGATGTAGACGAGGATGCCGCGTTTGGGGTCATTGACGACTTTGAAGGCGAGGGCGCGGGCGGTGAGATTACGGGCTTGGGCTATGTCAACGATATCTGCAGACTTCTTTTGCGTTTTCTTTGCTGGGACGGAGGATTTGGATGGAGTGTTGAGGAGCTGTTGGAGCGTGCTTGTCTCATTTTCGATGCTGATTTCCGGGTCGAGACGTTCGAGAGGGGAGGGCAGGAGATCGACTACGGCGTCGAGAAGAGGTTGCACGCCTATGTTGCGGAAGCTAGCGCCGGCGAATATGGGGATGATGCGTTGGGGGGTTTCGAGGACGGTGCGGCGGAGGGAGTGCATGATGTCGAGCGCGGGAATGGCGAGGTGGTCTTCGTTGTGGTCGAGGAAGTGCTCTACCATGAGGTCATCGTGTTCACTGAGTAGCTCTACGAGAGCTATTCGCGCTTTCTTGATTTCGTTTGCGAAGCTTTTATCGGTGGCGTCTAGCTGCTCGAGATTGAAAGCTTGGATTTGGCTTCCATCCGTAGAGCCGTGCCACAGCAAACCTCTGAGATGCACGGCATCCCCGACGCCAACGAACTCGCCATTGCCACCTTTCCACCAGGGAATCTGGCACACTGCCGGCCATCCATGCAACCTGACCCCGACCTCCTTCACCGTCCGCGAAAAGGCCGCTCCTACTCGATCAAGCTTGTTCACAAAAACGACCCTGGGGATAGAGTAAAGACCCGCCTGGGTCCACACTTTCTCCGTTTGAGCCTCCACGCCCGCGACGCCGTCGAGGATACATACGGCACCGTCGAGGACCCGCAGGGAGCGGAGGACTTCGAAGGTGAAGTCTGCGTGGCCGGGGGTGTCAATGAGATTGATGTTGTGAGAGTAGGAGGAGCGGGGGGTGGTGGTGAAGTCTAGGGCGAGTGTGGGGGTAGATGGTGATGGGGGGGAGGAAGGAGGCCAGTGGAAGGTTATGGCTGCAGATTGGATAGTGATGCCGCGAGCGCGTTCGGCGGGAAGGAAATCGGTGACTGTTGAGCCTTCGTCGACGTCTGTGGCATGTGTTAGATGGTTTCTAGCTGAAACGGGATGGTAGGTTTGAGATTGCAAAACCATGAAGATCGTGGTTTTCAGACGAGGTAGACATGTGAGAGTGTCGAGACGAAGCAGGAAAGGAGACTGATAGAGCTATACTATGCTCTTGAGACGTGAAATTGGCAAACAGTATGGAAACAAGAAAGAACGGAGGAAAAGTAAAGCTTTTGATGGTGGGAAGACACAGGCAATGAGATTGGCCTATGATGCCAGGGATAAGAAATATGTGTAACTGTCCATACCTCCTATTCGTCGTGTATAGCCGCTGTAGTAGAGCATGCGCTCCGTTGTGGTCGTTTTGCCCTACCCCCATCAGCAATCTATTCCTCGCAGTCGACTCACGTACTCACAGCATCGATGTGAGCGATGATACCGATGTTTCGCGTCGTCTCCGCGAGTGTGTCGTGTGAGGGGTGGACCTGCGTCGACAGCAGCCTTCTAGAAGGCAAAGCATGTCTCCGAATGGCTGAACGGGCGCACCACACCCATGCAAGTCTCATACCAGAAGCTACACGTGGGAATCGATGCAGGTGAATGAAGTCGCACGTGACTGGGAAGAATGCAGATGTGAGCGCAGAAGGCGCTCTAGCGCTTTCCCCAACACGACAAGCGCGCCAAGAGGCACCTGCGCAACCGCAGGCGACCACCAACTCCACCACCGAAAGATCGCCAACACGCCTCTCGCTCTTCTCAATTGCCGTCGCCGCCATGGACTACTCCGCTCACGATCCGGACCATCCCGCCGGGGGCGATCCGTGGGCTTCCTCGCCGCAGCACCATAGGACATCGTTCGGGCAAGCGTCCGCCAGCGACATTCCGTCATCCCCGCTCCCTCCGCAGGCCTCGCCCTATGGCCAGGACTCGGACTATGGCTATATGGGCAACAACCACGAGCCGCAGGACCGCCCAGGAACGGCGTCTGAGAACGGGGACAATGCGCAGCCGCCTCCCCAAAGCTCGGAACAGGACAATCAAGCTCCCCCGCATCATCAACAATCACCACCGGCGCAAGGCCAGCAAGGCCACCAGCAGCCACAGCGCTACCATGGCACCCGCCCGCAACGGCAGCAGCCCCAATACAAGCTCCAGGCCAAGGTCACCGGCCTCGAGCGCACCGGCAAAAAGGACCCCATTCTCAGATTCGATGTTTACGTACGTTGGTAGCTTCCGATCTAGAGTGCGAGCAGAATAGTTCCATCCAATGCTAATACAAGACCTAGACAAACCTCCCCAAGTTCCGCACGACCCAGTTCCGCGATGTCCGGCGCCTACACTCCGAATTTGTTAAGCTCGGCGAGCATTTGATATCCGCATGCCCCGAAGCCATGGTCCCGGCAGTACCGCCTGCCTTTACATCCGCCGGTGCTGGTACAGATGAGGACGAGGGTCGCGTCAAGGCCTCACTACAGCGATGGCTGAATGTGGTGTGTAGCAACGAGATTCTCATTCGCGATGAGGAAATGGTCTTCTTCGTCGAGAGCGATTTTGGGTACAGTCCCGTGGTTAGACGGAAACAGCCGGCGACCGGCGTGCGGCGCAAAGTGATCAAGCAGTTTGCGCCTCCTCCAGACGACACCCCCGAGCTTGCAGCAGCCCGCCCAATCGTAAAAGCTTTCTACCTGGGAACTATGGACACGGAACAAAAGGTCGAAAGGGTCGTGAAGTCCAGGAGAAGTGAGGTCGCCCTGTTACATACCACATTCAATACTGACATGACGTAGATCTTGGCGTCGCTGAATCCGATCTTGGTCAGAAACTTGCCGCAATGCACGTACAGGAAACACATCCTGGACTTAGCCTCGCATACCGAAAATTGGGGAAAGTCATCCAGGCAACTGGCGATTATCATGCAGCTCAAGGGACAGCCGAGGCGACTACGTTGGGTGACCCGCTCCAATACCACAGCAGCGATGCTTTCATTGTAAAAGAGACCCTTACAAACCGGCACATACTTCTCCGAGAGTTATTGCAGGCGCAGGTCTCTACCAAATCGAAGCTCTCTGCAGCTGATCGTCTGAAGGCCAGCTCCAGTGTAAAGAGAGACAAGGTCGACGAGGCAATTGCCGCCCTCGACGAAGCTCGCAGTCACGAGACGTACCTCCTCCAGAAGTCGCAACGCGTGACGGCTACACTGCTGCAAGAACAACGGAAGTGGTTCGACAGGACTGCTGCCGACATGAGATACGCTCTTCGGGAATTCGTTGTCCGCGAAATAGAGGCAGAGCGCCGAACGCTCGCCACGCTTGAATCAGTGCGGCCCGACATCCGTGCTATTGACGGAAGTGGAGGACTCTCACGATTAGGTCGCGAAACGCATCCTGCGCAGCGCCGTGCGTCTCTAGCAAACTCGCAAGGACCAAAAGGCGATGCGTGGTCTGGTGTTCCGAGGCGACCAGGTGATGGGCTCAATCGGAGCATGAGTGGCACTCTACCCAGCGTGCCCGGCGTGAAGGAGGAGGATGAAGGTGAAGAGGAGGAGGGTTCCACTGGAAGGAAACGTGCGACCAGCAAGGCAGGGGCTGATGACGACGACGACCGTATTGATGCGAAGAACGCTGCAAGCAGACTTGCCACGACGACCTTTTAGGGGCATGATGCTTTCGTCTGTATAGTGTATGATGGAGGACTGGCTGTGTACTTGATAGGGTCGCAATGCGCGCCTGGCACGGTTATGTGGTAGGAACCGCATAATGGCTACCATGGACCATACAAGGGCAGCTACTATCCGACCCTGTTGATCTCGCTTTGCTTTTTACTCGTCTTGCAGCCTATGATACCATTTCGTTCGCTCAGTTGATTAGATCCTCTCTTCTCCATGCGTACATACGAACTTGCGCACGTATCCTTTTCGTTTACAATTGTTGCACAACGTCCCATCGACGGAAACGAATCAGAACGACGGCCTCCCGCGTGTTACACCCGGACGTTTCCCCGCAGTACGTCTGGACTTCTATGCAGAGGTCAAGCCTGGGTTGTTTGTGCCGGCAGATCTCCCCGGATTTCTCGACCTGCATTTTTTTTTAGTCTTCCATGCACAGAAGATAATAGCAAATTCCCGTACATGCATGGCGCAGAAGACAACAACCGGCGTCAAAACATGAAGGCCAACTAGCGACGGAAAAGCCGCTTCAAGCGATCACATTACCACGATGCGATCACCCCGCGCAGGCTCCTTCAAATTGCAAGCAATCTATTTTTTCAAGAGAGCGTAACCTGGCTCGGCTTTGCCGTCGGCTCTGGGATCAAGGCGCAGTGTAGCGAGCGAGCGCACGGAGATGTTTCCCCTACCACCGGCTCTTGTGCGCACAGGGCAGAAACATAACTCCTAATAGACTACGACTTTTCATCTATCCGCACCCAGGTTCGTGGTAAAAGAGAACAGGTCAACTGACGCACCAGCTCCAGGTTCTTAACAGCCGATAGATAGATTGAAGGCGTGGCAAGTTTATTTCTAAGCGCGACGTGGAGAAATTGCGGGGGGTATATATTAGGTTGGATTGATTGAATTCTTGGAGTAATTAGGTGATGGGTTAAGACTGCATGATGAGTGGAGGGAGACATGGGATGGAAGGTGGCGTCCAGTCGAGAGCGACACTAGATGTGGCACAGTAAAAGGGCTTCGAGAACGCATCCATCCTCTCGTACCTCGCAAGCTCATTGATCAACAGCCAGCAGCCCAACGCTCATCTCGACAGCGCACGGATTCCACCACTCCGCAGCCGGCATCTCGCTACCAAGACGGCTTATCGCCATCGCAGAAATTAACCACCCCACCACACCTCTGGAGTCGAGAACCCGCGAGCTAGGTTGATCGACTGTGGAGAGCGAAGAGGGAAGAAAGTAGCCGATCCCCGCAAAAAAAATGGACCGGTCCGGGGAGCCTGCCCGCATGCAGAAGCGAGACGTAAGACAAGGGTGTTGATGTGCTGGAGGGCCATATGACCTTTGCTCACACTTTCTGTGGAGAATTGATGGTTTGGATACGAGATTGAAGGATTGCTGGACAGCTGACGCTTGCGATTAGAGACCTGAGGTTGAGTTTGGTATGTGGAACGTTGGTGCCGCACAAGGAGCGCCAGGCTATACCACAGGTCACTGAGAAATACGACCATCTCACCAGCCCTGGCTCGTGCGCAAGGAGCAGCAAACCAGAGTGACAGCAAAGCGCCATCGGTCAGCTCACTGCGACCGCCAGAGCGTGACAGAATGCACATCTGGGAGCATTTCACACACGGCCCGTAGACGGGCAAAGCGGGTGAATCTGATGGGCAGCTGCAGTCAGATCGTAAATGCGCTGTGAGTGTACCAGGCCCCTACCACGAGCGCAAGTGCCAAGTAGTTTTCCAAGGAGGCAATGGAATCTGCGAGGAAACGCCACGCTTCCATGCGGATGCTTGCGGGATGTGGTTGGACGTTCCAAGGCTGCAAGAGGATGGGTTTATCCATGCTGCTGCTCAACCCCCAAAGTAAGCAAAGGTACGTGCGGCCCTGAGCGCCGGGTAAACTGGTGGTCGACATGCTCGAGGTGGAACATGGCACATGCTCTTTTGCTGCGTGGCTTGCGAATCAGAAATTTGGTGGTCTAGGCGTCTTCTACGCCATTGGGGAGAGGAGTTAGGGACGGGGGAGAGTAGCCACCAACGGTAAGGCGTCTCGTAATGTACGCCCGGGGGTCAGGGATGCAGACACGCACGTTCAACTAGGGTGGAAGAGTTCACGGTGGTCCTCGGAGGGGTGCCGACCGACAGATTCTAGATGCCGTTTATTTACATGCGACCCAGCTCTCCGGTGGCACTTTTCGGTACCGCTCTACTTCTTTCGTGCTCTGCCTTTGGAGACACTTTGCGCTCTGAAGTTGCGCATATCGGACCCGTTATTTAGCTCTACGACAACGATCCGACGTCCCCAGGTTTTCCCCACACGCACGATCGTCTCGCTAGGCTCGGGACGCGACGCGAAGCCACGTGAAGTGACACTCACATCCGCACTCATTCGTCGCCGTCCCACATCGCCACCATGTTGAAGTACCTCAAGAAAGCGCTGCAACCGTCCGCCTTCGAACCCGAGCTCCCACCCGCCTACTTGGAAAAGCTCCATGCCGCGCGGAAAACGTCCTTTGCGTCCTCGAGCGAGACCTCGCTCCCAGAGTTCGATCCGCTCATTGTATCCGCGTATGAATTGTCTGAGATGATGAGCGCGGGGGCGATTACCAGCGTGGAGATTGTGGAGGCGTACTTGCATCAGATTGAGCAGCACAATCGGAGGGGGAGGCAGCTGCGGGCACTCATTTCGGTGGCGCCGAGACATGAGTTGATGAGGATTGCTAGACGGTTGGATGATGAGAGGGCGAGGGGGAAGAGGAGGGGCCCGCTTCATGGAATTCCGATTGTATTGAAGGATAACATTATGACGGATGTGAATTTGGGCATGGATACGACGGTTGGTGAGTGGAGTCTTTGTCGTACAGCGATGTTAAGAGACTAATGCTAAACTTCTAGGCTCGTACGCTTTCGTGGGATGCACACCGAAAAAGAATGCTACCATAGTCGACCGGCTGATTCGGAGAGGCATGATTATACTAGGAAAGGCCAACTTGACCGAGTTTTGTGGGCTGAAGAACCCATCGATGCCACCAGGATGGTCGGCGGTTGGCGGACAGTGCCAGTCACCGTATGTGGCACGACACATCGCGAAGAAGAAGCTGCACTGGGAACTTTCAGCGCCAGGAGGGTCATCGACAGGCTCAGCCGTGAGCGTATCGTCCGGCTTCTGCACACTCGCCATCGGCACCGACACCATCGGCTCGCTCATCACACCCGCAAATCGCGCCGGCCTCTACGCGCTGAAGCCCACAGTCGGACAGGTACCCATGGACGGCATATTCTCGCTCAGCAAGAGCTTTGATTCCGCAGGCGGAATGGTATATTACAATCCCACCATGAAAGCTGGATATCTGCTAACAAAGCCCAGGCCAAATCAGCCAAAGACCTCGTCGCCCTCTCCGACGCCCTCCTCTCCCCGACCAACAAAGAAGCCAACACACACACGCCCAAATCCACGTTCCGCATCAAAGAAGATTGGACGGGTCTCCGCATCGGGTTCACTGAGCCGACGATTTGGACCTCGTGGCGAAAGAGCGGGAGGATCAACGCGGATGCTGAGCGATTCATGGTACGTGTGCATGATGTTGTTATTTGTGTACTTCCCGGTTCAGCCTCATACCATGTTGCTGGGTTCGGGGCCCCCAGGACGCGAGAGTCGGAGATTGCGGTTGCACGGGCTTGAATGCTGACTTGACCATAGCTTCAGAAATACGACATGGTGGTTCAGAGCTTGATCGAGATGGGCGTCGATATCGTATATCCCGTGGAACTACCCAGCCAGAGCACTCTGAATCTAGACGGGAGGAACAGCTTTGAGCCCATCGTCTGTAAGTCCCACCAGCATCACTCCTCCCCCAAGACCACCACACTAACACCCAGTCCAGACTCGGAATTCAAAGAATGCCTCGCAGAATTCATCCGCCAGTTCAAAATCACAAAGGTCCACTCCCTCGCCGAAATCATAAACTTCAACCTCGAACACCCCGAACTCACCCTCCCACCCTGTAAGCCATACATCCATCCATCCATCCATCTCCCCACCAAACCACCCCAAAACTAACACCCCAACCCACAGCCTGCCCAACCCAAACCGACCTCATGGCCGCCCTCTCCTGCACGACCCCACGCGCCGACCTCCGCACCGCCCGCGACCACCTCCGCACAGCAGGCGGCCGCGACGGCCTGGACTACCTCTTCGCGACGCACAAGCTGGACGTCATCGTGGCCCCGGGCGACGCGGCGCTCTCCTCCCTCGCAGCCGCAGCCGGCTACCCGACCGCCGCCTGCCCTCTCAGTGCCCTGAAGCTAAACGGCCAGCCCTTCGGCCTCACCCTCGCCTCCCCGCCCCACACGGAGCCGAAACTCCTGCACTTCCTCACGGCCTACGAAGCTACCTTCCCGCCGCGCGCTCTCCCGCTCCCGCTGAGCAGCGTGCCGCTGCAGGACGCGAACCCGGAGCCGCTGCCTGACAAGCCTATCATCGAGTTGATACTGCATGAGTGGGATACGCGGCGGTTTAGCTGCTCTGCGGATGCGCTGGCGGACTGGCTGAATGCCAGGTGGCGGAAGAGCGGGTATGAGTTGAGTGCTGAGACGGTGTGTGAGGTGCTGAGGAGTAATGGGCGGATTGCGTTTAGGGGGTTGGGGGATGATGCTGAGGGGGCGTTTGCGAGGTGATGAGATGGGATGGGATGGTAGCTGTTTGTTTTTTCTGTTTTGCTTCCCTTTTCCGTTATTTGGGTGGGTCTTGATGGCGTTTAGCGATGCGTTCTTTTGTCTGGGTTTGGGTTCGGGGGTTTTGCATGATACCACTCGCTGCATTTTTCTTGGGTTGGGGGGAAAGGACAAGCATGGAATTGCATACTAGGATATGGGAAGCATAGCTGCCGGATAGCTATCCAGTCGGCCATGGTGTCGATGCTACGTTACGTGTAGACTTCGCACAATATAAAAATTCTAAAAGATATGAAGATGAACGTGGGTGGTAGCGTGCGGTCCTCAAAGCGTTGAATTCATCATGGATCGAACAAGTTTCAAGTCCCCCGTCGTAGAAGGGGAAACGGGGTATATCATTTCCATACACCGGAACCGTACTACTATACTACAAACGCCATAGCGCCAACCATGCCCGTGCCACTGGTAATACAGAACTTGCACACTTCTCCGAAGCCCTCGGTGCATCATCCGCGCCGATCAAGTGCACTTCGAGCCATCTCCATGCCTCCGCTGTTCAAAGCTAATGGAACACCTCGCTTTGCTGAAAATCATGGTAGAGCGAGAGTGAAGAACCCACCCAAGCCACTCCATCTTGTCCAAGAAAATTCGTCCACTGTCGCATCACCTCACCCGTACTCCATCTAGACAAAACGACCCTACCGTCTCGTCCGAAACTTCCCCCTTGACATCTCCTCCTTTAGACTATCCTGCTGACTTGGCAAAGGCCCTCTCCGGCGTATGGCCCCAGCACTTCCCGCGGCGTCAACCTGCTGCAGCTGCGGAGGCGGTGCAGGAGCCCCACCCATATTCGGCGGTGGCGGCGGAAACGGGAAATTTGGCGGAGGCATGCCAGGCATACCCTGCATGCCCGGTGGCGGAAATGGTAGAGGAGGACCACCATTCGGGTTCATACCCGGGAATGGGAAATTCGGTGGAATGAAGGGAGGTGGCGGTCCGTTTGGATTGTTTCCGAGGGGAGGAGGCGGGGGAAGAGCGCCTGAGGCGATGAGTTGGGCCAGGCGCGCGGGATCCATGCCTCCGGGTGGAGGGGGAGGCATGCCGTGCGGAAGACCCTGGGGAGGAAAGCCACCAGGGAAGTTTGGGGGTGGTGGCGGTACACCGCCGATTCCGGGCAAGGCGCTGCTTGTACCGTCTCCAACGTTGAGGCCGGGAAGAGACAGGCCGGGTGGCAATCCTGGGATACCAGGGTTCTTCGGAGCCAGCTTTTGGTCGACAAGGCCTTCCTCTTCATCTTCTGCTTCCAGCTCCTCCTCTTCGCGCATTTGGCGCCGGCCCTGACCGCGGTCAAACGTGCCTTGGGCTTCCGCCGCGGCCTGGCCAATGTGGTAGCGGTCGTTGAAGCATATATTGTCTCCAGGCCTCGGACGCGTCCAGAACCGCGTGACTCTATCGTTGGATCCTGAGGCGAGGATGTGGCCCAGAGGATGCCAGTCCATTGACCAGATGGTGAAATCGTGAGCGTACGGAATTGCATGCGCGGGGTATATGGTCTGCGCCGGAGCGTTCTGCGAGTCGGCTGCATCGTAGGGCGACAAGGACGGCGCGACTCCTGGGGGCGGGTTCTGCTCGTCCAAGAGGTAGTGCATGATGCTGCCATCGTGGCCACCGGTGGACAGCAGATTCTTGTGCATGGGATGCCAGGCCATGGTGATGACGTCCTTCTCATGGCCGCGCAGAAGCAGCACGTCGCGCATCATGCGCAGGTCAAAGACGCGGGCGGTGTGGTCACGGGCGCATGTTGCCATGAGGTTGCCGAGAATAGGCTCGAACATTGTTTTTGATATTGGGTTCTTATGTCCATGAAGTGTCGTCAGACAGCGGCCCGTCCGCGGATCCCACAGCTTGACCTGGTGATCCTTGGAGCCTGACACCAACAAGCCCTTTTGCGGGTGCCAGTCCACCGACTTGACCTCCCATCCGTGTCCCGTCAGCGTCGACTCCTCGGTGCTCGTGGTGAAGTCCCAGATCTTGAGCGTGGTGTCGTCGGCGCAGGTCACGAACTTTGAGTCGGTCGGCGCGATTGCCAGGCCGCGAATGGCCTCGGAATGCGCCTGGATCTCCTTGACGTTGTTGAAGTTTGTCTGCCAGTACTTGACGATGCCGGTCTGGTCGGCCGAGAGGAGCCAGTCGTCGGTGTGGGTGTATGCGACGGAGCGAATCGCCGACTCGTGCGCCTGCATAATGGTCTCGAAGTTGAAGCCCATGCCATTCCACAGCGTAAACTCGCCGCTCGTCGAGCCCGTGAGCAGACGGCGACCCTCGGGGGTCCATTTGACGACGTTTATGGGGTGTTTGACCTTGTTAAGGGACGAATGGAGGGCTTTGGCGGGGATCGAGTCGGCGGCGTTGGCGTAGCGGGCGGCGGGCGGGACCATGTCGACAACGTAGCTTGCGCTCGGCCGCTCCACCTCGGCGGCGGCGGCATTCTTGTATCGTGGACGGCGGTTGCGCATCCATTGCACCGTTGTAGAGCCAAAATCTGTCACGGCACCTGTATGCAACTCGAGGTCAGCTTCGATTCGGAGCGAGCGCGAAAGAGACGGGGGGATAGGTTCGTCCATGATCACTGCGATGAGTGGAGGCAGGAGAGGGCACAGGCACAATGGGCGTGCGATGTGCGCGCAAGAGTGACAAGCTCGGAGCTGATATCTACGCGACGGACCAGACCAATTTGCTCCGGGGTCTTGGATCTGGAGTGAATGCAGCCTCCCATGTTTGCTAGGCAACGACGGAGTGAATGTACTTACGCTTGGGTCGCGGACGCGGTGGGCCGTCATAGTGCTGGTACTCGCGGTCTCCCATTGCGAAGGCGCCTGTTGGAGAAGGATGCTAGCACCGCGACATGTAGCGGGCAGAGATGGAGCACGGCAGGCGCGGGGTGGTGATCATACGGGATGGTGTTGAGGATCGAGGGCTGGCCGAGGGCTTTGTTGCAGAGTCGCGGACGTTCAATGTGAGTGAGCTCAACCCTGCAGGCTTGGCGACGGACCACCTCTGACCTACCACCAGCCACCAGCCACAGCCACCAGCCACAGGCGCCACAGCAGTGAATGAATCGCCGGCAGCACCCATGCATGCTGGCTGGTGTCGTGCATCATGGAGCCCATCCCCGCAGCGTGCCGCCCATCCCAACAACTTTGTGGACACACAGGCATACAGATTTCCGAAGCCAGCCTCTTGCGGCGCCATGGGCGAGACGCTTGGTCTCCTCTTCCGTCCAGCGCTGCGGGCCAAGCTGCTGCTCGCGTCATTCCTGCCCTCTCCTCCGGCCTGCCATTGACAGCGTCCGGATTCCGTGCCCACCTCCAACCGTCCCCGCCCGCATATTATATCAGCCTCCGGGCAACCACAGCCAACTCTCGCCATTGATGCCATGTCGACCCTCACCGACACCGCCACGTCGACGGCCACCGCCATGCCGCCCTCCAACCACCCCGCCCGGTCCAGGTCCAACGGGAACATGCCCGAGCCCGTGGCTAACAGCTCCGCGAAGATGCGCGACACCAAGTACCGCCATGTCTTCGCGACCCACTCGCAGCAGCGCATGTCCAACCTGACCCATGGTGCCGACACGCCCAGCTTTGTGGGATTCCGCAATTTGATGATCCTGCTTCTCGGTACGCATGTCGCTGTCGCTGCGGGATGGGGCCTCTCTAACGGCTGCAGTCGTCTCAAATCTACGCTTGATGATTGAGAACTTTCGAAAGGTACCGTTACCACTTCAATCTTCCACACGACGCTGACTCTCCCAGTACGGAGTCCTAATCTGCCTGTCTTGCCACGACTACAGACGCCAGGATGTCATCTATGGCTTCTTCCTCTACCTCCTCGTCCCGGTCCATCTGTTCGTCGCATACATGATCGAGAGCGTCGCTGCATATCAGGCCAAGTCTGCTCTTGCCAAGATGAAGAAGGCCGGCGAGGAAAAGGACACTCCCGAGACGCTGGCGGAAGCCCGCCGGAAGTTCAACTCGACGTGGCGGGTCGTTGCATTCCTACACGGCGTCAATGCGTCGTGCAACCTCATCATTTCTACCCAAATCGTCTACTACAGCATCCATCACCCCGTAATCGGCACCATGTGTGAGCTGCATGCCATCGTTATGTGGCTCAAGTGCTGCTCGTATGCTTTCACCAACCGCGACTTGCGCCATGCTCTGCTGCACCCAAGCCAGTCTGAGCCTCTACCCAAGATCTACGCATCTTGTCCGTATCCTAGGAACATCAACGTAAAGAACCTTTGCTACTTCTGGTGGGCTCCGACCCTCGTTTACCAGCCTGTCTATCCCCGCACCGAGAACATCCGCGTGGGCTTCGTCTTCAAGCGCCTTCTCGAGATGGTAGGTCTGAGCATCGTCATCTGGATTGCCTCGGCGCAGTACGCTGCGCCGCTGCTAAAGAATTCCATGGATGGGTTGCTGACCATGGACTTTGTCACCATCGTGGAACGTGTCATGAAACTCTCCACCATCTCGCTGTTTTGCTGGCTTTGCGGCTTCTTCGCCATGTTCCAGTCTTTCTTGAATGCTCTGGCCGAAATCATGAGGTTCGGCGACCGCGAGTTCTACGGCGACTGGTGGAACGTTAGCAGCGTGCGCATCTACTGGACGACGTGGAACAAGCCCGTGACCAACTTCATGCGCCGTCACATCTACAGCCCGCTTGTTGGGCGAGGATGTCCACCTGCGCTGGCACAAATCGCAGTCTTCTTTCTCTCCGGGATTCTGCACGAGCTGCTCGTCGGAATCCCCACACACAATGTCATTGGTAGGCTTGGACATCCCATGCGTCTTTCTCCTGCTGATCCTTCTAGGTGTGGCCTTTGCTGGCATGATGCTCCAGATCCCGCTCATCTTCATCACCGACGTAATGCAGAAGATGAAGGGCATCCGCGGCAAAGTTGCAGGCAACATGATCTTCTGGGTCAGCTTCTGCCTAGTCGGCCAGCCGCTGGCGGCGCTACTGTATTTCTTCGCCTGGCAGGCGAAATACGGTAGTGTCTCCAAGCAATACCAACAGAGTCCTGCTTTGCATCTTTTTAGTAGACGCTAATGATCGTTTGTGCATAGGTGTAGGTTATGCGGAGGTTTTGCCGCCGTGGCTTTTATTGCTCTTGGGGATGCAGCGTGTCGTTCCGACTATTCATGTTACTGTTGCTCGTATCACCGAGGTGGTCCTGTTGTGCGTCAGGTATGGTGTATAGGTAGATAGACTATCATTCTTCGATGAAATAATATATGGGCTTGAGCTTCGGCTCGCCAGTACAAATCACCCAACTGTCAGCCCCATTCCAAGGTCGTGAAACAGCAAGCGCGAGTGCACCCATCTTGTGTACGATATGGGACGATAGTCAACCAGACGGTTGCACGTAGTTGAGCCACATACGACACTGCCCCCGCCTCAAGTCAAAAGCTAGAGTTCAATGCTATAACTGTACAACATACCCTGTTGGCAGGAGATTTGCGAGACCAACTCCGAGGTCGTGGAACAGCAAGCGCGCATGCCGCGTCCGTGAACACGTCCCGACAACGTGGCGGCCACGCCAACCTCGAATACGTTCATGCAGCCCAAGCTCTATTCCGCATGATCAGCAAGCCTCGCCCAAAATTCTTTCGCGTGCGTCCGTCCTCGAATCAACAACCCTCAGTTCAGCCTTAGGAAGTCCCGCCAAAAAGCAACTGCGGGTCTTGGCTCACAACAGGCTAGGCTTCGGCCACTAACCGGGTCACAGTGGAGATGTGCGGGTCGAGCTCCAACAGAACTTGCATGCCAAGCCATGCACCGAGGCAGGTCGCAAAAAGTCCATGGTCCATACATAAGAGGTGGCGGGCCCGCCGCTGCAGAAGCTGCACCGCACCTCTGACCTGCGACTCTGATCCAGGAACCCGTGAGCGACTTTTGGAGTTTTGCGCTCGCGTTGGATACTCGAAAAGCTCCAGTTTACGACCCTCGACATCTTGGCTTCGACAGAACTATTTTTCTTTTCACGCCGCTTGGATCACACTTTGCTTCTGCTGCTCTACCGCATATCCACAGGCCAACGGTAGTGATCGCACAGGGAAAGAGATATCATGGCGTCGCACTTCCAGGAGGACCTCATCGTCAGCAAGGGCGATGACATGGGTGACACCACGATGCATGTCCAGCCGAAAGGCGTGGACGCATCGCAGGGACTGCGTGGCTCTGAGAATGGGCTGGGCGGCTCTGAGATGGTGGATCGTGCGAGCTTGAGTGGAAATCCGGTGCTGGAGAGCGAGGCGAAGACCAAGGGCGTGTGGTTCGCGTATGTGAAGACTAAGCAGTTTTGGCTAAGCATGCTTTTGGGTCAGGGTATGTTCTGCTCTCCTATGTTGCCTGCATGCATATATCTAAAAAATCCGGGTTGATTTGACTTGGAATTGGTATCAAAAATGGAGATCGTTGCTAACGGTGATGATAGTGCTGGCAATCTGTATCACATCAACCAATACTTTGTCGCAGCTTCTGTCTCTTGAAGGGACCAGCATCCCGGCCTTCCAGACCTTCTTCAACTACGTCTTGTTGAACCTCATCTACACGAGCTACACCATCTACAAGTACGGCTTCAAAAAGTGGGGCAAGCTCATCCTGAAAGACGGCTGGCGCTACCTCATCCTGGCCTTCTTCGACGTCGAGGGGAACTACTTCGTCGTCCTAGCCTACCGCTACGTACGTCTCCTCCCCACCCCAGAGCACACGAACCTCCACTAACCCCCCGCCCCCACAGACGACCATCCTCTCGGCGCAGCTAATAAACTTCTGGGCCATCGTCATCGTGGTGGTAATGTCCTTCTCCTTCCTGCGCGTGCGCTACCACTGGACGCAAATCTTCGGCATCTTCCTCGCCATCGGCGGCGTCGGCGTGCTCTTCGGCTCGGACAAGCTGACGGGCTACAATGCCTTCCCCGCGTCCGACCAGGTCAAGGGCGACCTCTTCGCCCTGCTCGGCGCCACCTTCTACGGCCTCAGCAACTGCTTCGAGGAGTACCTCGTCAGCGAGCGCCCGCTGTACGAAGTCGTCGGCCAGCTCGCCTTCTGGGGCATGCCCATCAACGGCGTGCAGGCTGCCATCTTCGACCGCGCGTCGTTCCGCTCTGCTAACTGGAACAGCAGGGTCGGCGGGTACCTGACGGGCTACACGTTTATCCTCTCCATCTTCTACTCGCTCGCGCCTGTGCTCTTCCGCATGACCTCCGCCGCCTTCTTCAACATCTCCCTTCTCACGGGCAACTTCTGGGGCGTGGCGATTGGAATCAAGGTTTTCCATTTGAGGATCCATTGGATGTATCCGATTGCTTTTGTGTTGATCCTTGTGGGGCAGATTATCTACTTTTTGAGGCAGAGTAGTCTTGCTGAGGCTAGGAAGCCGTGGTTGGGCGAGGGGCAGGAGAGGGGGCATGCGGGGTTTGGGACGGCGAAGCGGAGGGTGGAGAGGCCTGAGGTTGTTGTTTAGGGGAGTTTGGGGGCGTAGTGTGGGACTGCGTATGGGGTGGCAGTGGAAGTTGTGCTGTTGTGGTAATGGTGGTTTCGGTTAGGGGTTTTCTGGTGGTGGAGGTGATGGTGATGATGTTTAGAGTCGTATTTACAGTTCGCAACCGCACTTGGGTGCGTGAGTCTATATACCTGCGTTCTTTACAATCGTATCGACACGATCAGCTACCTAAGAGAAGGAGCTTGTCTAAATATCCTTGTCAATATCGTGAGCCCTTCTTCACGCCCAAGAACATCCAGACTATGCCTCTTTCAAAAGGCTAGCATCCTCCGCAACCTCAACAACCTCCACCTTGACGCTCTCCACCCATCCCCCCCTGCCATTTACAACATCCATCCTCCGATGATACAACTCGTCAATAAAAGCCGGTATAAACGTCCCCGGCCCCTTGACGTCTTCCCTCTTCGCCGCCACCTCAGCCGCCACCTCATAATGCAGCACAGCCGCCACAGCAGCGCTGAACTTATCATGCTTGTTCGCAGCCAAATACGCCGATATCGTCGTCCCAAGACTGCACCCACTCCCCGTCACCATACCCAGATACTCATGTCCGTTCGCGATGGCGAGTGTATGCGAGCCGTCGCTGATGACATCGACTGCGCCTGTCATGAGCACGATGTTGCGCTCGCGGCGGGCGAGGCGAGATACAATAGCCGCTTTCTGGGCCGTCGTGAAGAGCGAGGTTCCGCTGTCTACGCCGCGCTGCTGTGTGCCGTCTTCGAGCGTGAAGCCCGACGCCCGCGCCACGGCCATGATTTCCCGCTCGTTCCCCTTGATGAGGTCGAAGTACCCCGACGCCAGCAGAAACGCGAGTGCGTCCTTCCGCGCGCTCGTTGCGCCCGCGCCCACTGGATCCAGCACGATCGGGCCCCCGACAGCGTTGTAAGCTTCGATGGCTTTGCGGTGGTTAGCCAGCGCATCGGGGGTGGCGGTACCCATGTTGATGACTAGACCGCCGCCTAGTTTGGCGAGATCCGGGGCTTCGGCGCCGTTGTTGGACATGATGGGGGAGGCGCCGATGGCGAGGGCGATGTTGGCGGAGAGGTTCTGGACGACTAGGTTGGTCATGTTGTGGGAGAGGGGGGACTTTTCGTGCACGGCTTTGATGGCTGGGATGAAGGATTGCTTGAGGGTGGTGAGAGAGAAGGGGGTTTGGTCGCTTTGGGAATGGGATTCAGGGGCGAAGGGTGGTGGTGTGGCGACGAGGTGTGCGAGGTGTAATGCTGCGTCTTTTGGGGCGTTGGAGCCGATGATGGCGGATACGACGGCGACGCCGTCGATGGCTTTTGGTGGCGAGGAGCTCGAAGGAGCGCTGAGTTGGTATAGCACTCGTTGGAGGTTCGAGCTATTAACACCGCCTATGCACACTGTCTTGACCTTTCTCGACGCCTCATTGGCGCGATCGAGATACTTCAGAATGCTCCGGATTCCGTTGACGCCAATGATCTCCTTGGTGTTCTTCTTGGTGTTGGTGGCATACAAGGTACCTATGCCCAGATAGTCCGCTCCCTGTTCGACGGCTATCCTAGCTTCCTCGATGGAGGATACTGTCGCACCGATGATCTTTTCTGGACCGAGGAGAGCGCGGGCCGACGCGATGGACATGTCATCCTGGCCTAGATGGACGCCTTCGCAGTCGACGGCTTGGGCGACGTCGAGGCGGTCGTTTATTATGAGGGGGATCTTTTGAGCCAGGCATTTCTGGTGGAGGGCTTTTGCAGTGGATATGAGGTCCGAGGTGGAGCTTGTCTTGTCTCTGTACTGGACAATTGTCACGCCTGGGCGGGATGTTAACGTTGTGCTGTAGTGTGTGGACTGGTAAGAGTAATTATCACAGCAGACAAGGTTGGTGAAAGTGTACCTAGGTACAACCCTTATCCCGTGACGTAGCACTGCCCTAGTCCAATGAGAATGGCAAAGACTCACCTCCATGGAGAGCCTGCTCCACAACGTCAACAAGATCCCTCTTGCCCAGAATGGCCTCTGTGGAATCCGTCACCAGGTACAACGAGTAATCGACCGATGGCTTCATCCTTGCAGCGACCGGATGCAAAAGCGGTCAAGATCGGTCCGATAATTTGGTGCAGTGAACGTACTGTCGCTTGCTGTGCGTTCTACACACGTGGCGGCGGCGGGGCAAGGTCAAACGAGGTCGGCTGGAGCTGTCGAGAGGACATGCAGTGGCGTACGAAGCAAATGTCTCGAATTGTTAGGGCTGATATTGTGAGACAGTCGGATTGTATCGAGGAGGTGTTGCATGCGCAGGGCTGAAGTTTGGTTGACCACGCTGACGCGATGCTACCCCACACCTGGATTGATGAAATGTTTAGTTAGTCTAGAAGCGAAGAACGCAGCGCTACACATTGCGGCCTGAAATTAGCGACCATCATGACGGTGGTATTACGGCCAGAGCCAGACGAGGAAAATGCCTCCAGGCGTGCCAGGCCACTCCCGGATTCCGCGTCTGCGAAAGGAGCTGCGCGGGAATGCCGTCGGCGTTAGGGACTACTGGCTTCAGACCATCCGGGCTAGGCAGCAGAAAACTCTTTTGTCGGGATCGTCGCGCATGTCCTTGTATGCATGCAATAAGGAGATGGCCCAGATAGCTAGACGGCTGGGGGTTCCACGGTTCAGCCGTTCACGCGCAGATAAATGCATTCTTCGTATAGTAGTAAAATTGGCCTTCGGAGGGAGAGAGAGCACCGGCGGCGAATCAGCGTGCGGCGTGCGTCGTGTGGTGTGGCCGTTGGCCGGGCTGCCAAGGCTGGCCGCGGGCGATATAAAATACTACTCGACCCCCCCGCCGTCTCCTGGACAGCCGCCCGCACTCCCCCCATTCACTCCGCGCAAACACGTCAAGTCCCCAACGCATTCAGTGTCCGCACTGGAAAATTCCCTTTCGCTAGCCAGCAAACCGCTTCGTCTGTCCCATAAAGGCGCCGCAAACCCGCCTGCTCGGACCGCCACCTGTACCCTCTGGGACCCTCTCTACACACGAAACCACTTCAGCGACCGACAGCTGTGGTATATGTATTCGCGCCAACTCCACGCCTTTCGACTCGATCCGCCGCCTCCGAAGCTGCAATCATTTCGCAGTACGCGGAACCCTAGCACTTCCTACCACTCGACCAACGGCTAGCCCGCTCGCAGCAGACCACGCGTCTCACCACCTCCCTCGGTCCACCTAGAGCCTGCATCTACTGCATGTCTCTTTCGGCCCTCAGAAGCACTCCTGCTTTCCCTCTATCCGTCCGCCCCTTGCACCAGTAAATCCGTCAGATCCCCGCACTTTCCACCACCGCAATCATGGCCACCATCAATGTCCGCCGCGATGTCACCGACCCCTTCTACCGCTACAAGATGGAGCGCCTGCAGTCCAAGATCGAGGGCAAAGGCAACGGCATCAAGACCGTCATCGTCAACTTGACCAGCGTCGCCGGTTCGCTGGCTCGCCCCCCTGCTTGTGAGTTTCTCTGCCAAGCGCACTATGACTGTGGACGGCGCTAATCGCCTCTAGATGTTATCAAGTACTTTGGCTTCGAGCTGGGTGCCCAAACCAACACCAACCCAGCCGACGACCGTTGGATCATCAACGGCGCCCACGATGCCAGCAAGCTTCAGGACTACCTCGATGGCTTCATCACCAAGTTTGTTCTCTGCAAGAAGTGCAAGAACCCGGAGACCGTCATGGAAATCAAGGACGACATCAAGCTCGACTGCAAGGCCTGCGGTCAGCGCTCCGATGTTGACCCCCGCCTGAAGCTCAGCTCTTTCATCATGAAGAGCCAGCCCAAGAAGGGAAAGAAAGACAAGGCCAACAAGAAGGCGGAGCGTCGTGCCCGCAAGGAGGCCGGCCTTAACGCTGAAGATGGCACCCCCAACGGCGGTAGTCCTGGCGAGAGCGGATCCGACCACGCTGAAGAGAATGGCGACTACGAGATTGGAGCTGGCAGCGACGATGAGTTCACCCGCAACATCACCGAAGGCGCCAGGGACATCGACGATCCTCAAGAGAAGGAAGTCGAATGGGCCACCGACTTCTCCAGCCAGGCTCTCAAGTCTCGTGTCGAGGACCTGCCCGACGACCTCAAGCGTGCTCTTGTCGTTGAGGATGAAGAAGACGGCGAGGGTGGCTCCAGCGCTTATGACGTTCTCGGCAAGTGGGTCCTAGACACAGCCGAGGAGAAGGGCAGTGTCGAAAAGGTCGACAACATCGAAATCTACCTCAAGGCCAAGGAGCTCGGCATCGAGAGCAAGCACCGCACTCTCACCGTCCTCGCCCAGACCGTCTTCGACGAGAAGATTGTCAAGCAAATCGATACGCGCGCCGCCATGCTCAAGAAGATGATCACCTCGGAGCGCCACGAGAAGGCCTTCCTAGGCGGCACCGAGCGTTTCGTCGGCAACGAGAAGCCCGAGCTCATCCCCCAGGTCTCGGCCATCCTCGTCAAGTACTACGAGAATGACCTCATCTCCGAGGAGGTGCTCAAGGGTTGGGGCTCCAAGGCCAGCAAGAAGTACGTCGATCTCAAGGTCAGCAAGAGCGTGCGCAAGTCGGCGGAGAAGTTCATGGAGTGGCTCAACACTGCCGATAGCGACGAGGAGGAGGAGTCCGATGACGAGTAGTCTTGACGACGACTTCTTCGTGTCTTGGCCTGGTATTGAGCGGTTACTTCCGTTGGCCTCGTGTTTGTCTTGCGTTATTGCTCTTTGTATGCGCCTTTGTGGCTTTGGCTTTGATTGGCGTGTGGGTAACTCTACTCTACTCTACTCTACTCATGTCTTTGCGTGAATGGATTGCCATGGATGGATAGATGGATGGATAGTTGTTTAGGTAGTCTGGCTTTATCTCTCCTCTAAAAAAGTGCTGCTTTTGCAAGGAAAACTCGTATCTCTTTGTGATGTTTCCTAGAACTGGCCATGTCGATCATATTGACGTGGTCCAAACAAAGCCATGCGGTTCACAAGATACATGTCACTTCCACAAATCATCAATGCGGTCCTCGAAACCACCCACGAATCGAAACATCATGCAGACCAATGTCACAGGACAGTCAACGCATGACAGGCAAAGGAGAGATAAGCGTGTGAAGTGAGGTCATTGCGACCGAAAGAAGTCTTGTAATTCAAGTAGAGCAGCTGCCGCAGCTGATCGGACACAGCAGCCGGCCATCCGGCTCTCGCCATCTGCTCCGAGAAGGCAAAAGCCCATGGTATCATACCCGTCCGTCCCACCATCCCATTCCGAACCTCGCTGAAGAGCCCAAACACCTATGATGCCTTCGATTGTAGAATGTGCGCGAACATTCCGGATATCGCTACGCCAGACGCCAGACAAGAAACCAGAAAAGGGGGTATCGTAAGTAACGTGGTGGAGCGAAAAGTATCTATATCGTCCTCACGCATCCATCATGAAGAAGCAGAATCCTCCCCTGCAGAAGAGGCGGCGCCATTCGTGCCAATGGCCTGCACGGCGTTGTTAACCTCGTCCACAGCCATCTTCTGCCACTTCTCCCTCGTATCTTGGTTCATTAGGGCGTTAGTGCCAGCGTCCCCAACGCGGTCGTACAGCAGGCGTGATACGTCGCGGTTGATATCCGTGTACTCGTTCTTGGTGATTTCCTTCTTTAGGTATATTGGCTTGAGAACGGCGCTGACCATTCGCTGGAACTCCGCCTTGGTTGAGTATGACAGAGAAGAGGCTCGGGTAGGCGACGAGTCTTTGGAGCGAGGTGGGCTATTTAGATCCGCCGAGTGCGGACGATGCGCTAACCTCTTGCGCCCAGGACGAGCCTCGTCGTCTCCAGGAGAGTATGGGGAGTATGTCGGGGAGAGCTGCAGGTCTTGTGTAGGAGAGTCCATTAGATTGATGTTCAGCGGGGGCGGTGTAGTCATGCCTTGACGTGGCGACGAGTAAACAGGCGAAAGGCCAGGTGACGAGTCATGCGGCGAACAGGCCCGTTCCATGATGACGCGCTTGGGCTGGGGCGCAGCAATCTCCCTGTCATGCTGAGCAAAGCGATCAACGGCAACCTCCTGCAAAATGGAGTGGAGAAAGCCCGCGGCGGCAGATGCCTCACCACCATTGTGGGAGCCATTCGGCGGAGAAGAGGCTTGGGTGATGGTGTTGCGACGTGCAGCAACTGTAGATGACTCGGGAACTTCGACATTGAGGCGAGTACGTGGGCGCTTTAGTTTCCGCTCTGGTTGGGCTTCCCGAGGTTCTGGGTCGGAGGGTGATGAATCCGCAGATTTTCGCTTTCGTCGCCGGGTGTTGATCGTCTCAACCGGCACGGAATCACCAGTCGTCTCCGCGACCTGTTCCCGCGCCTTTTCGAATGCATTCCATGCCCTGAGCTCCTCCTGAGATTCTGGGTCTTTAGGCGACTTGGGCGCCTCTCGGTGGAGCGCACGATTGCTGGGCCGTGGGCGGCTCCCGTGGCTCAAGCGATGGGTGTGAATGTTGTCGGCGGCAGCACGAAAGCGCGTGCCTGCGCCCATTTGGCGGGCGAGCTCGAAGCGACGCTCCCACTCTTGGTTCTCGCGCCTCTGAATTTCAGACCTAGTTTCGGATTGCTCATCGTCCTCGAAGGGGAACTCAAGGTCGAAATGCAGCCGGTTCCAAACGCTCTGCCAAACGCCGACCCATTCGTCAGGGCCGCCGCGCTGGCGACGTGGCAATCGGCTTCGTCCGTTTATGAATGCAGCGGGCCCGCGAGGGCTAGGTCGTCGGGCAGCCGCTTCAAGTAAACCAGGATTATCCATACATCCCTGGCAATACCAGGCACCTCGTGTGGGCAGCCTGTCGAGGCCAGCGCAGAAGACGTGGCAAAGCTGCTCGCAGCTGTGGCAGTACATGAGCTGTGAGGAGTTGCCGAACTCGTCGCAGACCATGCATGCATCGTAGCTTCCGTCGTCTTCAAGAACGTAGTCCTCTTCGACAATCATGGAGAGGTCCAGCTCGGCAACTTGTTGCTTATCTTGGACTGAGTATGACGATACCATCGGACCTGGGAGACAGTCAGTAATTGTGGCCATGCACACCGCATGTGCCAATACAAGGGTGAAGATACCTTCAGCATTCCAGCATAAACCGGATGGCCGTAGTCTCTTCTTCGCAAGATGACGCAGCGCGAGCGACGAGGCGGGATATCCTCAGGGCAATATGGACATACCTCCAATCCGGGCACTAAGCTCGACCATGTTGAAGTTGGCCCTGCATATGGGGCAGCTGTTGGCACGCTCGACCCATGGCTTTAGGCACTCGTTGTGCAGGTTGTGGCCGCACGGTAGGAGGTGTGCGACCAACACATCGTCCTTTGGGTTGGACTCAGCGGGGAGCGAAGCGGTGTTTTGGACCTGGCTGGGATGACGCTCGGTATCAGCCCCGTCATCGGTGGCTAACAAGCGCGAGGCGTCGGCGGCAGCAGGGTGTTCCTCATCGCGGGGGACGAGGTCGCCGAGGCAGACTATGCAAGTCTCGGCCATTGGAGTGTTGGTATTGCGAAAGGTAGCGAGAAGAGCGTCCGGCGAGAATCATAAGTTGGAGATGGGAGGTGTGAATGGCGGCGGGGCGAGCTACTTAAAGCCTGGCCAAGATACGCTAGCGCGCTTGGACCACCACCACCACCACACCCTCAGCCCAGGACGCTTTACCAACTGCAGTCGTAGAAGCAGCAGTGAGGGGAGCGTCGCTAAAAGCGGTGAAATCCAGAAGCACCGCAAGTGCTCACAAGGAGTGTCTCGGAGGAAGAGGAGAGGGTTGTGAAAGACTCTAGGGACCTCCGGAGGCTCCCCGGGGCTTACCTTATCCAACCTTATCCACGTGTCACCTAAACAACCTGGCTGAGCAGTCCATATGACTTGTTGGATGACCGACTTGTTGCCCGGAATGCAAACATTGTTTCATGTTACTTTGCTGAGTCCACACGGGCGCTCTAGCTCCTGATGAATCATCGCAGCTGCAGGAACCGCGTACCTTGGCCATGTACGTCAGATGAGCCGCGTGGAGTGGTCGTCTTGCTGGCTAGGCTACCACGACACATTCTGCCGCAGCAGTGCGTGATTGAGTTCGTGCGAAGAAGACGTGACTGTTGCTCGGGTTCAGTGCTGCCTGGGAGAAGTCGTAGGGGCGCTAACCAGCCCTCGGGACGCCTCCTGGAAGATGGAAGTTTTGCGAATGCGTCACTTCTCTTCCACGGCCCCTTCGTCAACAGCATTGATTTGTTCTTGGTGTCACGATGGTTTCGAACCAGATGGAGCACGGCAAGGGCTCAACGAGACCGCCCCGCGTCGAGCCAATCCGCGCCAAAGGCTATACATATTGCATTGTTTCTAGCCAACGGACTCTGTGCGGTCCCAGAGCGTGGGCTCCGAGCGGAGGGTTGGGAAACCCTTGTATGGCTCCTGTCTTGCTTTGCACTTTGCAAATATCGCGCGGCTCTCTAAGCGCCGAAGGCGGATTGCGGCTCGAGGGTACCTTTGCGCTCGCGTCGCGCCTGTGCGTTTCACGATCGAAGTGGAAGTGCGCAGGAGAGGTAACTAGACGTGAACCTGTGAACATTGCGAGCGTCAGCAGGACTGCGTGAATTCAGCCTCAGCGAAGTGCCATGGCCATCCATGAAGCTTCTCGGCCCACACATCATCGATAGGAAGCTCGACACTGGCGTGTCCTAGGCGCAACCTAGCAGATTCGAATTTGCACTCGGTGAATGGGCAGTCCAGTGGGGAACAGAGAACTCGAGATTGGTGGCGGTGAGACGGTTAGGCTGTTGTCGTGTCCGTTCTTCGAATGACTGTGCCGAGTGCCAAGAGACTAACCGATCCTGGCATAGCTGCTTTTTTACGCCGCTGCTGCATGTGATCTGTCAAATGCTCACCATGCTTGTGCTCTTTAGCTTGGAATCGATCTCAAAGATGCTAAAATACTGGCATGCTTCACGGTAATTAGTACGGACGAAAGCCGCATCACCACACGTGCAAGGTGGAGCAGTCTTCGTATCTGCATCGGGCAGGAGCAGCTAGGCGCTTGTTCCTGCCTCGGCATGACTTCATTTCCAGAGATTTGCGTACACACGGGTGGTGCAGATGTTGTTAACATGAAATAGGAACGAAGATTTCTCCAACAACACTCCCTCGACACCTCCATCTTTGCAGTCTCTCACCATCCTGATCTTGCGATATGGCTGATACCTCCCGTCAATATGAGCTGGTCCTGCTCGGTGCGACTGGATACACAGGCAAGATCACCGCAGAATGGATCAGCACAAACCTTCCGACGGACCTCAAATGGGCCATCGCAGGGCGCAATGCGAAGAAACTGCAGAACGTGGCCGATGAGCTGAAGCAGCTAAACCCCAGTCGCCAGCAGCCAGGTAAGCCATCTTTCTCGATAGCATGATGAACCTCTGCTCATGTCACCCCAGCTATTGAGACGTGCGAATCCGAGAAAGACCAATTGGTCCACCTAGCCAGAAAAACTCGTCTCCTTATCGCGACGATAGGCCCCTTCATGCATCACGGCGAAGCCGCGCTAGCGGCCTGCGCGGAGAACGGAACTCACTACCTCGACTGTACGGGCGAAGTGCCCTGGGTCTACGACATGGTCGAGAAGTACCACGACACAGCAAAGAAGAGCGGTGCAATCATCATCCCAGAATGCGGTCTTGATTCGGTCCCAGCAGATTTGACCTCATTCGCTGTCGCGAACCATATTCGAAAGACCCTCGATGCGCCTACCGCCAATGTCATCATGTCTCTGTACGACTTCAAAGCCGGAGTGAGCGGTGGTACGAGTCTGACGATACTGGATCTTTTCGAGAATTATTCTCTCGCAAAGTTGGGTAAGGCTATGCATCCGTTTTCGCTCTCCCCTGTGCAGCCGGCTGCTGCGGCCAAGACTCCCCGTGGAAGCTTCTTGTACCGAATGCTCGGTCTGCTCAACCTTCCCGAACTCGGTGGTGTTCAGACTACCCATATCATGGCTTCAGTCGACACCTGCATCACGCACCGTTCCTGGGGTCTCTACGAGACAAGCGCGAAAGACACCTCCAAGCCTGCGCTATCCTACGGCCCTCGATTCCGCTTCGAAGAGCACATGCGAGCCAAGTCATTATTCGCCGGCCTCGCAATGAACATCGGCGTCACTCTCTTCGGTCTTTTCTTTGCCTTCCCCCCATCTCGGTGGATTCTGGCCCCGCTCATCAAGCGTTTCCTGATACAGAAACCTGGCGAGGGACCCTCCAAGGAGGAAATGAAAAAGGAGTATATGAGCTACCGAGCGATCGGCATCGCGGATACGGAGAAACAAGAGCAAGTGTCGGCGACACTGGATGTTGCTCATGGCGGGTACGGAGCTACAGGATTGACGCTTAGTGCTGCTGCCGCGGTCATCGTAAGGGGACGGCTGGGAGAGACGGAAGCCGGGAGGTTGGGCGGGGGTATCTTGACCCCTGCGACGCTGGGAGAACAGTATCTGCAGAAGCTGAACGAGTTTGGCATGAAGATCAAGGTTGGGGTGTAGGGAAATTTGGGGGGTACATCCCAGATGGCAGCAGTTCCAGTGTAACATATTTACCCGGTGTACTACAAGTACAATTCGACATGATGCATACAATTGACGAGGTTGTGATAGCAGTCACCTTTCACGCTACAATACATACAAAGAGGGTGCGTTTCCATCAAAAGTGGCACAACCGGTATTCCTTCCCTGGGCTGCAATTCCAGTCTGTCGCATAACAATTACCTTCCTCCTTTCTCCGTCCAAGCTACATTCTCTTGAATGCAACGATGGCACAATCTTCCTGCCTCCAATCCGTAATTAGGGTCGTACTTATCTGGGGAGTTGTCAAAGCATGTCACCTCACCTGCCTGACAGATCGCAGCCTCTCTTTCGATTGCGCTCCGCCTTCATACCCAGGCCATGGAAACAGCAAAACCTCTGAGGATATTCTTTAGAGACATATAGATTTGATCATACAGCCGCCCCTCGTTCTAGTCGAGACATAATTTCTAAGTTTTCCAGAGCGTGGCGCTCTCCCATATGCTACACTCATTCCCCACCTTACATGACAAAATCCCAAGCAACCTTCACCGACATGAACAGGATAGCATAATGCGCCAACAAGCCCACAGCGCCATAGTACCTCCCCGTTCCATTATCCGGCCCACTCGTATACCCCCATCCATACAGCACCCTGCCGATGCTAAACGCAGCGCCCAGCGTCGCAGCGGTGCGCGGATACTCGAGGCCGGTGATCAAGAGCGCGCCCAAGAAGTTGGTGTGGTTCTCGTTGAAGTTCTGGTGCCCGCGCTGCGCGGCGTTGAAGGCGTGCATGGCTTTGCGCGAGGCCGGGGCCGCGGTCTGGACTTGCTCGTACGATGCGTACTCGTAGGGGTACGGGATCTTGGCCGCTTTGCGGAAGCCGCCTACGCGCATGCCGAGCCAGGTGCCGACGAAGAAGGTCGATACTGCGGAGAGGAGGACGTAGCTGGCGGAGGGTTAGGACGTGGAGGTGGAGATAGGGGCTGCAGAGTGCGCCGAGGAAGCGATTGAGATGGTGACTTACCCATACTCATTGGGGACTGTGATGGCGAGCATTGTGAAGTTCGGATATTCAGAGGTTGTACTGGTGTGGTATTTCGAGAATATTTTATTGTCGCGAAGGATCCAGGGGATCTTTATACAGCTTTGCCTCGGCCCTAATAACACCTTTCTCCGCAGTACTAGGCAACCTAGTTCAAAAATCTATATCGCTCGGGCCGTACGACTGTTTGTGTCAACGACTGCTCTAGCGCATGGGTGACAAGCGTAGAATTTCTGACGGGAAGCGGGCTCCCGGAACATCTTGCCGCCGACGGACGAAAGCCGGGTGGATACGTTTCGCCGCCGGGCAGTAATTGAGTGCTGCATCCATGTTGTGGTCTGTATACGAAAATGGGGCTCTGGGAGCTGTAGGAGGCATGGATCGTGGTGCGACGACGTTTTGATAATTGACCCCGGTGGGATGTTGGATTACGAGTGGAGGGAGTCTGACATTGATGTGATTGGTTGGTGGGATACGGACTGCAGCGTAACAAGGGGATGGCGCTCGTGGAACAACAGGAGAGGGGGTAACGGTTTTATATGTAGAGTGGTGAGCGTCATATTCGCGGTGTATTGCGCCATCACTAGTATCGCTGCCGTTGAGCGCCACATCCATAATGCCGACCCGCACGAGAGCAGCATTGCTCTACTAAGGTACATTGGAAATGGCCCATGCATCTAGAGCACGAGCTTCTGGACCCTCGTCAATTGCGCCAACTCATGGTACTCGCAAACAGCTCAAGGCATCTGCCTTGAAACCCCTTTGAATGCTGTTATACATGCAGCATACTTCCCGCCTGCTGCCGATTTACCCTCGTCAATCCACAAGTAGCGCAAGCATGGGTGCGAGATCACCTGGCATGCGCAGGAGCCAGTTTTTGCGACCCTATCTTTGACATGGTCGATCGTGCTAGAGGTTCGCATTGAACCTAGCTCCCGTCCGGTCTTGTACCACGCTTGGTAACTCCCAGTAGGCAAACAGCCGTCCAGACAGTTCTCACCGCCTATCGAAGGCACAAGCCAACTTGCACTGCCTATCGATAGCTTATGCCTTCTCATCTCACCTTCTCAAACATCCCAAACTCAAACTCCACGCCCTTCTCCTCCACCCCACCCTCCTCCACACTCTCCCCCGTCCACTCCTCCAAGTCCGCTTTCCCCCTCTTCACCCACCCACTGCCTTCCTGCTCCAAATTCACAGAGAAAACCGTATCACATTCATACTCCGTCTTGATCTTGGTGAGGAGTACGCGATCCGCCTGCGGGAGTTCCAGAGCCGCATTGTAAATGCTAGACCCGCCGATAACAAAGATGCGATGGATTGGTAGAGGTGTAGAATGTTGTGTTTGCGTCTGAGTTTCTGATGACGACTCGACGTGATGCGAGGAGGAGAACGCGTGGAGTTTGTCGAGCGCGGACTGGATGCTCGATGCAACAATCGGGCCCTCCACATTCTCTGCATCGACTATCCTCGCCGCAGAAAACTCCTCAGGCTTCCGCGTAATAACAACATTGACCCTCCCCTTCAGCGGCCGAAACTTTTCCGGTATACTATCCCAAGTCTTCCTCCCCATAACCACCGCATTGACCCTCCTCCCCTCCTCCCCCGGCGGTACACGCTTCGTCACGCGAGCAAAGTAGCCCATCTCTTTCTTCAGCTGTGGCCAAGGGAGTGTGCCGTTTTTGCCTATGCCGAGGGAGGGCGTTGCGGCGAGGATGAGAGTAAGGGAGGGAAGGGGCTTGGGCGGGGATGGCATTGCGGACGCGGTTGTGGTCTGTGATGGTGTGGATGGCGTGGGGTTGGTCATCGTTTGAGCGGGAAGGACTTCGGCGGCGGCGGCGGCTCGAAGAAGACTGGCTGCTGTTAAACTTTGGTGTGCGGTTTTCTAAGGATGGACGGTCCCATCTGAAGCTTTGATGGTGGGGCACGAAACGCGCTAAAACGCGACGCGGGTGAACGTGACCTCGTCCCGTCAAGCCTCGGCACGTTAGAAAACATTGTCATGAGAGCGGAGGAACTGAGGAACAAAATGTGAGTTGGAGGTAATCAGCCTTTGCTATACCCATTCAGCATGAAAGCTTCGACGACTACATGTAGTGAATACTGATATTGGCAATACGAGCATTCCGGAAGCAACTGAGGGCCAGGTAGATACATTGCACTACCTAGAGACTGGCGCGCGACAGCCACAATCACCTCCAGCACGCATGTACTACTCGCCTACGCTATGTGAACCGTGGGCCACCAAAGATAAGATATGATACACCGTCTCGAACGCGCAGGTCCGCTCAACGCGGTAGCAAACGCTACCCTCAGATCCGTCTGTTGAGCGACCTCGCAGACCCAGTACGAGACCTGCCATAAACAAAGCCATCGTCCAGAGACCCACACCCACTGTGGATCGACGATGGGAGGACCAAACGCCATAACGACACCGCCCCATGCCGCACTCTCGCCAAAATGTCCCAGTCATACAACTCGTTCCCGATCCGGGGGTATCTCGTGAAAAGGTAGCAGCAGAAATGTGAATCATCTGATTTGGACGAATCCCAGCATGCCGATTATTCGTTTTCTCCTCGCTCACCGCCGCTTTTCAGAGGGATGGAGAGTGAGATTTTCTTGGGCGCACCGCCACTATCCTTGGCCGCGATATTAGGGGTCTTTCGACGTAGGCTTCTCAAACTGCCAGAACTTGAGTTACTGTTAAGCGAAGCGCGACGCTTCGGTCCAGAGGAGGAAAGGCTAGCGAGAAGCTCGTCCTCCTCGTCCTCCTGTCTTCTGCGCTTCTCTGATAAACGCTCCGGAGGCGATCCCCCAATTGACTTCGGTGTATTGGGCGAAGTCTGCGTCTGTGTCGTCGTCGACAAGGTACGTGGCGACACCGACGGGGCGCTTGAAGCAAGGATGTCGATATCGTCGTCGTCGAGGACCTCGTCGTCATCGGGGTAGTTGACCAGTGGCCTGACAGGCGAGGCTCCATTAACAGCTTTGCCTGCGTTCGGAAGACCGTCGTCTTCATCGTCAGATCCGTTGAAGTAGGCTTCCTCCTCTGCGTCTGGATCCTTGAGAGCTTGGCCCCACTTGCCGCCATTTATTAAGTTCATGTGCCGTCCAGGTGTGTCGCTGTCCACGCTGGTAAACGAGTGATCGAGTTCCTGGGTAGTGACTAGCTCGTTCATCTGATCGTAGCGAAGGATGAGATTCTGAAAGGTTTCCACATATGTAATAGGCTCCAATCTTTCCCGATAGGTTTCAACGACATGCTGAACGAGCCCTTTGATGTTCTCGCGCTTGATGAACTCGAACAATTCGAGACAGGCAGAGTTTAGGAGATTATCCCGCGGCATCGTGTCGAAGAGTACTTTCAAGATGGGCTCGAAGAGTTGGTGCGCTATCATCTGTCGATTGTGCTGTTCGTCTTGAAGGCCGACGACAGTGCGGAAGTACTTCAGCGCAGCTACCAATATTAGCCAGGGCTCCAAAGCCTGTGAGCACGAACTTACTGAGCTTCAGGTGCTTTTCTGGACACTCCATGAGCTGAGCGACCCGTGCACCGAGGCCTTCCGATAAAATGATGTATTTACTGCGGAAGGCATGCTTGCTAATGAAGAAGCAAAGTACTTCAACCAAATGTCCATACAGTTGGACCTCTTGTATCGAAAGATTGATCGCTATATTGCGTTAGTCGAGTCTACTGAGAAGAATGTTACACGTACGCGACTCTCTGCCCTCGAGGTTCTTGAGTGGCTGGAACAGCTTCCTCGCGGACTCGTCGTAGAAGTTCTGTATGAAGCTGTCCGTCTGAGGCATGGATGGCAGCTGGCCCCTGACCTTGGCCAAGAAGTCACTGTTCGTCCGGCCGAGTGCCTCTATCGATGCTGAGTTTGCGTTTGGGTCCAAGAGAATCTTAATGGCATCTGCCATTTGCGCTTTGACTCCAAGGTCCACCTCGATAAGCAGCAGTTCAATGAGCGTGTCCGTCAAAGGTTTGGACTTCTCCTGGATGGCCTTGAAGATGTAACTCCGGACCATCAACGCATCGTGGTCGATGAGAGCTACCAAGATATCGGTTCCAGCAACCCGCACTGAGGCGTCCTGATGCTTAAGCGCATATTGTATGACGTCAAGCAGTCCGTTGTTGATGAAGTTCTGGTACAGCTGGGCCCGCCCCTGGGCTTGCAGACTCTTCGCGATTGTCGTGCATTGCTGGATGAACAGTACTGCGTCCTTCTTCCTTTGCATTGTCTGCTCTGGCGATACAAAAATGCCGAATAGCTCCTTCAGAAACAGCCCATTCGCCTGCAAATGCTGGACGATATCGACTTGGTGGAAAAAGATGAGCGAGTTGAGGACTGAGAAGGTGGGATCGTCGAGAATGCGCGCCAAAACAACATCCTTGAGGTACTGCAATCGGTACGTGTAGTGGATCTTCCGCTTGATGGCCAGCTCCTCGATCTTGACCACTTCCTTGAACTTGGACTCGTCCGCGAGATACTGTCGGTGGTTGGCCTTGTGGAGGGGAAAGTCGGGGTCGTATTCCAGCGCACCAACAACGCCCAGTACCACCTCGTCCGTCACCACATATTCGATAATGGCAGTGTCATTGAGCAGAATGAGCATCTTCATGATGCTGCATAATCGGTGCAGATCCGACGCGCTCTCCAGATCCTCGGCATCCTCGACCAAGGGAATGAGCTTGGGTATATACGCCTGGGATAAGACGAATTTGGCCAGAGCCTCACGGCCGTTCGGGGTGCTGTTCGCTGCGCGCATGTGATTCTCGATCTCGTGGAGGTTGCCCAGATCCGGGTCTGGGAGCATTATGGGGCTGACGTTCTCGCCAATGTCGTCGGACAGGCCGTCATCTACACCAAGGTCAGCTAGACTTTTCCACGTTATAGCACTCGACGTACCCTGCGTGGACTGCAGGCGCGACTGCACGTCATTCACAAAGTCCCTGTGCCACGTTAGCGCGTGCTGTCAGAGGCGATCGGCGCAAGGCGCGGTGGCATACCAGATGCTGGCGCAGCCCTCGGGCTCCTGGAAGCTGAGGGCCATGTCGGTGCCATTCTGCTCGGTCCACACGATGAGTGTGTCTGTCAGTGTCAGCCATTGCCCAACCTGCGCGTGATGGCGGCGCCTACCCTGCTGCTTCTGGTACCCATCGTCCTTGGATATTCTCGTTTCTAGAAGCTGGCGGTTGGGGTCGTCTTCTGACGCGACGAGGATCTTCGCTTCCTCCTGTGATTGCACATGTCAGCCTGGCGCACACGACCCACGAAAAGGCACACCAGCACGACCGCACAGGCGGCGCACATGGAAGAACCGCAAGGGGCTACGTACATTCACCACGATGCCTCGACAGAAGCCGGTGCCGCGGTCGAACCAGTCATTGTTCCTGAGCTCGTAGACTTTGACGCGCTTCCGGTCGTTGGACGGCGCGGCGACCAGTGCCATAGTAGAGGCGAACGCCTAGCACGCCTCCGGCAGGGGCGACAACACCCTCCGGAGCGAGGACAAGAGCCGCAGGCGTCGGCGCAGAGATGTGAGGCGCTTGCGGGGGGCTGCGGGACGCGATCGTGGGCGTGGTGGAGAGCGCGCGGTCGAAGGACGAGAGGAGGCGGGACGGCGACGTGCGCACTCGCGGCGGGCGGCGCAAACAACGAGCGGACACTGCAGTGCGACAGCGCGCGATGGGACGGGAAGAGATGACGATAGGGCGTTTGGGGTGGTGACAGCACGTTGACAGGATCGGCCGGGTGTGGTGCGGCGCGTCCTCGCTGCAGAGTCGGCGGCCGGAGCGCTAAGGCTGTATCAGATGAGATAATCGGAGCGGTCCCTGAATCGCACGCGCGCAGACGGCGACGGAGCGGAGCGGAGCGCTAAGCGGCTGTGCGGCTGTGGTGTTTGCAAGAGCCGTCGTGCGTTGCGCGGGATGATGGCAGCTGCAGGGTGAGGGGGGGAGGGGTGGGCGGAGGCGGTTGCTGGTCGCTGGTCGCTGGTCGCTCCTGCTGCCTGTCCGTTGGCCACTTCCCTCGGAGGGTGAGGCGCACGAGGCGTCACTGCCCGATTTGCCCCGTTGACGCAATGCTTGGCGCTCTAGGTCTGCGGCGGGACAGCACCGCCGCACAGACCCGGCCTCTTTGGTACTGTGCATGTACATGCTCATGCTCATGCTCATGCGCACTCCATTACTCCATTACCATCTTCCACTCCTCTTCGGCCGTGTGGAAGCTATCACAAGACACAAGTCCACCGGATGTTGGACATTGCGCTCGCACACGTTGCCATGTGCATCTTAACTGGCCTCATGGGACCTCCTTCGACATCTGCAGTGCCGCTGGCTCATGTGCAGTAGGCGTCGGATGCGGTGCCAGCTGGGCGACTCAGTCTGCGAGTGTTTCCTCGTCGCAAGCCTCATTGGAGCATGAGCATCTCTCCCTGTCCCCTGCCGATTCGTGCCCTGTACTACGTGGGACATTGGAGCACGAGTACGCGACGGCAGTAGATCCCATTCGATCGCACAGAGACTCCAGAATGTGTCTCCCCGCCATTCCGACCCACCGAGCAGATCCCCAGACTTTGCATCCTTGCCCGCAGTGCTCCCCTAGTCGCAGCTGCAAGTGAAATGGCTAGGTATGCACCCGAACTAACCATCCTAGACACACCGAGATATCGCGCTTGAGGTAATTGCTCGTGACGGAGGCCCATCAGCCAGGTCTGGCTCGGCATGCGGCTCCGGGCGTAAGAAACCGGTTCCAAGTGCGAATCTCCATGGCTTAAACTTGTGAATTCTCCGTATGGCTGCATGGCGCGGCAGCTAGTCAATGCTGAGCTGCATACTTTTTCGAGCTCTGTCATCGTTTCAGACGGCACTTCCCACTACCCAGTTTCCCAAGCAACCGCAGGGACACTAGCCCATCGCCACGGTCTGGTCTTCCATAGCGGCCTCTCACAATCTCCACGGCCACGCATACACTTTGCGATTTTCGTTGAAATATGGAGATCGCTTGGACTCCGAGACTCCGAGACTCCCAGCGCCAGCACGAATATCATGCAAACAGGTAGCTTTGAACGCTGTCAAAGCTGATAAAGCTGTCAAACTCTACCAGGCGCTGCCAGGCGCGCGCAACAAAAAAATTGGGCCTAATAAAAAACCTCGGAGTTTCGTTGCAAGCAAGTGTGGAGTCTACGGCAAGTTTCAGTCGGCCGTTAGCTCAACAACAAACACCACCAGTTCGACCCACTTCTGAATGCTGAGCGCCGTTGACATCAATAAGACTAATGCGGCTAACGGTGTATCGGTGACTTCTGCATAAAGTGAACCATTCCTCGGATCCTCCCCCTCCATCTATTCTATCCACACCCACAACATGTCGATTCTCTCCAAGATAAAAACCGCTGGAAAGGCTGCCAAAGAGGACAAGAAGGCAGATGCCCACCTGACCGAAACGAAACCCAATCTCGTACCCTATAAAGATGTTCAAGCGCATGCTGCCAAAGAGGCACTCGCCGCCATGCCGACAACGACCGTCAGCGCCGAGGAGATTAGGATTCGAATCGATGCCGCACGGAAGATGAAGAGCAATACAAGTTTAAGGACAGCGCAACCCGCAGAGGAAATAAATCAACGTTCCCGCGCCAACAGTGAATCGATCGGCCCTCGCCATACTATCCGTCGAAGTTATAGCAACATGTCTCTCAACGAGGTCGTCATGAAGCAAGCGGACAACGCTCAGAAGGTCTCTCCGATACCACAGTCACGGAGCCGGCGACTGCGATCACCTCACGACGAGTGTTCTTTTCATCCAACTATCCCGTCATTTGTGGGTCCCCGTGAAGTTCCGAGCATACCGCCGCGACCGAAGTCACACCGTTCTATCAGAAGCATGGCATCTATGCCAAGAATAAAGAGCCCTCTGTCAAAAGTCACTGTCGAAGAAGGTACGTAGCTCGCTACCGCTTATCCCAATTGAAAACTGACAATCGCAGAATCCGACGAGTACTTCTCTAGCAGTTCTCGGGATTCCGACTATTCCACAAGATCATCTCGTACGCTACAAGATCTAAGTCGTGGTGACTATGCGCTAACAGAATTACAGAGAGTACATCCACATCGAACAGCGAGGTACAACAACGCATCGCAAGTACTCATCGCATCGCAAAATTACCGAAGCTGCGCATACCGCGCGTTGTCAACGCAAAGCCGGACTCCGGCAATGCAACACCACTCCCCTACAGTTCGGAGTACGACTTGACCAATACGAAAAAGAAAAAGCCCACTGTTCCCACATGGCGATACGAAGATTACTGCACAGAATCGCAAGCCCGGCCGGGCACGCCTTCAAGCCGAAAGACCTCATTATCGTCGATCTTTCGGAAGAAAGGATCTTTCCCTAGCTAAGCACGGCAGTGGGACATGTGCTTCGTTGTCGACATGGTCTAAATGGGGATTGTTTGGGAAGACACACTCGGACAGGCGTCTTCTCTTACCTGGGTCGGACAGATACGTACACGAGAATTATCATCTGAGCGACGTACGCACAGAATGAGTCTGGATCAACGGAATCGTCTACCAACATTGGAGACAACACGACGCCGCGTTAGCACTCCAATACCGAACTACACACCAATGCCGCCACCACCCCAGGAGTCATTCCACAAAACGCGGACACTGCGCCCGCTTGTCCAACATTGATTATCGTTAGAACTTCCAACTGCGCCAAGTTATCGAACGAGCATTCGCCGCGATAACACCTAGCTCCACGGCACAAGAAGAGAGCCCAAAGCTCAGCAATTTTAAAATTTGCCGTTCTTGCGGGCCAACGTCACAAGGCTTGTTAGCACAAGCTAGACACGGGAGGCTAGTGTAGGAATCGACGATTTCTAGTTTGGCTTGATTTGGTTGTGACGTATTGGTCGGTGGGGCAGGTGATGATGGACGTTGCGGCTGTACGTTTGATACGGATGGGTCAGGTGTGCGATGGTTGGAGGTTGCAGTAAGCAATCCGGCATTACGCTGTGGAACGGGAGATCGCGAGGTGATACGAGATGGTCTGTGCAGGATTGCCGGGCCTGGCGTGTCATCATGAACGGAGGCGGACTCGTGTGGGGGTGAACATTAAAATATCATGAGATATGAAGTATATGTAATGAGTTTTCGATATGATACATCTCTCTTGCGTGTACAAATTATGTCACCCCTGTCCTTATAGTGTGAAATTCGCAAGCTGGCTTGGAGTCGCTCAATGATTCGACAGCACTACTCACATTGGACGGCTTCAAAAACTTGAACTCAAAGCCAAAATACTCGAATTCAATTCAAGCCGTATACTCTCTTACTCTTTCTGAGATATAGTTCCCGATCTCAAGCTCGTGCATTGGCCTCGGTGAAAGCACGAGCCATCTTCGCTTCAATCCGCCCCACCCAAGCTCCTCCCAAGCTCCGTCTACATCTTTACGCGCGCCTCTACCACTTCACCACTACCATGGAATCCACAAAGCCCAACGCGGCCGCTCTACGCAGTAAGCCCACCCCTCTTTCCATATACCCCGTCGATAGCTAATACACATTTCAGAGCGCGCAGACGAGCTCGTAAAGCACTTCATATCGCACTACCAAGCCATCCTCCGCAACGCGCAACAAGACCCAGACCAAGATTATAGTAGCACGGCGCTCAAGGAATTGAAGATCAAGGAAGATGCCATGGGTATTGTACGATTTATCCCACCCCCGAAGCCTCATCACCTCGAGCGAATGCGAGCGATTGGAGCTCTGGCGCAGATGTGCACCTCCACCCCACACCTTCAACATTCACGATCAATACCGGGCTGAGAGGAGGGGAGTGTTGGTAGTGGTTACCTGGAAATCGGCTGACAACAGCCGCACAGGTCACGACCGCCCAAAACACAACAACATTTATCCGCGACCTGCAAGAGCTCTGGCTCTTCGGCAGCCTGGATACGTTGACCGATCCGGCGGACGAGGAGGCGGATAAGGCGAGGGCGATTGAGATTGCGCAGTTGGTCGAGAAGTTGGCGAAGGTGCCGCCGAAAGCACCGAGCTCGGGAGGAGAACAGAATGGGGTGTCGAACGAAGAGACTTGAAGGAGTTTGAGAAGGAGCTTGACGAAACGGCATACTACATGAAAGGGAAGGGTACATGGACTGGGGGTCATGTTATCGGTGGCCACCCGGGGTTACTCGGCTTGGAGGATTGGCAGTCTGTGGGCAAGACACTGTCTCGCTTCTGCGGAGAAAAGGCGACTGACAGGTGCCATAGCGTGACACCGCTAGGCCTCCGAAAGCCGGGCAGAATTGCTGATCGAGCTTGCGCGGCTCGTCTCCATACGAGCCTTGCAGACTGCCACGTATACCGAGCTACGTGATGCGTTCTCTGTCGTGGTACGGTGAGGGGGAAAGCATACTCAACGCATCTCGCGAAGTCCTAACTGCTCCGAGTGTGCGATATTCAGAACAGACTCGCTGAATCTACGAATGAACGGATTTGCTTTCTTCACTCCAGATTATGAACCTCACAAATGTACAGCATTTCTAGAAGACCAACAGCACGATTGATCCCAAGAGCGCTATTCGCTCAACAAAAAACCCCAACACCTTCCAGTCTAGATACAAAGGAAAGCCGAGCAACTAAAAAACCGGAACGCCAACTGGAGTATACCACTCTTCCCATCTCCGCCTCCGAATTGAAAGTAAGTCCTTGCAATCTGAATCCAGGCCGAAATATGCTTACATTGGAGCAACGACGCCGTTGTTTGACACTTTGGCTTCGGCTGCCTCTTCATGGTCTGAGGTGCTCGCATCGTCCTTCTCTTTCCCCTCTGCACCCTCTTGTTGGAACATGGCACGGAAGTTCTTCACACCAAGGTTCTTGTCCTTGTCCTTGGTGTTTTCATCCAATGTGTCATCCTTTGCCTGTTCCTCTTTGTTCTCGTGCTGGATCTCTTGCTTGAACTCTACATTGGACTCCTCGCTCTCCTGCTCATTCTCCTCGCTCTCCTGCTCATTCTCCTCGCTCTCCTGCTCATTCTTCTCCTCGCTCTCCTGCTCAGTCTTCTCCTCGTCTTCCTCATTGATCTTCCCCTGGGCCAAAACATCGCCCTCCTCTTCGCTGTCCACCCCACTGTCCCAGTGTCCCTCCCATTTTTTGTCGATCGCAAAGTCCGTGAGCGTCTCAATATCCACCTGCTGAACCAAACTCGTCAAATGGTCTCCATTCTGTTCAAGCAGATCCAACACGGTGTGCATGAACCTGTGCAACTCCTCACGGAGTTTTTTGGTGGGCTGAGTCTGCGTTCGCATCTGCTGGAAGAACTTCTCGTAGTCGTACTTCTCGTAGTCAGATGAGGCGGCCAGACAGATTCTGAGTAGACCTTGGAATAGGTCCTTCTCTGTCGAGCGGGATGCGGCAGGGACACAAGTGTGGGAAGCTAGTACTTCGGCGTCTGCGTCGTTGCCGATTGAGCGCAATTCTTGCATCTTTCTCGTGAGCGGTTTGAAGGGAGGGTTGGGGCCGAGCATGACGCATGTGGGTTTCTCGTCCGGAGCTGTTGTTGGAGAGGAAGGTGCTTGTTCTCCCTTGGAGGGAACGGCAGGCCAAGTGTGGCGTGTCCGCACCAGGTGGTAGACCTCAAGTAAACCCCATATGATCCCATATGTTAAGAGCACCCGCAGATAGTACGCCAGCGACGGCATGACTGTGCCGCTCTCGCTAGACATCGTCATGCCAACACGATCGTGAGAGCAGTCCGTCATGATGGCTGAGGGAAGTTAGCTTGAATGAGAGGAGTCCGGCTAAGAAGATGTCTTACTGGTTGTGGTCGGGATTGTGGAGTGGAGAAGGTTTGAAGGAGGATGGATCGGTTTGACGGGCTCGTTCGACTAGAAGAGGTGGAAGTGCTGGGCGATGGAAGAATAGATGGTACGAACGGTTGGGTTTATGTACAACCACTGTAACGGCTTTGCTTTAGGCGTGACTTGCCATGTAAACAACGCAAAGCACTCGTCCTTTCACGCAGTTATAGCAAGCGAGCGGCGAGCAAACAAAACCTCCCTTAGTCTTACCAGTGCTCAAAACGCACGAACACGGTCTCGGCAAGCAGACATAAGACAGCATATCGCCCTACTCCGGCACGGACGATCGCCTACCACTCATGAAGCATATGCATTTACCCCAATGGTGTAGGTGAGAAGAAACACAGACCATGAACTATCATGTGCCGCGCCGAGAAGTCCCAGATCGGAAAGTCTTCTTTGGAATTACTTCTAGCCGAACTGGCGCCTGTGCGGTCTTCCTTGAAAGACAATATCTAGGTTTCAACAGTCTTGCCTGAAATAGCCACTACGGCGGAGCCAAAAAGTGACCCGGCATTTTGTGGAGGTTACTTTGAGTCACCATCACCGAGACAGTGGAGTGATGCGCCTTCGTTGTGTGGCATTCCAATGCATGGGACAACGTTCGATCTGCAAGGTGATCCGATCCCAGACACGATGTACGGAGGCACCTACCAAGTGCAGTTGGAGAGCGGCCGCAGCCGAAACTTGGGTCGACTGGAAGACGTGGCATATGCACGATTTTGGCGTACTGAATCAACCGCCGTTGGAGTGAAGTTCCCTACGGGCGATTTCAGTATCATAGTCATCGCGCAACTCCGTGGCTTACCTCCTCCATAGAAGAAATGGCCAATACCTTCCTGTCATGAGCGAGCTTGACTCCACACCATCTAATACAGTTGCAACGTCGATTGACACGTGGAAGATAGCAAGTTCAAAGCGCATGGCGGTTTCGGAAAAGCCGTCTCTGCATGTAGATGCGTCTAAGTGGTATCCAAACACGGTCGAGTACACGGTCGAGCTCCACAGGAAGATTCTAGAAGTGTGGCGTACTGTTTGTTTGCTTTGCGGTGGTCCAACCGTCTTCCTCATTGAGCATGCCGCAACACTGACGCGAAGACCGGTCTTGCTGCGCGAGAAATCCAGCAAAGAACGCTTTATTTTCACGACGTGCAATTATGGAACAAACTAAAGGAGCCAGGGGCGGAATGAGAAGGGAGCTCCTTGGAGCGGTGTATCTGAGCGGAAAGGCGGGAGCTTGCAGTTCAGGGGCGGGCACTATCTCAGTTCATAACCACTCACCGAGAGCTTGGGCGAAGCCACGCAGAGCCTCACGTCGGTACCGGAGGGTAAAGAAAAGGGAAGCTTTCGGTCCAGCATTCGGAGGAGTCATCGATGTCGCAGATGCCTGGCTTCAAGCAACGTTACTGCAGATAAAGTCTAGACTGATATTTCCCGAGTTCGCCTCTCTCCCAGAGCACATCGGATGAACGACCGACAAGCCACACCACCTATGCATCGTTCCCCAGCTCCCTTCGACAGCCCAACCATGTCCCCACAAATATCACCTACGCACGTACCCTCCTCCCAAGTGAGTGCATTCTCATATGCATGACCACACTCTTTGAACACAGGAATTCTGACCTGCCACAGCAACCGCATTGCGACATGTTCTCTCCGCTGAACCTCATCGACATCGCCATGCAAGATCCCACATTTATGCTTAGCCTTCTTTGCAACACCATCGCACTCGCGGGACTATGTTACCTCTTCATCCAGTGGCATCGCAACAAGTATCAGACAGCGCCCATGGAGTATCCCCCTACCCCCGAAAGCGAACGTCCCATCCACACCATCGAGCCTGCCGTCTTCGTCCTCTCCACCAGGGACGGCATCGACACACCGGAACCGAAGGACGGACCAGACACGCGACGCGAGTCCACAACCGCAATGCCCGCTCCGCCCAAGATGCAGGATGATAGCGAACTCAAAGATCGGTTCGTCAAAGAGACAAAGATTGTCATTAGAAAACCAGAAAGATGAAGTTGAAGGGCGGCAGTGGCTGGAGTCTGAAGAACATCATTCGTGAGTTGCAGGTCGACCTTGTGCTGAGGGTTCAGAAGGAGCTCATGGAAGACTCCCTCGGCGAGGTGGACGAGGGGTTGCAGGACTGAATGGATGCTTTGGTGGGAAGAGACGCTCTTTTTCGTAACTTGTGGGTTTGATCTGTCGTTGTGGGTCGGTCTACTGTGTAATTCCTCGACATTCGTTTTAGAACACTGCAGTCGATTTGGCGTTCCGGATAGATGGATTAGACTATAGCAAAGCGAGTACACTTCTATGCTATGACATACGAACACTCTATCAGAGTAAGCCGCCAGCGTACCTCCGGATTGATCGGCGCGAATCTTTGGTCTGGGGTACGTCTTTTGTATCGAGAAGGTATGTCGATGATGTACTTGTCTCGGTGTGATCAACATGTTATCAGTCTCTTCATGTGGGAAGAAGAAAATTCGGTGGCGGGGGCGATGGAAAAAAACGAGTGTCGCCGGGGGAAGCCAAATGCATAAACACACATCAATCTCACCGCCAGGCCAAGTAGACCAACCCGCCATACACATGCAACCCTCCCCTCCCTCCCGAAGCCCTGACATCACACACAAACACCACACGACACAACAACCATCAAGACTATTTCACTTTTTCCATTGAACCCATCTGCACCATCCCAGCCCGCCTAACAGCGCGCGCATCTCGCCCCATCTCATCGCGTCGCGTATCTATACATGCTCACACCGTAATAACAAGATGACAAGTGCAAAAATCAGCCTTGCCCATGCCAACCCCATGCCAACCCAGTGCAAATACAGGACGCTCGCTCATGTACCGGAGGTCAATGATACCCCCTACCGGAAGGGCCTCCTGCTAGAAAAGAGAGAACAAGACAATCGACGGGACAATGGTGAAGAAAGACAAACTCCACTTCGATGCCCCCAAAAAAAACATGCATGCATTGCAGACGAAGGCTTTGTGTGCATCGCCCATTCCCAACTCCGAACTTTGCAATCTTGAAAACACAAAAGCGCGAAAAGAAAAATTTGCGTAGGTCTGCCGAGACGTTTCGTTTGCCGCTTTTGTTCTTTTGGCGACGCTATTTTCCTCGCCTGCTTCTAACGTATCGTAACGGTGAATGTGATGCAAATGCTGTAATGTGAATTTCACCCTCCCGAGGTTTCCATACCCCGTCTTGAGATCCGAGTCGTCGACCAGATTCTAATGTTGACGGCCATAGTGCGTTTCCGTACCTTACACAAATAAAGCAGGCCACCGTGGTTAGGGGAGCAAACATTGGCGGATTGTCGTTCCTGCTTCCTGTGCTGCAAACCTATCCAAAGCCTAGAGAACTCGAAAGAGGAAGCGAGTGGGTCTCTACCAACAACAAGACATCTTGATGCGGCATCGATCAGCCGCCTTTTCGATCCGCCGCATTCGCTGGTAGGGGTTCGCCTGCCGCCTTCTGCTCATTCGTTTTGTTGCCACTCTTCTTCTTCTTCTTTTTGCTTTGCCCCGGTTGCTGCCAGGGAATTCCGACGTTTCCGCCGTTGGCCTTGCCCTTTTCGTTCGCTGGGGAATTGCCCTTCTGTGGCGTGTTGCGGCTATCTTTCGGACCGGAAGCGTGTGCTGCTGAATGCGATGCACGACGCGGCTGCTGGTTGTTCTCCTTCAAATGAGCCTTGCTACCGTTGACCAGCTTGCTCGTGTCATGCTGTCGGCTATGATTGGGCGATGGCGTACGCGTCTCAAATACTGGCGAAAGGAGTGGAAGGGTGGCAGATTTGATCTCCTGCGGAGGCGCCCGAGGAGCATTTTGGGTGTCCAGCTTACCGAGAGAACCGAAGGACGGCATAGGTTGCCACTGATGAGGCAGCGTTCTTGTCGGGGAGACTTCCTCCGAATGATTGGCCCTGTTGCCATTGCTCATCTCGTAATTCACCCAGGCATCCGGAAGCGGAGGAAAGGCCGGTCGAGACCCTCCACTTGGAATCTTGGTCAAACCATTCGCATCGACTGGCGAGGCGTTCTTCATAGCCCCGGTCGCTGAACCATTTGCAATGGTGGCGCTCATAAACTCTTCTACCCTCTGCCTCTGGATCTCCTCTAGCACGAGCTGTTGCCTCTGTTCGGGTGTTACCATCCGGTACTGGTCTTGATTGAGAAGGATGCCAAGCGCGCTCGGGCGTGCGGCATCTGGTGGAGGAAGTGCGTCAACGGTGCCGCTCCGACTCCGCGGTTCTCGAGATGAGGTTGGAAAGGAGCCGTTCACAATGACAGGCCCACTGTCCACAGGCAGTCGCATTGAGTCCATTCGATCTCTCCGGGCATCACCGTTGGCAATTGCTGGACTCGCGACACTGGAGCTTCGAACATGGCCGCCGAGAGGCGAAGGTGAACGCGACACCCGCCGGGCGGCAGCGTTCAGGAGCGGTTGTGCGTTCTCTGCGGAGATCCGTCTTCGTCGCTTATGAGCGAGCTCCGTAAGTGAAGGATAGTGAGAGACACTGTACTCGTGCAGTGGACGCGGAGGTGACTGCTCATCAACATAGTAGCCCCCATATTCCGTGGGCGTTCCATGGTCAGACGGAGCCACTGACTCCGCATTTGTAGACAGTGGGCTGTGCTGTGTGTCTGTCGCGGACTGCGAACTCGGTGCCTCTTGATTAGAACTCACAATGGGGTATCCAGCAAACGTTGTATGATCGTAGACTTGGGGCATGGCTGCGTAGCCTGGGACGGCTCCTTGCTGCGGGAGCCCTCGCGCAGGCTGCGATTGAGAACGGATGGCAGCCGAGTCACTGGCGTTGGAGGCTCGATGTACTTGTCTTCGAAGTCCTGGCACGCTATTGGGAAGCGATGGAGACGAAGGGTTCGTCCGCGGCCCATCGTGTGAGGCCGCTGTGGAATCTTGCCTCGTGTCGTAGAATCCGGGATAGTGGTAAAGGAAGCTGGGCACAGCATTGGCCGCCAGTCCAGCTTCCGTCAAACGCGGACTTGAGTGACCATTCACGTAGGGCGACTTCTGCGGAGATCCGTTCGTGCTGCTAGGCCCTCGAGCCTGCTGAGCCTGTGCCTGGGCTACGGCATGAGCATGCATTTGGACGGCCTGCACATGATGTGCTTGTTGCGCACGTTGTTGAGCGGCGAGCTGTGCCCTCAACGAATTAGACTGCATTTCGAGCATCTGATATTGCTGGAAAAGCTGATCATGCAGCTGCTCGTTCAGGCCCCGAGGGAAGTACTCGGGCCCAGGCCCAGGCCCATTCATGGTGGCAATCGGGGGGCTGTGGAGAAACGGTGGTCGGTTTGTACCGTACGATGCACTGCTCGAAGAGCGTCGACCATAATTGCCGCTGCCATTGGCCTTTCCATTGCCATTGAAACCACCTCTACCGCCGCGATGGCCGCCGTTGCGGCTATTGCGGTTGGGCAAACTCGAGGTCAAAGTTGCTTTCGTAGATTTCGGCTTCTGGAAGACGTTGGACTTCTCTTTGGCGTCCGTCTCGGGGGGAAATTCGTACTGCTCGCAAGCTTTGTCCAAGTGCTGGCCGTCTGCAAGAAGGTCGAACGCTCGCCTCAGTTCGAGGTGAATGCCACGCCATGAGAACTCATCCGCCGAATTGCCGAGGTTGCGCTCTGTGTTGAATGGTTCCTCGACGCACAACCGGTTTCTAGCCTCTTTCTGAAGTCCTTCTAGATGCCAATTCTTTTCTGCCCGAGTGAGTAGGCAGCCGCGCCTCACGGAGATGACGTGCTTCTCGTAGTCCAGCTCGTGTCCGAACTTTCGAAAGAAGTGAAACAGCAACTGCCCTAACGACTCCTTGTTTTTTGCCCCAAAGCCCGCAAGCTTGTTCAAATCATCGGCGAACCCCGACTCCGAAGGCCTTCCAGTGATCTTGTCTTTGGTCCTGTACGGTAGGGCGTGGAGCGAGGGTAATATGGGCGGGTCTCGTGTTTGCAGGAAGTTCACGATCATGCAGATCCATGTATAAGAGCTAATGGTACCGCCGATGGCTGCAACATGTTAGACAGTAATGAAAAATTTACTTGGCGGTGCTTACCAGCGTCGTTCAGGATCCGCTGCTTGGTCCAGTACTTGAGGATCATCGCCAGAGGGCGCACGCGCTCATCTATTTGAATGTACGTCTGGATCATGCGCGTGTTCTCCAGAGCGAGCGTGTTGTTGACATTCATGTCACACGCAAGCTTGAGTACGGGGTCCCACACCTTTACGATGCGGACCTTGGCCTGCGGTATGCAAACGACTTTTTCCATGCCGTCTGCTTAGGTCAGCTTGAATTCATGAGTGAGCTATCTGTCACGTACGCTTTGCGAGGGCTTCGGCGAGCTGGTGCATTTCCTCCAGCCGTTTCATGGGCGTTTGGATGCATATATCGACTGTCGAGGCTGTTAGCAGCGGCCAGTGCCCCAGAGTCGGCGCGGAACCTACCGTCGCTCTCGCTTGTGTACAACATGTTGCCCGACGAGCCAAACACATGCACCTTGAAATCGTTGCCAGGGAATTCTGTCTCCAGGATGCCCTGCAGCTTCTTCACGAACTGGTTCCTCCGCTGTGTGTTCTCCTCGGGGGGTTGTATCCGGTCGTACAATTCGCGCATATCGCCACTCAGCTTGTCGTCCTCGTGAGGATCCAGAGTCTTCTTTGGCTCCTCAGGGGCCTTTTCCAAAACCTCTATCGAATCATAGCCCATCCGTCTCTTGCCATTGGCGGCATTCGTCTCGAACTTGCACTTGTACGGGCGTGCTGCCCGTAGGGTGGGCATGGTGCTGTTTGCTTCGCTGGAGACGGAGCGCGGGGAGTGGCTGCCCAGACCGCCATTAGGGGAAGGTGACCGCGACCGCGACTCGTACTGGCGAGCGACCTGGAGCGGGGTGGAGGGCACCGAATTGGAGTGCTGCGAGACGATGGACGGGCGCTGAGCGCGGGCATACGGCGGTGGGTCGTCCCGTTTGCCGCCCATGGTTGCCACGCCGTTGGACGTCATCGACGCGTTGCTGGGCACGCTATGCACTGCGCTTTCGCTCCCATCGAGTTGTGCACGCGACGAGGTCGGGTCTGCGAAGGGTCTCTTGACCGCGGGGTGAGGGTCCCGGGCCTTCAGGGCGGGCGGTGCGGGCTTCGACACTGTGACGGCGGGGCGGGGCGCGAGGCGGGCGCTGGACTGCAGTTGGTCGAAGGGGGTCTGCTGCAGGAGCGGCAGGAGGAGGAAGGGTGCAGGCGGGTGGGCAGCCCGGAGCACAGGGTTGGGGGGACAGTACCTACCGAGGGGGAAGAATGCGAGCGACTGCTGCTGTTGCTGCTGCCGTGGGGTGGCGAGCCGGTCGCTGGTCTGGGGGGCCGCTGAATGAATGGCTGTAGGATGCTGAGGATGCTGAGCGTAGAGATAGGCCGAGGGGTGGCGAGGGGCGCTGGTCATGTACGTGGGTGCTCAGCAGGCGGGTGTTTGTTGTCGCAGCGGCGAGACAGGGCCGGGACTAGAGCGCAGCAGAGAAAGAGAGGGAGAGACAGAGCGGGAGCGAGAGCGAGAGCAGCGAGCGAGCGGGTAAAGGCCAATGCAACGCGTCGGCGGAGGGGAAACGTGAAGCCGCGCCGAGGGAATTGCGGTCGTCGGTGGTGAAGGGGGTGCAGGGTCAACGACAGTGTGGCCGTGGGAGCGTGGGATGGCGGCGCGAGCGGGGGCAAAAAATGACGGTTGGCGGCGAGGCGGGCTCGAGCAGAAGCAGCAGCGGTCGACGGGCACGGCAGCAGGCGACGTGGGAGACTTGATCGATCGGTGGTTCTACTGGGCGGGCCGTTCTTCAAGAGAGCGACGAGGGCGTCGAATCCACGCTACGCTGGAGTACCGAACGAACCGCACAGACACGGCGCTTGACGTCTTTGGGACGGTGCAGTGCATATGTCCGCAACGAAGGTCGCGTCGAGGCTTGGTCCAGGCACGGCGCGCAGCACGAGTCTGCCCTACCTGCTGCTCGACGGCGCGACAGGCCACAGGCTTATTGTATACGCTGTAGAGTGTGCCGGCGCTTAGCTTAGGGCACGAGAGCGGTGCGGCACGTGGCAGCCGGCCGTCTATTTGCTGGTCTCGATAAGCTACCTACCATCCCACCACTACCACTCCCGCGACCACCACCACCACCGCCGCCGCCCCCCGTCGCGGCCCTTATTTCCCATGTCCGTGGCTCTTCAGACGGACCAGCACGCCGCTATGCCTCGCACGCTCTAGGCCGGGCATGATGCATCGAGGGGAGGGCGGTGGACGGCGCCGTTTTCGTCGCACACCCAGCGGCCAGCGCTCTGGCCCGCGCCGCAACGTGGGCTGGATGCTCCCGCGCCCGTAGCAGTCAGGATGACTCCTTCCGCCGTGGCCATGGACCCGTCGGACTGGCAGCAAGAATAGATGTGCTGACCCGCAGACGTCACAAGCTGCCGTCCCCCAGCTCAAGTCTCCTCGGAAGGCTGATGAGCTGAGCGGACCGACGGCGCGATGAAGTAAGGCCATGGTGGACGGAGCGACCATGATAAATATTCCGAGCTCGTACCGCCCATCCTGAGCACGTCAGCACCCATCCCCGTTGAAGTCGGCTGCAGCCGCGCGATCCAATCGAGATGCGGGAGTGTGGAGGGCGTGAGGCTCGATCTAAGCAGAGGTCGACCCGTGTGGAGATTGATGGTGCGTCAAGTCAGAGCTGGAGTCATCACCCATCATCCTACTGCTCTCCGCCGCAACCCTGAGCGTGGCCTAGCCTGACCTGGCCCGCGAGGCAGTGTCGCTGTGGTCAGACATGCTACCGTCTCCTCACCGTCGCAACCATGGGGGGGGGGCGCGAGCCGTGACATGTGCCAGGTGGCTTGGAACGCTGCCAACGTCGAGATTGCAGCCCCAGCGAGGCCAGAGTGCGTGGAGAATAGATAGCCCCGTCGGAAACAACGTGTAGATTGGGCACTATGCAGCCGGACATTTTGTCGAGGATGCGTTTCATGCAGGATACGAGGTGTGTAGGGCGCTCTGTTCGGGCCCAAGGTGCAGCACCACCGTTGCCGTCTGCGGCGTCTGCGGCGGGGGGTATGTGCCACAGACGCAGGCGCAGGCGCAGGCGCAGGGCTACAAGTAGGCGCAGGCGCAGGGCTACAAGTAGGCGCAGGCGCAGGGCTAGTGAGAGATAACTATCTGATGTAATCCGCCCCGCCAAATGGTGCACGGCGCGTCCACGCCGCGGGGATCTGGGGCAAGGCGGCGGTTCCTCTGGCCCCACGATGCTGCGCACTCTCTCCCCACGCGTTGCACGGCCAAAGACCCCCTCGATACACCTGTTCGGCCCCCCAGGACTGACAACCATGGCCCAACGCCGCATCAGTACGCTCACCATCACCATCACCTCTCGCCCACTCGTACTCACACCTGACTAGCAAATGCTGCGCTCTTGTACGCTACCCGAACTCCGCTCCGCTGTGCCGGCTGATGCAGCTCCAGTATCTGCGACTTGCAGGAGAAGTTCCGTCCCGCCATCCATGAGTTCTCGAGTGTGATTGCCACGACGCAGAAGCTGCTGCGAGCGAGTATGTGCTTTCGAGCCCCCCATCCGGACCAAGTGTAGCTGGCCCGAGTAGAACCGGCCTTGAGGTTGCAGGCACCGAGCAACTCCAATGGCATTGTGTGAGGGCCTTCTATGCTCCACACCGAGGGCGAATGGGCGGGTTATATAGCTGTGCTACTTGCCCCAGCACTGCAGCTCGTACTACGGTACGGTAACATCCAGATAGACTAACCACCGCGCAGGCCAGATCCTCAACATCCCCGTCTTCGCCACCACCCAGAACAAAGCCCGTCTCGGCGAGACATGTCCAGAGCTAAAGCTCGACCAGCCGGGCGGCATCCGCACCGTGGTCCACGATGACAAGACGCTCTTCTCCATGCTGTATGCCTCCACACCCATAGCTGCCGCCATACCCCCAGACTGACACTACGCAACATAGAACCCCGCAAGTTCGCGCCGCCCTCGCAAAGCTCACCACGCCCCTCTCCTGCGTCATCGTCGGCATCGAATCGCACATCTGCGTCACCCAGACCGCCCTCGATCTGCTCCGCGACGGCCACAGCGTCTACGTCATCGCCGACGGCGTCAGCAGCTGCAACAAAGAAGAAGTTCCCATTGCGCTCGCGCGCCTGCGACACGAGGGTGCCGTCGTGTGCACGAGCGAGAGTTGGCTGTATGAGTGTGTGGGCGATGCGGGGATTGCTGAGTTCAAGGAGGTCATCAAGGTGGTCAAGGAGAGCAATGCAAGCAACAAGGAGGTGCTTCAGACGCTTTGTAAGATGTAGCGTGGGCCAAATCGGCAGGTGGTGCATGGAACACAGGCCATGTCATGTCTAGCCTTGCCACATCTCATCCTGCGATCTAACCTGTTTTAGAAAGTGTAGATATTACACATGCACTAGTATGCACCTCCAAAAATAATGCCCTCGAGCAATGGTCTGTAGAACCCGGTCTACTAATCCCTTCTCATGTTCACTAACGGCTGAGGAAACGACCTATCACTTTCATAAGGTCCTTGATCTCCAGCCCCGCGCCTAAGGCTAGTCATCACCGCTGCTTTGTAATGGCAGTCTTGATCATTCCGCCCCATGTCAGCACATTTCCACGTGCAGCCTCTTTCGGAAGCAAGGCCGCCAAAATGCTTGGTCTTCGCAAATACTTGCAACAACGTAGCGGTGATTACTCAGATGTTCGATTACAGGGCAATGTGCGAAGGCGATCGGACTGATTAATTACACCACGAACGCGGAATCCTTTCCTAGAAACTGCATCCCTTGCTGGAATAGACATGGCCGAAAGACAGGAGAGATTCTACGCGACGAGTATAAAGAACAAGAAGCGTCCCGTCACAGCATGCAGGCACGCACTCTCCACGCCATCAAGCCGACAGCATTTCCCCAACGATGCATCTACTACCCCTCTTTACCACTCTCCTCACCCTCCTCCCCACTGCCTTCAGTCAGCTCTCAAACTTCGACGACTGGGCCCACGAACGCGTCCAACTCGATGACATCTCAATCCACTTCCGCTACCATGGCACCGGCCCTCCAATCCTCCTTGTTCACGGCTTCCCTCAACACTCGCTGTTCTGGCATACCATCGGCCCCATACTAGCGCAGAACTACACAGTCATTGCCCCCGACAACCGTGGCTCGGGCGACTCTGCGCTTTCCCTCACTAACAACTACACCGCGGCCGCCGGCGGTGCCGACTTGAAAGGCATCCTGGACTATCTGAACATCACAAGCACATACGTTTTCGCACACGACAAAGGCGTAGGACTCGCCGCCTCGCTCGCCGCCGAGCACCCCGATCTCGTGAGCCGAATCATCCTCGCCGATTATGTTCTTCCGGGCTTCGGTTACAGCACCACTGTGACAAGCCGCAACCTCTACAACAACTGGCAGCTCGCCTTCTTCGCCGTACCGGACGCAGCTGAATTCTTCATTGCGGGCCGCGTGAAAGAGATGCTGAGCTGGTACTTCTTTCACAGTTCGTACTCGGGTACGGCGGCGCTGTCGGTAGACCATCTAACGAGGTACACGAATGAGATTTCGAAGCCGGGGTTTTTGAGGAGCGGCATGGAATACTTCGCTGCTGTTTGGGAGGACGAAGCGTACTTCACATCTAAATTCGTCAATGGATCCAAACTGCAGATGCCGATGCTGGCGCTCGGGGGAGAAGCGAGTCTGGCGCCAGTGGCGGTGTTGGAGCAGGTGTGGTCGGGAGTTAGCGATAATTTCGTTGCTGAGGTTATTCCGAAGGCGGGCCATTGGATTGGTAAGTCACCCCAAGCTTCCTGACCTTCCCGTACTTTTTGCGTTTGTTTGGTCGCTAACAGCACTTCAGGCGACGAGAATCCCCAGTGGAGTGCAAATCGGGCATCGCGCTTCTTTGGCGAGGGCGAAGAGATCGCAAGTGTGGATCTCTCGTACTTGACGGATAGAGTGACGCTTCAAGGCGGCTTCTAGGTTGCAGTTAGCCTAGTAAGTGGGAGAGAAGTCGGGAAGAGAGGAGGTAATGAGATTGTTGAAGCTTTGTATTCTAAGCGCCATGTACCATAGTTAACAAACATAATGTGATAATAAAATATGCCTCAGCCATGATGAATTCCCGAGCTTTTCTTCAGGTTGGTTGTCTCGGTCGTTCCTTGCGTTGGAGTAGCCCCTACACTCGCACGAGAATCAGCGACTACCACATGCAGTTAGCAGCGGCCCAAATATTCCCCGCGCGCGGCAACTATCCCTCCGTACGGGACCTCTTTAAACTGGGAATCCCATGTAGTTGTACCGACGGTTAGTCTCAGCTACTGTTTAGAGAGCATGAAAGCAATATCTTTGAGGATCGCGCAATCTGTGCGGTGGTCTTGTAAGCAATGTGCACCGTCGACGAGTGTAGCACATGAGTTATAAGAAGAATGGAGGCGTTAACATGGAGAAGTATTTTGAATTGCTAGTAAGCTACTGACGTTTACACCCATCACCTCGAAGCTGCTGCTCAAGGAGGTCGAAACATGACTTCACACAAGCAAACTATTGCGTTCTTTGGTGCAACCGGCGGCACGGGAGCGGCATGCCTTTCGAATGCGCTGAAAGAGGGTCATCACTGTACCGCTCGTGAGTACCCTGCCTACGCAAACACTCAATCGACAAGTGTTTAACCAATGACAGTCGTCCGAACGCCTACCAAGCTCCGTGACCTCCTAACCAAAACTCACCAACTCGACGCAACAACCATCGACACCTACCTCACCATCCACCAAGGCAACGCCAAAGTCGCCCTCGACGTCTCCAAAGCACTAGTCAGCCCCATAGACAACAGCCTCCTCGTCGACACAATATGGTCCTCCATCGGCGTATACCCCAGATTCCAGTGGTCCATCACAATGCCGTTTCCCTTGACTGAGCCCACGATCTGCGAAGACGGCATGGCAACCATGTTCACGGCGCTCGACCAGTTGGCCGACCGTGGGATCAAAGTCACCCGAAGCAACGAGAAGCCGCTCTTAGTCGTTGTCTCTTCCACCGCCCCGGAGAACTTGTGGGAGGGCCTCCCGTGGGTGTATGTACCGTTCTACGCTTGGTTGTTGCGCTCGCCACATACCGATAAGTTGAATATGGAGAAGTTGGTCAAGGCGGACGACGGGGCCCATGTTCGGTCGTTCGTCATCATTAGACCCTCGATCCTGACGGATGGCGCGGAGCGTGGAATTGAGAAGGTGCGAGCCGGATGGAAATGGGGTCTTGCAGGTAAATCGGGAACGGAAAAGGAGCCGGGATATACTACTGGGTATTCGGTGGGTAAGAAGGATATCGCCGCGTGGGTTTTTAGGAAGGTTGTTGCCGAAGGGGGATGGGAAGGGCGATGTGTGAGTTTGTGCTATTGACGGGCTCTCGCTCCGTAATACGTAGCGATCTAGCTCTCTTTCACGAACCTCCCCTTCTCTGCTACCACGTTCCTTGCCATCTCTAGCTGCTCGTCTGTTTGGACGACTAGGGTCTTGTACCTCGCGCTATCGCTGCTGATATCTGTGACGACCTCGTCACCGGGCTCGCCGTTCTTGCCCTCGTCTAAAGCGAACCCAAGACAACGTACGCCCTCGACAATAGCTTTCCGCAGCTCACTTCCCTTCTCGCCGATCCCCCCAGCAAAAACCAGCGCATCGACCTTGCCATCCAACTTCGTAAAGTACGGCGCCACGTAATTGACAATCCGATCGGCGAATATATCGAAAGCAAGAATGTCTTGCTCCCGTTCGCGAGCACTGATCTTGCCGAAGTCGGTAGTGCCGGTGAGCGCCTTCCAGCCGCTGTTCTTGTTCAAGATCTGTTCCGCTTGGGTAATGTGCAGTTTTCCGGCTGCGCTGTGCGAGGGTTTCGACGCTTCGTGCGTGAAGTGGAACATGAGCGATGGATCGATGGAGCCGCTACGGGTAGCGCCAGGCAGACCGGCGAGTGGCGTTAGTCCCATGGATGTGTCGTGGCTTTGTCCGTTTTTGATGCAGCAGGCTGAAGCACCTGATCCAAGATGGAGAGCGATGATGTTCAGCTCGTTTTTGGGCTTCTTGAGATACGTGGATACCTTCAGGTTGTAAGCACGGTAATCGTATGTGCTTCTGCAAGGTGGCTTACCGCATGCACGATGAACGAGTAACTTATCCCATGGAACCCGTACTTTCTCAGTTTGTTCCTCTCCGCTCTTTCTTGGTCAATTGGATACGTCCTTATATGTTTCGGCATACTCGCATGGAACGAAGAGTCAAAATACGCAATGTTTTTTGACTTCGGTAGGACCTGCGAGACCGCTCTTACAATATCGAGTGCCGGTGCATTATGCAGAGGTGCAAGATCGCTCAGGTCTTCGATATGGTGATATGTCTCTTTGTCGATTACCTGGCTTCGGGGATAGTCTCCTCCGTGGACCACACGGTGGCATGTGAAGCGGATGTCGTCCTTGCTTGCCAGCTCGGAGAGACCGTCATCTTCTACGAGGTGGTCGAGAATGTAGCGGAATGCGTCTTCTTGGGTATTGATGTTTTCTAGCTCTTTTCCGCGAATCTTCTCATCTTCGCGGGTGTATTTTAGCTTTGCGGGCGGGGATGTCAGTCCTGAGACTTCGGCTTCCGCGAGTTGAATGGGTATGTCGTCTTTTTCTGGCGTTTTGTAGACGGATATCTTGACGCTGGACGAACCGGCGTTTATGGAGAGGATGATTTCCATGGCAAGAGATGGGACTCAGTCCGGTTCTGTGATGTCGCAGAGACTGTAGCGTTCAAGTCGGACAAGTCCACAATAAGGCTTATGTCGTAATTGCGACACAACGCGATCCGTAGTATGAGACAAGAGACGTCGAATATCCGGTGGGCGAATTTGGCCGAATTTGGGGTCGTGGTGGATATGGCTACTTGTGCGCGATGGTATAGTCTGAACGGAAGTCGCGGAGCCTCCACCTTCGCCCCTTCGTCACCAACTTGCCCTCGCACACGTTCGTCATCGCGCCGCCGCATGCGCCTCTGCGAACCAGGGAAAAGGCGATGCGGGCGATAAGCGGACCTCCGAACCAATGAGTGGCCCACTTCGGAGCACAAAGCGAAGGCGGTCGTGGAGAGGTTGAGGTATGATTGACGTCATCGGCCGCTAGGGCATCCGTCAAGACCCTAAGCTATCAATATCTAAGAAGTCCAGAAACTGATTTTTTGCAGTACTCGCGCCCCTCTAGCAATACCTTCGATCGATCCACAGATCGTAATCATAAGACAAGATGCCGGGCGAAGTGATTGACCGACCGAATCCGCAACCAACGCCGTCGCACATCTCCGATCAGATCTTATCGTTCAGTGTTGACATTGAGAAGAAGCAGCTACCGGAAGATGTAGCAAAGGGCTTGAAAGCGTTCAAGCGCGCGGCGTGCTACATCGCAGCTGGTACGTTGGCCAGCAATCCGGAACAAAGTTATACAACTAAACCCCCTTAGCGATGATTTTCCTGCGCGACAACGCGATGCTGGAAAACGATCTTACATTCGACGACATCAAGCCACGACTTCTCGGTCATTGGGGGACCTGCCCTGGTCTCATTCTGGTTTACGCACATTTGAACTATTTGGTGCGCAAGCATGATATCAACATGATCTACGTGGTCGGGCCTGGTCACGGGGCCCCAGCCCTCTTAGCATCGCTATGGTTAGAAGGCTCCATGGGACGATTCTTTCCTCAGTACAGTCGCACCAAGGAAGGACTTCACAACTTGATTACGCAGTTTTCTGTTACCGGAGGACCTCCAAGCCACATCAACGCTGAAACCCCTGGCGCGATCCACGAGGGTGGCGAGCTGGGTTACGCGCTTGGTGTCAGTTTTGGAGCTGTCATGGACAAGCCTGATCTTGTCGTGACATGTATTGTTGGCGACGGAGAAGCCGAAACTGGGCCTACGGCGACAGCCTGGCACGCTTACAAGTATATCGATCCGGCCGAGTCTGGCGCAGTCATCCCCATTGTACACGTGAACGGGTTCAAGATCAGCGAGCGCACTATATACGGATGTATGGACAACAAGGAGCTCACCGCTCTATTTACTGGATACGGCTATCAACCACGCTTTGTCGAAGACCTCGACGACATTGATACGGATCTTGGCAATTCCATGGAATGGGCTCTTTCAGAGATTAGACGGATTCAGAAGGCTGCTCGGTCAGGGAATCCAATCATGAAACCCCAATGGCCCGTCATCATCATGCGCACACCGAAAGGCTGGAGTGGACCAAAGAAGGTGGACGGCGAATTCATCGAGGGATCATTCCACTCACATCAAGTACCGCTTGCAAAGGCGAAGACCGACCAGAAACATCTTGAGGACCTACAAACCTGGCTGAAGTCGTACGGAGCGGACGAGCTCTTCGGCGCAGATGGAACACCCACCGATGAAGTCCTGAGCATCATCCCTACCAACGACGAGAAGAAGTTGGGCCAGGTCAAAGACACGTATGATCCGTATGTTGGCATTGATGTTCCTGACTGGCGCAAGTTTGGTATCGAAAAGGGCGAAGAAGGGTCGTCTATGAAACAGTGCGGCGATCTCATGAACGCGGCATTACAAGCGAACCCCAAGAGTCTCCGCATCTTCTCCCCGGATGAACTTGAGAGCAACAAGCTCAGCGCCGTATTCGAGAACACCACCCGAAATTTCCAATGGGACGAATTTGCCAACGCGCGAGGTGGCCGGGTTATCGAGATTCTTTCTGAGCACTGCTGTCAAGGCTTCCTCCAAGGCTACACCTTGACAGGACGGACTGGTCTCTTCCCATCATACGAGAGCTTCCTCGGTATCATTCACACCATGATGGTACAATATGCAAAGTTTGGCAAGATGGCAAGGGAGACGAATTGGAGAAAGTCCATCGGCAGTCTCAATTATATCGAAACGTCGACCTGGACACGACAAGAACACAATGGTTTCAGCCATCAAAACCCCTCCTTCATTGGCGCAGTGCTTAATCTAAAACCCACCGCTGCACGCGTCTACTTCCCCCCGGACGCGAATTGTTTCTTGTCAACGCTCGCGCACTGTCTTCGATCCAAGAACTACGTCAACCTTATGGTTGGATCGAAACAGCCGTCACCCGTATTCCTCTCTCCTGAAGAAGCCGAAGAGCACTGTCGGGCTGGTGCGTCGGTGTGGCCGTCGGTATCGACAGAGGGCGGAGCAACACCGGACGTTGTACTCGTCGGTATCGGCGCGGAACTTACCTTCGAGGTGGTCAAAGCCGCTGAACTACTGCGCGAGATTGCTCCCGAACTTCGTGTCCGGGTCGTCAATGTAACGGATTTGATGGTCTTGGAGACGGAGGGCACGCACCCGCATGCGCTCAACAACCAGGACTTCGATTCACTCTTCACCGAAGACCGCGCTGTACATTTCAATTACCACGGCTACCCAACTGAGATCAAGGGTCTGCTCTTCGCAAGGCCGAAGGCGGATCGCATAACCGTCGAAGGGTACCGTGAGGAAGGTAGCACGACCACTCCGTTCGACATGATGCTCGTGAACCACGTGTCGCGATACCACGTCATGGAGTATGCGCTGCGCGGAGGATCCAAGGTGAACGAGAAGGTCAAGACGAAGCTGGTGCCATTGCTGGCGGAGGTGCAGCATCGAGTGCAGAAGACGAGGGAGTATATCATGAAGGAGGGTAAAGATCCCGAGGGTACATATGCGGGTACTGGCGGAGGTGTGCTTGCTGAGGGATAGTCACGATACTCTGATTTATTATGTTGCATTAGGGCCAAGATTATCCCATGAAAAGAACATGCTGCTTAAAAACTTGCCATCCACTTGTGGGTCATTTCATGAGAAAAGAATTACGGGCTGAAGGGATGATCTACTGAATATCAAACAAAAATGGTCCAAAAAAACGCGCACTCGATCCAATACGCTAAAACAAACGCCTTCCAGCACTTATATCGTAGATTTGATTGCTTCTTCAATTCCAAACGATCCGCTTTACTTCGCAAGGCGACTCTACACCGGTGAGGGGCTTGGAGCACCTGTCGAACGCTATTGATGCTACAAGGCCGACAGGCTTCGACTAAGTATTCTGACGTTCAGACGTTCATGAGGATTACTGTAGTTTAGTAAACCCAGCTTAGCTGTTCTCTTACGCACGTATCGTTGGACGAAGATAATTATCGTCCCATGTCCTGATAACGTGTAGCGTAAAATGATTGGGAACTCGAAACGTTAAGGCTGAAGGAAGAGCATCAAAACGTGTGCAGCTATGAGGTCGAATGAATCTGCGTAAGCGGGGCTGTGAGCTAGATATTCGCCACGATTGGCGTGTAGATAGTAAAAAGAGCTAGTAAGCCTTGGTCGTTAAAGGGCATGGTTGGCTCACGCCGACGGCTTGGACGCCTTCAAGACGCCATAGTCTCAGCCTTGTACATGAACATTCTTGGCACAGGGCTCGTACTACACTAACTTCACTCCTATTTGATCGCGCTCGTTGATCTGCAGTAAAAGCGGCGTTTCGATATTGACGCCCGTCTTGTAATGGTGCTTTACAGGTCTGTATTTATATATAGTGGCTTGGACCGTACGCGGCCACGTTAAGCCTGCTCAGAACATCACTTCCATCTCGCTCACCTTGATCTTTGCTCATGATGGGAGTCCGCATTTTCCTGAGCGTGATAACAATTTTCACACTCGTACATCTCACCACAGCAAAATTCGAGCAAGTTTACGCAGGCATCGCTTTCAGAGGCGTCCAAGCTTGCCTTGCCAACTCAACTTGGTCACCTGAGACAATGCAGCTGCGGAGGAACTGCGGAGAAGCGTTCCAGTGTGTCATGGACAAGATTCCGAACAGTTCGCAAAGTATACTATCGAGTGGATCGGCCATCATAGGGTTTGCAAGTCTCCCAGCTGTTGTTGGTGGGTTTTGCTGATTAGTTGTTTAGGTTCCAACGGTGCTCCTAGTACTCGGAAATACCAACGAGGAAGTGGTGCGCATCAGCGCTCGATTCCCAATATTGGCCTTCTTCCTCAGCATTACGAATATCAATAAGAGGCCGAATACAAGACAGAATCTTGCTCAGAGTCATATCAAAAGCTCCGTTGTATCTCTTGGACCATACGGTTACGTCGACGTAATACCACCGTCTTCAACCTCTTCGAGCGGCTGGGCCACCTCTAAGGGAATATTGCTAGCGCATGTGCTCACAGGAGCTGGCGCAGCAGCCGTCGTCTATCAAACTGTCGATCTGGGAAGAAAGGCGGTCGTTTCTTGGGCTTGTTGGACAGACTGGTATCCGATTCTGTGGATCGGTTTCGGGACTTATCACCACATCTTTTCGTTCGTCTGCATGCGCCTGAGCCTTGGTGTTACGGAAGCTCCATCAGATACCTCAGCACCCTCTTATCATGCCGCAGCGCGGTCCGCGCTATTCGTGTGGGACCTGGCCCGTGAACCATTCACCGTCACCGTGTTACACAAGCGCTTTGCACACTGGAGTAAAGCATTAGTGGACCTGCTCAATAATGTCAATTACTTGTACGGAACGGCCGTCTTCTCGAGCCTGACGCTGGTTAGTGGGAGTAACGCGATCAAAAACTTGGCTATTTACGGAGGAGTTGCGGTTGTGGGGAGGCTAGTTGGCTTTTGGACGCTTGAGAATGTAGGGGGATTAGATTAACTACTTAGATCTTTTTGGCAGTTATTTGCATATAGATCATTATCTAGAATGATAAAATCTCTCAAGCCAGGGTACCTTGACCCAAGTGAACACCAGCAATCTGGTAGCATTAAACTACCTACCATAGCGATGGAAGGCAAGAACGATAGTTAAATTGGGGCGTAAGAGCGACGGATAGTCCGCGTTCATGCCCAGTTCATATTAAAGCTAATCATTGGTCTCGCTAGCTGCATTCAGGCGTACGTGCAAAGAGTCGTTGATAAGCAGTACGACAAGACTCGCGCAGTGTCCTGGCGCCTCCGTTTCCCCGTTTCGGTCATCTCTCTATGCGTCTAATGGCTCTCGTCTTTCCCAGAAAATCTGAGCGGGCTCCATTGGACGCGAAAACATGGTCGAGTAGTCCGTAGCCGGGACGCCTTTTTCGCCGTCGATGTTCCGAAAGCGGAAGTTCCGCACCATAGTAGCGGTGATGACCTGGAGGTTAATGTAGGCAAACTTTTCGCCGATACAGCGGTGACGGCCGCCGCCGAACGGCAGGTATGCATTCTTCGTGCCCTTAGAGACGCGCCCGTAGCCATAATCAACCATATCCGTCTCGTTGTCTTCCTCCAACTTGTGGTCGTCCCAACGATGCGGGTCCCATTTGGTAGGGTTGGGGAAGTACTCCGCACTGTTCGCAGACACTCCAGGCGAGGCAAGGAGGGCATGGCCTGGAGGGACGGTCCACGGAGTGGTGGGGACCGGAAGCGGGCGCTTGACTAGGCGCAAGACAGAGTGGATGGCATTGTGCATGCGAAGGGTTTCTTTGACGACGTTGACGTGAAGAGGGAGCCTGTCCATGTCTTCAAACCGCAGAGGTGGTAGGTTGCCACTCTTGTTGTCAAGCTGATCGAGTTGTTCCTGGTAGAGTTCTTCGGCGATTTGGGGGTCGCTGGCTAGACGCAGCATGATCCACGAACCGACATTGGACGAGTTGTGCTGACCAGCCATGAGGATAGTGATCATCATATTGGCTACCTCCTTATCTGGAACGGGGCGACCGTCCTTATATGAAGACTGCATGAGATTCGAGAGCATATCAGACGTGGGCGGGGACTTAGCGGCACGGCGATCGGCGATGATACCCTCGTAAGTTTTGCGCATGGTCAATTGGGCGCGATCGCGGCGCATGTTGTGAGGAAATGGCGCACGAGGGAGGACAAAGTTGATGGGACTGAAGCCTCCGTCGAGGTCGTGATACAGGCTGGCAAACTCGTTGGTGAGCTTGTTGCGCACTTCATCCCCTTGCAGCGCACGACCTGCCGTGAAAATGGTGATCTGGGCCATGACTGGAGCGATATTGACGACGCCGGAATCGCCCATAAAATCGCGCGACGACTCGAGGTAGGCGACGACCTCGCTCTCAATGAGCTGGACGTGGGACCGGAGGGCTTCGGTGGTGAGGCCGAACTTGACAAACTTCTTCTGCTCCATCAGCTTTGCATTGGGGCAGTCGTACACGACACCCTCGCCGAAGACTGGATTGCATAGGGGCCCGTATATCTCTTCAGCATTGACGTGGGTCTCTTTTCCATTGAGGATAAAGTCGTTGCCCGCCACCCCAAGGCACGCCGTCGTTTTGCGTCCGAGGAGCACAAATGTGAAGACATCGCCGTACTGAGCGCGACATGCGAAGAGGAACTTATAGGGATCGCGGCCATACGCGATGGTGCTGCCCAGCCAGGGTAACCAGTGAAAGACGACGGGTGGCTCGCGGCGATTTGGGAAGACAAGCTGCTGGGCCACGTTGGCGACGATGGACATGAGCAAAATAGCGGTGACTGCACCGACGAGCGCCAGTCCGGAGATCGCCATATGATGCAGCGAGCGGTATTTCGAGGACCGGATATAACAGAGTCTTTGAGAAGGAGACACGAGGGAGGGGATGAAGAGAAGGTGTAAGAGGGACGAGGACAACGAATGGAAGGAGGTGGTCGAAGGGAAAGCAGAGGCGCTTTCTTGCGGTGTACATACTTACCCCCCTAACTCCTTGCTCCAATGCGACATGGCGCATATTTGTGTTCTAGGATTTGGTTCTGAGAATTGTAACGTTCGTCGCCCAAGACGACGCTAAGCGAGGCGTTGCGCAGGGGCTGCCTGAAGCACCGTACAGGGCTTCTTGTCATTGGGCGACATTGCCATTGTGGGTACAAACGATGCACCGCGAAGCATCGTACAAGGCTTCCTCTCATTCGACAGCTATGTCCGTCCCAGCAGAAAAGGGTGGCTCCAAGGTGCACATTAGCTAGGAAGCCTGTATGTGGCGGCCGAGTTCTGCGCAGCAAAATCAAGAGCATGAAATTTGGAGGGCTGGCATCGACGAAAGTCAACACGCGATAGCAGTAATTGCACGTTGACGACATACGTGTAATGGCCGTAGAACACATCTCTCCCCCTACATGCTGAAGACATAGGCTTCACACAAATTTGGAGCATCTACGGTTCGTAGAACCAAGGACCTCGCCTATCCGCACTATTACAGTTGATAGAACGATGAACCGCGCAAAGCGGCGATGAATATACATCCTCTACGCAAGTATTGAGAGTACGAATCACTATCATGGGTGGTGTGGGACGTATCGGGGAGGCAACACGGTCCTGGAAAACCATGGCAACAACCGGAGGACAATCATCAAACGACTCGGCGAACTTGATGGTTCACTTCGCTCGGTAGACGAGAATCCCATCTGTCCCAACGAAAGACGAACCACGAATCTGTCGATACTGCTTACTATTGGCAGTATGTGGGGACGGGGTCGTTATTGTCAGCACGAACTTTCGGCCGACATTTTACGGGCATGAGCTCGGCGACTGACGCTTGGCATCTGTAAGGTACCACAAGCACGCGACAACCACACACGACCTAAAAGCCGACTCGAACGCATTACCAATTCAGACACGCATTGGCAATCCAATCATCCCCCAAAATGACCCGTATCCTATATAATGCAGGCAATGGAGCGTCTTGCAGCTGTATTGAATACGGGCTCACCATATCGCCTACACATTATCCAGCACACCGAGACGAGAACGTTCCTCCGTTCGAAAATTCCATTCATCAACAGCTATGGCGGCGATTGAAGACAAGGCGACCACGGCAGAAAGCCTAGCCGATATCAACACAGATGAAGATGGCTCGACAAATCCTCCAGTAAACTCTTCCAACAACGAGAAGCATTCCGACGACGAGATTCAGACTGAGCAAGAGCTGTTGCCCCGCCCACCCTACCTCACTGGATGGAAGTGGTTCATGTGCATGGCGGCCATTATTTCCTCCACCTTCCTGTTTGCCCTTGACGGCACCATTGTCGCCGTCCTCCAACCGGGCCTTGTTGAGGAATTTGGCCACATTGAGGAGCTGTCGTGGCTGAGCGTTGCGTTCTTGCTATCCGCAACAGCGACCAATCTGGCCTGGGGCCGCGTCTACGCCAACTTCAACGCGAAGTGGTTCTACATCTTCCATGTGTTTATTTTCGAGGTCGGCTCGGCCATCTGTGGCGCAGCGCCGTCCATGAATGTCCTGATCTTGGGACGCGCCATCGCCGGCGTGGGCGGCTCGGGCCAGTACGTTGGATGTATGACACTCATCGCTGGTACCACCACTTTGACCGAGCGTCCCTTCTACGTCTCTCTTACTGGTTTAAGCTGGGGTCTTGGTACTGTGTTGGGCCCTGTCATCGGGGGTGCCTTCGCCGAGTCCTCGGCGGGATGGCGATGGGGCTTCTATATCAACCTCTTTGTTGGCCTTGTTGCAACACCCGCCTGGCTCTTCCTCATTCCCAGCAAGGATCCCCGTCCTGGTACGCCGTTCCGGGCCAGATTTGCTGAGCTCGATTACGTCGGCATTACACTGCAAGCTGCAGTGCTGACGACCTTGCTCTTGGCTGTCAACTTAGGCGGTGTCACGCTGCCGTGGGACTCAGGTCGTATCATCGCACTGTTTGTTGTCTCCGGTGTGCTTTTGATTGTTTTGGGCGTTCAGCAGGTCTGGCATATTTTCACCACAGAGTCGCGGCGCATTGTCCCCGTGCAATTCTTCCGGTCGCGCATGGTGCTCATCCTCTTCTGTTGCATGGCCGTAAACGGTGCTGTAACTTTTGTGCCGACCTACATGATACCCCTTTTCTTCCAGTTCACGCGTCCCGACGGTCCACTCAGTGCTGGTGTTCAGTTACTCCCATTCATTGCTGTTATGATCGCCTTCATCATCACCAATGGCGTCCTAATGGGGAAGCTGGGCTATTACATGCCGTGGTTTCTGGTAGGCGGCTGTCTTGTCGTCATCGGCTCCGCTCTTATGTACACGATTGACCAAGACGACTCTAAGAGCCGCGTATACGGCTACACGGTAATGATTGGCGCGGGGGTTGGCATGTTCGGTCAGGCCGGATATTCAGTCACCCAGGCCATTGTTGACGTCGCAAACATTGCGCCCGCCATTGGCTTCATCACGCTGGCTCAGTTCGTCGGCATCACCCTCTCCCTCGCCCTCGCCAACGCCATCCTCCTCAATGAAAGCCAGTCGGAGATCCAACGAATCCTGCCTGACGTGCCGCTTGCTGAGATCCAGAGCGCCATCCTGGGCGCCCGCTCCGACCTTGTGCAGAGCCTCGCCCCGGACGTACAGAGACGCGTCCTCGGGGCCATCGTCAGCGCCATCGACAAGACGTATATCCTTGTCATTGCTGGGGGCGCTCTTGTCGCTACCTTGAGCCTCGTGATGCGCCGCGAGAAGCTGTTTGGAGGTGCCGTCGCCGGCATTGCTGGTATGGGATGAAGCGCATAGCCATCTCGGGTGGATATCGGTGTAACCTACCTAGAGGCTAGATTATGTCCTCTTGTAATAGAGGATTGGTGGCGTTAGCCACATAGACTTCCATTGTAGTACTTCCATGGAACTTTTGTTTAGGACGCTTCGCAAGGGGCCACCCAATCCCTCGCCGTGCGCGCGGTTACATCCATGTCAGGCATTCCAACGACTCAAAGTTTCTCTCATATGTATACAATAACAGACGTCAAATTCCATGGTTATCGTGCAGTCTCTAATATTGCAAATCGGAATCTGAATATGTGGTGTGGTTAATGCGCAGCCACCCCGAAGACTATGTATATAGCCCACGTATGTCGACATGGTATCAATCGACGCACTTTCTTTTCAACGCGGCCAGCTCCTCCGGCTGAAATGTGAACATGTCGCGTGTCTCGTCTCAGTTGTTCGGAATAGTTCGTTTCGTACGGACGGGCTTTTACTCTAATCTTGGAGCTCAGTATACAAGCCGGGTAATGTAGCTGTAGAGTAGGCTGCGAAGAAATTGTCGAAGGCGCTCGGCGCAACGTCGCCCGTTGGCATCTTCGCCATGAGGCGGGCCAGCGTGTGCGCGCTCGTTTCGGCCATGTTGCTCACCTCCGCAAGCATCTCAAGCCGCGCAAGCGCCTCCTGCGTCGCCCGCCGGCAGTAATCCCGCGTCAAGTGCGCCTTGCCCCACGCCAGCGGATCGGCATGCCCGTTTCGCTCATTCTCCAGATCCAGATCCAGATTCAGATTGGTGGCGGCGGTGGGGATCCCCGGGAACTGCTCATCCATGGTCAGGCTCACCAGGACGACGGCGGCTTCGAACGTCGGCAGGATGATGGAAGCGAAGCGCGTGTGCGAGCGGCCCAGCAGCGCGTGCAACTTGGACACGCTGTCGAGCATCTTTAGCGCCGCCGCGGCCAGCGTCCGCCTCTGTGACGCCATCAGCACCTGCTTGTATACTGGGAGAGTTTGTACCTGGCTTGGCTCGCGCAGCAATAGCGGGCGGAAGTTGTGGCAGACATAGTCAAATAAGGCTACGTGCAACATTTGCCGCTGCACTGGAAGCTTCTGCAGTCGCTCGTCCCATTCCTCGCTGGGCTTGAGCGCGAATACAGGCGGTAGCTGTATTAGAAACTCGCTGCAGAACTTCTCGTACCGTTCCTCGGCCACTAACGCATCGTAATCTGCGCCCTGTCGTGGGGCGAAGCTCCGCCAGAAATTCGCGAGACGGGCCTGCATGAAGCGCTCTAGGTAGTCATCCGGAACGCCGGCATCGTCAACGTTGGGCCCAAGGAGCACGCGTGGTAGGTGTTCGGAGGTCAAGCTGGCGGCTAGGAACGAGTTGCAGTCCAGTTGATTTGAAAGATTACTGTGTCGTCGAGTGTTAGAGATACGGTCATGGCAGTTTCGGCGGCGTTCCGTACCTGTCCCATATGTACAAATTACAATACACTTTGCACCGGAGTTCTTGTTCGAACTCGTGCATTTCTCGCAATGCCGCGCGCCCTCGATGAAGCCCGATTCTCTGAGCTACCCGAACCGCGTTGCTGAGCGCTTCCCAGAAGGCATTAATGCGCCCCTCGCACTGCCGTTGCAATCCCAAGAATGAAAGCTGTTGCACACGGAGCAGTGTACCTCTCGTATTAAGCCGCTCGCAGATGTTGGCCAGCTTATCGGCGATGTCGTCGCATGCGTCGCGGATCTCGGTCAAAGGCATGCCACGGACGCGATCGACGGTGTACGCCGGCGAGGGAAGGAATTGCGACGCGTAGGCGCACATTCTTAGGAAGAGCACGACGAACTCAACATCGTTTACCAGGGAGAGTCGACCCAATTTCCACCATTTCTGGTACTGTCCTAGGAACCACGGCACGTAGACCAATTGCTCCATCCTATATTTGCGCGTTGTTAGCATAATGACCGAAAGAACCACACCAGCGATGGGATTTTACTCACCAGTGTACTTCGGTCACATAGAGTTGGATCAGGAAGTCGAACACCTCGCGACCTGGCAGCCTTTCAATGTTCTTCTTAATCTCGTCGTAAGCCTCCAGCGGAATGTCTCGGTTCCCGTTCGAGTGGTCGTCATCACCCAGACCCAACTATACATGCGCACTGGTCAGAAATGAGAGACGTCACAAAGAAGCTTTTCGTGCCCGCTCCCGGGGCCTAGAAGCAAGAGAAGTAGCGCTCACCCTACGCACAAGGGCCATGGTGTTAGACTCGCTATGCTCGACATTTCCAAATAACCCAGCCAGCGAGTTGCTCTCCTGGTTGACGGTCGAGTTCCTCGTCGTGCTGCAATCCGACGATGCCGCAATAGGCGCGTCGTTTCCGCTGGCACCTTGCGACGGCGCACTGGGGTCTACCGGAGTGTGATCCGATGAGCGATCCTTGGTCTGGGTAGCGTGCGAGGGTTGGTAGACGCAGTCCTCGGGCCGGCGACGTCGAGTGCAGTGGTTGCAAGGGTATTGGCGGTTGCACTGCGCAAGCCAGATAGCCACGTTAGTAGGCCATGTGCGCCTCATGAGTACGGTGCAATTGCATAAATAGAGACACACGCACCTTTTGCTTCTTCCTATAACATGGGACACATGAGGACACTACGCGTTTTCGGCTGCCGCTTCGCATCGTAGACATAGAAGAGTGCGACCCAAGCTGCGGCAAAATACGAGGAGACACTTATTAAATGTTCTTGAATGGTAATTGTTGTAAGCGCAGTGGCGCCCACGTTAACATCAGGCAAAGATCAGCGGAGTACTTGGTGTCCGATTGGAAGCGACATTTGAAGAGGTGGGGTTGCAACAACCGAGAACGCGAAATCGTCGGTGCACGTTGCGGACAAGTATGGGAATGGTAATGCGGGGTTGATATCATGGCCAACCTGATCTCGAGATTTGCAAAGGAAATGCCGAACTGGCACTACATCCGGAAGGGATCGTTCTTGATCTCTGGTCAGATTCTGGAGTTCGCGCCCAAACCCATCGATGTCGCACCGCGCTGAATACCCTATCTAATCCGCCCGCCCTATCTGTAGAAAGTAGCGAGTGGCAGGAAGGTCTGTCAGATTGAACCAGCTAGGTTAGCGTTAATCATGCGCGCCCGCCCCAGGCGCTAAGTCATCAACTTAGTACTGCCATTATTACCTAGCTACGTAGATATGTGCCACAGACTTGACGCTAATTATTGGAATAGTTGAACAAGCTCGGCTTAAGAAGAAATATTGGGCAGTTGTCGACAGTTTTAATTGTTGCTGGACGGTATTGGACCGTGGATCATTTGTCAAAGACCCAGAGAGCACCCAAACAAGAATCGAGGCAGTCGATATGGCAAACAACGGCTCGCTTCCACGTATATCACGCCTGGCAGATTCGGCATATAGTTCGCCATACGCGAAGGTCCGCGTACCATTGCCACATCTAAATTCCGACCCCTACGTTCCTCTCCGCGCAAAAGCGCTTGCCAACCTCGAGAGCATGGGATATGATGATAACCCGGCGAGGTGGAAGAAAGATGGCAGGCCATGGCACTGGATACTTGGCCAATTCCGAATAGAATCTCGGTGGCAGTGAAGGGACATTAGTATACAGAGTCGAGATAGTGTGCTGAACAGTAACATGCATCTCAAAAGGTGCACGATAGAATCAGCAGTCGCTCGGGATAGGAAAATGCGGGGAAGCGAGACCAGGGTAGTACAGTGGTCCGAGGGTGCAGTTGTTAGAAATTGGAATTCGTCACGCTAAGAATCGCGATGTCTGAATCGATGCTTGTTTCGCAAATCTACCGCCCCGGGTAACGTTCACAGCTCAGAACTTCTAGTGAATACGACTTGCGGCACAAAGTATGCACAGCGAATTCCGATTCCGTTGACCTCTCGACATTGATCGCAATTAACCTCCATCGCGGCTAGCGCAGCTTTCTGAGCCTTCCCAACCGAGAACGTATTGTCAACCGCCAGATACCAGATGTTCGCCATTTTCGTGTCACCGCTGTCGTTGGATCCTCAGGGTTTCACAAACCACTACGGTATATTGATCAACTACAAAACTAAAAGACACAGAGAACTTAGCTGCTACAGCAATGTCCTGAGCTGGCTGCATGGTGGTGGTTTCCACGCGCTTACCTGTTCACGATTGGCGGCCTCGCTTTCGGTAAGGTGGTGGATTGGTGCGATTTTTTATGGGCCACGTGTTGGGCCTCTTCGTCTTTGCGACCATTTAATTAAAACTAATTTTAAGATAGGAGGCCGGGAAATTCTACGCGGTTTAGTGGATTGTTCTTCCGGCTGATGAACCACTAGCTCGTTGTGGGGACTAGGGTCTGAGGCTTTTGAATGGTTAATCTCCCAATTTATGGCATCGGGTTCATGCCGAATAGGCTGCTGCACTTTATAAATCGATTCCTTGGACCAGAATCCATCTATCCGCTTTGCTACCCGGTTATTGACGTTCAAGGTTCATAGATTGTTGAAGGTGGATGTGGAATGTAAACGAGCTATCAAACTGTCTATATAGACCAAAATGTAACACGTCTATCTGAACTGAGACGTTATAAGATTGGTTTGAACCTACTACGTTTCTTGGTTCGCATTATTTTGTTCACATCATAAGCTAAGATGCTATCTACGGCGACGTTGGGCTTTATTCTGGCTGCGGCAAAAACCATTTCGGCTCATGGATGGGTCGACGTTTGGACCATCTCACGGCAGAACTACACTGGGTTCAATCCCACAGTAGCGCCATGGGTTCCTGATCAAAATACTATCAGCTGGCCAGCCTGGAACACCGACACAGGTCCTGTGTACAGCAAGGACGTCAACAGTCCAGACATCATTTGTTCAACAAATGCCACGAACGCAAAGTTATACGCGTCTCCGATCGCTGCGGGGAGCACCATCGACTTCCACTGGACGATCTGGCCCGATTCCCACCACGGGCCCATCATGTCCTATTTAGCTGCGTGTAACGGCGACTGTACTACAGCTGACAAGCTTCAACTCAAGTGGTTCAAGATCGCGGAGATGGGCCAGCTCTCTTATGGTATAGGAGGTGGCAAAACAGGAACCTGGGCCGACGACAAACTGCGTTCTGCAGGAGGCGCCTGGTCGGTCAAGATTCCATCCTCCATCAAGGCCGGCAATTATGTGCTACGCAATGAGATTTTCGCTTTGCATTCTGCTTACGACCTCGGCGCTGCTCAACTTTACCCCCAATGCGCAAACATCAAGATCACTGGTGGCGGCAATACCACCCCTTCCGGCGTCGTTGGAACTGCGCTCTACAACCAAAACGACCCAGGAATACATTACAACATCTACAACGATGAATCAACGCCAGTGTATCAGATGCCTGGTCCCAAGCTATGTAAGTACATCTGTTGGCAAAATTCTCTACTGTACTCTTGCTTTATGTTCGACAAACAAAAAAGCTATACTTATTAACCGGGAAAACAGTTACTGGTTAGGCGCAATGTGATTCAATATCACGTCAGCTCGTTTATAGGTGGCAGGAGGCTAGATTTATTTATTCTCCAATTGTTCGCATTCGCCCACAACTCCCACTATTGAAACAATGTGAACACCTCACAATGATATCACGTGGTCAAGTAAATGCGTACTAGCTACATCATCACGCTTTTGTTCGGCAATATACCTGCGGCGCCATATTGCGCAAATGGTTCACCGGGCATCTTAAACTCATCACCCGGCTCTGATAGCTTTATATTTGCTGCGGACCACGTCCATGCACTAGGCGTCTCCAACCTTCTCTTGCTCTGCTCTGTCTAACGCTTCCTCAGCAGCTGGCTTGAACAGTATCTCCCTTCCCATCCCCAAACTAGCAAGGACCTCCATAACTCCCGCAACAAGCACAGTCAGGAAAGCCCACCGCAGCGCGTTTACGATCCCCTCGTCCCCTCCCCACTTCACCTCCTCACTAAGCACGCCCTCTTCGAAGACACCCCCTTTCGCTCCCCCCAGCGCCGCTCTAATGTCTTCTACATCCACATCAAGTCCTGCAAGTGCCGTCTTTACGTTGCCATACCCAACGTTCTGGAAGATAAGTGATGCGAAGGTTAACACGATCACCACAGATCCGATCTGCGCGAGATTAATGAAGCCCACCGCATCAGTGACGTGGTGCGGTGCTTTCACGGCCGCTACTGAGTATGCTGCTTGCTGCGCGAGCCCCGTACCTAGAGCTAGCAGGACACTCCACCCGTAAACCGCGGCGGCAGACGTGCGCGGTGTAAGCATAGCGAAGAATAGCGCACCGCCGAGGGAGTTTAAGACGCCAGAAGCGAGGAACCATAGCATGTAGCACCCGTACTTCGGAAGCAAGGCGCCATTGGCGAGTACAGTGACAATGTTCACTGCTACGAACGGAAGAAGGCGGACTGCGGACCTGACAGCCGATTCGCCACGCGAGAACTGGAAGAACAGCGGGATGTAATAAAGTGGGACAGCGAGCGCGGTTTGGACGCACGACTGCGCGATGAAGAGGAGGAGGAAAGTTCTCCGTGTTAAGAACCGTGCGGGAAAGACGCGGGTTTGCTTGGAGGTAAGGACTGCGTAGCGTTGTTGCAGCGTGTATGATATAAGGAGTATACCGAAGAGTACGAGTGTGATGATAGTACGCGCATCGTGCCAGGGCCAGAGTGTCCCGCCGATGGCGAAGCCGATTACGAAGGTGGTAAATGTTCCTGCGTTAAGGAGGATTCCGAGCCAGTCTAGAGCTTTGAGGCGGTGGAGGAAGGGTGTTGACGAGTCGGGTATGTTGGAGCGAATGATAAACAGGTACACGGGTGCGAAGATGCCGAAAAGAATGACGTTAACTGTTCCATCTGGTCAGCATACATACCTTCTAGTTCTGATATGACAAACACTCACGATAGAAAGCCCATCGCCACCCAACCCGGCTATCCGCAAAAGCGCCCCCAACAAGTGGACCAACAATACATCCAATCCCCCAAATAACTCCTCCGCCACTGAGATACAATGCCCTCCTCTCGATTCTCACGTTTAATGTCCAGATATTCAACTGCCCGAGATACATTCCTGCGCCGCCGACCCCGGCCCACACTCTTCCCACAATCAACGCATTCATTGTGGGTGCCGCACCACACAACGTACTGCCAGCTGTGAAATGCACAAGGCTGCTGATGTACATCCACTTCGTGTCAAAGATTGCGTATAATTTGCTCCAGGCGGCAACTGTGGAGACGGAGCCGAGCGGGAAGCCGATGCCGAGCCAGCCGAGCTCAGGGAGGGAGTGAAGGGAGGACGTAATGGGGCCTTGGAGGACGGCGACGATGGTGGTATCGAGGCCGTAAAGGAGGGCAGAAGTGTAGACGGAGAGAGCGATGAAAGTCCATTGAAGGGCAGTGTAGGGAATTTCTGGTTTTGGTGCTGGTGATGGCTTGCGAGGGAAGTTTGTTGTTTGCTGGAGAACAGGTGGGTCTGGGGTGCGTTGTTCTGGTGCCTTGGGTGGAAGCATAGTGCGATATGATGGGGATTGCGATTGGGAGTCGGCCATGGCTGGGTCGGGCGGCCCACGTTGATGGTGAGCGAATTGGATCTGAAGTGACAGCGGTGTCGTCGAAAAGATGTACCTAAGACACAGGCGTGGCCTCTATAAAGTCTCACCTTCAATGGGCGGAACGAATTCGCAATGCGATGGCAAGCCACATGACTCACTTTTGCTCATCTGCAGGGTGGCGACAAATAATGTCATCGTGTGTTAGATAATCTCTTGCAAGGGAGAGCATCGCCAGTGAAATTTCTGGACCTCGAGCGATGAGTGGATCTGCACCCCGCAGGAAGTGCTACGTCGTTTGGCGGGGTGTCCGGCTAATGGACACGCTTGCGTCTTCTGGGATGTGGTGACTCAGCAGGCGTGCCGTCGACCTTCCCGCTGCGGTATCTATCTGAACGTGTGCAGCGATAGTCAAGATTCACCCTTCGACTTGACCGCGGTCACGGTATTTATTTTGCCTCTACAGGACACTTATAGACCAGGCAACTATTACAAGTACGTTAAGTAAAGCTTCCCACTATACATTCTTATGCCCAGAGTGGTTTTGATTGGCGTTCAAACCAATGAAATCTTCCAAAACCTCGTCCGTAAATCTAAGATCTTCCTCAACTGGAACCGTATCTTTGATCTTCAAGACCATGACTGGAAGCGCAATAACCAAACTACCAGCGAGCAGAATCCAGCAGGAAGCGAACAAGTTTATGTATGGAGTCCTCATGCCGTTCAAACGCCATATGATAGCTGCACCAGCTGACTGTATGCCCTTATAGAATCCTGCAAAGTTAGCTAGCTTCCGACCATTATTTGTGATGGCGCCCATGAACCTGCCTAGGGTCAGCGATCTCCATTTCAGAATGCCGAGTCAAAGACCACTTACCAATACACGCAAGTCTGCCATGCGGCATCGAAGAAGCCATAGAAAATGTATAAGAACATCGGTCCTAAAAAGCCCTTTGATGTCCAATCGTATTGTAGGTCAACGCCTTTACTCTCGATGTCTTTTCGGGTGTAATTCCTCTGGAACACGTACCCTCCGCCCCAGATGGCAAAGGTCAGGACGAGCATCGCAAACCAGGCAAATTTTGCTCGCGTCGTCCTCCTGATGTTGGGAAAATCAAGTGCGAAGCCAAAGACGAAAGCGCCAACCATCTGTGCAACCCAATACAACGTGTTGTTGAGGGCGCGAGTGCGCACGTTGAACCGTGCCAAATTGACGTCCTGGAACTGATAAGTGTAGAACCAATTTGAGGCAAAGAACATTGGGAAAAGTAAAATGATATATGGATCACTCCAAAGCGTCTCCCAAAGGCCGAGGATTTCCGTCTTCCAGGTGGGGTGCTTCATCAGAATGATTCGAGACCCGTCACGACGTACGATGTGCTTTGCGTCTACCAAAGTCCATGATAGACACGCCCCAAGGAAGGTAAGAATCAAGAAACCGATATAGGTGCTGTTTCCAATGGATTTGTCTTCGTTTCCAACGTTGCTGATGTTCAAGCCCAAAGTGACCTGGCATCGGAGTCAGCTCATACTCACCTCCTTGTGGAAGGTATCCTTACCACACTGCCGATGACAGCGCCCAGATTAAATATCAGCCAAAACCAGGATATATAGCGACCTTTGAGATGTTCGGGTGGATACGACATCATTATCGCTCCCTGGGCGGCCCAGAGAATTCCAGCACAGCATCCAAGCAATACGCCAGCGAAAACAACATAGCCAAAGTTCCGAGTGGAGTTGAAACAAAGATATGCGCTGACGTAGACACAGTATCCGAGGCCACCAAAAGACAGGCTGATTCTGATCCCGAGGGTATTGATGACAGTGCCAGCGAAGAACCCGACGACTGCGAAAGTAGCGTAGAGCGCGCAATTTGAAGCATCACTGGCGTAGGCTTCTTTATCAAGCTGACCTGCCCCACCAAGACCATTGAGAGCATTGAACATTCCTGCAGTCATTAGTAGCTGATAGGAGAGCTTCGCTGAACTTGGCTTACCTGGACACAGGAAGCAAACGAATGACACCAGAATCAACTGCAACTCCGGTGAAGCATACCATGGTAGGGTCGCGGGTCCGAATTTGAGGCTTTTGTATTTCCATCCTGTGGGCATCTCTATTTCCCTTCCGTAAATGGGCTCGTCTGGGTGAGATAGTGTAAGCGTGGTCGGGCTTTCGGTGCCGTTTGTAGTTTTTGCCATGTCGTACTGCACATGTGCGAGGGAAGTAAGAGGTGTTGTTTCTTTGGATACGATGGACCTTGAGGATGTGGTAGACAAATAGGCGTTGTAATTGTGAGCAAGCACAACTTTGCCGGCTTCGTACCCTGATGTGGAATTTGTAATCCCGATGGCTTTCGAGCAGATTGACTGTCTATGGAGGAGTTATCAAAAAGAAAGGAGAGGACTGGGCAGTTCGGACAGTATTCTGGATACCATAGTCCTCAGCTAATTGGTCATTGAAAGGGAAATGAAGCGCAACCCCGCCACCGCCCCCAACGCCCGATATGTATGATTGTGGTCATGGTGGTCAGATGATCGGCGTACAACCTCGCACGTAATACGGAGTATCTTTCGCGTCCATTGACAACAGCTCTGAAGTCTGGCAGTGGCTGAATATGAGCAATACTCAAATTTGGTGTCCTAGATCTCGCAAAGCTCTCGCCCATCTCGCTATTGTGCAATCTATAGTATGTAAAACGGGGGTTTTGAGGTGCGGGCGACTTCATGCCCAAGGCTGAAAACATGCCGTACCACCTAGCGAAAGTTGTGTCGCCTTGGACGGCGATCGTAGTTACGCCTTACTGGCCGCGAAGGCGCCACAAATAGCCTTGAAGCTGCACAGCTCGGCTTGGCAATCACACGTCAGCTGCAAGATTTTTGTTGAGACGTCCTTTTTCCTGTTTAATCGTGTGATTCGTACGTTCGTGGGTGTTATCTGTTACCTCCTATGTTCAAGATCCGAACCCTGTTCAGCCCCATAGGGAACGCACTAGACGACCCGCAGTCTCTTTCCCACCCCACACTCTCGCAAATAACAGAGCCCGGTCCTTGCTACTTCGTTAGATGTTCGTATTTCATTACTACGAGTACGCGCATCATGGCCACGCCAGTCACGACTCCGTTGGCAGCTGCGAGCATAGCCCCAGCAATTCTGTCACTGAGTAAACGGGCTTGGAAGCTTGGAGCCGCCATTTCCAAGCTCGACCAGTACTCCGAAGTTACCGATACAACTGTCACAGTTTTGACGGAGAGTGTCAAGTCGTTTGGGAACGAATGCGACCTTGTCTATGCGGAGCTGGAAATGGCGATGGGCAGTAGAGACGCAGGCTCACCACTACTACATTACGTCGATGCCAAAACATGGTATTGCCTGGAGACGCAGGCTAAAGAGACAAGTCAAACAATGCACGAACTGGAGGCTTTCGTCGAAAGAATTGGGAGCGAACAGTCTTATTTTATCGGTCGGGCTCAGCGTCCTCTTACGCTGAGCCAAAACAAGAAGGATATTGGAGGTGTCCAGATAAGGTTGTGTAGGCATACCGATAATTTGCGTACCATTTTGCTTCTGATCAACATGTGAGTCTTGCTTTGGATTCAGGTGGGATGAAGCTGACCCAATCTGCAGTGTACTCACGCGTTTGGCCCCCGGTCGAGTCGACCAGCACCTCTCCGTGGAACTGGGAAAGCTTCAAGACATGATTGAAAAGTTGCATACATCATCCGAAGTCGACCCGCGATCAAAATTCTCACATAGTGAAGCCACTCTGACACAACACGCGCGTGAAGTCATCGCGAGAGGTCAAGCCATGTACGAGGCATGTGTATATGTACCCAGGTCCTTGGGCAGAGATCAAGAGGCAAATAATGTTTGTGTTGCTGAATGGGTAGGCGCTCTGGAATCGATACGTCAGGAACATTATTGGTCGAAGGCTTCAGGCATGGCATGTGCGTTCAATGACAAAGCAAATGACGCCGCGAGAAACACAGTTTCGGAGCAGCTTTCTGTACAAGCGCGAGAACCCGCTGCTGAAACATCTGGAGGATTCGAAGATGATCTAGAGACAGATATCGCCAAATCAGCATTGGACACTGGTGCAAAGGCTTTCGAAGCGCAAGAATGGGTGGAGGCCGACTCTCTTCTACAGGAAGCGTTACAACTCTTGCAGCAACTTCCCAAACAACAGCGTGGGTCTTTTGACATCTTCGATCTGCACTACAAACTTGTTGTCTGCGCCTATCACACACAAGGGACTCGGGATGCGGAGGCGGCCCTCACCAGCCTGGTTCAGCTTTCGGCAAGCTCTGACGACGATCGCATTTGCATAAATAATGCAAGACACCTACTATCGTTATTATGCATCCGCATGGGCCAAATTGATCGCTCGCGATCCGAATGCGAAAAAGCCTTGCAAGCCCGAAGGAGGTTGCTGGGAAAGGATCACAACGCCTCACTGGAGTCAACCGCACTAATGGCACACATATATGTCTTACTTAACAATCGGCCTCGTGGAAAGTCATTCCTAGCGATGATACCAGAATCACGGAGAGACGATGTTGTGAAGAGCGTTGAAGACTCGCTGGGTACCAGTGTGCAGGACTTTGAATCCTCTTCGCTCCGTATTCGGTCGACTTTTGAAGACCCGGATATGGCAACAAAGCAGATAGAAAGTAGACTCTCCGGATCTACACTTGGCTTGACTCTGGAAAACAGTGCCTACCGTCCCCTATCGGAGATAGTAAGAACGCCATCTCCTAGTATTCGGCAACCGTTCCAACACGTTCCTTTGAACCAAACATTGACGGTCCTTTCCCCAAGAACAACGGGAAGTGAGGCGGAATCTATGGAGGAAGTAAGGCTAGACTCAACGGGATACCTGAGTCCAAACGGCTTCTTGAGTCCAAATGGCTACTTGGGTCCGAATGACTACACAGACAAGGCAGCACTTGATACCGCAAATTTAAGGGAAATCGAACCACCAGAGATAATCGAGACTCCAATGGCCAGATATTTATCTCGGAAAGAGATACTCGACAGGATCGGATGCCACCCCCGAGATAATATCGAGCAGGCTGTCTGCAATGGAGACCATTCGGCCCTAGCAAGACTCCTCGACCAAAAAAAAGACTTCTGGCGGGCGAAGTTCCGCAAGCGTGTACGCCCAGAGCGATTAACAGCGTTGCACTTCGCTGCTCTTTTCGGCGAGATGAAAATGGCACAGAGCTTGCTAAAATCCAATTTCAATATCAACGACATCCCGTATGGGTATACTACTAAGCTCTCACCTCTAAAGGTAGCCATTGGCTCGCGTCAAGTAGCCATGGTCGAGTACTTGATCACACACGGTGCTAAGCCGACTGAGCCGGATACATGGTCAACCTTAGTAGGGCAATTACTGAGTCGCTCGTGGCTCGCAAAGACATTGTCTGAGGCAGAGAAGGAATTTGTTCCAAATCAGATAACGGAGATTTTGAGTATTCTTCTCAGACACGGGTGGAACGTAAGCGAGCCATTCGAGTCCTCCGGCACAACGGTGCTTCATCAGGCAGTCACCTTCTGGACGGGATCATACCGGTGGGATATGGACCTTCGCGCCGCCATTACTTCGTTCTTGTGCGAACAGGGTGCAAATCCCTTGCAACCGAATAAGAACGGTAAGACGCCCTATGACATGGCTTTGGATTCTGGGGATCAAAAGGTTTTGATGATTCTTGATCAGAACGTAAGCAGGAAAGATATGGGAATTGCGTTAGCAGAGCCAGTGGAGCTCGCAAGTTAAGCTTGTTTGAAGATTTTCAATTAGTCTCTTAGTGTTACAGGCCTTACTCATTAATTTCAATCTGAGCGAGGTTAGGTTCGTCTGGTATGTATGAACCGAGGTTCTATTTAGGAGGGGATCGACACAGATTAGCTTCGTTCTACAGTCCGCTTTTCATATGAGAGAGGTTCTTGAGACCAAGACGCTCGCTGACTTCAGCTTCGAAACTATTTTGCAGGATCTCCTTGAAGAGCTTGTGCTCTAGGTTCCGATGGGTGGCAGGCGCCCAGACGGTGGAGGTCATGTTGTCGAATTTCCAATCGCCGCCTTTAGAGGAAAAGCGAACATGCGGTGAAAGTAGTGGATAACGTGCGAGAAGCAAGCTTGCTGCACATTGTTACGAATGTGATTGTTCTGCTAGAGCCCGCGTCAGATCTCTCTAGTAGTACAAGATGTCTACTAGTATTACGTAGCATAGCTATTGAAGCAATATGACAAGTAACTAGAGAAGAATGCTCTATCAGTAGTTTCTTCCCATTTTCTTTCTAGAATCATACTTGCGACACTTTACCGTGATCTAAAAGGCCCACTTCACTGTCTTGTCCATTCTTGTGACTGAAGGTGCGAACACCGGTTATCGTGGCCCGCGGGATATCGCCGTTGATCCGGGGGTTCTTCCTCTCGCAGCTGAAAAGCTGGGGTATCAACTCTGTACTCAAACACTGTATATAAACGCGGTAACTATCCTCTTAAGCTAGTAGTAAAGCGTCCGCCTAAGTTGGCGGTGCCGGAGAGGTGATTAAATAGGGTGGAGTTTGAACGCTGGTACGTTGGCCTCAACCACACTTAATAAATAGGTAGTAGAAACGTGATCGCTACTAGAGAGTTAAAGTCCATATAAAAGCAGCCAGGCTAGTTATAATCTTATTTCTTCTCTCCTTATTAATATTAAAATCCGCTCGTTTAAGTTCGTCGTCTCTAAAGAGATTTTAAATACCGTCGCTATTTACCTTTACCGTCCTTTATTACCGTACTATCGCTTGACCCTTAATCTTATAACCTTCGCCGCTTATCTTACTACGACCTATATTCTCTTCGCCCGTACGAATTGTCGCTGTTTAATATAGCTGCCGTCGTCGATCTAACGGGAATTAGTAGTAGGTCCCCGGTTAATCGCTACGCGATTGGTCTATTACTAAACTAGCTATATACTAGTAGTATTTTAAATCTCTTATAATATGTTACCTAGAGAACCCGTCGCTAGAATATATACGCCTGCCGTTACCTTTAAGAATTAGATAGTTTCCTAGCTAGCAGCTAGAAGCCTATATACCGCGAGATAGTAGCTTTATATAAGCTAGGCTATATCTTATTCCTTATAAGCGTTCTATATAGCTTTATTAACGCTTAATTCGCCCAGCAGCAGCTTAGTTAGCTAGTAAGCTTTTATAAGAAGCTTAAGAATAAGGAGGCGCTTAATAGTATAGAGGAGGCTTTCCTTAGGAATTACTACGGACTATAGTTTAAGGAGTATAAGAGAGAGTTAATATACGCCTTTAGTTTCGCCTAACTTAACGCCTAAGGAGGAGAGTAAGTAATACGTCGGGCTGCCGTATCGAAAGAGTTTTCGTAAGATAAAGGATAATTGACTTAGGTGGACGGCTAGAGCATTAAATTAATATTATAGGAAAGTGCCAGTCTATCGTATATATAAAGAAATGAATCTAACTTGTTGTAAATCTATGAGCACCTAATGACTTCGGTGATGAAACATCAGGGTGGAGTATTTAACCTCTACTCAAGAGGAAGCCCTTTATAGCCTCGGCCCAGGAGGGGGAAGGCCATCCATAGATCACACACTCCATTGTGAGCCCAAAAACCAAGTACGGAGCCAATAGCGCGAGTGCCTCGTTGGCATTATTCAGCTCCGAGAAGTCGTCCTTACGCACGTACGAGGGGAAGTACGCATGCGTGACGTCCGCGCACACCAGACGCATTTGCTCAATCAAGATCGAGGGATCATTGCTGAAATCGAGAGCGATGAAAGTGATGCGATCGTCCTGGACAGTTCTCTTGAAAGGGGATCTCGAAGTGACGACGATTTTGCTCCATTCACTAGTCGTTGTTGTCTTTACGAGATACTCCAGAATAGCCGATCCGGTGATTCCTTTTCCCCCAGTGACGAGCGCGACTTTAGTCATGTTTGCTCATCTTGGGTGCTGATTTGATAGGGTGGAAATAACAGTTTGAAATAAACAGTGAATAGGCAATGATGCCAGAAAGACCTGCCTTCTGCTCCAATTATACTTCTCTGCAGCACTTTGAGGAATCGGCTCTCGAAACGAAATAAATACGGAACCTTTGCGACTGGTGAAACTCATATCCGATGGTCACGCTTCTTCGAAATTCACGGCCACCGTCGAGCTCGGACAGGAAGTGCCATGGAAAAAATGGTATGCATTAGCGATATCTGGTGAACTTCCCAATCGGAATCGTGCGAACACGCTCGAATGCGGAGGATTTCCTGCTCCCCGTAGCCGATGTGGCGTTTTTAGAGTGCATGTTTGGCTGCACGGAAAGACTGCGGTTGTGAAGGAATACGAGGGAATTCCTGCTTTCCGCCACCGATGTGGCCCGCATTCGAGATGTCGTGTTTGTTGCGCGGGGCAGTAGTGGCTGTCAAGGAATGCGGGGGTTGCGCCAGCACTGTCAACTAGTTTGAGAGCAAGAAGGAACCACGTGTCTGGACGGTGTCAACACAGTGTAAGCAGGTATATTCTACATGTGGATCTTACTATTTGGTGGTACTAAACTGCAAAATAAGTCAAGTCGGTTTGAGGATCTAAAAACCCAATATTTGTTTCAAGACTGTAGACAACATGCCCGCTGGTTCTTCCAATAACGAATTGCAACGCCACGCGACGACATGGTCGGGCTGGACAAGGAAAGCTCCTTTCTCCCCAATACCACGATACCGGTGCCAGCTATGATATCAGTTCATGTAATCACATCTGAAACTAATCGTGTAAGCCTGTATCTGCGGTCCATTCTACCTCGAAATGGTATTGGCAGCATCTGCCCAACGTTGCCCTCCAATACCTGTGAACAAGGTGGAACTATCTTGATCATAAGCACAGATTGAAATCCTATGAGACTGCCCATTAGGTGCTAGCCAGACATGCGTTAATTGATAATCAGGAAGTGTGCTCAACTTGACCTGCCAGAGGGAGCTCAGATGCGTGAACTCGGACCGCCTGTTCGTTCAGTTTTCTAGTAATAGGGGCCAGGTTTAGGCAGGGAATCTAGGCCCGAGTGCCAACACCATGAATGTTCGACTATGCAGCCACAATAACAACTATTACGCTTGGCTCTCGCAATCTTCGTAATCACGGCCAAACATGATTCCGTGGATGCGAGGGCTGAGTGCGGCTGAGTGCTGCTATATGCTGCCTGGCGAGCTTCAACGCTTTCGATTAGCTGCGCTAGGATTTTCTTTTTCAGATCGCAGCACGGTAGGGACGGGTGGCGCTTATCGCGATATGAGCCGAGGCGATTAGGGCTCGTAGTAGATAAAGGCTTGATGCCACAACTTTCCAAGACCTGTTAAAACTTGCCAGTACCGCGACAGCTCCCAGCGGAGGGCTAACAGTCCACAGCTCACCAACGCAATGGCTTCACATCAGCAATACCCACCTCAGCAGCAGTACCAGGTATACCAGCAACAGTACACGCCCCAACAAATTGCTCCTGAGGGTCAAGCTCCACAGGCTCAGCCATCTTACCTGGAGCAAGCCAAACAACCAGATCAATACACCGGCCAATCCGTCGCTCAAAGCCAGTACCCGCCCCCAACTCCGCCTGCTCTTCAGCAATATGGTTCTCAGCAGCAAGTTCTTCAGCAGCCTGCACCTCAACCCCAGCAACTGGTTCAGCTTACCCCTGAAGAAGCGCAACAATTCCAACTCCTTCAAAAGTACCAATCCATTCTCCACCTTCCGATCTTTCCCTTCATGGGCAGCGACGACGGGGCCGCTGCCCGTGAATCCGAAAAGATGCGCGCGGAGCTCCAAGCAGCCATCGTACCAAGGCCACAGCTGTCAGGCACTGACAAGGTCATGTTGCACGCCATGTCTGCCTTCACGGGAGCGACCTTCTTCTCCATGGATGGGATGGTGAACGGGCTGGCAAAGGGAGGGATCGCGATCAGCGCGGCGATGGATGCAATCAGCGCGTCCAGACCCGTGCTCGTCTTATACAGTCGATGGAGCTCGCAGCCTGGTGCGGGTTGCGCGCGGATCGTGGTGGATACGATGGAAGTACGACAGGCTAAGAAACCGCAAGCGAGGGCTATGGTGTACGTTAAGGTGAGCAGGAAAGCCAAGGTCAATGTTGGTGGGGTGGACAAGACGAAGAAGATTAAGCCAAAGGAGAAGCATGCGTATCTGACCACCCCTGAGGGTGCAATGAAGGAGTTGTTTGTTGTGGATGGGGATAAGAAGGCTCCGACAAGATATAAGTTGGAGAAAGTGCTAGAGATGAATCGGGTTATGAATCCTATGGACCACTCGCAGACGGTGTTGACGAGGTGGTATAAGTGGAGGCTTCCTGAAGTATAGACAATATGGAAAGCGTAGTGCTAGGTTCTTATAAATAGCTAAGTAGCAGTAGTTACCATAGTAAAGCTACGCTAACTAAAAAAGAAGTTTGTTTAACATCTAATCAACTTGATTATATACTTTTACTACTAAGTAAGTAAACTATAGCAAGCTTATAAGACATAAAGATAGACTTCTTACATTGCACGTAGCTTGCTTCTCTTGATATAATTACTAAGAGCTTCTAGCCGCCATTGCCAGACATTAAGCCTCAGCTCCTATTGTCACTCCCCCGGCTAACCGAAAAGAGTCTACTTACCTAGAAGATGTTAAGGGTGTGCCTCGCCATCGACGCAGTCTGAGCGGAAGTCAGGGTCAACAATCCTCTTAACGGACACTACTTAGAGGGCTCAGCGCGGTGGACGCAGTGGTCGCGTTGATCGCAGTTGTCGCAGTAGTCGTAGTAGTCGTGGTGATCGCAATGATCGCAGTAGCTGCAGTGGTGCTGCTGCCTAGTTTGGTATCTTTTAGCTCTTAGTCTTAATAATAGCGGTTGGTGATAGCTCTTATTTCCATTCTCTTTGTATATAGCTGTGCCCCTCCCTGCACTGCCTTCGGGTGGCTGCTAGCCTTGTTGTAGCTCCTCAAAACTCCACCCTTCAGTTTGCTTCTTCCTTGCTCTAAGTGATGTTCGCATTCCCTACCTTGTTCCTTTTCCTGCCAAACCTGCTTAGTACGTTGTTCCGACCGCCTGTTGGCCTCTTCCCCTTCCTCTCGGAATTTGCGCAGCTGTTGAGTTGAACTCTAGATCTTGTCTCGAGGCTATTGAGGTGTTTCATGTACTTTTCTCATGCACATTGCTCATGACATGGTTAAGCTGGAAAGCAACCATTGGGCATGGATGAGTCAGGACGATACAACGATTTGCTAGTAATCCAGTATCGCTGTTAGTGTATGGGTCTTATAAAGGCGAAGGATGAAAGAAGTCATGTCCTGCTTTCTCGTCGTGAAGAATCAAACCTCGACACACATGGCGTCGAATCCAACGCTTCGCACTTTGCGCGTAATCTTTAAGGGTTTGAAGATTTTGGAGCTTTTGGAAAACGGCAACCGAAGCCTTAAGGATGAATACAAACGCCTCAGCCATATTCCTGGAAATGAGTGTAGATATATTTGTCTCTAGTAGCTCTACAACGATACGGTATAAGCAATATTTGCGTTATCATCTCCTGGTTGGAATCTATTGGTGACATTTGCAAGGGTTTCCGACGACGGTATATATTATACGCCTGTGACGACAGTGAGGATTGCGAGAACGGTGGAAATTGCAGGTGGCTGCGGACAAGCGGGTTTGCTACGGACAGGTGGGTGTGGACAACTATCTGAGGCTAGCAGCCTTCTGCCACCAACACAGCGGCGATAACAACGTTGTGTAGCTAGCCACTGTGGTAGGTACTTGTGAAAGTTCGATTACGCCGTGCAACGCCCACCGAGATCTCCCCTGCCGAGCTTGTTCCCTTCTCCAAAGACCCCGCCCTC
>Ga0247733_1000078_pt1 | contig 159207 bp, 198 predicted proteins | sample UWRJL043104R2_FD_180932 | JGI IMG/M metagenome (GOLD analysis project Ga0247733, IMG submission 180932) | Plant litter microbial communities from Arlington Agricultural Research Station in Wisconsin, United States - UWRJ-L043-104R-2 | ecosystem: Environmental > Terrestrial > Plant litter >... | reverse complement strand
CCTCACCCGCTCCCTGCCCGCGACCGACAGCCACCACCGCCGCCGACCACGACCCATCTCCTCCGCCCCACTAGCCGCTGCATCCACGACCTGCTCAACCTCAGCCCGCCCTACTCTCGGTAGCAGTCCTCCGCGCACCCGCTCCCTGTTGCCCTCCGTACAATGAGCCAGAACCGGCCGAGTGCCTTCTCCAGCCTCAGAATGGGAGGTGAGCGTCTCTTGCCGCCCCGCGACCTGTGGCCCGCTGCTAACACCCCACAGAAGTCATCCGCGAGAAGGTGCAGGACGGCCTGACGGGCGACTACAAGGTAAACAGCCCGCTGCATCGCCGTGGCTTGCTCCCGCTAACCGGGACATCAGGACTTGGCGTACACACAATGCAAGATCGTAGGCAATGGCTCCTTCGGCGTCGTTTTCCAGACCAAGCTGTCGCCCAGCGGCGAGGACGCCGCCATCAAGCGCGTGCTCCAGGACAAACGCTTCAAGGTGAGCCTGCGCCCGTGACGTGTAGGCGGGGGCGGCCAGCGCTAACATGATCAGAACCGTGAACTCCAAATCATGCGCATCGTGCGCCACCCCAACATCGTCGAGCTCAAGGCATTCTTCTACAACAATGGCGAGCGGGTATGTCTCCCACTCGCAGTCCCGTGCGTGGCGTGTCACTGACGGCTAACCAGCCACAGAAAGACGAAGTCTACCTCAACCTGGTGCTTGAGTTTGTGCCCGAGACCGTATACCGTGCGTCGCGTTATTTCAACAAGATGAAGTCGGTGATGCCCATCCTCGAGGTCAAGCTCTACATCTACCAGCTCTTCCGATCGCTCGCCTACATCCATTCCCAAGGCATCTGCCACCGAGACATCAAGCCGCAGAACTTGCTGCTGGACCCCGCTACGGGCATACTCAAGCTGTGCGATTTCGGTAGCGCAAAGATTTTGGTGGAGAACGAGCCCAACGTCTCGTACATCTGCTCCAGGTACTACCGAGCCCCCGAGCTCATCTTTGGAGCGACCAATTACACCACCAAAATCGGTACGTTCTTCTCCCTGCATGCGCCTATAGGTGGCTAACACGGGCTCGTAGATGTTTGGTCGACCGGCTGTGTCATGGCCGAACTCATGCTCGGACAGCCGCTGTTTCCCGGCGAGTCGGGCATCGACCAGCTTGTCGAGATCATCAAGGTCCTGGGAACACCGACACGGGATCAGATTCGCACCATGAACCCCAATTACATGGAGCACAAGTTCCCGCAAATCAAGCCTCATCCCTTTAATAAGGTACCCACCACTGGCCTCAGTATGACTGGGCAAATAACTCACCAAGCGCAGGTTTTCCGGAAGGCCGATCCCAGCGCCATCGACCTCATCTCGAAGCTGTTGGAGTACACACCGACGCAACGACTGTCAGCCATCGATGCCATGGTTCAACCCTTCTTCGACGAATTAAGGGAACCAGGCACCCGCCTTCCCGATTCGCGCCATCCAAATGGTGCTACCCGCGACCTCCCGACGCTTTTCAATTTCACCGCGCATGGTAGGTTTCTTAGTCCACTTTTCTTGCTCAGTCTAACGCCATGTGCCAGAACTCTCAATCGCGCCGCAACTCAACCAGCAACTTGTCCCGCAGCACGTACGTCCGGGGTTGGTCGCACAGGGCTTGGACTTTGAGTCGCCCAATTTCAAGCCCTTAACCAAAGACCAAATGATGGCGCGGCTGGATTAAAACCCACAGCTGCTGTATGCGTTACGATATCATGTTTACTCACGCGGCGTGGCATTTGATCCTCTCGGGTCCGAGGAAGAACCTGTCCGCCTGGAAGGATGCAAACATCATGGAGTCTCTATTCGGCGTCGGTTTCATGGGTGCTCACGCCGACTGTACGCCCTTTCCCTGCACTATCTGAGCTCGACTGAATTGACACGAACCTCATTCGCGCGCGTTGAGAATGGCTTCGGTTGCTGTCTTCCAATATTTGGCTCTACACCCGTCACGTCAATACATCCACGGGCAAGCTCCGTAGATGTGTTTCCTTTGCCTTTTTCTTACGACGATGGTCAGCGAGCCGATATCTGCGATTTGAGCGAAGGGGGAACACGACAAAAGTAAGGGACGTCTGGCACGGACATCTTAGGATGGGTTACGGGTTTATTTTGTCGGATCGGGCGCGCATGGTTGCGACAGCCTTTCCCTTTCTGCATGCGGTGTGTCATTTCATTTCTCGATTCTTCTTTGCGCATGGTGGGAGTGGAGGCCAAGATGGGAGGCTACGTCGTCTGTTCTGTGGGTGCGGGCCCCTCAGCGAGGAGACACCGACAGTTGTGAAGGATGGCGGGCTAGGTAGTTCGAAGCCTGCTCGGGCTACGTCCGCAGTATTCACGTTAGAGGTGGGCAGGCGCGAGACGATCGCTCTGGGCGCAGGTTTAACATGCTATTTCTTCGGCCTCTGGCGGTTCTTATGACGAGTTGATTCCTCTTTCTTCGCCCTGCACTCATTTCCTGCGGGCCTCGTTGCCACGTGATAGGTCCGTTCGGCTGTGTGGCGCTTTCTCAGTGATTGAGTATTTCGTCGACAACGAAAGACTTTGACTTCTTCTAGGGAGGAGAGCAATACGGCAGGACTAAGGTCTGGAACGACTGTGATAAGCAACGAATGGTGATGCACCATCTATTGGAGCCTTTTAGTAGGTATCACAGTATTACAACTTCTTTGTGCGTGGCGACTCTTCCTTCTTTTATTTTACTGCGAGGTTGATTTCGCTAGTCGATAGCCACCTAAGCGAAGAGGATATGCAATCTGTCCGAGAGACCGCCTGTGCTCGCTAGTCTTTTAGATGGTGTGTATACCACGAGAATTAAATTTGCTGTCCCGATGATTTTGGCTTCGTGAAGATGTGCCAGCAATGATGAGTTTGAGATGTACAATGAAGCAGATCTCAAATGAGTACCGCCTGAGCGCAAGCAGATACTCCTAGAATGGAGTATGCAACCCAAGCTCATGTTTAATTCTGCGAGTCCAATGGCCTTTACCTTAGAAACTCGCCGGCTTCCCCGTCTTTTACCTATTGTTTTGCTCAACGATCTCACCTTCATGCTGATCAAATTGAGCTCGCCTGCTCAAAAGCCGCCCTCTGTCTTTCTACCTCCACAACTTTGACACTCAAACTTTATTTGACCTCTACTTTGGAGCGTGGATTGAGTTTCTACTTCTGCCCCTTTGTGGTCCAGTTACTCTCCTGGAGGCCTAGCTTTTGCAAAGCTTGCCCAAGGGGGGTGCTATCCTGGATCAATAGCCGGCGTAGGGCTCGCAAAGCTTGGTCAAATTGACAACGACATTACTCTCGGCCCTTCTAGCGGTGGCTTTCGAGAGTATCCATTACTGTGCTTCCTCAATTCAGCACTGTCTATCCTGTGTAGTGGCTTCGTTCGCCAGTCGGGACTCGACTTTCGAACTTGGACCTGCAATCATTCATTCGCCATTCATCCAAGCTTGGACATCTGAGGCTTAATTGACTTGCCAGGTTCTTCGATATTCCAAACCAGACACATGGCCAGGAGCTCGGGCATGGATGGGGCTATGGAGTGGACTGGCGGGAGTAATATGGATGTGCACGACGCTGAGCTGTTCGGAGAATCCTGCTATTCACCTACAGCTGTGAAGCCGTTGAAACCGTTTTCCAATTTGCATCCTGCAAAAGCCATTTTGATGGCGAACGCAGCTGCATCGGAGTGGTCAGATGCACGGGCCAGCCAAGAACCCAAATCGGGCGCTAGCCAGGGCGCGGATGAGCGCGACTTCAACGACTGCTCAGCGCATCTACCAAACACGCGAAACCGTCCTCGACGTCCTTCTCGCGGACGCAATTTATACCCGGATTCCTACGTGCCTAGATACTCGCCGCGCGAACGCTTCTATCCACGCACCGGCGCATACAACCCTCTGCCACGGGGCAGACAGACATCAGCAGATTATTTCTCGGGCGTACCCAACGAACAGCGGGCCATTACCTTTCTGGTCAGCGCAATGGCCGATATGGATACGAGACTTGACGGGGGAGAGGACAGGCGGGGTGGCGGCGATCGAGGCGGCCGCAATCGCGGAAACAAGAGGCGCCGTGATGGTGAGAGTCAAGCTTCGGAGCGTACCAATGATGGAGTCTAACAGGTACATTGCAGACGAGAACGACGACCACCACTATGCTCCCCGCGACGACCGCCGTGGACCTCAGCGTCGTCGCCGCGACGATGCTCCACGCCAGCCTCGCGGAGGCGGATACGTAGAGCCACCGCCTGCTAGGTTGCGCCGGATGCTCGTGAACATTGCGAGCTCGACCAAGCTACCTGAGGATGAGGCAATTGAGATTGCAGAGATTCTCCGCGACAACTATGACGATGAAGAAGCGCGAAATGAGTTCTTCGACGTGCTTGTGCTGCTGTGGGTTGCGCTGCCGTTCCCTTTTTGCGTATCTGCTAATTTGCTGCAGTGTGGTCGAACAGCCTTTCAAGATTCCATTCGTTGCGGCAGTGGTGTTTTACGGGAACCAGATCAAGGCCGACATCACCGTAGAAGCGATGAAGCGTGTAGGCGATCGTTTGCAGAAGGCTCTCGTGGACGGGCAGTGGAAAGAGTTCAAGCTGCTGCTACGCTTCCTTGCCTGTTTGCAGCCACTTTTCGAAGAGGACGGCATCTTCGCGTTTTTGGGCCAGCTATTTGACACGGTTGTCGACTTGCAGAGCGCGAACGAGAACGACGTATTACACACTCCCTCGATACTGCCACAGTCACTAACAGCTATAGGTCGTTGGCATCGAGCTCGTCAAAATCATCCTTCTGACCATTCCCTACGCGCTGGTCTCTGGGGGAAGTCGCTACCACGGGAAGGCTCAGGAGCTGCTCGAGAGTACGGGTATTGTCGCAGGCAACGTGCTCCCCATGGAAGCCCTCATCCACCCCTACGACTCTGAGAGTGAGGAGAAGGTGGTTGGATATCACAGTGTTATTGGTCTGCTCCAGCAGCAACTGGTCAACGAGTCTCAATCGGGCTGGGATCTGTCATGCATTCCAAAGTTCGACATGGATGCCATACGCAAGAAGGATCCCGAGGGCACTTTGCCCGAGGTGCCGCCAACCTACGCATTTCCGGCGTTCACCATTCCATCTCCAGTGAACCCTGGGCCGAAGCCGCTGTTCCCGGAGGCTTACTTCTCCTTGTTTGCGGACCAAGAGATCGTAACGGTGCCCAAAACGACGGCGATCGCTTCTTCCATCATCCGAGATGCTATTGTCGACACGATTGAACTGCTGGATTTCAACCGAGACCTCGTGGCCAAGTTCCTCGTCGATCTCGACTGCTACTGGTCCCTCGACACCTTCACCAAGCGCGGCGTGACATTCGACAAATTCAAAGAATCTGTTGGCGACAAGATCATGTACAAATCGGAGGACTTGGTCATTGACGCAATCTTCTCGATGCTGTTTAAGCTGCCTACGCCAGAGCACAAGCTCGTGTATTTCCATTGCCTCATCACGCAGTGCTGCAAAATCGCACCTGCCGCCATTGCTCCTTCGCTGGGAAGGGCGATCCGCACGATATACAAGAGTATCCATGTCATGGACCTGGAACTCAGCTATAGGTTCTTGGACTGGCTAAGCCACCACCTGAGCAACTTTGAGTTCCGATGGCGATGGGCGGAATGGTAGGTAGTCTCTTCCGACGTCGATCTCTCATGGCTAACTATTGCAGGGTCGGAGATCTCCAGCTCTCAAATTTACATCCAAAGAAGGCCTTCATCATTGCTTCGCTCGACAAGGAGATTCGTCTTTCTTTCGCCAAGCGCATTCGATCTACCCTACCGGAAGATATGCATTCCTTGATCCCGAAGCGTTTGGATGACGACACCAGTCCCGAGTTCAAATATGAGAACCCACGTACGTATAATTATTGTCGACTTATTTACTGTATCTAACCCACCTACAGAGACGCCCTATGCCACAGAAGGTCAAACCCTGCTGGTTCAACTCCGAAAGAAGGCCTCGCATGAAGACATTCAGCAGACTATCGACAAGATACATGAGCAAGCTAAAGAACAAGGCATCACCGATGTTCTCGTACCGTCGACCGATGCCTTTGTGACAGCGATCTGTAGACTAGGCGCCAAGTCTTTGTCTCACGTTCTGTCTTGCATTGAGCGAGGTAAGGAGCGACTGCTGAACATTGCGCAAGAGTCGGACTCCGCGAGGTGCCAGATCGTGGCCAGTGTCATCGAGTACTGGAAAGACCAGCCCGGCGTAGCCGTTCGAATCATCGACATCCTGCTCAACTACAAGATTCTCGCTCCGATCAACGTTGTGCAGTGGGTGTTTGGAAGTTACGTGGGTTCCGGAGAAGCCCTTGCCGAGAGCTGGGTTTTCGAGATCGTCGCGAACACGGTAGCCAAGGTCTCGAACCGCAACCTGCAAATCGTATCGGCTCGCCTTCAGAAAGGCCTCCCAGAGGCGCAGATCGCGATAGTCGACGACCACCTGAACAGGGAGCGGGACGGCGTTCGGGAATTGTTCAAGTACATTGAGGATTCGGTAAAGGGAATCGCCGAAGGAGCTGCCGATCGGCTGATCGAGAAGGAAACGAATGGCGAGATCTCTCCGGAAGACGGCCAACTCATCCGCGCTTGGGGCAAGCGCTGGCACACGGTGTTCATCCGCAAGGCTGCCATCGAAGAGTCTGTCGTTGGCGAGGAGGCAGTCGAGGCCAAGCTTCGGTTCCTTGCTGCGCAGCCAGAAGAGATGCTGATTGAGGAGTTGAACGGTGCTATCAAGTCGGAGAACGGCGATGAGGAGATGCTATGAGCGTGCTCTTTTCGAGGCGAGTGTATCATTACGGGCAGGAAAAGTATGGACCTTCGCTTGGTAGTGGCCGTGATGGGCGTGTCATACCTCGCGTCAAACACGTCAGGATATTGAGAGGGCCTACGCTGTCTCACGGAGCATGCGCATAGATTCGGCGTTCTTGGATTATTTTCTTGATCACTGTATTATCTATAGCAAGCTACTTCGAGCTACTAAATTACTGAATTCGAGTGGAAGGAAAACGTTAATGTGAGGCTGTGCTTAAGTTTTGCTGGATATGCACGATGATGAATGGCGTGGGGGGAAAGGCTGGGGAGCTTGGGCCACGTGAAATAGCATCGCCCGGCCAAGGTGCAGCTGCGACGGGATCGCGGCACTGCATCGCCCGTCTCTTCCTAGTCTTACTCTCGCACCACCACCGCGATGATGTCGCCGATTCCACGCCGTTGTATAGCTTTCAGCATATGAACTTGCTACTTTTAATATCGCACTTTACCCATTTCTTATCCACCACTCGAGTTTGCTGAAGGCGAACGCCCCCTGCGTAACCACGAGTCCACACCAAACCACGCACCCCCGCGGACATGATCTTACCTCCCACCCTCGTTGCTGCCGGCCCGGCGACCACGACGCTCAGCAATACCAGTCCAACGCCTTCGCCAGGCTCGGGATATACGAAGGAGCAGTGGAACTCCTTCATCGGAATCGTTACGGCGATCGTTGGAAACGTCCTTATATCTTTTGCGCTCAACACACAACGCTATGCACATATACGGTTAGAAAGAGAATGGCAAGAGAAAGAGAGGCGGCGGAAGAAGAGAAGCGCTTCGTACGGGTATGGCCAGGCAGCGAGAGCGGGTGAAAGTGCGCAGAAGGATCCGGGCGGTGTCAAGAAGTGGAGTGCCGTGATGCGGGAGAGGGATGGATTTGGGGAGACGCAGAGAGAGGGTGTGGCTGAGACGCATGTGGCGAGCGAGGCGGACCCGCTGCTGCCGGGTGGAAGGGATACGCGCACGGAGTCGAGATCGAATCTCAATCCGATTGGGGAGGAGGGTCAGGCGGACGAGGGGGCATACAGGCAGGAGAGCTATCTCAAGAGTCCCTATTGGTGGGCTGGCATCATTCTCATGACGACTGGAGAAGCTGGGAACTTCCTCGCCTATGGCTTTGCGCCTGCTTCCATTGTCAGCCCGCTCGGGGTCGTGGCACTCATTTCGAACTGCATAATCGCGCCTTTCATGCTGAAGGAACCGTTTCGGGCACGCGATGCTCTAGGGCTACTCGTTGCTGTAGGTGGTGCAGTTACGGTTGTACTTTCTGCCAGCGACAACAATCCTAAACTGGGACCGGACCAAATTTGGGACCTGATTACGACGTGGGAGTTTGAGACGTACTTGGGCATCACGATAGGTGTTATTGCGGTGCTGATGGTCGCGAGCAATCGCTATGGTGACAAGAGTGTACTCATTGACTTGAGCTTGGTCGGGCTGTATGGTATGTATTGCTTAGGCGGGGTAAAGGCAGCATGCTAATCATGGACAGGCGGCTACACCGCCCTCTCCACCAAGGGAGTCGCTTCTATGCTCTCGTACACACTGTGGCGCGCCATCACCTTTCCGGTCACATATTTGCTCGTTGTCATACTCGTCGGCACGGCAATCATGCAGATCAAGTACGTCAATCGGGCACTCCAACGCTTCGATGCCACGCAGGTCATACCCGTACAATTCGTTTGCTTCACACTGTCGGTCATTCTTGGATCCGCGATTCTTTACCGCGATTTTGAACGCACCTCAGGCGAAGATGCAGGGAAGTTCGTTGGAGGGTGTGCTTTGACTTTCTTGGGCGTGTGGCTGATTACGAGCGGGAGACCTCCGAGGTCGGATGAGGATGATGAGGAAGATCGGGATCTGGAAGGTGAAGACGCTATTAATCTTGTCGACGGGGAACTCTATCACGACGGCGCAGATGGAGTAGGCGAAGACGCTAGTCCAAGGAGTCGTCGCTCTTCGACTCTAAGAGCCACATCACCACCCATGAACATCAACCGGAGGCCTTCGACTCGAGACCGATCAAATCCCTCCACACCAATAGCATCATACACATCCGATGGCCCTCCACCCCGCACACCAACAACACCAAATGGCTTTCCCGATATACTCACCCCACTAACCCCTAACCCCTGGGACGACGGAGAATCTACAGCCTCATCGCCACTACGCCCCCGGCCCACAGATCTGACTCGCCAAACCGCAGGCTCGACGCCCATCCTCCCCTCCGAAGCAATGGATCCCTCCCGTCCCTCAACATCAACGCCGGACCTCCGTCTCTCCTCACACACCAACGTCCCCCTCCCCCACACTCCAACGCGGAACACATCCGACACCGCAGTCATGAGCCCCACACCGCAACATACGAACCCCAGACTCCGTCGCATCGCGACTGCAGAGCGTATGCGGAATAGTATGCCTGGACCCCTACTCGCGAGTCCGCTTTCCACAAGTCTTAGCGCTATGGTCGCTGATCTGAAAAGAGGCGGGAGCGTGAGGGGCCATGCAGTGCATAGAGATAGTGGGGATGTTAGGAGGAGACAGAGTGTGCTAGGGATTGGGGCGGGGGAGATTGATGACGGTGTTGGTATTGGAGGGGAGCCGTTGGATCGGAGAAGAACGCAGACGGATGAGCAGAGGGGAGAAGGCATTGGAAGGGGAGGCAGTTTGAGTGGGACGCTGGGAGATATTTGGAGAGGGTTGAGGGGGAAGGAGGGTGAGGGTGCGGAGGCGAGTGAGGCTGGAAGGTCTTGATTCGAGGATCCGGGGGAGGTTCTTTGTACACTCTTTTTTGGTGTTGGTATAATGGAGTGTCGGGTTTGCAAGTAATAATACCCCAATGTTAGCTTATAATAGCTTAAGTCGAATTTGTAACGGCTTGAGAACGCATGAGACTCGGAATCTTGCTGTGCATTCACACGTAACGGAGGGACTCCTGAATGGAACGATGTCATATATTTATAGCATGATGACTGAGGGACCAACACAGCAGAATTATCCAGCCTACCGTTACCAATTATGCTCTATGTTCTCCTCGAAGATCATGCTGTAATTGTCCTGCACTACCTCATCCTCGCTGCCGCTGTATTCTGCCAGGTAGTCTAGATCTGGATTCTCATGTCTTGCTGTACCTGGTTGTTATCTACCAGAAACCGTAAGTCGTAGAAACAACATAGAAAACTTGTCTGTCTCGACTTCTCCGGGGTTCCTCGTCTTAACAATCGCCTCAATTGGAATGCGGTGAAGGCATAGAAAGGCGCCACGGATATGCTGGCCAGCGGCAACAGGAATTTCCAGATCAAGCACTTACTGCCGAATCGTTGAGCTTGGAGAAGCGATGTTTATCTTTCAACGTGGTCGTATTGATCACATGCAGAGACCAGTCCACCCCACGGCATTCATTTCCGCGGCAAGGCTATTCCCGACCCCTATTCTCAGCACGCTCGCGCTTGGAGAAGAGTGGGATGGACAGTAAGCTGGCTCGGCAACTCCATGTGAACTGGTCCACGATAGCTTATTTGAACTCATAAGTGACGTCTGAGATACAGCCTGCTACAGTTTTAGAGTCGCAAGCAACGTGTGGCCGCTCACCCCTCCTTCCCTAATCAATGGCTTCAATCCCAATCCTCGAAGAACTATGGCCGCCGAAAGCTTCATTCGTGATCTTCAAAGCAATTTTTTCCCTCTTAGGTTAAGTGTAGCTGCTTGACGGTATGTAGCTTATATAGGATACTGAACAGGTTAAGATGTCTGTATATGTTCATTGCTTTGAAGTCGGATTACCTACAAGTTATTTTGTTCAGTGGTCAGTCCGTTACAGTGGTTGGGTGGATGTACGTTAGAGTGCTGCGTCTGTTGTCATCTTATACACATAACTCGGTTTGGGTAGGTGGGTAATTCCTGCATTCGAAAGGCTTCTGACGGCATTTGTCGAAGTCAATTTGAATGGAAAGCTCGACGAGTTCAGTGAGCTTCAATGCATACATATACTTTGCTTCTTAATGGCTAACTGATGTGAACCCAGCCCAGCCGCTCTGAACAAATGGGGCGACGCATACGCATCCCCTGAATCTACAACGATGGAACCACAACGAATCCCTTCCAGGCTCTTGATCCTCGCCAGTGTGCTCCGCTGGGGTGCAATCTCAGCTCCACTCTCGTCGCCGAGCTCCTCTTCGACCTCGCCCTCCGCGCCCGCGACAACCTCGCCATCTACAGCGACATCACCGACGACGGCAAGTTCGCCTACTTCACCCTCACCCTCGGCAACCACATCGCCGCCCTCGACATCTCCGACCTCAATAACGTCAAGCGCCTCGACGACCCCTTCGCCGTACGAAGCAGTTGAACGACATCAGCCCGGCCCTCCTGTTGAGCATTCCGAAGCGGAGACCTCCAGTCGTCGTATGGATCAGGGTCTGCGCCGTGCTCGAGCAGGAAGAAAATCGTGCGTATGGTACCCCAGCAGGCTGCATGCCGTAGAGCCGGAACAGGCAAATCCCCTTGGGGCGTAGCATTGACTCGGGCGCCATGGGCAAGGAGCGAGCGCGCCAGATCTTCGCGCCATATGTCAAGAGCCCACGGGACAGTCGTTCTGCCCGCGCAGTCGTCCGCGTCGATGGATGAGTTGGAGACGAGAGAATGGATGAAAGCATTGCTGCCTTGATGGAAAAGGTACTCCGCTTCTGCTTAGGTGAGATCAGTGGGACGGTTGGGACTGGCCACGAGAAACCTTGGCCGGTCTCGAAGCCGCTTGAGGCGTAGGGACCTGCTAAATAGATATACGTTGCTGAGTTTGATACAAGCTTCAAAAGTCTTGTGTCCGATGGAACCGCGCACCGGCCGCTGACACGGTACGAACGCCACTGCGGCCTTGTCCAAGAAGTCTAAAAAAAAGATGGCCGCACGCAGTGCGGAACATTCGAATGGCCATTGCCGGGACCTTCCCCCTAACACCTGCGATCGATGAGAGTATATTTCTAGCTACTGTAGAAGCATCGCTCGGGAAACCATGTAAGAGAGGAGAAGGTGATTACAAGACGAATATGGAATGCTGACGAGTGGCTGAGAATTGGAGAAATGAGTGTGCTGAACAAATGCTATGACTACCTACGCTTATTTTGCAAAGAGAGGGGAACTTCTTCGAGTTGCCATGATCAACCAGTCCAGCACTCTTGTGGCTAAATCACGTTGCAGAAACGTATCCAGTCGACCAGAATCGTTAGGCTCGGAAGCCATCCAGAATTTCCAAGTCGCTCAGTATTGGCGTCGTTCATCGAGTGCAGGACGTTGGTAGCAGCGCGGCGGACTGCCGCGTCCCCTTGGGACAGACGTTTCGTACGTACTTCAGATCCAAAGAGTCAAGGGCTACCTTTGTGAGCGAACGTACTGTGTCAACTTTACAGCCAACAGGATTGCTGATTGATGACGTCGCGACGATCGCCCTCCCTTCCACGGAAGTAACGGCGCAGGGGAACCGTACTGGTGCTCCCTTGCAAGGTGCTGCAAGAGTTATCATGCTCGGCCGAAAGCTAGGCTGGCGTGCCTCCTCACTGCGCGTGCCAGCCTCATTCGATGTTCGCTGGACCTCGCATCTTAGTCCTTCCTCTTCTTCTGGAAACCTTCAGCAAGCTCGCCTCCATAATCGCGTCCCTATCACGATTGCACCCACAATTGGACCCTTCAGCAATTTCCATTCATCTTGAGGCGCCGTGATAACGTAGACGTTCACTCAGTTCAAGCCTAGAAGCGGCTCGTGCAACGGACAAACTCTAATTTGATTCATGAGAGCCGTTGAACGCATGTCTGCGCACGTACTACGCAAGCTAGCCAGCTGGTGAATTAACGGCAATAATTCTCCTCGTCACTTCCCCACTCGCTTGACTGATCACCGTGTGCCCGCACGTCCTGCCGTGGCAATGTATAGAGTTTGTTTCCTATAGCTACTCCCGTTCAATGCCGCCTGGGCGTGATGACCGTTGTGCGCGGAGCGACGTTTCGAACTGAGGAAAGGGCCGAAAGTGGGCATGAGGCGCAGGATTCGGCGACGTCTGTTTGTTCTACCAGAGAGATAATTCCATGAGGTTTGCGCGAGGACACGTCCAAACTCCGATTCCGTCGCCGCGCACCCCTCCGTCTACGTCAAGTAAGAAGACTCAGTCTCGTGGTATGATGAATGTGGAACCCACGGTATCTCAAATGTTAGCCGGAAAGTGTTGATCATCGTGAGTTTCGCAAGCATAGCCCAGGATACAGTAAGATGTTCCGGATAGCGGCAGCCCTGTGCCTGCGTCAATCTGGGCCCATGATCTTGCGTTATCTGTGTTGACAACAAGGAATCGTTCGGACATCGGACCGCTGTGCCGCTGAGCGCCATCGTTGTGGCACGAGTCCAGTACCGTTGAAACTGTTGAGCACCCGCCACGACCTCAAAAACGCATCGCATCTCGCAGGTCGTGACTCAATAAGGAGACAGACTGCATGATCTGATGTTGACTGCTGCAGGTTTACCAGGGTCCAGTGGTGAACACTGTCTCCTTTTGGTCATCCTGGGGTAGGCGGATGATCGACGGCATACTTGAGCCATCAAAGATGGTACGCTAGGAAGATCCACGCAGCAGTGAGGTGATCCGGCTGCCAGCTAATGCCTAGCGTAGCGTTGGTGTGATGAGTTGCGGAAACAATAAACTTTAGCGAAAAGCGAAACCGAGACTGGAAGTAAAACGATGTGGTGCGCCTGGCATCTGTAGCTCGTGTTGATATGCATAGTTAGCTCGGTTTCTTCAATGGCAGTGTTGACGAGAAACGGTCGTCGTGTCGTCGAAAAGGATCTGCATGGTGTTCAGCACCAGTCAGATCGACGTCTGCGGGAGTTGGCGGGCCCGAAGGTTCGTAGATCTCCCAGGTATGCTCCGGATAGTTGTGCTTGGTCCGAAGAATCTTCCGATTTATACTTTTCAGGGCACCGTTGACTGTGTATACACGGATGCGAATGCCACAACATCGCCACAGTGTGGCTGCAAGGTGCCGATGCAGGGCTAGCTTCGGCAGACTGGCTCTAATCTCCACTTCAACTCCACTTTGAACTTGCCAATAGCCCGCAGAGTATTGTCCAAATTACGTCCTGCCTGAAAAAGGGCTGAAAGGACATTGTTTTCGGGGATTGTCAGTCGTACTGCACCGTAGATGACAAAGGCAGTGAGGGGCTGTAATGGAAGTTGTTGTGGTGATTGATCTTAGCCCCTTTCTTTTCGGCCCGTTTTCTAGGATAGAGTAGCAGCATGTGATCACCAGCATCTTGCTCGATAGACTGTAGTTGCGGTCAACTTCGATTGGCAGTAGCACACAGGTGTAGAGGACGCAATTCACCATGGGTGCCAGGCAGCCGCGCAGACAGCATTCCAAGGAGAACGCTAAGGGGCGTGAATGAAGTGGGCCAGCCGGCGTGCGTTCCGGTGCCGCAGACTTGACCGCGGGCCGTGGCGTCAAGAGGCACAACTCATGGCGGCTCAGATGGTGTGGTAGCTAGCCGATCCACGCACTCCTGAACGGCGAGGGACGACCGAGAACGCACAAGTAGCCCTGCCAAGGTTCGACACGTTCTTCTAATCCAAAATAGTCGTCATTTGTGCGTGATTGTCGCGCCGTCAGTGTTAAGGTCAGCTGAAGCCAGAAGGAAACGAAGACCTGCCGCTTGTACGAAAATTTCAATCGCCGAGACCTCCTTGGATCCGCTATTCACAGGAAATCGTTGTGCACAGGCCGAACTCCCGTGGCATGTCATGTGTCGTAGTGTGCGCGAAGGAAGAGCCCGCTTGTTCTGCGTCGCGAAGTGCAATACTAAATGACTATCTTGTCACCTGAGACTTGAGGCCGCCCACGAAAAGTCATTACGAGAGCTGAAGTGAAAGGAAGGGACTGAACTTGCGTCTAGGATTCCACGAATTGCTCTGCCGTGTATCGGGCCGCGAGGCGGCTCAGAATGGGCTTCAAGAAGATCCGAAACCGACTTGTTAATGCCGTACGCCTGCGCAGCTGTGATGAGGCTTGCGATGGAATTCCCTCAAGATCCTCTGCAAGGCGATCAATTTAGTGTCGGCTTCCAATGTGCCGCGTCGGATGTTGTACGCAACGGAGCCGAGTGTAGGATGTAGTGCTAAGTGGCACGCCTCGAGATTGCGACACGGCTGCAGTGGGCCCACGTTCCCTAGACAGCAATTACAGCGAAGAAACATGGCGCTGTTTCTCTGAGCGCCCGTTCCTATATTTGCTTTTGCTAAGATTAACGTGATGCTCCCCGCATCCGGGTGTTCCTTTTCTGGGAGCGTGGGTGTCACTTGGATTCGCGCGTTAAACTTTGCAACGGCGCCCTAGAGAGTCCGGCTCTGTGGTTCACCCTCAGCCTTATTTTGCTTGCCCGAGGCTATCTCAACGTCCTTGGTCGCCGCGGACATGGAGCCAAGGGTGCGTGTGATGGTGCCACGGTCGATGCATGAGATGCGGAGAGCTTCAGCTGGCCACGGAAGACGGCAATGACGCACTCGCGGGCGAAGCTGAGGCGGTTGCTGTGTTAGGAGGCATTGGGGGCTCCTCTAACCACATAGGACGGTCCGAGCTGGGCAGCTAGAGCGCGAAAGGAGAACGATTGCCCGAGGCCAGACAACTGAATCGCGGAGTCTGGTAGCGCACCGGCAGATCCACGTGAATTGCGCAAACAGTAGCGGGACGCATCGTGATCGAAGGCCAGTACTGTAGCATTGGTCACGCTGGAAATGATGTTCCTGAGCGCGCAGCCGATGTGCGGGCACCAAGGCTTCACGGTGATAAGACAAAAGTGGGAGCTCCGCGTGAGGCCGCTATAGTCATATTGGCAAGGGTTTCAGCACGAGCATGGTGCCGTGCAGGAGAAATAATGCAGCGCTCGCAGGTTTGCTGCAGCTGCCTGCACCAGGGCATGCTCGATGTCACCAGGACAGTGTGCTGTGATTCGCGGTCGATGGCGGTCTTGTTTGGAGGGCTGCGGGCACGCTCAGGGCCTGCAGTCGGCTGCTGGGTGCAATTCTCCGCGAGAAGAGAGCCGCTCTGACGCTACGGAAGAGGAAATTGGCAATGCGGCGCTCGCCTGGCGCAGCGAGTCGACAGCCACGCTCGCGCACAGAAGCCAGGATGGCGACCGGTGGGCAGGTTCGCGGGGCAGGCACGGGGCATGGTGAGGGTGGTGTGGTGGGCGAGGGAGCCATGCCATGATGCTGCTGGAGTCGGCCCAAATCGTGTGTGATGGACGTGCGTCTGATTCTCGCCAACGCCGCACGTCTCCCCGCGTCTGGACATGGATGCCCTGCCACAGGTCGCCCTCACCCCCCCAAGTGGTGGTGTTGAGGTGGTGGTGGTGGTGGTGGTGGTGGTGACCAGTGGTGATGATGATGATGATGGACGCTGCACACCCGAAGCAGCCGTGGGCAGACGGACGTGTCGCCGGCACGAGCTGCGTCACTGCAAGTCTAGTGGGCACGCTGCCATGTGCAGTGGGCTCGCGGGCTGGCGGGCTCGAGGGCTGCGACGTAGGCGGCGAGGATCGGCTTGAGCGCTATTGTCCGCAACGCAATATTGTACTGTAGCAGGGGCGCGCAAGGCGTGAAACTTAGCCCCTCTTGTAGCGTGTCGTGCCGATTCCGCGCTGGTCAGGCCGGCTGCTGCGACGTGCGACCGTCCCATGTCGGTCCATCGCCTAACGGCACTGTGCGCCCTCAGCCGTCAAGGCCCTCCATGCGACGACGCGCTCCCTGCCTGGCACGCCTCTCCGCACAGCTCCGCGCCCGAGGTGCTGCGAGGCCGGAGAGCAGAGGCCGGCGAGCAGAGGCCGGAGACCGGAGACCCACTGCATGCTGCTGCGGCCATGCTGCAGAGGTGCGCTGGACTGGCGGTGGGCGCAAGACAGAGAGAGGTTGGATGGATGCTGCACGCCGCACGCCGCACGCCGCACCGCTGCCGTCGACTGCGCCGTCCAGGAACGTGAGCACTGGCGCGCCGCGTGCCTGTCGGCGCCTAGTGCATGGATGCTGGCGGCTAGTCAGGGCTCAGGACGAGCGTTGCGGCGATCGTCTCATGGGCCAGAAGTGCGAGAGGCGCGCAGACGGGGCTACGGGAGGCGAGCAGGGTACCATGGAGCCATCCCGTCGCAGACTAGCCGACGCTACTCTGCTCGCTCGCAGTGCCCGCCGGCCGAAGCAGGAAAAGCGCCCTCAGGGCCAGACGGCGCCGTGTGTCATGGCCGGTAGAGCAAAGGCGTACGCTTCCCCAGCAGCAGCCCGCTCCCTACGCGGCCCAGGTAGCTGCATGCATTGCACACCAGTCCTGCACCCTCTCGCGCTCCACCTGCCCCATCCATCCCCCCTCCAAACGTCAGACGCCGCCAGAGGTCCAATTCTCCGACCAGCCTACATCCCGGCCGTCGAGCATCGATAGCGCACTGCCGTCGCGTGGAGACAGGCCTATGCCGGCACCGAGCTGGCCCTGATGCTGCCAGCCCTCCCTCGTCTTAAAAACCTCCAGGGAGCCAGTTGTGGCTGCTCAGCTTGGACCTCAGGCACGCTACGCAATTCGCCGATCCCCCCATATCCTCCTGCACATATCACCCTTCCTCGTCCGTGGTACTTCTTGCCCGTCTGCTTGACTGTGCTCCATTGACCTGGAGCGTTTGCGCCATCACCACTGGTACGTGCGTCTGCGTCTGCATCTGCATCTGCATCCGCCCCCGTCCATCCCCCTCCTTCTGGATCCTCTCCGTTGACATCCCGACAGCCCTCTCTGTTTCCAAACCCCTCGACCGCCTTTGCCATTGCCCTTCGACCACCTGTACTCGAAGGAGCTCGGACTGTGCGAAGGAGCGAACGACCCATCCCATCCCATCCCCCCACGACCGACCACCCCGCGTCCTCGTCCCGCGTAGCTAGCACGCCCACGCCGTTCGCCCAACGATCTGGAGAAACACCACGTTCCACGGCCGCACTCGCCAACGCCATTCCAAAGAAGCAATTCTCCCTCGACACGGTCCTCCTCTTCGCGTCATCTCGTGAGTCCAGTCTTGCCTCTGCCTCTCCGGTGCTAGCGTACTGACCGTCTGAAAGACCGCTTTTCCGCCGCAATCTTTTCTACCGCCATCGTGTTGTTTTCTTTGAGCTTCTGGTGACTCGGGTCCGGTCTTTGCCCCATCAATTCGACGTTCCATGCGCTGGTCTGGATCCTGAATTGACTGGTAAATTCTCCACTGGATTGGATCTCATTGCATCCGAAACACGCTCCGCTCTTGAGCTTCACAACCCCCGCGCGTCCTCATGTTACAAGGCGTCAGAGCGTCGACGCTGACGATGCCACCTTTTGGGCACAACATGTCCCTCGCGGGCGTCCAAAAGGTGGAGGGCTACGGCGATGCGGATTCGTGGAGTTGGCCACACCATCCACACGCGCAGTCCCATTCCTACGCACCCATCTTCGACCCTGCATTGTATGCCAATTTTGCCCAACAACCCCCGGTGCCAGGAAGCGTCCAGCCGCGTCACCATTCAATTGCTACATCTCATGTCATCAACACCGGAACCTCCACTCCGCCCCCGCCACGGCAGCAGATTGCGGGCAGCATGGTCAAGGCTCAGCCCGCCTTCAAACCCACCTGGCATGGTTTCTTGGATACTACCAAAGACGCCATGACCATCGTCGAGGCGGCGTTACAAGGACGGCTGAGCCACATCAGCCGGCGGCCGCACGACAAGGAGCGTGCAGAGATGCTCACCTCGGGCACCATCTTGGTCTACGAGGAGAACGCTTCTGGAATCAAGCGATGGACCGATGCCGTGCATTGGTCTCCGAGCCGTGTCATGAACAACTGCCTCATCTACCGTCAACTTGTCCGAGCTCTTAAACCAGAAGAGAAAAAGTCCGCCTTGAACCCGTCGTGCGGTAGCAAACGGAAGCGCAAGGAGCTTGCAGGCCCATCCGTGAGCAAGACGGGAGAGAATGTGAATACCTCCGAAGACGAATACGAAAACCCCTCGTTTGATGGTGTTGCTGCTGGCGACGTCACACCTACGGATCCGATGGGAAAGGTCTACGCAAACTTTGCCCAGAATCTGACTCCTGATCAGCAAAGACGCTTCTGCGGCTCTTTGATTGACAGCTACGAATTCAAGGAAGGTGGATTGATGAAGAAGACCATTTCGGTCAAATACCAAGGCACAACACACCACATCATCTCCTACTACAGCCTCGAAGATGTCGTGGCGGGCAAGCTGAAACGTCCTTTTCAGGACCCCAAGCTCGCCGAAGTGCAACCCAGGACCGAACTACTCGCGAATTGGAAAGTCAGTCTGGAAGATGAGGAGAACAAAGATGCTCCGTTGGTCGGCGGTTACTCCCATCAACACCAACCTAGCCACATCCATAACCAGCCCGTCGCCAATGTTACTCAAGGCATAAGTGCCCATGGAATGGTTCAATCGCATCCACAGCTCCACCTCCAGGTCCCGGAGTATTGGCAGAGTGGGCCGGTCAGCCAATATAGTGCCACACATCAAAGCCCCCAGCACTATACGCCGCCTCCGCCGAACGCATCTCACTACATACCTCAGCAGACCACACAGCATTATCCGGTTCGCCAACCTTCGCCTCTGCAATACTCTTCCCAGCAAAGTTCTGCACGATCATACTCACAAGCACCTTCACCGCAGCAGTATTCCGCTCAATCCGGGCCGGCTCAGCAGTATCCGTCACCGGCAGCTGCGACCCACCATTATACCCCACAAACACAGCATCCTTCACAACAATACTCTTCTGAGCAGCACGTCAGCCCGATCCAGCACTACACTCCAGCAACTTCTCATTACCCATCGGCACATCAGGATCAGCTCCCGCATCCTTCGCACTATACGGTTCCCCAGGCTCCAGTCTATGACATTCAAGCGCAAACCATCAGTGCGACGGAACCACACAAGACGGAAAGTCCCATTCCGCAACCCGATGCCCATCGAAGGGCTTCTGCCCCTGTGGCTATGCAGTCGTATCGTCAACCTCCCTACCACGCTCCGCCTCCGCCTCCGCATTCCTACTATGTGACGGAACCGAAGTACACTCCAGGTCACGGTTACGGCTACTAAGTTACCAATTTTCATTCAAGAGCGCGCGCACGACGCGCAACTCATACGGTACATTCCAGGAAATTTACGACATACGATCAAGGATTGATCGGCTACGATACCCCCCGGTCTTAATAGGGTGATGATTTTGACATCATCCACATACGCATTCACCTTTTCCCAATTCCATACAGCATAATAGTCACATCTTGCATCTTCGTTTGGCGCTGGGGAAGCAGGTCCATTGATTTACCCCTGTCCCTTCTTTCATGTCTCGGCGCTTTGGCACACGATCTGCATACTCTCTTTCACTTGGGTGGCATTTTGCAAAATATTTCTGGGGGATGCACGATATCATTGCGTTTCGCACAAAAAGGTACCACTATGTAACTTGCATGGCATCTTCTTCTTGCTCTAGTCTTTATTGCATATCCACACATATCCAACACCTCGCGTCAAGCAGGGACCCTAGCTGTGTAATGCAGCTGGAATCAAATTGTATACATAGACATCACTTCGATGTCACAACCTCTTACCGTCCTCTACACTTCTTGTCTCAGCACGAGCCACTGCATTGTCGTCTATTTGTCCGCGGAGCGTACCTGCAGCAGTGCAGCCACTGTTTTCTGACGCGACTGAGCCTCTTACCACCGTTCCCAAGTATCCGCGCTACATCAATTTCGAGGATCCATGCCAATGCAGACGACAGAATACAGGGCACCAATCTGCATCTGAGTCATTCGGCTTCCCAATACGATCATCTTATGCAACAACATGCCACATTGTTTACTTCAGACTTCGGCTTGGCTTTTCCACCAAGCAGAGCATATCGCATGTTCCGTTGGGCCATTGGCTTCTCCACAGTTGGGCTTCGAGTCGCAATGTGATTCGAGTCACTACCCATCACAATGGAAGCGCTATATCGAAAAGTCGAAACTTCGCACGAGTCCTAGTCGTGATGCCAGTCGCAGCAGATCTTGTTGGGCAGCAACCGACCACACCCGGATTCTGGGGAACTCGGGATGCCGCAATACCGCACAAGAAACAAGCAAACGATAATTGCTGCAAGCCGAATCCGGCCCGAGCTCGAGAGGAGGGATTTTCCACCAGGTCAGGCTTGCTTACCCCCTTGCTGCGAGAGAGCATGCAGCCACATGCACACTTTTTTGATTGGCTGCTTGGAATATCCTGGTTCGGTTTGGCTGGAACAGGATGGATGGTCTGAGCGGTGGCCGCTTTGAGCGAGGCTATGGTTTTTTGCTTTTTCTTTTTTTGGAGGATGGACGGGGTATAAGGCTGGAGGGGTCGAGGGCTTGGGTGATTACAGTAGAGTCGGCAGCCGGGCTTGCGAAAAGTCTGGAGGTGGCGGGGGCTGGAACCAAGACGCGCATCCATCGGAGTGGAGCCCGGTGCCTGCATGGAGAGGCCATCACGTGGGTTGGCTCTAGCACATAGTGTTATGCGGGGTGATCAGCTGCAGAGCAGGTACGTACCACGTCTGCTGACACTACGTTGAAGAGATTTTCGTCTCCATGAGGCGTTGCAAGTGGCCGCAATTCCATTTGTGTGCTCGATTTGGAGATCCGACACCCGCGGGTCGGCCCTTCTTCCTGGGAAAGATCACCCAGATCTTCGACGCCAGCACTCTGCACTGCCCTGCACACGACAGTGCGAGCGCGAACACGGACGCGACTGATCATTCGACTGGGCCGATCGTGAACGGGCATCTTGGGTGGCTCCCACTCTGGTTCGACTCACGCTGCATTGCTATCCCCGCGTACGCTGTTCGGAGCACATGCATGATTAAGCGAGACGGGCCGGGGTCGAGGGAGCAGATATAGTAAAGTGAGGCGAAGAGTTTCATGGGTGTGATGGGTGAGACAGATGTTTGGGGCAAAGTGTCGATGGCAATATTGGTGTTGGTTGCGTTGGGCTAGCCTGTGGTAGGTGGGCATGTTGGGCATTGAAAGGGGAGCAGTTTGCGAATGGTGAGGTGATGCGTTGAGATGGGGGGTTGTCGTACGATTTCGACTCACCGCTACGACTGGGGTTGGATGTCGTAGTATTTTTAGAGCGTGTGGGATAGTGGCTGCGGTTGGGGATGGGTGTCTGACGGGCTATCTGATGGGATCTGCGGCAGTTGCTGTGGTTCGTGACAAGATGAGATGACTTCGCGAAGGGCCAGGTCGGCTTCACGCCTAGTTGCTTCATCTACATCGGAAGTTGAACGAAGGCATCGTCCCATTTAAGATGTGATCTTGTCGACGATAAAAATCGATACAATACGCTATCCCTCGATCGCGACAATCGTTGCATACTAAGTCGAACAAAGTACCCTCCACACCACCGTACACCTCACACCCAAACTCCCCCCTTTAGGTCTCCGCTGTCCAAAATACAAACGGCTGTGCATCCACAGATCCCGCAATCTCATGTGAGTCTCATACTTGACAGCGGCACTCTACTGCTCCATTCACCCAGACTCCCTCCTCAAGATACCCGCCGTACGTCCTCCAAGCGGCTGAGTCCTCGGCTCCCTCTCCATCGCCGCCCAATCTTCCACCAACGGCCCCTCAATTATACTATCCATGGTGGTCGCACTATCCTCGACCTCCATCTACACCGTGTGCATGTCGACAGACTTAACGCTGAACGCGCGAATCGGCAGCTTGAAAACCTATAGCAGGCGATGGCGAGCATAGCGCCGCGAAGTCGCACGATAAGATACATCTGCGTGAGGGATGTGCACCTGAGCCGACATTACGCGAAGGTGACTAGATTGTACTAGTCGGATGTGCTGCGGAAGATGTACATTCTGACGTCGAGGGGGGTGCAGGCCTAGGTGGAGGGTACAGATGTGCGGGCCGAGTTGGGAGTCTAGTCGTCGGCTTCTAGGGTGGGCATCATAACACTTGCGGTGTTCTTTATAAACCCTAAGTGATTTTGATACACATAGAAAATCTACCGAGTCCAACGCACAACCTATCAATTCGTCGTTTCAATTACATCGACAAACTTCTCTTTGATCAACGTCACCGGAGATACCACACCATCGACCAGTACAATCTAGCGAGCTAGACATAGTACACGCCCGGTTTAAAACTCCATGTTCTCCATCAGTAGCAGCACAGTTAGACCAGGCAAGTTATGTAATCCTAGAACTTAACTTGTGGCTTTTAGAAACTATCAAAACCCGACGATTGAAGACTTGGCAAGAACATCGTACACAGTGAGCATACCTCCCATTTGAGAAGATGAATATAACTATTTCATCGCCGCTTACCGGAATGCCTCCGAGCGCGTGTACGCTCTCTTGGATTCAGGCAGCTATCTCCGCGTCCGTGTCATCGAGCAAGATGAAACAGTCAGGAAGGTCTCGGCGGAAGTCATGCATGATCTAAGGAAGTGGTTCGATCCGGTGGTAAATGCGGTGCATAACGACAACCTGTTTGTTCTCATTGCAAACTATTTATATGTAAGCGCGACCGACGAAGATTTGCGGAAGCTCTATGTGCGAAGGCGGTTGGATACGAGGCCGGAACCGACACTCGTGGAGTTCCGGGACTTCACTTTGGCACGATTGCAGTGTTGGGGAGATATTGCTTGGACGAAAGAGTACATGAAGGGTTGAAGTTGTGGACTGGTGTGTGAGTTATGGACTGGTTTGCGTGTGTACGGCGCATGCTACGTCGTACGAGAACCTTACAATAAGCTTCCACAGCTCTCAAGACCCCTTGCTCTTATCAAGAACAAAAACTAGCTATTCAAGTCTTTGTTAGTCGTGGAACACAAAACCCAGGCGGCAACATAACCTCGTCAAAGCCTTCCCAAGACACGTATTCGAGATGTCCAACGTCGAACGTTGGTATTTTCTAGTGGGCTAGATTCTGTTGAACACTAGATTGCCGATCGAACCTACCGACACGCCAACAGCATCGATTTCGAAAGGCACACGGCTCAAGACATGGCAAAGGTGCCTACTCGTCGTGGCACTCAGCAATCGCCAACGTCGAGCATACGGAACCAACTAAAGGCCCCCAAACGAAGTGAGCCAGCTCATGATGTCACTCAGGGCTTGACAATGTCGAGTATTCGGAGCCAAGGAACAGGCACCGATGAAAAGTACATCAGCTCGTCGCAGTACTCGGGATTCTACTGGATCGAGCATGCAGAGTCAAAGGAAAAGGCGACAGCACCCCTTTGTAAAGACAAATTTCTGGCGCTCATCGGCCCATGGGAAGCATACTATCCAAAGGAAAACAGCTACTACGACGTCCTATATATATGTCCGCGGACCGGAAGCCTGCGCTAATACCCTGAAAGCAAGGATGGGCTAAGTCAACGCTTCTTCAGCATGTTCGACGTCAAGGATGAAAAGAATGGTAAGGCCCGGTATTGTCCAGAACACCTCGGACAGATATAGATGCACTCCCAGTCGCTATGCTTATGGCACTATACGAAGAAGGACGAATGAGGATTTGCGGGGTTACATTGAGATGGAAAAGGGCCATAGTTACAAGCTGACACTGACGCAGTTCAAAGAGACGGTACTGAGCTTTATAGGTCGGCTTATTGCCCTTATCATGCTCTTTGGAAGCTGTATCCCAAGGATTGATTGAGGGTGAGATGATGGTTGGGAAGCGTCCAGATGACTGGTTCATGAAGATTGTAGCACACCTATATGCAACGTTACACTGCTTGACGTAACATTGCAACTCGCATGCGTGCGGGATTTCATCCTGTACCTCTGCAACCGTGTCGCCCTATAGCCTTCACAACAATAGCAATATGTAGGTATGTATGCGTGCGGTTAGACCGGTGAGATGCGTTCGAGAAAGGTTCGTGTTGATGCTAGGGTGGCTGAAAAGGTGGCTGGGAAGAGACGTCATCGCTATTCAACCCAACGAAATCAGACCGAAAGTCCGTTTTCGCATCTACATTTTGTGACCTTGACCCGCAAAGATGCCGCCCAAACGCAGAAAAGCCGCCGATCCGGCAGACGCACCGGAAGCCAAGAAACGCGTCACGCGCTCGTCCACCAAAGCAAGGACATCAGATCAAGACGTCGCGAAACCGGAGCCTACAAAACCTGCACGGAAAGCATCGAAGGCTACCAAACCAAGCCCATCGAAAGTCAACAAAGCCAAAGCGAAGGTTTCCGCACCGAAGGCGGAGGATGAGCCATCAGAAGAGACGAATAGTCCCACAACCTTCACGATAAGCCATGACTCCGTCAAGAACCCCATCACGTGCCATCAATACACCCCCGAATCCGACGAGGATGCAAACACGCCGAAAATCATCTTCACACACGGTGCAAGAGGAACGCTCTCAGCGCCCGCCGTGGTCAACTTCTGTACTGGCTACTCGAAGGGCGCGCCTGTTCTTGCATTCCAAGGTTCCATGAACCTGAAAGCACGAGCGAAGGGTTTCCATGCTTGTATATCACATCTCGAAACCACCGACCCGAAACCGGACACGCAAGTCCTTGGAGGGCGCAGCATGGGCGCAAGGGCGGCGGTAATCGCTGCGACCGAACACCTCTCATCCTCGCCCACGTCGTCCTCGGATCTAAAGCTCGTTCTCGTCTCCTACCCCCTTAAAGGGCCCAAAGACGATATCCGCGACCAAATACTCCTGGACCTTCCATCTTCTGTTGGCGTCCTATTCATCATAGGCGACAAAGATGCCATGTGTCCGTTGGATCTCCTCAATAAGACCCGGAAGAAGATGGCCGCCAAGTCTCAACTAGTAGTAGTGAAGGGTGCGGACCACGGTATGCACGTCAAGGGTAAGGATAGAGAGAAGAAATTGGGAGAGGAGTCGGGGATGCGAGCGTCAGATTGGGTGAGTGGAAGACTGGATCAGGAGGTATTGGAGATCAAGGATAGTGAGCTGGATTAGCAGGTGCACGCTATGTGAGGTTCGGCGGAAAGGGGATCCCAAGGCCCTGTGAGGATGTAGCGGCGAAGTGTGCTGGTGATGGCGTCGCGCGACCGACAGGATGATTATAGTGGTGTACTGGAACAATCAGCATTAGGGTTCACCCAGCATGGTGTGTTACCCATTAGTAGAAGCACAGGAGATATGAGTCCGTCAAGAGACAAGAATCTTCTTTGGAAAGAACTTCACTCAAAGTCAGGCGCAGGCAATCCGAATATAGTAAGAAATTCGTTGATTACCCCAGATAATTTTTCTTTTGAAAAGCCGTGTCATAAGTAATTATACATATGAAGCCACAAACCTACTAATTACCTACTCCTCCCTCATCATCAGCACCCCCTCATCCCACTCCTCCCCCTCCCCGTCTCCATCCAGCAAGCCGCCGAACTCATCAGCCAACAGGCCCTCGTCTACCGCGGACAAGATCCCCTTCATGTCCTCCGAGGCGATCTCCTCGTAGTGGGCGGTGATGCCCGTAATCCGGCAGACTCTAGCCGTGCACGCCATCAGCACCAGGCCGAGCACGGCAAACGGCCCCACGGCGACGAGCTGTGTGAAATGCCTTCCGAACCATTAGCTTTCTCTTCAATCCATAATCACAAGTCACAAATGTATGAAGGAATACTTACAAGTACCACTGGTGAATGCACTTCTCGTCCCAAAACTGAAGCCGTTCCGTTATCACACGGGCGGCCGTCACCTTCTTGTTCTTGGTACTCTCCATTTCTCCGAGCAGGAGGCCAAGCTGCTTTCGAAATTGATGAAGGGATTTGAACCAGTGGTTTCGGCGGTGCTGGTTTCGATTGCGGGCGAAGAGGCGCTCGAGCAACTCGTGAATGTCCTTCAGATTCTGCTTCTCTGAGGATGAAATGTCGCGGAGAGCTTCGCCGGTGAGGGCGGGCATAGTGTCGGTTTGGAGGTGTGATTGAGGTAGATGTCTGGCGGAAAGGGAGCTGGAGGCCCTGTGAATGGACGTTACGTCGAGCTGATACAGAGCGACGCGGGGCGACGCTACGGATGTGGCGGTGTGGGTAGGTATGGGCTCTCCTCGCTCCAGGTAGGCAGCCGGCGTGTTGGTGAGGTCGCCGGAGCGTGGGTAGGGTTGTCGTTGACGATAGGAAGGCCGTGGGAACGGTAAAGCTTTGAGCAGTGTATCGTCAAGCCCTTTGATTACGGTCTGAGATCGCCGGGGATGGAGCAAGGGATGTGGTGATGATCCAACGCTTGGGGGAAAAGGTGCGAAGATTAGGTCGCCGAGCGGAAAGCAGCGTGGAGAGGGACACGGTAAATAGACAGAGTGCGTCGTGGTTGCCAAGGAAATAGTGAGCTGGGGAGTTGGAGGTTGTTGTTCGGGGCGGGTGGGTAGAGACGTCAGGGTGTGTGACGGGCAGCCAGCACGCTATAAGCAACAAAAGGCCTCCTGTACAGTCTTACGGTTACGAGAGCCTGGGTAATCACCGCACTCGAATGTCTTGCCTATAGAAGACTGTACCTACAGCTTGTGCTACCTGGTATAGCAAAGGCCTAAGCGAAGTGGAGAAACCTGGCTCTTGTCCACGACCACTCTAATGTCGCTCCAACCTCTTGAACCCCGTCGTCCCAATAATCGTAGACTTCTCAGTGCTCTGATGTAAGATGCCGCGTGTGCTGTGTAACAAGGCCAACGAAACAGCCTTACCCAGGCGCTCGCCTAGCCTGGGGATGGGCGTCGAGTCCGTCGGCGAGGTTACACGATGCGGTCAGCCGTTGCTGATTGCTGCGGTAGCAGCGATCCAATACAACTCGCGGCGTTCTTCCTCCTAAGGTGGTGTGCGTCGCTGATGTCGAAGGTATGGTAGCTAGTTCGTGATGGACTTGTCCGGTAGAAGGATCGGGGTGCCACGGTTCGTCTCAACACGTGCCTATAGTCCACAAGCGACTTCGACTTCCGTCCTGGTTTCCTCGAGCACTCGGCGAGTTAGTTGAACCTCTCGCCATTGCGGTTGTGGCCGAGATGTTGAAACGAAGATATTCTGCTCTCTGAATCGGTAGCTTTTTGCACTTTCATTTGGTCCGTGCCCTCGAAGCTCCCCTGTCCGAAACCAAGGGCATCGATGTGGGGCAGCTCGTCAACGTAGAGCTATTGCCTCTACAACATCATCATCGCCCGCTGCAAGTTCACATCGGCCAGGGACATTGGTAGGGGGTTTGCAGCAGTGCTACACGAAGCGGCTTGCTTTTTGCCGCCACAATCACCCACCCGAGACTGTGCCCCAGCTTCTTCTCCGCGTTCGCCGACATCCCAGTACCAACCCAACCCTGCAGACGGCGTAGTCTTCGCAACGAAATTTTGAGCAGGAGAGCGTCTTCCTTGAGCTCCTGACGACCTTCGCAAGCAGCTTGGTGTTGGAGATGGCGCGACTCGGAGTTTCGAGGGCCGTCCGTCGCAGTGGCCGGTTGCCTCGACGCTCTGACTGACGGCGATAGCAAGGCGGCGAGAGCAAAGCACGACAACCTAATCCTCCTCATAGCTGCAGAAAGATACTCCGGGTGCGATGCGCACCTTCTTTTGCGCCATGGGTAGATACAGCGCCGCAGCATCAATCTGCACAATCGACTGCAAGCCGGCCTCGCAGAGCCGTCCAATGAGACGGCGGCTTCGTTCCTTCGACGCTCGGCTGGTGGCGATAACGAGGATGTGGATAAGATTCCTGATACTCCTGACGGCTTGAGAGAAAGTTTTCTTCATACGAGCCGCCCTCTCCTGTCGGCATGGTAGAAGCAGCGCGCTGCCCGCACCCACCTATACTACCAGCATTGTGTCGACCGAGGCCGCCCCTAGTCGTTATCACGGCGGCGGCTTTCTCTCTCTCTCTGCGCCGCCCGACCGCAATACTGGGTGACAACAAAGTCCGACCTTTTACTCCTGACGACTTGAGCAAAACCATCAGCAAACGAGCTGTGTCGTAAGTGTCATTTGTGGATGCCGACCACCGCCGTACTTCCCTGCCGCCCACACTAGTGATTGGAAGTCTACTGCGAGTCTTTCAAAGCGGGTATAAGATGGCAAGCCTTGCTCCATACTCGTACTCATTGTCGAAAGCCACCTTGGTCTGAAAGAGCGCCTCGATGACCAACGATGACTTCTTCTGCGCACAAAGCGGCTGGGACGCAATCCCCCTTTACCGGCGCATGTACCACACTGCTACCCCCGGCTGCATCATCAACTCTTGCACGGGCGGAAGCCGAACAGCGTCGCGACACACTCATACTGATCTTCAACCGCCGCTGACAATCTAAAAGGAAGTGCCACCGGAAATTTATCTGATACCCTTCTTCCCGTATCAATGCGGCGGATCTGGAAATGGCTGGCCGCACCAAACAGCAACAACATATTATCGAATCGGACTACCTCTAGAGGCGCCCGCGGGAGCCGACGAAGATGATACTGGTCATCGTTCCTGGGCGTGCGGGGGCATCAGCGGACCGTCCCCAAAGCGTTCGAAGTGCGACCACAAACCCGGCTGCGGCACAGCAATTCCGCCAAGCAGCAACCCAAAATAGGATCAGGTTCGGCGACGAGTATACGGCGATGGTATAATTTCCTTCCACTAGCGGGAAGGTCCACAACAGCGGGAAGGGCATGTGTTGCGCAACAACATATCATTGACAGAAAAGGTCAGCCGACGATGTCCGAGGCAACACATCGGGTTTAGGCTTTGGAGACGTTGGTGCATATTCCGCATTCAAGGAACGCTGAAAGAGGCGAGAGGATTGGGTTCTCATATGGGCTCCTTGGGTTACAGCGGTATGAGTTTTCGCCAGGCGTATCCCTCTATAGCCCACACACAGCCACTCCCTGTGCGAGCGGCCCTCAGATGTTTACCACCCCCCAGTACACTCCGCAAGTACCTTCGTCGCAGGGGAACGTCTTCGTAACACCTTTGGTCAATAGCGGGGCTTGCTAGTAGTGGTGCAAGCCAACGCTCCAGGGGATTTACTGCGCTCGTGCAAGTATCTACCCGTGGCATACAGACTAATATATGATCGGACTCATACTCCCATGGACAACGCAGCGACGATGCAACAGGCTTGGCGACGTGTCTGTAGGTAGCCTGTGCTGTATCACAGGAATTGTTGGCTGCGGTAGCGCCTGCTTTTCTGTGCGCATTTCAGTACATTGCCTGCACGATGCGTCCATATTGATATTGCAGATGCCCGAGTCTAGGCCATGCCGGCATTGTGGAGAGAAAGGAGAGAAGGAGTCCTTGATGCCGCCAGCGACATGGCATGACGAGTGTGCTGTCCGTTTCGGACAGCGAATTGGACACCCAACGTCAAAGGAAATGGATCAAGAGAGAGGGGCCACCCGTTGGCGAAGCCCGTGAATTCCTGGTTGCGATCTAGCCAAGTACATCTCCGCTCCGGATTGAGTTCTGGCTGTTTCATCGAGTAAGAAAGTCTCATCCGATCGAGACAGGTACACCACTGCCAAGTACGGCTCTTCTTTTCCTTTCATTATCCTTTCACATCTCTGCTTTCATGCAAGAAGGAAAGCTCCCAACGTGCTTAGATCGGCCGATCGTCTCGTTGCACACTTCGAGTCCCTGGAAGAAATGCGCCTCGGTTCGGCAAAGGCGCAAGAGTCGTGATGAAGGCTTCCAACGACCATAGGTGTTCTATTGCTCGACCTACACGGACCATCGACTTTGACATACAACCTTGGAGGAAGTACCTACTCTGATTGGACTGAAAGGCCGAACCTGCTCAATTCCCATGTTGTCCTGTTGAGAAGTGACACGGTTTCCGTTCGGTCTTACGTTCGGGGAAATGCAGCAACACTCCAGGAAGTACCATGCTGAAGCCGAGAGTGTCTAAAGCTGTTCAACTAATACTGCAATGTCTGATCCTCAGAGCAGATAATCCCCCCACCCCCCAAGACTAGGAAAGTCGGCCGGGTCATATGCTTCCAAGAGCGACCTTTACTCCAGCTTATGCCATCTTGAAAAGCGGGTTTCGAAACGATGGAGGAGACAACAAGCCTTGCGCCGTCACTGCTGTTTATACGAGCAATGCGCATGTACACAGAGCATTCGATGCCCTTCTCCGCCGTATGTCAGGATGTACTTTAGTCTTGCCTCGCAGCAGCTGGAGCAACGGCCGCCGTTTCTGCGCCTCCGTCTACCAGATGCCGACACCGGCAGCATGATCCATACGTCAAGATGCCGCATGCCCTGGTCCTTGCTGTTGAGTGCTTGGAAATGGCTGGTTATGCGACTCACGACCCGGCAAGACACCCCCGTCAAGTAGCCGATTGCCTTAGAGCTGGCCTTCCGGGTGTCATGTACTCTTTTCTCAATTCAGGATCACCGCCATTCTCGTGGCTGTCGCCCATCCTTTGGTAATCGCGTCGCTCAAAGAGCGCGGGCTGCGAGGCAGGACTATTGCGTGTATGTGCTCCACATGCGCCGCGAATATCCCTAGCAACAAAATTCTACCAGCGCTTTCGTCCTTGTCGGGTGTTGTGGCACATCGGCACAGCGTGTTGGACCTCCGAAGGCCGACGACAAGAGGGAGAGTGTACGTCCACCCAGGAAAACGTGTCCGCTGCTGCCATACGTGCATCCTGAGATCCGTACAGAGTATCGCGCCGGAGGAACTTGTAGACGGCGCCCAGTTTTGCTGGATCTGCCGCCTTGCCACGCGGCTCCTATCCCAAGGGTATCGAATATACCTGCTGCTCTGGGTCATTTCATTCGAGGTCCACAATGGGTATTCCGAGCTCTCCGATAGCACGGTGGTGAGGGCATGACTGACGGCCGCGCATGCGGAGGTGTTGGAGTCCTCGCCTTGCCGCGCAACTCCCGGTTTGAAGGGAGAGGGTGGATCTGCTGCCGCCGGTTCTGTCTTTTGGATTGCGTAAAAGATATTCCGACCTCTGTCGACGGCGTGGTGTTGAAGTCCTTGCGTGGCATTGCTGGCCCGGAGCGAGTGAGCGCATCTGCTGCTGCTGCCGCTGCTGCTCATATCGTCTCAGCCCCGTAAGAAGTATCTCGAGCTTGTCGGCGGTCTGATGTTGATGGCCTGGCGGGCGGCGGGCCTGCAGATGGCGTCGAACGACGTTGAAGTTCTCGCCTTGCCACGCAAACATGTCTTAGAGGAAGACAATGTACCAGATACTTCTGTTACTACCCTCTCAGATCAGTAAGAACTATCTCGACCTCACCGCCAGCGTAGCGTCGGGAGACGCCGCGGAGGGAAGCCCTGGCGAGAGCGTCAAAAGGTGATATCCCAGCCCCGCCGCACAATCGGCACAGCCCAAGAGCCCTGGGTAGTCGCCATCGTCATCGATGCTGTATCAGCGGTGATCATCCAGAGCAGGTGTAATGTCCTGCTGCTTCGGCGGTGTTGAGAGTGGGGTTGGTGGAGGGGTCGGAGGTGCGCTGAAGCCGGGAGTGTCGCCACGAAGCAAGCAAGTGCAAACGCAACAAGCAAACACGTACCCGCCCCATTTTCGAGGGTATACAAGATGCGGAAGAGCTGTAGAAAAAGGTCGTGTCTCTGTTGTCGCCGTCGACATGCTGGGGGCGACGGCTGTGTAAGTGCAACACCAAAGGCGCCCGCCCACATCACGAACTTCCGCCTTTCGAAGGCCCGTGCGCTACACACACTGGCCTGCACCGTTGGATCCCGTCCCGAGAGAGCCTGTAGGGCCCGGAATCGGAGCGAAATTCATGATATGGTGCTAGGCAAACATCCTGCAGTGTTTGCGGCCCACGGCAGGATCCAATAGGGGCGCTCAATATCTCGCTGCAAGCGCCCGCATGTGCACTCCCCCCCTTCATTTCTCCACGGCGGGAGATGTAGTTGCAGGTCCTTGCTGTTACTGGAGCACGGAATCATGGGCATGTACATTACTTCAAGATGTATACTTGAGACTTTGAGATATCCTACATCGAAGTCTCAAGGATCGTATTATGAAGATGATGCTACAATCTCTACCCACTGTCCAATGGTTCTTGAGCCGCACAGAAGATGTCCCTTGAATCTTATCAGATCCATACATTCGCACCCATGGCTCCTGGAGAGTTCAGCGAAGCCCCTGGCCCCGCCATCACGATGGTTCTTTCCTAATGCCCGTCCCTTGCCTCACGACGACGAAGCGGGATACCGTCCTTCTCCACCCCAGACATCTCATCCGTTTTGTTTATCTGAAATCCGCTCATACACATACCCTCCGGTGTACGTTCGACGCATCCTCTGCGGCCCGATGCCCCTATTCCACATCTCTCGCGGTGTACACGCTTCATTCCATCCGTTACATGCACATGGTCTGGTGTTGGCCGCTCGCCGTCCTTTCCCAATCCCTCGAGCCTGCTATCGCCAGCCAGTCCCCCGGTGGTGAGCCACTTCATCCGTGTATGGCACGATTTCCAAGCCTGGTACTGCAGCGGCCCGTAGCAGACGACTCAACACGGCCATTCCGAGATCCACCCGCCGTCGCAGAAACTGCTCAACGCATTCCCGATGCACTCATTACGCCTCGAACATCCAGCTCTAATGGCCAATCCCAGTCCGCTGAATCCGCAATTACCATCATCCTCGCTGGAGGACAACCCCATCCTTGTTCTCGCGCCTTCAATGGTTATAGCAATTTTGCAAATGCTGTCCGACCTAGTCCCTGTCAACCTCTTCACGACCATCAGGGTGTAGCACTGGTGTATGGTTGCTACATCCCGGTCGATCATCCTTCAGCCATCTCTGGAATAGAACATACACGACATCACAGAGCAAGAAGAAGACGAGAGTGTTGAGAGAACCATTTCCTATCTATACTGGAGAGAACGCACGACAGAAACATGTATGGGACAACCGTGTCCATGATCTCGATCCGAAAACCCTGGATATCCTGGACAACATGACTAGTCGTATAACAACCACCAGATCGCCAGACATCCAGATCACCAGTGCCAGATCGCCAGTACCATATCGTTAGTACCATTTCGCTAGTACCATATCGTTGGTATCATATCGTCAATACCATATCGCCAGTACCGTATGTTCAGTACCGTATTCGCAATAACACTTTTGACCAGATGCCTGTGGGAAAGACCTGGCATTGAGAAAGGAAAGAAGCCAGGAAACTGTGTAGTCGCCGCGAGATGAGAGCGATGACCGATGTATCGACTTAAATGTCGCAGCTAGGAAATATACCGTGGTAAATATGCTGGGACCCGAGAAAACCGTGAATGGTCGCCAACTCAGCACAACGGGAGCGTGTGCGATCGCAGCGACAACGATAGCTAGTAGCCGATGAAGGGACTTTGTAGACCGAAGCTCGTCGAGCGTTCAATAGTCACAAAAGGACTTGCTCATACGAACATCGAAAGAGTCACCGAGGACGCGACCGGTAGAGTTGTAACCGCGAGGGGAGCTGGAGGGACCAGCAGCTGCGACACCAGAGGCTTGGCCGTAGACGGGCGCGTAGCGGGGAGCGAAGGCGTTAGCACCGGAGGCGGCGTAGTGCTGCTGTTCGTTGACCATGGTGTCGACCTGAGGACGACCGATCACACCAGGGTCGACGGACCGGACCCTAGCGTTGTGACGATGCATGCGCATGAAGTCGGCGACGACGTTCTGGGACAGAAACTCGAAAGGGACCAAGGCACCAGAAGCGGAGGGACCGTTCTTGTGGAAGTTGAAGTACTCACACTCGCGCTTGATAGGCTCTGTCATCGTTGGAACCATGCGAGTGGGATTGACCTGACGCTCGTCGCGCGGGTTGCCGCGGTCGAAGCCAGTGATGGCCATGCGTTGGCCGTTGTTGGTAACACCGGAGGGTGGGAAGAGACCGACGGTTCGAGCGCTGTCCATGGAACGCTGAAGCTTGCTCAGATTGTCTGGAGCCGGGAATGGCTGTTCGACACCAGCAACGCGGATCTGGTTCATATCCATGGCGTCTTCGTATGGCATGAAGAGGCGAGGACGGCAGAACGGAGTCTCTTGCATGACCGAAGAGTTTCGGAACTTCTGCACAAGGGCCTCGCGGCCTTGAATCGTCGCGTACGAGATCTCGGCGTTCTTGTTCGAGCGGTAGCCGATCCAACCGCAGCCTTCGATCTTGTCGAGCATGGCAATCATGCCACCAACGTCAGAGAAGTTGATGAACGCGTACCCGACGTTGTGTCCCGTCTTGAAATCGATGCGAAGGTAGACGAAGTCGTACGTACCGAAGCAGACCTGGTCAAGAAGAGCTTTGAGAGACAGCTGTGATGAATGGTCAGCGATATCGACATGGAAGGAAGGGTGGTAGCAAACCCAGTCAAGCTTGTTCGGGATGTTGCGCAGCATGATAGTAGTGCGAACATCGGTACCGTCAAGGATACGATCGCGGCGGACGCGATTGTGAGCATCAGCCGGGTGGCGACGACGAGTGTTTGGGTCCAGCTGCGGCAGGTGAAGGTACTCAACAAGACGACCCTGGTCATCAATGCGGGGCTTGCGACGGTGAGGGGAGTTGGGAGCACGAGGTCCAACCCAGTCGGCGGCTTCGAAGGTTGACCAGCGCCAAACTTTCTGAGAAATTGTTAGCATGGGACAACAGCAAGTGGTCAGGACGACGTACATTCGCGTCAATATCCCACATGGGGTCTTTCTGGAGGCTAGCGACAGCGCGTGTGGCAGCCTCGGAAGAATGGAACTCGACACGGAAGGAAAACAGGAGCTTCGTGTTGTCCTCTTCGGTCTTGTAGTGGGCGTGGGTGCGGACGGTGCCGAAGTGGCTCATGGCGCGCTCGACATTGTCGCCAAGCCACTCGATGTCGTTCTGTGTGAAGACGCAAGAGGTCATGGTGGCAGACTCGACTAGGATGACGATCTTGATCTGTCCTTCGAACTCATTGATGGCGGCGGTGTCCTGGGACTTGGCGATGGCGAAGTCGTAGTTGTCGATGAAGCACATCTGGAAGCCGCGAGCTTCGAGAAGCTGCTTGGCCTCGCAGGCGTGGCGAAGGCTATCGAAGCGAAGGTGAACACCACGGCAGTAGACCGGAACGCACGTTGCGAAGACTTGGTACTGGATGGATGTTAGCAAGGCGTCATGGATGTGAAGGATCATACAGACCAGCTTCATTTGGTGCTGGGTGTGGTAAAGTTCCATTTCATGGTCAGTACCAGCGACCGTTCCGTCCGAGATCTGGCTTATGAACAGGAAGCGCGAGACGAAGTCCTGATCGCTGCTCGACAGCTCGTTGATGAACGTGCCAAGGGCGTGCGGCTGAGGCTGAAGTCCCTTGTAGTCGATGCCCTTGATGGTGACCTTGTCGATGACCTTGACAGGCTTCTTGCCGTTGGCGACAGATGACTCGGCGACGGGAGGCTGCACACGACCGACCTTGATGACCTTCCGGACAGTCTCGGGTGAGTAGAGCGTCGGATCGGTGCCGGCGTAGGGGCTGGAGGGCGGACCACGACCGGCTGACGATGGTGGAGAGGACATGATGGACAAGTGGTACAAGTGATGTACAAGAGGTGAATGAATGAAGGGTGACGAAGAAGGTTGGTCAAGACTCAAGTCGTCTGAAGTCTGTCAAGACCAGGAAGAGGTCAAAGACAATGGAGGGCGAGTGTTGGAGTGTGGTGGGGGAGAGGGAAGAAGTCGCGGAGGGAGCGAGGCGAGGCTGTCTTTATACTCCCGAGGGCTGGGCCTGTGGCCCACTCGCGTCGACGACGAGGCCCGGACGAGGCTTGGAAGCCTACAGCGGCGGCGCGTGAACCGGTGAGGACGGTGGGCCGGCGAGCTATCTCGAGAAGCGCGAGGGTGAAGGTCGAAAGCGATGGCTAGCTTTGGCCGGCCGTACCACCCCTGGGAAAAGTCGCCCCACGACAAGATGGATGCCATTCGAAAGCCCGAGTCGAGCTCTCTCTGCTCAGCGAGGCACACGGAATCTCGCCTTGTGGAGGAGGCGGCATCCTCGTTCTAGGATTGTCGTCGATTCGAAGTTTGGAGTCTGAACACTCCATCGCTCCTGCTGTCACTCATCGCCGCCACCCGGCAGTCTGGAAACGTGCTCGCCCCACCCACCCACGGTCGCCGAAAGAGGCTAAGTCGCTGGCCTTCGAAGGCAGCCGCGGCGGAAGATGCCGTGGCAGCAGCAGCAGCAGCAGACAGACAGGCCGGGTGTGAACGGGTGGGGTACGGCGAGGCCTGAGAAGACGGCGGCACGCTGCTGGAGGCCATTGTAGAGCTTTCAGGGTCAATGGCAAGCATTCATGGGCAATGGGCATGCGAGACATGCTCAGAGCGCACTGTAAGCACGCGCCGGGCACCTCGGGACGACATGCGTGAGACCGAGGTGGGCGCCCTCCGTAGAGCGTTTCTGAGAAGACGACGTGAAGCAACATACGCCAGGAGAGCACTTGCAAAACTGGGAGAGAGCACGGCAGCGTCTTTTATGCGATTTGGGTGCGGTACGGCCGAGATATTGTGCTCGAGGCATCACAGCGCAGAATATTGGCGTTCAGCATCTACCGCGGACACCTGCCTCTACAGCGGCCATCAGAACGCACAATGAGCGACAGCTACAACTGAAACTTTCGGCGACTGTCCAATATCATTTGACCAGGCGACTACGAGCTGCCACAGAACCTACCCCTATCCCTCCCGTCTGGAGCTCAAGCAGGTCCTTGGGCTGTGCCCGGCGAGCGAGCTTTCCTCCACCGATCCGGTGCCCCAAGTCGCAGTGTAAAGATCCAGCATAGACAATATTGAGCATTGATGTGTATCTGCGTTACGGGGAAGACGAAACGGCCCAAGAATCCCCGACCCCCTTTTACCACGCCCGAATTGCCCACCGACAGTCCCAGATGTTCCATACCACCACCTGCCATCTGCCAGCGGCTTACCCTCGGTCTTCTGCATCTCCAAGAACCCCCAATATCTCGGACACGGTATCAGCATGGGAGAAGAACCCCTGAGCCCCGTTATGTAAGCCGTTCTGTGCCTGCACATTCCTGGGCCATCCGAAGCGAGGTGGATGCCCCAGCGGGTTATGCAAGCCGCGATACAACCACCACCGCAACAGGTAAGCAGCTATGGCTTGCTATCCGAAGTCCTTCTCGGTATTCTCTCTCTTTTCCTCGTACTCGTCGCCTTGTTGTGCCTCTTGCTCATCGACTACCATCCTCCTGCATCCTGCTCGCCCGGCTCCTGGCGCCATCAAAGTCCAACAAGCCCGCCTAATCCCCGCCCTTTATGTGCGCGGCTTGCCTGGAGGAGGTAGTACGCGTTGACTAGCGTTTAGGTATGTGTACAGTGTGCTGAGCGTTCGAATGGGGTTGCGTCCGTCGCAGGACTTGTGGCGGCGGCGCCTCCGGTCGTAGGCCTCGATCCTCGTCACTGTAGGTATCTGGTGAACTCCCTTGACCTGTCTCCTCTTTATTTTGAGTATCACTCACGTCGCTGCTCTTCTTCTGTCTCCATCCGGCTGGGTAGCCACCGCCCTCGCCGCTGTTAGAACCGAGACACACCGAGAAACGCAGACACTTCCAATGACGTCTTCGACCACGCTCATCCGAATAGCCCTCGATGACTTGCAATTTGGTCGTGTCTGGTACCACTGCTAGGTGCGGATGCGGTTCAATGGTGTTGGCGTTGCTCTCGTGTGCTGCTGGTGTTGAAGTAAGGCGCCCTCGGCGCAATCGCATCATACTGAATCTGGTTGCCCACGGCTGTCAGCTTCACGGAGTCGATCAAGAACGTAGGTCACCAATTTGCCCAATGTAAACCGTCCGTCAGATTGACTAGAGACTCCAACCCCGTCGTCGCCGCTGCTGTTGTGAGCTGCTCCTGCCGATTCTGGTGTGTATCCAGGCGCTTGGCACAAGCCAGGAGGCAGCTGTTCACGCCCGCAGTTGAAGCGGTAGCAACATTTGACAAGTTGTAAGATCTTGTTCGCCATTTATGTCTCCTCTTCTCTGTCTCGTCAGCGTTTCTCTGGTACCAGCAACGTGTGATGTTACGGAGCAAAGGCCGCAGTGGATGGCCGGCATGCTCGCCGCCCGCGGGGCCGCATATCTTCACATATTGGGCTTCTGTCTGGCTGCGGAATATTGGACCTGAATACAAGCGCTTGCAAGAGCCCCTCAGGTGAGTGGGATGTCCGATGAATCGGTGGATGGCCAATGGTGGGCGTGGAGGTAATTATCTCCCCGACGACCGCCATTCGCAGCCTTTTGGCCATCTACAGCTGCCGGCGACGAATTACAACACGAACGGACAGATACAAATAGCTCTTCGTTCAAATTCGAGACTACTATACCCAGATCCCATTGCGTTGTGGTGCGAAACCGCCGCCATCTCAAATCCTGGGCGCGACACGGCGACCCCGTCGAAAGACAGGCTATTACACCCAGCGGCTCATTGATACGATATGGTTTGAAAAATGTATGTGCATCGGCTGCTTGCGAGACGTCTTCAAGGCCATGGCGACCGCGGCCGGCGCTCAGAAGAAGGCGGCGACGAGGCTCGCAAACCACGGCGTTCCTGCATCACGGGGATCTCATGATCGCCACAGCTCAGATGCAGTTATGATACAATTAATGGAAACAGGAACTTTTCCTCTCAGGTCTCTCAGACGCTGACGCTGCCGCCACATTGACTCATTGCGGCGGCAGCCCGCCGCTTCCTCTCCACCTACGAGCCCCAATTCTAGCACACGACCAAAGTGAAGGCGTTCCCTCGCCTGTATGAGAGCTACCGGGCTCTGGAACGCGTTCCGAGAAACTGCTGGGGTCGAGACTTACAGCTGGTTCAATGGCGGCCTCTTGATGGCCGGCGACCGCTGTCGACCTGGACACGGCGATACCTCACCGCACAAGAGCGTTCACGCTTGAGAGTCGATGGCGGCCAGCTACTGACAGAGTAACAGGAATGACAAATCGTTATGTCATATACGGCGAAGCGGCAATCAAAACTGCGACGGAGCAGGTTACGAACATCGAGCTGACTCCTTCGCACAAGCCGTAGACACACACCAGAGCCGGTGGATATGTGAAGCTTCCGCGGCTTCGCAAGTGCCATCGCAATAGCAACAAGTCCGGAAGGCTCTTCGGTCGGCGCCGGTCATACAGAGTTCCACCAACGGCAGCTCATACACGCCAGCTCAATCCCACACCCCGCCGCAGCAGGATGTTCAGACCTAGAATAGCCGCACACGCCTTCGATTACGGATCGTACTCGAGGCGAAGGACGGGCAACATCAGGGCAGACTCGGAAGACATCGTGGTTGCGCCTGGGTTTTGCAAGATGGCGGGCATGAGCGAGACGAGCTGGCTTGTAGCCGCTGGCACTCATCCGCATCGGCCGTGTTAGTGGTGAACGAATACGACAGTTCAAGGAATATCAGCACAGGTGTACCGAAGGTGAGGCTACGGGAGGAGCTCGAATGCGGCCGCCTCGTGATGGACAAGGTATGGATGTATGAAGGCCGCACAGATCGATCGGAGTGAGCTGATTGGAAATGGTACCGTCGACCTTAGACCCCTACCTGGCGGGACTGCAGACGTCTGCAGTAGTTCCGGTGAGGGTACGCACAGCAAGGCAGACTATACCGTACAAGGTGAGTGGGTTGGACTGAGGAGCATCATGATCGGTGGTATGGATTGGGGAGCATCGTAAACGGTAATATGGACAACGACAGGGTCGAGATCATAGTTTAAGGTATCTCCCGAACAGGCTCTTTCGACCGGGCTCCGGCTCATCTGATTAGAGGTCCGCCTTGCGAGACGCGCTTTATCACAGCCTGCGATGGATATACGGCCCTAGAACCAATGAGAATCGAAGAAACGAACAGCATCGTATGGGTTAGATCACAGTTCGAGCCTTGTTCCAGCTGGGCTTCAGTCAACCCTGCGGCGCGCCCATCTGGCGAGACACACCAGCTGTTCAGACCACATCACAGCTCGAAATGTCTGCGCGGAGCCGAGCACCAAGCTCATCTACACCAGAATCGATACCTGCCACTGCCTACAGATTTACTGGGCCTCGGTTTACGCCTTCTACCAATACGCCTCTTGCGCGTTTGGAGATCGCCAGCATGTAGGTGAACTTCTAAAGAACTACTTTGACTAAGAATATGTTTACAGTGAGTCCGAGTTTGAGCATGGCCACAATGGAAGAGACAGAGTGAGAGGCCAGACTTAGGGCAGTGGTGCACAGACGAGTTGCATAGAAGTTCGCTGGTCATGGCTATGCCCATTGACAACAACGTTATTGCTATTTGTGCAGCTCCTTCCAGTCTCAACTTATTCCTAGGCATGGTGGAGCTTATTGGGAAGCTCCAATGGGTTCCTACTCGCTTCAGCTACGTTCGCAGAAGATCATCTTCATATTGGCGAGTCGACTTTGTAGATGGTTCGAAATCAATATTAGTTCGTATGCTTCTGGGTATCATATTCAATCACAAGTTCTACCAAACGCCATGCATACGCCCTGCGTAGCTCTTACACCCACCCACTCAAAACCTCATCATCCCTTCCCTCTTCCCTCCCCTTCAAACATCCACCGATCCGCATCCAAACTCTGCACCTTCCTCTCAAGGCTCGACTGCAACGCCACCTTAATCTCCTCCTGTATAGCTGCTCCACATTAGCCCTCCCCTCCCTCAACTAACCGAAGCAGCAAACTCACCAGCTTGATCCCAATGACAGTTCTCCTTCCCATAAAGCGCAATCATCTGATTCTCCTGCTCTACTTCTTCGTCCTCCGCCCCGGCACCCCCACTCCCCATCTTCATCGCCGTAATGGGCGCACTGATTTTGTAGTTGCCCGCGCTGTCGCGTTCGACGAGGTCGGCGGCTGGGTCGGGGTCTGAGGGTGCGATAGGGATGGTGGGGCGAGTAGAAGGATGGCTGGAGGTGGCGTGCGAGGGCTGCAGGGAGGAGGTACTGTGTAGCGGGTTGGGGTGTGGGTGCCGCCGGGAGGTTGTGTTATTGAAGAGGCCGCGGCGGGCGGTTGAGGAGGGGCGGATGGGACGACGTTGGTCCATTTTAGGTCGTGAGGTGAGACGAGGTTCCTTTGGGGGGAGGCGATCGCGTGGGAAGGGGTCAAGTGTCGTTGTTGTGCGTTGTTGGCGGCGCGTTGGTTGTTTGGTGTTTTGCGGGTTTGGTACATCTAGCGCGCCGTAGCGCGGAGGTCTTGCGGGGTGGAATGGAGCTCTAGCTTCGACACCGTCATGCCTCACACATTGCTCACACATATCCAACACACACCACAATGACCGAGACAGAAGAAACTTCCGTAGTTCCCCCAGCTTCTCTGCCACCCAACCTGCCAGCGAAGCCCCCGCATGCACCCTCATCGCCCGACTCCGACGCGCCTTCACCACCCCGGAAACGCCCACGAACCCACGCACCATCGCGGCCTGCACCTCCTCCCACCTCAATGCCGATCCCCAAGGTTCCCACTATTCCCACCACTTCAGAAACCCACAGTCCTCCTGCCCCAGTCCACCGCTTTTCAATCCAACCCCTCACCCGCTTCCAAGGCGCCTCAGCAAGCATAAAGCGCCCCCGAGAAGTCGCCCACTTCTCCTACGACTCGACCCACACCTACCGCCCCGACGACTCCTCTATAAGCTACTACCATCCGCCCCAACTCGGTGCCGATCTCAAAGATGGCTTTGACACATTCGACCACCATGAGGATACGGAGGACCCGCATTTGGACAGCTTGCTGCAGGCGCTTCTATCGAAGGAAAGGGCAAATGGGGGAAAGAAGGAGAAGGCAGATTTCGTGACATGGAGGGGTATGATGACGAAGATCATGACGGCGCCGTTTGATATGTTCGCCGAGTTTAGCATGTTCGCTACGAGGGTTGGGGGTACGATATATCTCGAGGAGGACTTTCCGGCGAGACATGCAGATAGACAGGCGCAAGCTAATCGGCCACCGTCGAGGTATCAGGATCCGAACCAGCAGAGTCAGGCCATGATGACGTACTGGGGCTACAAATTCGAGACGCTGGCCTTACTGTCCACACCACCCCCCTCGACACCACAAGAAGTAATACAAAACCGCCCTAAAGAAAGAGTATCAAACTACGCCCAACACTGCTCTATAATCAGCACATCCTTTGGTCCACACACACTTCTCCTGGGCGGTGAAGTCGACGGCTTGTCTGGTCCTAAACCCTCCTCACCCGACCAACCCATCCCCTGGGTTGAACTCAAAACCTCGGAAGAACTCCCTACAAACCCCTCTCACCGCGAGATCTTAAAATTCGAACGCAAACTACTCAAATTCTGGGCTCAATCCTTTCTCCTCGGTGTCCCTAAGATTATCGTCGGATGGCGTAGTAAACAAGGCATATTGAACAACGTGCAAGAGATCGAGACGGGAAAAATACCGGGGATGGTCAGGAGGGGGACCAATTGCTGGGATGGGAATGTTTGTATTAATTTTGCCGCGGCGTTTCTGGGGTTTCTTGGGGAGACGGTGGTCGGGGACGGGGTGTACAAGATCACGCTGAGGAAGAAGTCAGGGGTTGTGGAGGTGCAGAGGGTGGGGGACGGGACGGGGGAGATTGTTAGTGGGGATTTTCTGAAGTGGAGAAACGACGGACCAGGGGTTGAAGGGGAGGAGGCGCTGGTGGGAGGTAAGGTGTCTGCGTAGTGGGCTGATACAGATATCACTCAACCCAACGGACTATCTGCGAGGAACTGCCAATTGAAGGCAAATGGGCTGCACGATACCAAGATGTAGACAAACAATGATACCCAACGTCAAATACATATGCCATGTTCTATGCTACATAATCACAGTACGCCTAACGCCTCGCTCACACCCTGAAATCGACGCCCTCTACCTCCCCAACCCAAACCGACTCCCCAACGTCCCAAACCTCTCCCTCTCGGCCGGCTTCGCCGGACTCTGCGCCTGCACCTGCGCCCCCTCCGCCACCTTCTCTACCAGCACAGCTCCCTTCATGTTATCCACACGACTATATTTCTTATTTCTGAGCGTCATATCATAAAACTCGTCACTATTCTCCGTGCCCATAAGCGCGACCGTCTGCGTCAACTCATCCAGATTCTCCATCAAAATAGGGTTCCCTAGACCCTCGACAAAGGCTGCCAGATAGCGAGTATCGTTTGCGAGGGTTTTGACGGCGGCGGGGGTTATGCGACGTACGCTGTCGTCGAGGGGCAGGTTGAGTATTGCGGTGGTAGCGTGGGAGAGGGCGTCGAAGTAGATGAATTCTTTAATTTCGGTGGGGAGAGCGAGGAGGACTGACGACATTATGTTGGAGAGGTAGCGGGTTAGCTCGCCCATGTATTCGCTTGGTTCGGCGGAAGAAGGCGGTTTGGTGGACATCCAATCGTACTCTGCCAACTCAATCAGATCGTCAATCTTGCTATTTACGAGCTCGAAGATACGGTCTGATGCTGTTTTCTTGGCTACTTTGAATTTCTCGGTTGCGGCGAGGATGATAGGGCCGGGCGCGGAGGGTGAGGAGCGCGCTTCGAAGAGGAGGGATTGCAGTTCTGAACAGGCGGTTTCGAAGTGTTCAAGGTTTGTTAGAATCTGAACGATTTGGCCTGGGTACTGGGAGGAGAGGCGGTCGAGGAGGGATTGGCAGACGTTTTGGCAGAGGAGGTCGTCGAGAGAGGTCCGTAGGGTAGAATCTATAATGGTAGATTTCTGGAAGTAGTCGTCGCTGAAGAGGTAGATTTGGTTGAGGAAGTTGCGGATGTCGATGCAGCAGAGAGGGTACATTTGCGAGAAGGGGAGGACGCAAGGGAAGGTTAATTCTTCGCGCTCGATGTCGGGTGTGTACCAGCTGACGGTTACGACTTTGTCGTATTCTTCGATGCTGTTGATAGGCATGGGCATGTAGTCGTCTGTTGTGACGATTTCTTGGAAGTCGTCGCTAAAGCGCTGTTTGAGAAGTTCGGAGTACTTTTTGAATAAGGTGAGGAGGAGGTCTTTCATGGCGGAGACGTTGTAGCCCCATTTCTGCTCGCATGTCAACATAGCACACATTATTCGGAGGAGTAGCACTCACCTCCATGGTCAACATGAACAACGCAATGCGCCCTTTGATCTTCAGAAGGAGCTCGTCGTTGTCAACAGTAGGTATAGCAACAGTGATCAGCTCAATAGCCCTACCACACATAGTATCCCAGAGCTCATCCACATCTGCCTGAGTCCTGAGATTAGTAGTCTTAGCCTGTGTAGCCTTCTCGATGATGGAGAAGCCCGCGATGCTCTCCAGCAAACTGCTCAAATCTCCGCATTCCTCATCGAGAAGCCGCAGGCCTTGGGGTATGATTAGACTTCCCTGTTCCCTACGATCTTTGCTGTATTCCTCTTTGAACTGCTCTCGCTTGCCCAGGGTATCGTAAATGTGCATAGCCTCAAATAAGGGCGAAAAGTCGGTTTCGTTGCCCGCTTCTTCGTTGTTCAAGACGTCGAATTCGTCCGTCTCGTCTGCGACGAGTTCGATTGCTGAATTGAGCTTGAACTTGCTGAAGCGCACATCTGCTTCGCCTCGTTCTTGGTTCCTCGTCCGTCGCACGTCGGTGTAGTAGAAAGACACCTCGCCAAGGAACTGCGACGACTCGCGGATCCGATAGAGCCACGTACTCAGATCGTTTTTGACAGCATCGCGGATCTGCTCCCTTATGGCTGGTACATTCTTATCGATCCACTCCGCAATCTTGTACCGACTGATACCCTTGAGATGAATCGTCTGCAGCTCATCCAGCGAGCGCAGCCCAGCATAGTAATTCTTCTCTTTCAGCAAGTCATATACCTGATTCGCAATCCTCAGCACATCCAAACACGCATTCAATGCTTGATTCGCTTCATCGATATTTTGTCGCACGCCACGAGAGTCTACTAGCGCCTTCTTCTGCGCCGCAAGCTTGTCGATACTTTCCTGGATTGACGCGTTCAGGGACAAAATCTCATCCGTCATATCCACGGTGCCTTGGCGGACTTGCAAGAGCGAGTTGACGGAGCTGACGAATTCTTGATGATTGGCGCTGCATATTCGTTCTATTTCCGCTTCTTTGTCGCTGGAAAATTGGTCGAATGCTTGGATGAGCTGGTTGGTATAGCGCGCGTCCTTCATCACGGGGACTAGTTGCTCGATGTAGTCTTGGTCTGAGGTTGATTGGGATATCTGGGCCGCGGTCAGTGTTGAATTCTGGTATCGTTAGGAAGCTCCATAAGTGTACTTGTTTGATAGCGATCCATAACTCGTCCCTATAGTCCACGGCGGAAGGCATGATGATGGTTGCCTGGCGCTTCGCGCGGACTCAAGACCGTATGATCACTCAAGCTGTATACGCTGACGAAAGCGCACTGTTGACATCAAAGCCCAGATGGAGTAATTGTGAAGTCGGTTGATTGATGAAACGTTCCGCGTCGTTGTCAAATGTCCGAACGTTCGCGCGTCGGAGGATCGATCTCGGCAACACCCGCTCACGTGATGCGGCCTCAGCCCTTGGGCAATGCCCCACTTTTGCGACCCCTGTGGAGTGGCGTCGCGGGGTAGAATGCGACTGCTCCGATGACGCTCCACTAAGCTTGAAAATTCCGATCGGAGTAACAACAGAAATATATCTTTGTTCGCTCTGCTCTTTCAAATCAAACAAATCACAATACTACAATATGGAGGCAGTAATCAGTAAGTTGGATGACTTGAAACTTTGAGAGCATTGCTAATCCTTCAGACACCGTCACAGAGAAGTTCCAGTCCGTCCTCGGCGAGGTCAGCGGCAACACGACCACCCAGTAAGTACAGCCATTGATGCGGTGTCAACGAGAGATAGCTAACAAAAGTGTAGCTCCGTGCTCTTGCTCGGTGCCGGCTTCGTGACGAAACCGACTGCTGAGATCCTCGGAAACTCTGGTATCAAAGTCATCGTTGGTATGTTACTCGATAGTACACATGAAGAGACATTGCTGATCCCGTTCAGCTTGCAGGACGTTGGAGAATGCACAGAAGCTGGCCAAGGGCATCAAGAATGCCTCCGCCATCAGCGTACGATTGCCACCGATAACCAAAACCATTCAAAAGTGCTAACAGGCCCAGCTTGATGTCAACAATGATGCAGCCCTCGACGCCGAGGTGGAGAAGGTCGACGTAGTCATCAGCCTGATCCCCTACACCCACCACGCAACCGTCATCAAATCCGCCATCCGCAAGAAGAAGCACGTCGTTACCACCTCGTACGTCTCCCCCGCCATGATGGAGCTCGACGCACAGGCCAAAGAAGCCGGCATCACCGTCATGAACGAGATCGGCCTCGACCCCGGAGTCGACCATCTTTCCGCCGTTATCACCATCGATGAGGTGCACAAGGCAGGTGGCAAGATCCTCAGCTTTAAGTCGTACTGCGGTGGTCTGCCCGCGCCTGAGGCTTCGGACAACCCGCTCGGATATAAGTTCTCATGGAGTTCGCGCGGCGTGCTGCTTGCGCTGAGGAATGCGGCGAAGTACTGGAAGGACGGCAAGGTTGTCGAGGTTGAGGGCCCGGAGCTAATGGCTGAGGCCCAGCCGTACTTCATCTACCCCGGCTACGCATTCGTCGCGTACCCCAACCGCGACTCCACTCCCTACAAGGAGCGCTACAACATTCCTGAGGCCCAGACTATCATCCGTGGAACGCTACGGTATCAGGGATTCCCCGAGTACATCAAGTGCCTCGTCGACATTGGCTTCCTCTCCGACGAGTCGAAGGACTTCTTCAAGGAGGGCGAAAAGCGCACCTGGAAGGAGGCTACGTCCAAGGTCCTCGGTGCCTCCAGCGACAAGGAGGAAGACCTCATCTGGGCCATCAGCTCCAAGCACAAGTTCAAGTCCACCGACGACAAAGAGCGCATCATCAACGGCCTCCGCTGGATCGGTCTCTTCTCTGACGAGCAAATCACGCCCCGTGGCAACCCGCTCGACACGCTCTGCGCCACACTCGAGCAGAAGATGCAATATGCCGATGACGAGCGCGACATGGTCCTGCTGCAACACAGGTTCGAAATTGAGAACAAGGACGGCAGCAAGGAGGTTCGCACATCGACGCTGGCTGATTATGGCGAGATTGGTGGATACTCTGCTATGGCTAAGTTGGTTGGTGTGCCGTGCGCTGTTGCTGTACAACTGGTGCTTGATGGGACGATTAGCGAGAAGGGCGTGTTGGCGCCAATGAGCCCGGAGCTGTGCAAGCCATTGATGAAGACATTGACGGATAAGTACGGCATTGCGTTCAAGGAGAAGAGCATTCCCATGTAAAGGATACATGGCGTACAGACTGGACCGGGATTGGTATTTACAGCCACAGGTTCCGGGGCGTTGAAGGTGTATGGGCAGGTAACGTTGGCTTCATGAAAAGTGTAGACAAAAGGGTCGTCAGACAGACCGTCGACATACTCTGTCGCTTATGAAACGTTTTGGGTCATAATTGTACATATATCCCACCGTGGTATCGAAGCCTGAGACTCTACGCCATTGCAGCTGCCCGCCATTGTTTGCAAGACCATCTATACACCGCGCCATGCATGTATCGTAGCGTCGTAACTCATGAGCATGCCCTCACAAGGACGTTTAGTCCAGCCCCGCGGCAGCTGGTGCGTTCCCCACTTTCTTCGTTTTCGATCCTCCACCTCCACCTCCCATGCCACCACCCATGAACATGTTGCCCAACATGTCCATCATAGGATTGCCCTGCCTAGGCAGACTGATACCAAAGTACATCTCCCCTATCGTGTCCAGCGTCTCGCCCCAGTTCACGTCCTTCAAATGAGTCGCGTAATGGCTCTTCAGTTGCCTGAACAACGAGGCCTCGCCCCTCTCCACCGCAAGCAACAATAGTCCCAAAAAGTTCAGTAGCGGTAGGCTGGGATATACTCGTAGATCGGAGTGCGAGGTAGAAACTTGCTGGACGCCGAGCGCAGGGTTCTTCGCGAGTTTCGAAGTGTAGAGGAGGAAGAATTTGTTTGCGGCGCGAAGGTTGCCAGAGAGGAGGTAGGGAAGCACCCCGCGCGCACAGTAGAGGGGCGCCGTGTGAGAGTCGTCGGATTGGTACCAAGTGTACTCCAGGGAAGCGAGGGTTTCAGGGGAGTCTTTCGTGCCGAGAATGAGATGGCGCTCTGCATCGTAGGGTTCGAGATCTACACAAGCAATAGTCAGCTTCCTGCCATCACCCATTTTGAGGCCTAAACCTACCCTCCGCATACAGCGACCCAGCCACATGATGCACCTCGGGATCCCCTGCCGGAAACTCCCCCCACTTCGCACTCCACCCGACTATCTCATTCACAAACTTCTTGCGCGTAGGCTCATCCTTCGGGAAAGCCCTCAAGAGCGACAACAGCTTTCCCTTGCTCCCCGCGTCCGGCTTGACCTCGCCTTTGTGATACACCTCAAGCAGAAATATACATAGATCGCCACCGGAGCCGCCCTGACCGGCTTGTAGCAGGGCTTGCGCGCCGCTGTAGAGGATGTCGGTTGCGGCGGGCCAGTTCGAGGCTTTGGTGTAGCGGGCGGCGATGACGCGGAGTTGTTGGTGCGCTTCGTAATATTGGCCTTCGGCGATGCGCTGCTGCTGCCGCTGGATGGTTTTCTCGATTTTGGAGGACATGATGGGGGTGGTGGGGCGTGTTGTGTACTGTTGGGAGTTCCGTGGGTGTGGGTTGTTGGTGTTGACGTGCGGCGATGACGCACAGGCCTTTAGAGTGAGAGGAGCCCCACTCGGAATCTGTCAAGCTTCCGTCTCACTCTTCCTCGTCAACCATGCATCGTCTGCTCAATGGCAACGTCCCTGTCTGTCACTGAACGGTCTTCCATCTTAGCCTCACCATACCTAAGATTCGGTTTCGAGGTCCGCAAATCAATTTAGAGAAGTGTCAGCACGAGTTGTCCTAGGCCAAGCTGCATGCATCTTGTTTTTCGACGCTTTTCGTAACACGGCCTTTGAGAATGGCGCTCTTGATCTTTATCCAGAATCCTGGTTTCCTTTCAACTTGTCTAAATTTCCAACTCGCAATCCGAGCTTCGGCAATACGTGGAAGATATCGTTCCACCTATTCGCTTCATCCAGTCCTCTGCAAAGCCGGTCATCACCCACCATACATGGCCTTATTTCAGCCTATCAAGCGGTCCCAGCTTGCGGTCTAATTGACGCGGTCTAATTAACCCCCCTCATACCTGAACACTGACTCTACAGTGTATCATCACATAATCACTTCCGAGTGTTCAATCCAGCGTGGTCCTTCAAGTGAACACTACACCAACACAGAGCACTGACAGTAATCCAGCCTGATCCACAGCAACTGATGGCATGTTTAGTGCCAATATCGTAGTACTGTACGATCTCGCTTCCAAGCTGAATCGATTAGTAAGGACATGCTCACATTCAAGGAAATGCCTCGGTGAGCGGTTTGATGCAACCAGCATTCCGCAATACTATGTGTGGTAAGCCGGGCCGGTTATAAGACCAGGACACTCTTCCATCACGTCAATGCTAACATTGATTTTCCAGGATTTCCGTGTTCCTTTTGGTTGGTCCGTATGCCGTAGTGCTACATCACTGTCACCAACTTCGATCAAGCTCCAAAACCTTGAAGTGAAATGACTATCATTACCCCGAATGGAACCACAAAACTCCTCACATTCGAGAAAGGAACGTCGACATAAGATCTAGGGAACTGCAGTTACACGATCAAACACTTTCCGATTGGTAAAGTATATTATACTACGGCTAATAAGCGGTTCCGCGGTGACTATGCGGCGAACAGTGAAGATCCGGTCCCAGGAAAAGATGAGATTGACCCGAGTGTATTAGCCTATTGTCATATGAAGTTCGAAAAGGAATCTGGAGACTTGTATTCGCTGTATATGTATAGAAGTTGTGGTCTCGGCCATCTCTTCAGGGACCTTCACAAGCTGATAAACCTTGAAGCACTCGAAGATGTTATTTTCATTCCTGGCCACAATCGCGGTGCTTGCATCAAGCGCTGTAGCCCATCCGGCCAATCATGCGCCTACGCCATGGGGTTTCTTCACCAACAATACCATTTACCAGACCACCGGAAATGAGAGCATCACGTACCCTCGATTCACAGAGCTGACAGATGGCACCATCATCGCCACTGCATCGCTCTCTGGCCATAGTCCTGGTTACTTCCCCGTTTTCGAAAGCAAGGATGGCGGAGCAACCTGGAAGTACATCTCCAACTTGACGGACCAGGTCAATGGCTGGGGCATGAGTGCTCAGCCCGCTCTGGCAGAGCTTACTGAGCCCATGGGCGGCTACGAAGCCGGCACCATATTGGGAAGCGGTAACAGCTGGAGCAATAACGGTACACGCATTGATTTGTATGCGAGCAAAGACCGAGCTCGGACCTGGGAATTTGTCAGTCACATTGCTCAGGGTGGTCGGCCGAACACCACCAATGGGGCTACGCCTATCTGGGAGCCATATCTTCTGTGAGTTCCCTTGCGGCTTGGTCGTCAAGTCACCTGGTTTCCTAACGGTCACGTTATAGGCAATATGAGGACAAGCTGGTAGCATACTACTCCGACCAGCGAGACCCAAAGCACGGCCAGAAGCTCGCTCATCAAGAGTCAACTGATCTGAAGACATGGGGCCCCGTCATCAACGACGTAACCTACGATCTCTATGAAGCACGCCCAGGCATGACGGTCGTGGAGTACATCCCACCAATCGACAAGTGGATCCTAGTCCACGAGCGTCCCATCGGCAACTCTTCCTCCTACGGCGTAAACTACCCTGTCTACTACGTACTCGCCGACTCTCCCCTCGAATTCGGCAAAGAAGTAGGTCTACCCATCGTCATCAACAACAAAACCGCGCCTAACGCCAGTCCTTACGTTGTGTGGAGCCCCATTGGCGGCCCCAACGGGACTATTGTTGTTTCCGATGCTGATCGTCGACCGGTGTACACGAACCGCCATGGTGGAGCTGTGGATAAATGGGAAGAACATGGCACGCCTGCTGGTGCGGTTTATTCGCGTGCTATCCAGATTTTTAAGAAGAGGCCGGATCATCTTATGCTTTATGGAGGGGAGACGTTCGACAATTTGCGGGCTGGGCTGCTCACGCCTTTCTCGGCGACGGTGGTGAGCTTGAAGCAGATTCTAAATACGCCAGCGGATGCGTATGATTGATATGGTAGCTTGAAAAGAGTCTCATATAAAGACTAGGATCATAAAAGTACAGTTGTAATACAATTCGTTTCCGAGATAAGCGAAGGACAATTCCGTGTTTTCAACAACCTACAATTAACCTCGACGGGAAATGTCCCAATATCAATCATAGTCTTGGAGCAGAGGTGTTGCAAAAAAATCATGGGGCGAGAGAGTGAGTTGACGTACGACGATGAAGGAGCACGCGTTCGTTATGCATCATGAAGGGTGGTGGACGGATCTTGCAAAGGTAATCCCCGGCACAAGGGTCAAGTTGTTGAGGTAGTTACTGGAAGCTTCATTGCCTGTGAAGTACGAAAGAAAGATTCGGTGAAAGGGGAAGTATATATGGAGCGAAATGAATCTAGTGCTGGTGGAGTCGAGAAGAAAGGAAGTGGAGATATAGCCAGTGATTAAACTCTGAAGAAATTGCACTCGGACTGATACTCAAGGGAGCGGATGCAGAAGTTCGCTCAATCATTGGCGCGTGCAAAGAGCTACTCATTTCGAAAACGGTTGCTTCATGTTCTCACAAAGCTAGGTCTCTACCAAATGCGTATTGTTGTTGGAGCGAAGCGAACCTCGCAAATTGGAATTTCTTCATTTTTTCGAGGACAAATTCACTAGCATTCCACTTTCCTTCCACATCTGAGCAAATTAATCGACACATACCTAGATTCATCAATGTAGTGGATTTCCGATATGTTCCTACGCACAGACACTCGCTAGCCCGGATGTAAAACTAAGAAGCTTCGATCAACTCTGCTCCGAACAAGCCCCACCATCCCTAAAAATCAACACAATGCCAACCTCCGCCCGATTCTATCATCAAAAAGCAAAAAGTAATCGTCTGATCTTGCGCGGACCGGGACTCGAACCCGGACCTGAAGCAGAAATCGAATGTTGGGAAGCTACAATTCTACCCTTAAACTATCCGCGCATTTATGTTTATAAGGAATTTTGAGAGATGGGTTAATTCATATACCAGAGCAAGTCCGCGAGCGATCTGTTCACGACAGTGAAACGATGTGGGATTGGATTGGGGGGGATCGGGCGGTAATAGCGAGTGGGGCGGTTCAGGTGAGGGGTAGTTGAGGGCTATGCCAAGTCAAGTCAGCGTGTGACATTTGTCGCTGGTCCTTCGGGTATTTTTCCTGGGGAAGTACAACGGTACAATGGGCTTCTCTTTAATCCTAACTGGCAACATGCGATACGTTAAGCTTTCCCTGTTCTGCGGTTCACCCTTTTCGATCAGGTTTACCGGTCATTCTTCGCGAACGCTAGCAACCATTCATTCAGAGATTCAAGATTGGTTGGAGGATCTGGGACGAATGCGAACAGCATACGTACGCGTCCGATCGTTCATGTTTACTGAGTCTTAATTTGACCTTCCACTCCGTCGACGAAGGTCTGCAATTGGTCAGCTGTGCGACAGCAGATCGTAAATCATCGCGCTATTGCGAGCGAAAACAAAGATATCATCGTTTGTGACGGTGGCCAAAAACGTGGATACAGCTATGGATCAACTCCATCATTATGGCATTACGATATCACCAAATTCTCCATGCTCAAAAGGCCCTCTTTCACCATCTCAAGTACCTTGCCATCCAGAATAGCAGTCGCGCAAAATCCGAATCCTGACTTACATAACGATATGCGAAGAGAATCCCCCAACCACGCAATTCGTGCCACCTCCAGAGTCGGCATACTACACAGTACCAATACTGCAATCCCATCTCATGCTTGCGCAGACGCCGGGACAAGCACCATACAGCCATTCTTTGTCCATGTACGATCACCTTCGGTCATTACTGATAGCACGTTCGAAAGTGCAGCTGCATAACGATAGTGTTCTATCGGAGTGAAAAAATCGTCGAGGCTGAAACCATTTGTGTAAGTGCCGCCTGAGGCACATACCCTATCCGAAGTGTGAGAAGCCGACGGTAAAATCGTGGACATTGCCCTCCTTCACATCCGGAGTTCGGAATAATTGTACGCCAGAAGGCTACCCGGATGGCTGTCAGATCTCCGCGCGTAATACTCATAGAAACGCCATCTAGTTGATTGAATTGGTTTGTCCGATCTCTCTTTATCGGGCACTTTGAGCTAAGGGCATCGACGGAACCTTATGCCACAATAATACCTTACAACCTACTCACGAGACGAATTCCAGAGTAGTCAATACATCTCTTTCACTACCTACCAAAGTGGGTACCACTGAAGTATGGGACTACTTCCGTCGAGCGACGGAGCTCTGTTGAGATGGGGCTATGCGCAGTGCAGTCATAGTGTACCTGCACCAAATCGTCGCTCTGGTTAGATCATATGTCCGGCGATGGTAGGGTGGAAGTGTCGCCCGAAATCAAGGGCTGCTGCTTTTTGACGTCTCCTTACGCTTCTTCTCTTTTTTCTCATGCCTCTCCTTCTTTTCCTTCTTCTTCTTTTCTTTCTCAAGCCAAGAGCTGCCACTTGTTTGTGCATCCTGCGGCATCGACACACTGCCAGCATCTCTCCCCACGGCTTCCGACTCCCCACCTGTATGTGCGGGGGTATCTTTCTTCTCTTCCGTTTCTTTGCGCTCGTCTTCCTCCTTCCTCAGTTGGAGAAGCTCCTGCTTCTTCTTTGTCGCAACTTGCAGCGCCGCATTGTTCCGCTGTATCGCATCCATCGCCGCATGCACTGCAGCCAGCGCCTTATTCCGACCATCCCCGCTACCCAGCCATTCATTCTCATAGCCCCATCCAGTTATATGAACCCCCATGAAGTACTTTTGCACGCCATCTTCCATCACTCCATCGCGTTCTTCAGTGTAGTGGAGAGCGACGTCCTTGCAAGCAACGAGACGAGCAAGATCATCTTTCGCTTGCGGATTCTCGATGATCTGCTCTTTGAAGTCCAGGAACTGTGGTGCCCAAAGTTCGCTCAGCCACTTCTCGGCAGTGTGAAAACCGTTCTCAGAATCGGAGAGCACGACTCCGGCGACGTAGGCTTCGAAGACGTCGGCCACAACTTTCGTCCAGGCTTTTGATTCGCCTATATGTCCACCGTGCTTGAGACGGTCAGGCAATCCGTATGCATTAGAGAACTTGCCTAGTGTCTCATTCTTGACAAGCTGCTCTCGGAAGCGTGATTGTTGAGGGACGTCGAGGTGAGGCAAGCGACTATAAATGAGACGAGACGAGATGAGCTCGATGTATGCATCGCCAAGGAACTCCAGACGGTCGTAAGTGATCCTGTCGGCATCGGAAACGCCCCGAAGGCGAGCCGCACCGTGAGCGGAGACGTGGGTGAAGACAGCTTCTTCTAAATACGGCTCGGTGATGTGAGGGAGGACTGGCAGATCTTTTGCTTGGGCCATCTTTTGCCCGACATAAGCGGGCACAGACACGTATTTGTCCGTTGGTGGCCGTTTCTCGTCCAGCGCCTTCTTCACCTCAAAAGATTGCGTTTTGCCAGCCCGGGCTGAGAGCAATCGCCGCAGCTCGCGCGCATGGTGCAGCACATCTCTGTCGCCATTGGGTGTTGTCTCATCTGCCTCGAGTTTGTCTAGCAGCGCGATCATGCCTGTCTGCATCTCCGTAGCAGCGAGTTTGCACGGCTCACATCTCCCTGGTTCCGGAAGCCTGTTGATGTGGTCCAAGACAGGATTGTCTCTGTTCTTGTACTTTTCGGAAATCTGCTGCGGACGGGAGCCATAGCCGTTTTGGTACCCTCCGCGGCTTTGTGGAGTGAAGCTGGAGCTTGGGTTGTTGGGTCGCTGCTTCTTGTTGCGGTCGTTATCGTAGTGCTGTGACGATGGGCCACGTTTAGGGTTGCTACTGTACATAGCGTATAGATATGCCCTTCGATAGGCCGCGATAATATAGAGGAAAAGTGAGTGTGCAGGTTAGTCGTGGTAGAGTTATAAAAAGTTGCTGCTCGAAATCTATCTACGACGAGTTCGGAGTAGCGCGCCAAGCCATCTGATGCAGACCTCAATCCACCTCCGCAACTCCGCATCGTTCCTATCTATATTGCGCGTCATGGCAGTTCCACGCTCACGGGTACTGGACCTCATGCGGGTATGTCCTTTTCTCCCTTCAATCGCTGCTCTCTAACTTCTCAGGTCCAATGTCGCGTCTTCAACACAACCTACAACCCAGAGCGCATCCGGGTCGGCAGCCGCATCCTCCACCAACGCCTCAAAGGCCCCTCGGTCGCCTCCTACTATCCGCCGCGGATAGGTACCATATCGCAGCTGCGCAAGCTGTACCCAGAGTTTGAGGTCATCGACGATGAAGAGGAAGATTGGCTGGAGCATTTGAATGTGGCCAAGTCAAGAGGAAAGGGTGCACCAAAGAAGAAGAGGACTGCTGCTGGTAAGATTTCTTGGGGACGGGGGGATTATTGGTGGTAATGCTAACTTTGTTTCAGAATCAAAGAAATTCCATAAGAAGCGGTGATCGGATGCTGCGGGGAGAGTTGTGGAGGAACGTGTCTGGGAGGGGAACCACTGTATATCATGTGTATCACGTAGTGTCATGGACGGCGTCCTGGGAATACAATTTTGCCTGCATACCGTTGCGAGACCTAAGAATTGACTGTCTATGCCGCGCTCATTAGACCACTAGGACCTCAACTCGTGATCAGTCATGGTGACGGCCTATGCTTCAAATACTCCATCTGGATCCTCCGTGGGACCTTTGGCGGGCTTGGTACCATGAGTCTTGTTCTTTCCGCGTTTGCCATGCTTGCGATGAGGCTTCGTATAGGGGACGTAAGTTTCAACTTCTTGCACCCAAGTGCTCTTGGTAATGCCGCTGGAGGATGTCTTCGCTTCGCTTGCAATCTCTCGAGCTGCCTCTTCGCTAGCGCCGAATGTATTGATTTCCTGCAAAAACTTCGAGATCTAAAGCAGTGCCGTCAGCCAAAGCCATTGTAGTCCTGCTTTGCTTTCATGAAAAGCTGGGCGAGAACATCTGTCTGTGCTGGCAGGGCCGGGTGTGCATTGTTGTGAGTCTGGATGATCGAGGTCGCTCCTGATTGTCCCTTCTGTCCAAATAGCTCCCGGAGCGAAACCTGGCGTCCCATGGGGACGGATGTTTCTACCTGCTCGGCTTCCGTCATGTCGCTTTCAGCCTCGCGCTCCTTTGCCTCTCTGCTAGACTTAGCCCGCGCAGCTAGCTCCTCCAACTTGGCCTGTATCTCCGCCGGTACGTTGGCGGTGCTGCTGAGCGGTTCCGAGAAGATCCAGAGGCCGTAGACCTGGTCGCTCTGCATCATGATGAACTCGCCGAAGTCGATGTCTTCTGGGCTCGTAATCTCCATAAAGAAATTATCGAGGCCGCGTCGATTCAAAAGAATAACGGCGAAACGCTCAGCGCCAATGGGCGAGGAAACCAGCTCGCAAACGAAGAGACTGCCTTCCATGCCAACCTTCTCCCACTGTGAAGACTCAAGCATATAGGCGTAGAGTACTGCGTATGGCGCGACATAGTGAATAGCAGCGACCTCGGGATAGTGACGGCGGATAACGGACAGGTTGAGCTCCTCGTTGGAGCGTATTGCCGGCGGGGCAGTCGTGTCGTCGTCAGGTTGCGCCGCGCGGGCTTTGCCCTTATTCGGTGGCATTCTGATGGGTAGCGCACTGAAAACAAGTGGAGTCCGTATTGCGCAGTGCGATCGCAGCACTGGGAGGGATTGCGACGAAGAAAGGTGCGGTTCCTGAAGCGTTCAGATGTTGTTTGGGCCTGACAGCTTGAGCCACACGCTGTCACGTGATCGCACAGCCACTCCCTCGTCATCGCTCCAGGGCCGGTCTGCACCTGAATCGTCATGGAGCGTTGACTGGGTTGGGAAAGCAGTCACTGGCTGCCAGTATCCAGCTTACAACTCTCGTACTCCAGCACTATGATATAACAGTCGCTTCTTATCACGACATTCCAGCAAAACACATTACCCCTCCCCCGCCAATGCCTTCCTCAGACACCGGCTCCGCAGGCTCCACGGAGCGGCTAGAGGCGAACATACCAGGTGCCTTCCCAGCAGGCAACATCAGCCAGACGACCATCTCCACGCACCAGACTCTTTCACAGTCGCTGTACGAGCGCAGAGCTGAGTTCACGCGGCTGCGAGACGTGCGCATCAAAGTAGGCTCTTGGAATGTCGCAGCCCAAAAAGGCACCGAGCAGGATGTAGGAGCTTGGTTCGTGGGCGGAAAGGGCGTCGAGGCTTCGTTTGCCGGCTTGGGCGTCACAGATGCAGACCTGAAAGCAGAAGAAGGCAGAGAAAGCATTCGTGCACAGGAGGCAAGACGGTCATCTGTCGCGCCCACGGTGCCGCACCACGACAAGGGGGCATTGCCCGCTGGCGATGAGGTGGGCATATACGCGCTCGGCCTTCAAGAGGTCGTCGACATTAGCTCTGCCACCGAAGCCCTACGACCGTACACCGACCCGTCTGTTGCGAACAAGTGGAAGGCAGCAGTAGAAGCATCTCTCCCGAAAGGCTACCAGCTCGTGGCCGAGCAGCAGCTGATCGGTCTACTGCTTATCATATATGCCTCCCCGAGTGTGTACCCACATCTCAAAGCAGTCAGCACTACCAGCGTAGGGACAGGACTCATGGGCTATATGGGCAATAAGGGCGCTGTGACGGCGAGGTTTGTGCTGGGCGAGACGACGAGACTCGTCTTCATCAATTCGCACTTGGCTGCGGGTGCCGACAAGGCTTCTGTGGAAAGGCGAAACTGGGATGCCGCTCAGATCACGAGCCGCACTCGCTTTAGTCCCATTACGGACTCAATGGGGCTGAATCAGGGTCAGGGAGAGGGAATCGGAGAAGAAGACTTTGCATTTTGGTTTGGAGATCTCAATTATCGTCTTGAGGGTATGCCGGGAGATGACGTACGGCGTCTGCTCACCATCCATACGAAAGGCCTTGATCCAGATACGGTTGACGACTCCATCCACGACGATTCGACGGCCGCTTCGACCGATGTGTCCACGAAACTCTCGGACCCGAATAGCAGCGGAGCAAAAGAAGACGCCGTTCCGATACCTTCAGAACTAGATCCGGCTTCCCTTCAAGCCACCATTCACTCGCTCCTTCCCCATGATGAACTTATTCAGCAGCAAAAGGCCGGCAAAGCATTCCAAGATGGTTGGAAAGAGGGCCCGATTCGCTTCCTCCCGTCCTACAAGTACGATGTGGGCAAGGTTGCCGCCTTTGATTCCAGCGAAAAGCGCCGTTGTCCCAGCTGGTGTGATCGAATACTGTATCGGACAAGAGCTGGTAAGCAGCAATACGATGCCAAATATAGGGATGAAGAAGCCGCTAGGAAGAGGGACGAAGAGATGAAAGCCAAGGGCCTGGATCATGCTGGAGATGACGAGGACGTACTGTTTAATTACGACCCAGAGACTGATGGTGATAACGATGCTTACGACGAATACGACGAGAACGAAGATCCAGAACCCGAAACTGTTGTCACAAAGGAAGGCTTCACCGATGAAATCCTTTTGGAATGCTATACGACACATATGCGGGTGCTATCTTCAGACCACAAGCCTATGGAGGCTGTCTTTGCTCTGAAATATGACGCGGTCGTTGCGGACCTGAAAGCAGCTATACATCAAGAAGTCGCCAGAGAGCTCGATCGCCAAGAAAATGAAGGACGGCCAAACGTTGCACTTGTGGTTGATCGTTCTACAGGGACGTTGTCCCCAGAGAATAAGCATACGACCGACAGCAATTTCGATGGTGTCGATTTTGGTGATGTTCAGTTTGCAAAGTCGAAGAAGCGCACCGTCACCATCGCAAATACGGGTAGGGTGACGGCGACGTTTGGATTCACGGACCGGCCTGTCGGAGAGGACCAGGCGGAAGGGCCTTTCCCATCATGGCTGAGCATTTCGTTCGATCGCGAGCCGGTACGTAACTCTCCGGTACAGGATACGTTGAGATCTAAGACAGCGCGGCCCCCCGTCTAAGACACTGGCATTGACACTCCTCTTGACCAATCTTGCTAATTTTGTACCCCAACTTTCAGGACGAGTCCGGCAAAACGTATGACGCTCCACATCAACAATTTACTCTAGAACCGGCGGACGTGCTCAACGCGGAGCTCAAGCTTAAGATTGATAGCATACAGTTGGTCCACCGACTCAACGAAGGCACATCGTCATTAGACGACATACTCGTACTTCGGGTCGAAGGTGGCCGTGATCACTTCTTACCTGTTCGCGCGCATTGGCAGCAGTCTTCGCTCTCCCGCACCATCGACAAGCTCATCAAAATCCCGGAAGGCGGTATTCGCAAGCTTCAGGGTCAAGAGCCGGACAGTGGTGAAGGGGTGAGGTTCTCGGTGCCGCGCGAAATATTTCGGCTGACGGAGGCCATAGAAGACCTCACAGAGCGTACGCTCGCGGATTGGTATATGATGGGTCATGATGGAGACAAGGAGAAGGCACCGTGGCAACACAACGCTGCATGGCCTTTCATCAACAACAGGGAGGGTGCGATCACTGAAGAGCCAGCAGCAGACGTCTACGAAGCTCTTGATTGCGATACGCCGCTTGACCAAGCGTTTCCTGCTGGAACACCTCCAAAAGAAAAACTGGAAGTCCTCACCAACGTCTTCCTCGTCTTTTTGCGAAGTCTACAGGACGGCGTCATCACGAAGAGCCTGTGGGAGAAGCTCGAAGAAGGTTTCACGGCGCGGGAAAAGTCAAAGCAACAGCTCGAGATCGATGACGAGAAAATGTGGGCACTTGAGATACTGTCGACGGCGCCAAACCACAATGCGTCCTTCCTACTCATTGTATCTATGCTGCAGAATCTGGTGAACCAAATCACTCAGGCTTCAAAGCCGGACCCTACGACACCGCGCTCGAGCGTCGATTTACCCGCTTCGCCAAAGGTCTCGGTACGAAGGAAGACGCTGAGTAAAGTGCCGGAGGTGGCTATTCGTCAGCTTGTGCAGCGGAATTATGCGACGGTTTTGGCGGAGTCGATGATTCGGGCTGCAAATGTTCACAAGACCAAGGAGAAGGAAAAGGTAGTTACGAAAGAGAGGATGACGAGGCTTGTCGAACTATTTCTCAGGGGCGAAGAGTGAAAAAAGCGGGAGCAATATACTTGGGACCTCATTTCAGCAGGGAAGGATGGGTTTGGATAGACGGTCTTGGAGATACCCTTCTCATTGCAATCAATGGTCTTTATCTACATATTCGTGACTTTTGGATGTTCTTTATTTTCTCCCCATGATCAGGGTACAAGCTCGTAGTCTCCAAGGCTTATCCGGGGGAGTCGGGTCTTAGCACCTGTTCATCCAGAGAGGTCTCAGCACGTATTATCGAATATTGGCTCCCCTACTGTCTTGCGCTTATAATGCATCTCGTATCTCCGAGCTGGGAGCTTCTCTGCAATTGAACAAACCAATCACATTATAGCTATATCACAGCCGAGAGGCACGCCACCGTTGTAATTTCCTCCGTTGAATCGCACCTGCATCGGTCAGAAAATACAGGTACTGCTATTTATCACCAAATAGTCCTTGTGAAAACCGAAACGCCAATCAATGTTTTCCTCTAACCCCCCAATGCATCCCTGGTATCACTTCCCTTCCTTACTTCTTCAATGCCCGGCCTGCAATGTCCTTTCTGTATTGCATGCCTTCGAAATGAATGCACTCTACCCCTTTGTAAGCCTTGGTAACTGCTTCTTCCAAAGTGGCTGCGGTGGCTGTTGATGCGATCACGCGACCACCGGATGTTTTGAGCGTGTTGTTGGCGAACGAGGTACCGGCGTGGAAGATGACGACACCTAGTCACATCAGTAAGGTTAGGACGGGGATGTGGGTGAGAAGAACTAACCTTCAGGTACCGGGTCCAGCGTCATAACCGTCCCCTTCTTATAAGACCCTGGATACCCCCCAGCCGCCACAACAACCGTTGCAGCACTCTTCTTTGACACCCTAACATCTGTGTCCCCCAGCTTGCCCTCCGTGCAAGCAACCATGACCTCCGCAAGGTCACTTTCCATCAACGCCAACAGACTCTGCGTCTCCGGATCCCCGAATCGCACATTATACTCCAATACTTTCGCCCCGCTCTTGGTCATCATAAGACCCGTAAACAGCACACCCTTGAATGTGAATCCCTCCTCCCTCATGCCATCGATGGTCGGCTGCAGGATATCCTTTTGCACCGCGTCGATGACTTCTGGTGGCGCAATGCGAGTTGGCGCGTAGGTGCCCATGCCGCCGGTATTGGGTCCCGTGTCGCCCTCGCCTATGCGCTTGTGATCTTGTGCCGGAGGAAGGCTTTTAATCGTCATGCCGTCGCTGAATGATAGGATCGACAGTTCATCGCCCTCCAGAAATTCCTCAATTACCACCTCATCACCAGCAGCGCCAAACTCCTTGTCCAGCATAATCTCCTTCAACGCATCTTGCGCCTCCTCCTTGGTCTGCGGTATGATGACCCCCTTGCCCGCGGCGAGCCCGGACGCCTTGATAACCACATTATGCGATATCGAATCGAGGTACTTCTTTGCGCCCTCATAGTCTGCAAAGTTCTCGTATGCAGCGGTGGGAATGCCATGCCTCTTCATAAAGTCCTTGGAAAAGGTCTTGCTCCCCTCCATCCTAGCCGCCGCTTCACTGGGCCCAAAACATCTAATCCCCGCATACTTGTCGAAATAATCCACAATTCCCGCAACAAGCGGCGCCTCTGGTCCCGGTATCACCAGGTTGACATTATTCTCTTTCGCAAACTTGACTAGCGCGGGAAAGTCTTCTTGCTTGATCGCGTCGACGTTTGAGACTTTTTCGAGGTTTGCGGTTCCGCCGTTGCCGGGAACGACGTAGATGTGGTCGATGGAGGGGGACTGCAGTAGTTTCCAGGCAATGGCGTGCTCGCGGCCACCATTGCCGACGAGGAGGACGCGAATGTTTGGGGTCATGTTGGGGCGTTGGGAGGCAATTGGTCTGGCAAAAGTTTTTTGGAGGGGTGTTGAGATTTTTTGAATAAGGCTGAGATGCCCCGCTGTGGGGTAAAACATTGATGTGAGGGGTCCGCCAAGAACGAGGTCACTGCAGAGACACTCGACAAAACCACCTGTAATTGGAAGGAACTTGGGAGTAGGCGGTCCATGCGATGGGATGTTAGACACTAAGATCCTTCTGGATGAGCTTTGCAGACTACGACCTCGTACCCGCCTGAACATGGCACCAACTTTTCCAAAGATACTCACGGATCCTCCCACCGCCCAAACTTAAACGCTACCACTCGAAACAAGCTCTATGTCTGGCAAAACAGCTGCCATACAAGTGCGTAAGAGGTTGCGGATGAAGATGTCGTTTTCCTTCCTCCCTTTCTTACAAATTTCTTCCTCCTCGGTGTCAGTGTGCTCATGAAAATTACACACATCTGCCAAAGAATGCTCAAGCTCCGTGTCACAGCCTGCATTGCCGCTCAGTCTCTTAGCGTTGATCTTCAAGACCGCTATCAAAAAGTTCGGCGGACACGATCTGAGCAAGTGCTCGATTTCTTCGGTTTGCTCCTCAGCCTCCGGGACGTATGAGTTTGCCGACTTCTTGATGACATACTGACAGTAAGTCGACGATTCAGGGAGTTGGTCGAAGGCTTTGGGAACAATCTCGAATCCAGGGTAATAATCGAATTCGAGATTGAGGGTGTCGAAGGCGCTCATGACGTCGTTTCGGAGGGACCGGATGTCGCAGTATTCTGCGAGGACATAGAGATCCAGAAGAGATGCGACGACTAGCTGGTAGGTGCGGTAGCCTCGAATGTTGTCATCATTGGAGTTGGCCATTTGGTCATGTTTCGCGTTGTCTTTCGCATGGCCCTCATCAATTTCGTTCGAGCCGTCTTGGACCAAGACCTTCACAAGCTTTACAACCCATGTCTTACCGTCCTCGGAAGTAACGGTCTCCTTTCCGGTGTCCTTGCCCACGAGGAGGTCTTCAATTGGTTTGGCCGCTGACATTGCTGAATAGGCGCATTGACCGTATAGCCATTGCAAGAACATCTTGAACGTAGTCTCGCTGAACTCCGGTAGCGAAATGACTCCCTCATAGCTTTCGGTGAATTTGCCGTTACAAACACGAGCGAAGTACTCGGAATGCTGTCGAAGGAGATCTTTGTGAGCGAAGAAGGGCGTGCTGTTCACCCCCACATGTATGCGAACAATTTCGTAGCTAAAGTCCCTGGTATGAGATCAGATGACAGATCCGGCCCGTTTGCTGGAAGAGTAGCTTACAGAAATGTGTTGCACTTATACGGAGTGACATTGAGGTCAGGAGTAGCCATGTTGGATGAAGATCGAGATGGAATTCGCTGTGCTGCGGTTGTTTGCTCCAGAGATGGACTTTATGTCGCTGCAGGCGCATCATTGCTGTTCAGACTTCACCATTTTCAAGTAACATGGAAGTTCATGGCTGCCATGATTGGTTGCCGATGATTGGTTGCCGATGATTGGGAGAAAAGTACAGGTCGCATCGTGCAACCATTGCCGATGACATGGAGCAGGAACAGGCCGCATCGGAACAGCAAGAGAATGTATGATCTAATGTAAGATAATACGGGGCTAAAAGAATGCTGGACAAGCTCTGCACGTTGCGACTTCGACAATGCATTACTGCACCGGGATGTGCTTGAGGTGGACGAGCCATATGTGTAGTAGTCGGCTCGTCACGTGCAGTTTTGAGCCGAGGCATCTCCGTGCAATCTCCGTCCAAGCTCGAAGCTCAGGCGTCACTCTCCTCCACGACTGAACATTGACCTGTCGCGAGCGCATTCTCTCGCCGATTTTCCTATGAAAGCGGCCGAAGCTCCGCCTATCTTCTCCGCACCATGAAAGAGTCCCAACTGTAGTTGCTGACCACACGAATACCGGCATGGCCTACGACATGTCGACCGGGTACGCAGCGCCCGGCACGAGCAACCTCCAGGACGGCGATGGCGCGATTCCCATGTTCAACATCGAGCGGGTGTCGCTGCAGTTTTCTGTCGCGTCCGACTTTGTCGCGGCCGCAGTCGCGAACAATGTTTTAGTCCTTGCTCTATCGACCGGGCGCATTCTACGGATAGACCTGGACAGCCCCGCGGACATAGACGGTGTGTAGTAGAAACAGTGAAACTTAGAAGCGGTAGCTTACTGTCAAAGACATCGATCTCCCAAAGCGACCGTCAGAAGTCGGTGTCATTAAGCGACTCTTCCTCGATCCTTCCGCATCGCACCTCATCATAACCACGACCCTCGCCGAGAACTTCTACCTCCACACGCAGTCGCGGGCCCCCAAGGCCTTGTCCCGATTAAAAGGCGTGCCGATCGAGAGCATATCATGGAACCCCTCCCAGCCTACGGCTTCGACACGGGAGATCTTGGTTGGCGCATCGGACGGCAACGTCTACGAGGTGTACATTGAGCCCTCGTCGGAGTTCTACCGCCGAGAAGAGCGTTATCTCAAGAGCGTATACAAGACGAACGACGGGCCTGTCACGGGCCTGTGGACGGATATTGTACCTGGAAAAGCCGACCTTCGACGCGTTATCGTTGCGACGCCGTCTGCGTTTCTGCACTTTGCGGGCAAGGTTGGGCGGCACGGTCACGAAGGGAGCGGGTCTATCTTCACCAAACTCTTCGAGACGGAGTCCGCGACAGTACACGAAGTCTCCACTGTCGCCCCTGGCGCTCCTTCGTTGCTTGCCGTTTCGCCCGAAACGCAAGAAGCAAGTAGCTTGGACCACACGGGTTCAGAGAGGATATTCGGATGGCTGACAGCACAAGGCGTGCTTCACGGAAAGCTCTGTTTATCTTCGGACATGTCTGAGATAGGCGCTAAGGTCCTGGGCGATTCGAAGATGCTGCCGAGATCGCAGATTCCCCCGTCACAGACCGCTAGTGGGCGTACTCGACGGTCACAAGAGCCAGTCGGCGCAATGATACTCAGTCAATGGCACATTCTCCAGCTCGTGGAGGGGAGGATAGTGGCGATCAACCGGTTGGATGACACTGTAGTCCTCGATCAAGTTGTGCTGGAGCCCGGCCAGAGCGCAGTCGGTCTTGTGGCAGACATCAAAAAGAACACGTATTGGTTATTTACCAACCAAGAGATATTCGAGGTCGTCATTACAGACGAGAACAGAGACGTCTGGAAGATCATGCTGAAAGCGCAGCAGTTCGACTCTGCATCACAATATGCCAAAACTGCGCCTCAAAAGGATGCCGTAGCTACCGCTTCTGGGGATTATCTTGTGGGCAGAGGCCAATATATGGAAGCTGCCGCCGTATACGGTCGAAGCACCAAGCCTTTCGAGCAGGTAGCGCTTACCTTCATCGACAAGGGCGAGCAGGACGCTCTTCGAAAGTACCTACTCACGAAGCTGTCAACGTTGAAGAAGTCCTCCACCATGCAACGTGTCATGGTAGCTACCTGGCTCATAGAGCTGTACATGGCGAAGCTCAACACATTGGACGATACCATCACTACAAAGGCGGAGCTCTCGGAAAGCATGAACACCGCTGAGACCCAAGACCAACTCTCGGTCATCCGAAAGGAATACCAAGACTTCGTCACAAAATACAAGGCTGATCTCGATCGAAAAACGGTCTACGAGATCATCAGCAGCCATGGGAGAGAGGAAGAGCTGCTGTACTTCGCCACTGTGGTCAATGACTACAACTATGTGCTTGCCTACTGGGTGCAGAGAGAACGGTGGCAGGAGACTCTAGATGTCCTGAAGAAGCAGACAGATCCCGAGACGTTCTACAAATACAGCAGTGTTCTGATGGCACACGTACCGGTCGACCTCGTCGAAATCATGATGCGGCAAACGAACCTGGACGCACAGAAACTTATACCCGCCTTTTTGAATTACAACAACATCACCAAGGCATCCTTGAATCAAAACCAGGCGGTACGATACTTCCTCTTCGAGATCAACCAACACCAATCTACAGACGCCGCAATCCACAACACCCTCATCTCAATCTACGCTTCAAATCCGACAAGCGATGAATCAGCGTTGCTTGCCTACTTAGAGGGGCAGTCATTTGCCCACGAGCAGAATTATGACGCCGACTTTGCCTTGCGTCTATGTATCCAGCACAAGCGAGTCCGGTCCTGTGTCCACATCTACAGCTCGATGCACCAATACGTGCAAGCCGTCGACCTCGCTCTTAAATACGACAACATCGACCTCGCCAGCTCTGTTGCGGACCGCTCAAATACCGAGCCAGCGCTCCGCAAGAAACTGTGGCTAGCTATTGCGAAGAAAGTCATATCGCAATCCTCGGGTATCAAAACAGCAATCGAGTTTCTCCGTCGGGTGGATTTGCTACGAATCGAGGATTTGATCCCATTCTTCCCCGACTTTGTGGTGATTGATGATTTCAAAGAAGAGATATGCACAGCCTTGGAAGACTACTCGCGCAAGATTGACGAACTGAAGCACGAAATGGACGACAGCGAAGAAACGGCCGCACACATCAAGACCGACATCAAAGCTCTCGAGCAAAGATACGCCATCGTCGAGCCTGGAGAAAGATGCTATGTTTGCGGACTACCGCTTCTAGCACGACAATTTTTCGTCTTCCCCTGCCAGCACGCATTCCACAGTGACTGTCTCGCCAAGAAGGTAGTAGAGCTCGCGGGTATTGCACGTGGGAAGCGCATTGCCGAGCTGCAGATGGAGGTTAGCAAAGGGACGAGTGTGGGAGCTAAGAGGGAGAAGATTATTAGGGAGCTGGATGCCCTTGTCGGGTCGTCTTGGTGAGTTCCCCAAACAATCGTGTCGGTGAGTGTAAGGCTGTTGCTAACGAAATGCAGTGTACTTTGCAGTGAGATGGCTGTTAAGCTGATCGACGAACCATTTATATCTGCAACAGACGATAAGGAGGAGTGGATCTTGTAGGGCTACGGGCGATACCACTGCATGAGGCAGAACAGAAACATGTATATATCCGCTTCTACCAGCGCATCAGATGCTACACTGGCTTACTCAATCTCGAGAGTACAAACAATCACATACCGTCTCCCCTGTCGTACTCCACGGCCCATGAAATTGTTATCAACGCACTCTCAATGCCTTGTACACGTCAGCTACCATGCTTGCCATTTTGCGGTTTCGAAGGTCCTCTCACGGTACTTTTCAGTTCATTCCTTGGTCGCCAATATGACGTCGGTGTACCAGCTGTCGCTGAGGTGTGGCGGAGACCGAAGAATGGCTAAACAATCGCCATCCCGTATACAGTTACTTCAGGTCGATTAGAGCAGGTTGAATGACTTCCCGCTTGGGCCGAGAGGGTCTAACGAGCGAGGCGGAGTTAAGGTTTTGACCCAGGATCCAGCATTTTATCCTTGGCAAGTGCACGGTATCCCATCGCATCAACACCTAGATTGCGCATCCTCACAGGGGATCCAAAACATGTTTGTGCGAGAATCGACAGGATGCAAAAGGAGGCATATGGATCGGTGTACGCGCAGTCATCACACGAGTCTTTGCCACCATACTCCACGACTTACAACCCCGGCGATGAGAGGAACTACGACAGCGAGAAGGAGAACAACATCCCGACGCGCATTGCGCGAACCTGGACGCGTTTATCGACGGTGACGCGCATAGGACCAGTAATTTCCTCCGCGATCGAATCAACAACCCAATTCTGGACCAATCACGCATCGCCGGCTCTCAGAAAAGTGCGCTTTACAAAGAAGCAGACCTACGCCTTGCTGCTGTTGTTGCTATTCGGAATCATCCCCTTTGCGGCATTCGGACGCTACGAAGCAAAAGGCAATGTGCTCTTCTGGTACGCTTTCACAGCCAAAATCCAGTCGTGCGAAAACGCTATAGCCTTGAACATGCCTCAGAATTCAACTGTAGAAGGCGCAGAGTCGTTGTTTGTTCTCGATGCCTCTTTCGGGGGTTTTACCTTCGCGCAAGCTAAAGCCATCGATGTGGCCTGGGATATCATCATCGGACATGGTTGGCAGCTCTGCACATGGACCGTTGCCTACATTGTCTTTTCGGACGCGATTGTGCGGCTTATTGAACGGCATCCCGCTCCATTTCGGGTGTTCAGACGGATTGGTTTAGAGGGTCCAAGCTTGAATTCTGGTTGGGCGCTGCTTGAAGAGCTATTCAAGAAGAAGAGTAAACGAACCTGGGGGCTCTTCTTTTGCATGCTGCTTTCGACAGTATACGTTCTCTCCATTCCGGCTTTTTTGGGGGCAATGACTGGATATGACAGTCAGACGATACCCTGGGTCACCATCGGGCCTGATGAGAACAACATTGTTCCGGCATCCTATTTTGAAACAGGATATGCGGTTGTAGGCACCTGGAACACGACTTTTTCGGAACCTACATGCGAAGCATCCAGTCAGCTCAGTGAATGGAGCAACTTGGAAAGCAACAAGAAGTCATTTTGTTAGACTCTCAGCCATCGTTTGGATACCAGCTAACGCCGGCAGGTGACTGCGAACTCCCAGACGGCAAGAGATTGGCTTATTATGAATGGGTCCAGAACATCAGCTACGCCAAGTACCAGAAGAACCCAGGTTCGACATACGACGACTGTAGGTTCCAAGATTGGTGCTACTGGATCTTTGCTGACGGATAAGGCCATCTGAACTACACTGGGAATACTCAAACATATGAGACTTTTGCAACGGGACAGAGCGGTGCAAGGAATTGTACGTGTTCTACACACTGAGCCTTTGCGCGCCCGTGGCCGCTCGTTAACAAAAATAACCAGGCAACGAAACAATGGACATCAAAATCGGCTCCACCACATACTCGGCCTACTCCCTAAACATTACAACAGCCTACTGCTGGAACAACGTCGGCTACAACACCAACCGCATCCGAGATTCCGCGCGCTGTCTCCCCGACACTGCGAACCCCAGCTACCAATGGGGGTTCTCTACCATGCTTGTCTCAATCTTTCTCATCTTGCAATTTGGCTGGGCAATCAGCATGTATATTATATGGCAGGACGCACAATTTAACAGTGAGCTTGTTAAATGTGGGTTTAGGCTCACGGAGTTGGGAGCTGCTTTCGTGGTCACGGAGGCGGCGAAGAGGAAGACGGATTTGCTGGGGCAGGAGTTGATTAGGAGGGATGTGAATACTCTGAAGAGAGAGTTGTATCAGTCGACGATAGAGATGGGTGTGGTTATTGAAAGGGAGATTCTCCGGGAGGAGGGGTTTGAATTGAGGAAGAGGGTCGTGGTGGATGAGAAAGGAATTGAGAGCTAGTCTGTTAAGATGTTTATCATCGTACTGGCAAGGGTTGTGTTTGAAGCCATATCTTGTTCTAAATGCGCAAGGGCTAAACTCCTGCAGGGTGATTAGCTTGAATGATGTCGTGTTTTGGGTAGGTTACCGCTTACTGTCGTGGGACTTTGCATATACTCGGATACTTGCTCTGGCAAAAAAGGGGGCAGAGCGTGTATTGTAGAGGTAGGCACTCTTAGTGCAGGGCTGTGAGAGGCATTTTGCGGTCGCCGAGTTCGGAGGTGTTAGCATTTGAACGTCAGTAGAGTTCTGGTTGGCCACTTTATGTATATCATCGACACGCCATTCGCTAGAATAAGATCCAAAAAGCCAGCCCACGTAGCCAATCACGACTCGTCGCACAAAATCTCGACGGCGACTCCCCAGCAAACAAGCAGAACAGCGTCGATCCTTCATTCGCGACAAAAGAGCAGAGAACACGTTACGAAATCAATGACCACGCTGCGCCGACTGCATCGCAGCCTCCGCCGAAGTTGTGCATTCCTTATCCAACAAAGCATCATTTCGCATCCGCAGTCGTTCGATTAGGCGACACCCCCCAAGAATAGGCAAGCTCGCGAGCCCCGACCTGCCTCCCTCAACATCCCAACAATACCGCCTGACCGACCAACCTTTCCATCAAATATCTCCCCCAACAACATCAAACAATTCTCGTAGACGATACAGATAAATCGCAGCTGCACGAGCATTGGTTTGGTACCGACAACGGCAATATACTGGTCCTGACAGCATCGCTGCGCGCAGGCTGCGTGTGCCCGGGGCCTTCGTGCTGAGGTTTGCCGCCTGCCCGACCCTCGCCACTTGCACTCTGCGCCTGCACCTAGCGCCAAGCAATTCGTCTCTGAACGCATAACATCACGACAATCCAGCATGACGGCGCGTGTTACTGGGCAGCGGTTTCGCCAACGGAAGCTCTCGACTAAACAAAGTCTGCCTGTGCTGCGCGAGCATGAGATTGAGCAGCTCGCTGATGATGACGCGTCGCGCCACATTCCCAAGGTCGAGACGGGCGTGGAAAAAGGAGAGGAAATTGTGAGTTCTACCAGCTTTCTTACGCTAAACCGCTTTCGGTGTCACCGCAACCGTTGCCTACCTATTGCATTGCACGACTGTGCTGTCTTCGACTTACCTATTTACCGGCGATGCATGCTAATAGCGCAATAGGAGCACCATTTGCAGGCCGTAATTTCGGCGGCCCAAGCAGCAGCGCAAGGAGGCGGTGGCGGCAAGATTGCGCAGCTCTTTATTCCTACTCCGGATGCTGTTGCAAGTAAACTGGAGTATGAAGACCTCTACCCGAGGCAGTTCACGCAGCCTTCTACCTACATTCGCTTCTCGTCCACGGTAGAAGACACCTCGGGATGTCCATACTGCATGACCACCGAAGATGCTGCCTATCTCAAGCAGCGCAACCAGAAGAACAGCAAGGGCGTGCAGTGCTCAGAGGACGATTTCGAACAGGTAATGAACTCCTTCGAAGAGACCTCGCATACGAAACAGCCCTATGCCGCGGTAGACAGCACACCGGTTCTCGCGTACGAGGATCTTGAATCCGAATTCGATGACACCGTCAACGAATCGGCGCGAAGGTTCGCCAAAGAGATCTACGGCCACTGGAAACAGGAGCGGCTGCGCAAAGGCAATCGTCCGCTCATGTCACAGCTCAAGTTTGAGATGAATCTCGACACCGACGAGGCTGACCCGTACGTTTGTTTCCGCCGCCGTGAGGTCCGCCAAGTCAGGAAGACTCGTGGGCGCGATGCGCAAGTGACGGAGAAGTTGAAGAAGCTGAGAAAGGAGATGGAGGAGGCTCGCTTCCTCATGTCCCAGGTCAAGCGGAGGGAGTTGCTCATCCGCGACCAGCTCGCCATGGACAAGCTGATCTTTGAGCAACGAGGCGCGGTCAAGGAGATCAAGAGGAAACTTAGCATCAAGATTGATGACGAAGATCTCCTGATCAACCAAAAGGTTCGTTCCCTCGACGATTGCTTGAGAATTCCGCTAACGTGGTGGCAGCCTGCTCCCAAGCCAAAAGTGCATCGGATCGATACCCAGGCTGCGCCGAGGGGCATTCCTGGCATGGGCTCCAAACCCCACGTTACTCGTCCCGACGGTCGCCTTGTCGATTCCGATCTGGTGTACCTGGATGACCAACTTGCCAAGAAGTCTGAAGTGATTGACGGATTCATCGAGGAGAACCTTATGAAGCACCAGAAATGGAACGTCGGTTGGGTCGATGCGACATGGCGTCCCATTACACCGCCTTTAGAACAACCATCGGCGAAATCGGACTTTAGGCGCGTTTTCACAGACTCTCAATTACCGACTCCGCCGGCGTCCGTCGCTTCGGAAGAGGCTAGTGACGCCATGGGTATGGAGAAAGCGAATTCGCAGCTAGAACCGCGCAGAAGTGCTCGAATACGATTCGCGACACCTCCAGATGATGTTCCGTACAAGGATCAATCCCGGTTCCGGCGGCGGACAGGTAGAGGTGGCCGCGTCATGATCGATCGTCGCGGCATGAAGAGGCAGAAGCTCGAAGATTCGAATGAGAGCGACGAGCGGGTAGACGACAGATGGAAATTTTCCGGCGACAGTAGCGAGGACGAGCAGGTCTACCCCGTAGACTGGACCGACAACCTCCATATCCGATATCGAATCATGATCGAGAGGCAGGGTGAGAAGCAACACGCCCAACAAGCGGCAGCACAGAATCGCCGAGCGATTGAGAACCACAACCGATCATCGTCTGGGCACTTGTTGCCTCCCTCCAACGCAGGATGAACCATGCCCATCTCCAATATCGCAGTTTTGATTTTCATATCTCGCTGACGAGGAGATGTTTAGGAGACGAGTCAGACGACCAGTTATACCCATTTGCGTTGGTGCGTGCAGGCGAGTCGTTCGGGTTTATGCATTGGCAGCTATAATGTCGTCATATGTCATGTATACTCCTCTTGGGACGGGATATGGCCTGGATAGACAGCAGATTAGCAGCTGTTGAAGGTTTTGAATATGTATTTTAGCAACAGAGCATCCCGACAAGGGCCGAGCAAACAGGAAAAACAATTGAAAACTTACCAAATCTATGTCTTCTTTTCCGGAATTCCGTTTAAACCGCAGCTCTCTGGGAAGTAGTTTCGACTTTCGAGTAATTCTCATCTCGCTCTCTGCCTCTTCCCTGCGCCAGAATCCATCTCTTCCGCAGACCTCTTTGACCCCCCGCTAGTGTGGACTACCTCTTGTGCCATCTGCGCTAGCGCCTTCTCAGCCTCTGTCAATATCTTCTTCTCTCCAACGCGAACACTCTTAGCCACATCATATCGTTGCTCTTTCAAAGTGCCATGTCCGGTCATAGTTGCTTCGCTTGCGGTGCGCATATCTTCTGCCAAGGTGTTAGGATATTGCCGGATCCTCGCTTGCACCAGCTTGTGCAAAAAGTCCGCGCCTTTCACGGATATGTTCTCCGGCTTGGGCAGCTTCTCTTTGCGCTTTAGACGCTCGAACTCGCCATCGGGGAGCAGCAGGGTTTCGGCCAAGACAACGAGCTCTGGTGAGAGGCTCTCATGGATGTCGAAGGGAGTGCTGGTACTTATGTCGTAGCCCGTGTCGATGACGCCCTGCTCGTCGAGGTATTCTAGCTTGCTTTCGGCGTTCCAACCAGCTTTGGAGACGATGTCGAGGACAAGACTGTGCGAGATTTCGACGACATCATATTGTGCGTAGTTTTCTGTAACGTAGCCGTAACGCCGGAGGAGATCGGATCGTGGGAGCGGGCCGTAGTCGTTGAAGATTTCTTCTCCGGCTTTGATTGTTTTGAGGGCTTTCATGGAGAGGTGCTCTTCTTCGTAAAAGAGGCGAGCCTGGTAGTAGTCAGTATAGTGGAGGCAGAATGGGAAGCGAAAGGTCGGACATTGTTCCTGTCGGCGTCTGCGTTGAGCATGTCCGCCATAGGCACCATGCCTTTCGGAAGCGCCTCGTCCTCGTCTTCCGACGCATAACCCTCCTCGTCAATGTCTTTCTCCGGGTTGGCAGGTTCCACGTCGAAGGCGTATGCCATGATGAGCGACCCCATCTTGTGCATCAAGAGTGTGTTGTGTGGTTGTCCCATGTCTTCCGCCCTCTCCCTTGCCGCCTCATCCCCCGCAAAGAAAATCTCCGCAAATTCCTTGATGATTGGCACCAGCTCCTTCACAAACATATCGTCCGCGCTCTTCCTGCCAATCTTCTGCACGACAGCGCTAGCCTGCAGCTCCGCGAGCTCGTCCTCTTCCCAGAACATCAGGGTGTTGAAATCCGAGGGGAGCACGCGGAAGTACGGAGCCCAGTTTGAGGCATCTTGGTTCTGGTATTCGTAGAGCATAACGAGGATGAGGGAAAGCCATGGGCCGAGGTGGTCGAAGGTGGCTTTGGGGATTTCTTTGGAGAGGATGGAGTTTTCGACGGAGAGGATGGCGGAGCGGGGGATGCGGAAGAGAAGCTCATCTTCTTCGATGTCTTGGACGGCGACTGTGATGTGTTAGCCAGGCTGTTCATGGCTGAGAAAAGTACACCAGGAAGTCTGCGGGGAAAGAGCGAGTTCCGGGAGCAAAGGGAGCCACAGGGAACAAGCAGTAAGTGCTTACCAACGCCACGGCCAGCTTCAATGTTACGCAAATCTTTCAGCTCGACCTTATTGCTGATCTCGGCACCTGAGCTTTTCAACCAGGACACGAAGGCCGCGCTGGCCTCGTCGAAGGGATCCATGGGTGTAGAGGTGAGGTGCAAAAGCGTTTGTGTTTGGGTGGTTGGAAATATAGTCGTGGATCTTTAGCGGTCAATGTTTCGAGCCGAACGGCTGTGATTGGTGGGCTGGCTGGACAGCGCAGATGGTCCACATTGAATGCGGCAGAATTCACGGCGTAGAGCGGGAGTACTCTTTGAAAATTGAGATTGAAAAGTTTTGGTTTTTCGAAAGGAATACTTTAGCTCTGCGTCTAGTCACTACTCGTCGTGCTGTGCTCCTAAAGCTGCGGTAACAGAAAACTGCACAGCTCAGTGCCGGACGGTCCTGCCATGTTTGGTTATGTGCCTCGACAGACCCATATTCGTCCATATGCGAACAGAACTGAAGAGCTTTTGGAACATGAGACGAGTGTTCCACTTGTCTGGGGGTCAAATCAAAATCAAAGCAAACCTCGTCATCAGCCCTACGCGCCCATGCGCCTTCTAAAAACTTTATCGATAAACCCACCCAATCTTGGCACTCCACCGCGTCACCCCTCCAAGCACTCCAGACAGACCACCTCGACCTGCAAATCCCACAATGATAGCAATCGGCCTCGAAGGCAGCGCAAACAAAATAGGCATCGGCCTAATATCTCACCCCTCCCCTAATAAACCCCCCATCATCCTCGCAAACCTCCGCCACACCTATAACTCCCCGCCCGGCGAAGGCTTCCTACCCAAGGACACAGCCATACACCACCGCGCATGGGTAGTCCGCCTCATCAAACAAGCCGTACGGCAAGCCGGCGTAAAAGTCGAGGAAATAGATTGCATATGTTATACGAAAGGACCTGGGATGGGCGCGCCGCTGCAAAGCGTTGCGCTTGCGGCCAGGACAATAGCTTTACTTTGGGGAAAGCCGCTTGTGGGGGTTAACCATTGTGTTGGGCGTAGGCATACATTTCGGCTGTAGGAAGGAGGTGAAGCTGATAGCAGACCAGATATTGAAATGGGCCGCTCCATAACGGGCGCAGACAATCCGGTTGTGCTCTACGTCTCGGGCGGCAACACACAAGTAATCGCCTACTCAGCACAACGCTACCGCATCTTCGGCGAAACCCTCGACATCGCCATCGGAAACTGCATCGATCGCTTTGCCCGCACGCTCATGATACCAAACGACCCTTTCCCAGGCTACAATGTCGAGCAATACGCAAAACGAGGCGGGAAAGTCCTCGTGGATATGCCGTATGCGGTGAAGGGAATGGACGCCAGTTTTTCTGGCATCCTAGCCGCGGCTGACCTGCTCGCCAAACAAATTGATCCATCGCTCCCAGACGAGAAGAGACTAAAGTCCGAAGACGGCGATTTGATAACCAAAGAAGACCTCTGCTTCTCGCTTCAAGAAACCATCTTCGCCATGCTCGTCGAGATCACGGAGCGCGCCATGGCACACGTAGGAAGCAAACAGGTCCTAGTTGTTGGCGGCGTAGGTTCAAACGAGCGGCTGCAGCAGATGATGGGCATTATGGCGAGAGACCGAGGGGGCACAGTGTTTGCGACCGACGAGCGGTTCTGCATCGATAACGGGATTATGATTGCACATGCGGGGTTGTTGGAGTGGCAGACGGGCATTACGACGAAGCTGGAGGATAGCACGTGCACGCAACGATTCCGAACCGATGAGGTGTTTGTAGGGTGGAGGGATTAGGTGCATGGCAGACGCATAATCAAACAAGATACCCAATGTTACTTCAAGAACAACCTTCCAACTAATTACCGTGGTACCACCGAGCTTTGCTTACCGCTCCACCCCGGCCTGCGCTTTCCCTTCACCACACCATTAACCACTCTCACTCGTCGAACAGCCACCAATATCAAGCCACTGTCCCACTCATAAGCCCAACCGTTTCCAATTGTAAGATTAAGCAAGATTCCCTGACAGGTCCATATAAGAAGCACTGCTATACCTGTTCCTGTCACGGATGTCCCCGGATGCAGGTCCCACGAACGCTCGAGCCACGTAATAGCGGAACGGTCGGAACAAAGCCTCGGAAACGGCTTTTGTAAACAGTGACACGGGATGGACATGGACAGTATGTTTTGACTGGAATGACCAGTTCAACGGTTGATGGTTGGTTTGATTGACTGCTTTCTTCTTGAACGACTGTGACGTATCCACACAGCCGATACTGCTTCATACGGGTATTCCACCTCATCCACTTCTAGGTCCCTCTTGTTATTTCCTCCTCCTATCATGCGATTCGTATTCATCCTCCATCCAACAAATCTCTTTCGGGCAAATGTGCTACTTTCCCAGTTTGCAACACTTCCCAAAGCCGCCAAAAGCGATTAAAGTAGAGTAACAGGACAACGCCAACGCTTCCAGAAAATCCAGCGCTGTCCCGCCTCCGTTCTATATGTATAGAAGGATATAGAAAAAGGGGTCTTGAGAAGTGAAAAATGCTAGCGAATGTGACTGCGCCGGAATATGCAACAAAAAGGTGGTATTACAAAGATGTGCTCATTAAACAAGGTTCGACAGAAAACGCCGTGGCGAGGAGCTAAACTTGGTGCCGGTCTGTCAGCTCCAGGTGCTCTTTGCTGCTTATTCGGCGATAAAATGGTATTTTCGAGTACACCGCTCGGGCTTTGGCGCCGTTTGATTGACGATGCAGGATGAAGGTCGAGTAGATGCACCAGAGAAGCGCAAAGCCCACGATGAAGCCAACAAGGGTGACGAGGACCCAATGGGATCCTAGCCAGAAGATGAGCTTCACGTCATTCCGATGCCAGCTGTTGCCCACGTGGTGGGTGAAGAAGCTCCACGGGTGGTTGTTGTACTCGTCTGGGAAGAGGATGCGCAGACGATCCAGCCCTTGTGGATTGGTGCTCGAGTAGTGTCGCCAGATCAAGCTGAGGTAGAGCGGTCCGGTCGACGCCATGACGGTAATGTACGGGAGCACCCATCGGCGGTTGTAGTTGGGCAGAGAGTCGATGGCCTTCAGGAAGAAGGGATGGCGCGGGATGGAACCCATGGCATCGTTGGAGATACCGGTGGGCACTGTGCGGCGCACCCAGGCGGGGTAGGCCAAGAGCGGGTCGAGACTACGATTACATCCCTATTTTGTGTCAGCAGAGTCAACCAGAGACAGCTGGGCCACCTACGTCGTCCAAGTCAATGTAAATTCCTCCAAAATGGTGAAGCACAAAATATCTTATCGCATCGGCGCGCTGGATCGGGTACCGGTAGCCGTCGAAAGTCTCGAGGAACCATGGGTATCTGGCAGACGTTAGGACTGAGCGAGCACACAAGCAATGCGTCACACATACTCGGCAGCGATGAATTCGCGAGACTTCTTATCGGTCCAGAGCTGTCGCGTGGTCAGTTTTTGTCCGAGGCTGCGTTGGATAGTCGTGTGATCACACTACGTACCTTGTACTCGTAGTCGGGGTGCAGGTCCAGACATGTCTGCTGCGGCAGCTTCCAGTGATCGGGTATGCTCTCGTTGACATAGGTCTGGTGTATGATCTTTGGGATCAGCTGCGGCCGTTCGCTGATTGCGTCCGAGTTTGGTGCTGGGAGTTCGGCGCGCGATATCGCATCCTCGTGGCCGTCGACGACGAGCAGGCTGAGCAGGGTCCAGACACTGTGCACCGCGAAGCCCAGGATGAAGACGGTCGAGACGAGGAACAGGATGATGCCTCTCCGCATGGTGGCTGCTCTGCGCTACGACTTTTGCTCTGTGGCGTTTGCGACCTCCTTTACGACGGCGGTTCGGGGCGAGGCGTACGGTGGTTCGAAGTCGCCTTGACAGTGATAGCGAGATTATGAATAAAGTCCAGTGGAGTTCACAGGGACACGGTCGCTTCTTATCGGGGAATTGGCGCGGGCTTGGGGGAGAGAGAGCAGAAGGGGAGTGAGGAAAGACGCGGTGCTGCGCCTTTAGACTTACGCACAGTCCAACCCACGGGAAACGAGATTACCATGTCGCTTAGGCGCAGCACGCCCCCTGTCTCTCTCGACCCGCCCGCCGAGTACAAGTCCGGCGCTCACACCGTCAAAGGTCCGGCGTGCCCAGTGGATCCCGTCGTCTGTTACGCTGACTGTGTTCCATTGCGCGTTCGTGGGCATCCCATGCCGCAAAATTGGAGCGGACAGAGCGGCCAACCTCGCAAATTGATCTCGTTTTGGGGCGGGTTGCGAGCGGAGGCTGTGCCCTCGCTACCGGGAATGACGACGTGTTGCAGGTCTGCGTACATTTATGCAGTCAGTTCCTTTTCCTAGCCCATCGCACTCTGCCGTGCAGGTGTAGCGTGGTCTGCACAGGTGGGGTGCTAGGCCTCAACACGGCCCACTTGCGCGCCAATCGCGGTCTCTACTGGTGGTGAAGTGTAGATGGTGGTTGGCTGTTCTTGCAAGATGACGGCATAATTTCCCTCTGTGCCCCGCGTATAGCGTGTTCGGTTGATCAGAGAGGATACTTGTATTAAACGGTAGGCGGTAGGGTAGGTACGAGGGCAACGTCGGGTGTGCGCGGTAATGCGCTACCACAGCGCGCGCTCGACATGTCCCTCGTCATAGGCGCGCGACCGTCACGAGATGGTTCGTCGAGTCCGCGGAAGCCACCAAAACGTGCCTCATGGTTGGGAGTGGAAAGGGAGCTGGCTAGCAAGTAGAGAAAAGCTAGACGGGGACGACTCGCTAACCGCCGCACGTAGTAGGTAGTGATGCCAAAGTGCTCTCATGTCAGATAGCCTCCACCGTTCCTGATCCACTTGCCAAAATTCGAGATACCATTGTCAGATATGCCAGCTAAAGTCTAATTAGACGGACCGAGCCGGATCCATGACCGTATTCAGAATGCGCACAGCTCGCGCTCCTACTGCCTGCCCAACTTGTGGGCACAAATTGCGTCGTGGAAGCAAGAGAGCGTCTAGGCCAACATCAGATGAGACTCACCAACACCCATTTGAATCAGCTTTGCAGACCCGCGATTTAATGTGCCCCAACCTCTTGATTGGAGCATCGCCGATCCGATGGCCTCTGGAGACACTCTCATTCTCGCAGCCCTGTTGAGTGCGCCGCCGCCAATGGTCCTTGGATTTTCCTTTTCCAACTGCAGATTACGGGGCAATAATTCAGCTCACATTATCGACTAGAACTTCTACGTCCTCGAGTCTTTTCAGCTGGCAGTTTATCTGCGTTTCCAATCACACGAATTCGAGAATCTCCCACTTCAGCAGAGAGCGTAGCAGAACTCAGCTAATGTGCCTCGACTATTTGGTTCGCTCCTTCCTTGAGCTGATCCAATACCAAACCACAACATGTCGTACACGAGTTGCTTTTCCTTCCACATCCCTCGGCACCCGTCCCTCCAAGAGCCCATCTCTTCCCATTCGAGCCATGCAACCCGAATATTCGGTCGCATGCTGCAAATCATTTGCTAGGCACTACGCCTCCGACAACCTAGGTCTAGATCTGTTCGAAAGGTCCCTCAGTTCGCGCATCTCGCCTTCCGATGGAGCTCAGCACTCATAAGAATATCGTGGCCCCCCTGCGCTTCCGTCCGAGCTGCTTTTGACCGCTCCAAAGTCCAAACCATGCCTGTGGCGACCTAAGGCCAGCATGAGCAGTCAACCAGCTCCCACATTGCGATACCCCGCGACGGTATCTGACTTCAACACCCTTTGCAGTATCCGAACGACTCCAGCCACTTGCTGTGTACGTTCGTAATGGTTGTATCCCCGACGGCGTCAGCACTTGCAGGATCCTCGCACGACTCCACAGTAAATGTGTCTGTCGTCTACGGCGAGTCCGCAGCGTCAAGGACCATTTACACCGTTGTATCCTTGGTGTGCATTTCGCTCCTCACGGGCATGCTCGGTAAGTGTTGATACCAGACTAAGCTCACGGCTGACTGGGTATAGGGTATCGCGCAAGACAGCTTGAACACCGCCACCTGCGGTCGCTCAGCCTGACGCCCGTGCTAGTACTCATTCTTTTCGTCCTGTCCATATCTTTCGTCACCTCCGCAGCCATTGTTGAGGCCGGCCTCGGTCTGTCCTCTCCATCTGCCTGCCATGCCGCCGTCATAATATGCCTGGCCTTCTACGTGGGCAGCAAAGTGACCATGTATGTGAACTCCGTAGTTTGTACTTTCGCTGAGCTCCCTGTTGCCATGGTGGTTCCTATGATGAGACTATCGCTGACCGGCTTGTACAGGTACGTCTTCTTGGTGGAAAGAGCTCATGCGCTTCGAGCTCCGTACATGAGACGATGTCGGGACTGGATCTGGCTTGCTGGCATGCTCACCATCGGGTGCGGTTTCGGTACTATCGCTCTGTGTGGCTTCATCTGGCCGATTGCCGATATGTCGGAGCTTGACGGACGCTGCCGCATTGGTCTACCTTTGAAGGGTGAGTAGTTCTATGGTACGAATACTAAGTCGAAGAGGTTTGCTAACCGTGCCCTTCATTTAGTCACCATCCCTCTCCTATCATTCGACGTCATCATCAATACACTTCTGACGGGCATCTTCATCCATCTTTTGCGACCACTGCTCGACTTTGGAGGCCCTTCGGACGACTTGGACCCCGAGAACAGGTTCACTAAAAGATTGCGTCGCATCCTGAAGAGTTCAAGACACTCCAGTAGCCATGACTTTCAGCCAACGAACCGGTTCTCATTCAGGTCGATCGAAAGCCTCCTACGAAGGTCACTCATCGGGTCCGTCTTAGTCATGTTACCGACCGCTGGTAACCTTGCAGCCTTACTACCACTCCGAGGCAGGGAGTTGGGATGGCTGTGTCTGACGATATGCACTTTTGATGGTAGGCTCGCTGATTCAGTCCCGATTGTCCATTGGTCGTATAACTGACGGATGCAGTAACCTGGGCCGTATGCGTAATTCACTGGCTTACAGTAGGATCGACCGAGCTTGATGAGACAGCTTTGGCCCTGTCAGTTCCACAGCCCGACTCTGCAAGCAACGCCTCCACTGGACCTGTGTAGTCACTTATGGGATGATGAGATGGGAACAGTTGTCAAGTTAGAACAGCACCTGGACCATGTCTACAACGCACACGAACCGGCTGGACGCAAAGAATGTCGATGCTCTTTCATTAGAAAAGCTGCTACCGGGCCCGCCCCTTTTTTGGAATGCTACACGACTCAAACCACCCACTCGCTCCCAGCATACATCAGAAATCCGACTCTTCCTCTATGATGGCTTGCGATGAGAGACCGTGCCTCCGTGGTCCAGCTAGCCTCACGACGGTCGGACCCGATGAGCTTTCCATCGATATTTCTCTCTTTTCACGTCTAGTCGCCCGGTACTCCCTTATCGTTCTACCTTTGGCGCGGGCCTTGTGATCGGCTGCTCCGTCGATGTGGAGTGCCGAGGTGAGGATCTTGAAAACAAGGAAGATTGCCGCTCCAGCAATGCACCCTATCAGACCAGCGATACCAAGCCATATGTAGATAGTCTGTGTGACCGTCAGTCCATAACGCTCGCGCTGACTTTCTGTCGGGTGCGGCTCTGGAGGCTCGCATAGGTAGAAAAGAGAAATGAACAGTGGATCAGGCATACCTCGATGCGCTCAAGTATGTGAAGTCGAAAGGGAAATAGAATAACGGTAAGAATTGCCCGGAGAAGGTACGTGACAGGGAGGAAGATGAACTGCAGTGCTGTCCAGAAGGGCGACAGGATGGTCTGTATCGCGTAAATGATCTTGGTCGTAGGCCACCACAGGCAGTAGAGCACTATGGAGATGACGGCGCGCGTGTCGGCCATTGGATGGCGGGATGGGAGGATTGCTAGGCTCGAAGTCGTAGTAGGTCCCGGCGGGAGGTGGTTCGGGGAATGAGTGACGGTTAGACGATCATTGTGACGTTTCACACCTCCACCACCTTCTGATCCAAGGAATGCAAATGCGGAAAGAACAGCTGTTCAGGATGGACGAATGGCCCTGAGTACATGGCCCGTAGGTGCAGATTGACGGTAGACGGAGACGGCGCGCAGTCGACTACTCCCCGCAATGCACTCGGATGGCCTGTGCACGCATCCCAGCGAACCTTGCAGAGCTGCATGCCCGCCGGTCCGCATCCGAGACGTGCTGCAAAGGTAGATAACGGTCGAGGGCTGCCGCTGGACGTGTCGAGGATGATAACGAGCTGCACCCGCCATCAGGCCTACAGCGAACGCGCTGCGTCAGAGTCCATCGATGGGAAATCAACACTCCCGCTCGAGCACTCCCACGAGCAATCCCACGTCGCCCGGCGGGACCCCCTCGCAGTCACATGCGCAGGCCCTTCACTATGACAGCTCACGCCTCCACAGCCATGTGCACCATCCGCGCCGGCGGGAGTCCATCCAGGCCCTCAGCACCGTGAAAGCGAGTGCAGCCCCGCCAGCGTCGACGCTCGAGTCCGCCGCCGCCCTGACCTCGTCCTCGTCCCGGCCCCTCTCTCGCGGCCGCGCGCAAACGGTCAACAGCAACAGCACCAGCACCACCGCCCACGTCGCCCACACGCTGCGCGCTGCCCAAGACAACCTCAAGTCGGCCTCGCACGAGAAGATGGGCAACGAGCAGAGCCGCCCCAAGGGCAGCAGCCGCCCGCTGTCGCCCAAGCCGAAGCCGTCGCCCGAGAAGGCGAGCGAGAAGGCCGTCGTGCCCTCGCCGCAGACGCGCCCCGTCGCCGTGCCCGCCGGTCCCCGCGACGAGACGCAGACCAGGACCGAAGCCGCGTCCATCGAGCCCGCCGACGCCTCGCACAACGACTACATCGTGCCCTCGTCGCACTACAACCGCCCGCCCCGCCTACCCCTCCCCATCGAGCAAGAGATTCTCACCCCCGGCTCCCCCATCATATCGCCCGCCGACGTCGCCAGCCCCCTCGACCGTGGCGAGCCCGATGGCACCCTCCCGCGGCGCTCGTCCATACTCAGCAGCACCACCGCCGACGAGGACGACCTGGGCGACGAGTTCAAGGCGCCCGAGGGCCAGCCGACGGTGCCTACCGTGATTGAGTGGGAGGGCCCCGGTGAGCGCGTGTACGTCACAGGCACATTCGCAGGGTGGAACCGCAAGTACAAGCTGCATCGAAAGTGAGTGCCCTGTTTGCTTTCTTCTCCGTGCACGTCCGGTCTTAGCAGTCGGCAGGCAAACGATGCTACATTGCTGCCTGCATCTACCCGTGTGGCTGCCGTTTCACATGGCGCCGCTGAAGGACCCGGCTCATCGCAAAACGCAAACTCTAATTCCACCCTCTGCACCTGCGCCTGATCTCGAGGGTTACACCGCACACCGACAGTACTGATTTGCCTTTTTCTCATAGTGGCCCGAGCAAGAAGAAAGATGTCCTCTCCGCCTACGTACACATCGCCCCCGGCACCCACCATCTCACCTTCTTTGTGGATGGCGACATGCGGACGTCCGACAAGCTCCCGACCGCGGTCGACTACACCAACATCCTGGTCAACTACCTGGAAGTGTCACAAGACGATATACCGAAGACGGAAACCGGCATTGCAGCCGAACCCAAGTCGGAACCCATTCCAGTGCAGGATCAACCTGCGCCAGAGGGCATCTACCCGCCGCAAGTCCTCCCCGCCACGCCCAAGCTCCTGGCCGTCGCAAAGCCTCTCCCGGAACCCAAGCCGAAGGTGCCGCCGCCCTCGCCGAAGAAGTATCATCAAAACATTCCGCGTTATCTATTCGATCTCGACGCGCCCGAGGAGTCGCGGCACTTTGCACGTGCCAATGCTGTTGCGGGCAATTTGCCGACTCCGCCCAGTCTCCCCATGTTCCTCAGCAAGAGCATCTTGAATGGAGTGACGCCGATGAAAGACGACAGCAGTGTATTGATTCTGCCGAATCACACGGTGCTAAATCACTTGGCGACGAGCAGCATCAAGGACAACATTCTCGCGACTAGCGCGACAACGAGATACAAGCAGAAGGTGAGTCAAGTTGAGGTACAACAAGACTCTGGCTGACAGCTATATAGTTTCTCACGACCATCATGTACAAGCCCAAACACGAGGATGACCGCGAGTACTAGTCCCAACACTCTTCGCGCAGAGGCGTTCCGCTTCCGTCTTGTGGATTTGCATCGGAGTGATTGGACACCAAAACGACTGCATGATTACGACTGGTTGGGTATTTTATGGACTGAAACAGTTCTCTTTCCACTCCATCCAAAACACCCCTCGTGCCACTGGTTTGCCCTCCCCATCTCTAAAAGAGTCGCATTGGACATGCTGTTGAGCAGCTTTATAGAGTTCGCCCCCTTTCTTTGCTTTGGTTTGGTTACATTTTGGCAAAAGCGAGGGACGGACCATGGCCGGTAAACGGAGAATTGGGGAAGAAGTCCGGCGTTTTACTGTTCCCTTGTCTTCACTTCTGACGACGACGATGAACACTTTTACTTTTTTTCGCTGTGTATGTCAAGACTTTTTTGGGCTGGAAATGCCGCAACGGGTATCTTGAGGTAGCAGCAGTTGTCCTCGATTCCAGCTGGGTATACAATCAGATCTGACGTTATTGAATGTCATTACAAATGGACAGATGGTGGCACGGATTTAATTTGCTTGGTGCGTGTATTTGGCGCTTGGGACTGGGTACTTGGGTGGGTGTACCGTGTCTTAGTGCTTGTCCATCTGATTGCCACGCTGTCCCAGTGAAGAGGAGGCAATGCCACGAGCGCAGCTGAGTACCATGGATCGCCTCGGGAGCCGCTTGATTCCAGAACCACTAAATAGATTATTGACCACGTGTGAGGTACCAAGTTTCCACAAACACCCCCTATTCCACCTCAATTCCCCTGGAGCGCACCTCTTCTACTTCCAGTCCATCTATTACACGCCCACGCATGTTGTGCCAAACACGACAGCGCCATGGACGACAGCAAGCGGTTCTCCCTCCCCCACGACGACGAGGCCTTGGCCGTTTCCCTACGCATCAAGATTGAGGATTTGGAATACGATATCAAGCGTCTGCAGATGAGAGTGGTGAATGTTGGGATGTATAAGGAGAGAGTTGCGCATGAGAAATGGTGAGTAGCGATTCCTGCAACTAGATCAGCTATGGGGTATAGGTTGTTTGGATGTAACTGATGCATGCGGAATAGGATGTACGTCTGGAACCGATACCTTTTCAACAGGCGCAAGAATCTCGATCACAACGGTGGTCCCGTACAAGCTCCGCAGAGCCGAAGGCTGTATATCAACGCAGTAGACGACCAACTTTTTGAGAAAGAAGAGATCGCCTTGGAGCACGGAGAGACATGGGGACGAGCTGCATGTGTAGACCTCTCTTCGTACACATACCACAACGACAAGATCCCTCAAACCAGCTACGCCGCGATCCCACCGACCACTGGCCTCTCAGCGTCTCTCTCCGAAACGACTGACCCATCTTTATCGTCTGAATTCAAGGAGCGTCTCATGTCCGGTGCGAACGGCATATCGTCTTCTACTTCAAGATCGCCTACCTCGCGCAAGAATAGCCATGTGAAGGATGAGAACGATGCAGCGTCTCTGCATCGGAAAAAGGATTCGGGACATGCAGAGGGCATGGGTGGCGCGATTGCGAAGGGTAGTGGGCATGCAGACGATGCAGCAGCACACGAGACGAGCAGGAGTGCGACGTCGAGGTTCATGGACGGTGTTAGTAATGTCATGAATAGGGGACGGCCGAACAAGGAGTCTAGACGGGTGCGCAAGTCGAGTGGGCGTTCTATTCGTTGAGAGGGTTGGGTGCGATAATCAAAGACGGGTGCAGTTTCTGAGATTAGACGGCAGGTGGTTTCATAATGCAATATTGAGGCGCTTAGGTATTCAATAGCTTTACATGAGATGCTTGTTCTTATGTTTTCTGTCTGCACCAGAACGTACTTCGTCTGTACATTCAGAGAGTTGGGGAGTGCTACATCGATCTAGAGGAATCTCAACGCTACATGTCTACAAAATAAGAGCTTTACAACAGCCGACATGCACAAGGGGTGGAAGTTGTGCTTGCTCAAAATGATGTGCCAACTCAAGTGTGTTTGATATCTTAGCAGAGTAACCGGAGGGCATTTATAATCCCACCACCGCAATTTTCCACGCCGCAAAAATTGACAGCCATGCCGCCAGCGGAGAGATCAAAGATCCTAACTTGCATGCAAAAGGGCAAAAAAATGGTGGACTTGCTGGGAATCGAACCCAGGACCTTTCCCATGCTAAGGGAAAATTATACCCATCATGATGTTAGTACAAGCTAATGGTGCTGCTGATGTGATGTGTACTGACCACTAAACCACAAGCCCATTTGTTTGATTGATGGAAAATTTTGGTGTTTTATACATTATATAGTGCGCGATCAGAAAGAGAGGGGCAATCTCGCTCAGCATCTTCTTTATCCCGCTTTTCGTTAGCCATGCACCACCCAAAAGTGGCTTAGAGGGCCCACACCTAGAACAGCCCTCGTCTGATGGACAAAAGATTATCACGAAGACAAATAAACATTCTTGAAGAAGGTCACGCTCTATAGGACCAAATGCAGTGGTACTGATCATACTACAGGTAGCTTCGACGACCTCTTCCATCGCTGTGTGAACCATGTTCTCTCTGTGGGGATTTGCCCCACTTCGCTGCCCAGCATATGCTCGGCGGCGTAGTTGCTGCAATATCTGCCATTGCCAATTCTACTGCTGATTCAATTGTCTATACCTCTAGTAGTGTGATTGATGATATCATTTATCAACGAGCTCTATCAGTCCATAGATGTCCGTTCTTTTTTGGGTGTGATTCTCGTCTTCAACCGTAGCTCACAAGAACACTTCGCGGGTAATGGCTATATGAAAATCATTTGCATTACCTTGCAATACTCTTTTGAAGGTATTCGAGAGGTGACTTGATTGCGATACACGAGCCGTAATATACTCAACACGTCGACGGCTGACGATAGAGCCTCCCGAAGGCCTTAAGTAGTACATGTGCAACATCAGGAACAAAGAAGTGGCGTCCGCCCGACTCTAGATCACTTAGCTTCAGGGTACGGACTGCGTCGCGATCTAATATAGGTGACCTGTGCGTTGAGACATTACGCACAGAGACCTCCCTAGATAGGGTGTACAGAATTCGTGCTCTGGCCTTGGGATTGGTTTCGAACGGACGACGGATAGCTTCGCAAGGTAGTCCTAGCGTGATGCAGTTATTAAGTTTAGTGCTCGGGGTGGCTCTAGAAAGGGAAAGGAACGTATTAATAGAATTTTGAACATTCTTAATAATGATGGGGCGAATGAGGACGCGGTACTAAGCGTAGAAGATGTAGAAAGGTACTATAAGTATATGTGAAGGAAAACGACGCTTCCGGATGCCTCGCGTGGAATAGATTTTTGAAGATACTTAATATAGGGTTTTAAGAATAAGGAGTGGGCACATGCCATACATACTCTCGTTGCAAAGGTTGTACCAAGGATTGGAGGACACCGAGAGCCAGCGTACTGTGTCTTGGTAAATTGGTAAATCCATGACTCAGCTCATGGCACAGGAATATATAAGAGTCCAAGGCGAACCTCAACCCAATCAGTTCAATACCAACTCACCCGCGACGCAAGTTATCACACAAATCCTCGAGGCGCAAGCGGTCAACACACAAGTACTTTTCCCAAGGTACAAACAGTCGACGCATACACAACGCCACTTACCTCAACAAAAAGCGAACTTATCCTCGCACTCGCCAAGGTTTCCGCAACTAAACAGACACGCCGTCGAAACGACTCTGAAAACATCACAATGTACCTCCCAAATTTGCCCAAGGCAGTTGCCTCTGCCATCGCATCGGGCGATGTCACCCGATTGAAAGATCTTTATCAGCCCAACAACATGACACTAGAGGATATTGCCACACACGCTGCAGATTACGGGCAGCCCTTAATCATGCAATGGTGTTGCGACCAAGGCTGGAGGCCTCCTCAGGAATCTTTAAATAGTAACTTCGTCTCCTGCGCCGTACATAGGGCATCTGCTTCTATCTTCCAAATCCTAATCGATAATGGGCTTGATCTCAACGCCCATGAAAACGAGTTTCACGGCGACCCATTGGCTAGTGCCGTTTTAAACGGTCACTATAACTTTGCAAAGTGGCTGCTTGAGCATGGGCATCGATCAACACCAAATGGTTCGATTTTTGGGGATGACACTGCTATTTTATCTGCGATTTATGCGAACAAGGCTGATCAAGAGATGCTTAAGCTGCTGCTTGATCATGGACATGATTTGGAGAATACCGGGGCTGGGGTGGTAGCTGCTGAGGAGGGAAATGTGGAAGCGCTAAGACTGCTTCTAGATCGCGGTCTCAACATCGAAGAGCGACGCCGTGTCACTCATTATGGTACGGAAGAGGAGACGTACGATACGGAAGGTACGGCACTCTACCACGCTTGTAAGCAGGGCGACGAGGAATGCGTCGAATTGTTGCTGGAACGAGGCGCGAATCCGCTAGCCGAAGACCTCGAGGGGAGATCTTGCCTGGACATCGCGAGGCAGGGTGGCGATGATCATGAATACATTGTGTGGCTTTTGGAAAACGGCGGATCGGTGAACTCAGCCAGTGGAGCTCAAACGCTTTTGGGGTTCATCAAACGATGGTTCTCCTTCTAGATCAAATCGGTCGCCTGCCGCACCCCAAGTTCAACACGTACGACATCACGCTGGATCTTCAGAGCTGAATGTTTTGGCGGTCCGTGGTCCAAAACCTCAGGCGACGAAGATATTCAGCAACTGCTTGGCCGCCACCGCCACCGCCACCGCCTTCTTTCCCCCGCTTCTTTTGCTACTTGGCGTTGGATTCAGGCCTTTCTGCCGCCCGAGCAGCGGCTACATTATCATCAAGCGGGCCAGGTGCATATATCTCTGAATACGAGCTTCTCCTTCCCTTCGTAGATGTTGCGCGTTGCTAGCTTCACTATTCGTAGCAACTGTTGAATTTCCTTCACCATTTTCTGAGCTCCTATGTGTTAAGCACCAACAACTCGTGGCTTTGCCGTCTTGGTCCTCCAACCTATATATCCGTGGATACATGAGATTCTAGGAGGAGATTGAAACGGGCCGTTGATCTCCGCTTGTGCGGATTGAGCCGGCAGATGTTGTACATATCTATGAATGATGAGCACCTGCGTCGTCGTTCGAGGCGTCACTAGCGGTTTTCATTATCGCAACAGTCGCTAGAGTTTCTTTTGCTCGTACGCTTCCACTGCATCGTCGAGCCGAATTTCCTCATCGCCCGCAGCTATGGCTGCGATTTCGTCAAACACGTCCATGAAACAGGCTACAATACACAGAGAGAAGTGTCAAGCTTGTATTTGTTGAAGAAAGGAGAAGTTGTCTCCGCAGACGACACTCTCCGACATCTGCCTCGCTACGGAGAACGTTCTGAACACTGCCTTGGCGATATGCCTGTATGCACTTCCTCATTTAACTAAAAGATCTCGCTGTTGCCACATCTCCGTTCTTCGCTTCTGGGTTCTGATATGTCAAAACGCGGGTGGTCGTGGTGGCAACGCTGTGGTCGCACTAGCCGAAATGGGGCGCACTGAATTGCGAATTCCATATTTCAAAAGTCAAAAACGGAATCCTACCTCCAAGATACGGCGTGCAGAACCTCTTAAAAAGTGCTGCAGGATGGTAGTACCACTAAACCACAAGCCCATTTGCTTGATTGATAGAAGGCCGAGACGGTATATGCTATTTATATTGTACAACATAAGTTGACGGAGAACAATTTCGCTCAGAAGTTCCTCTATCCTGCTTTCCATTAGCTTCGCGCAACCCAGAAGGGGTCTAGAGAGCCCACACCTAGATTGACCCCGGTCTCATAGATAGGGGATGACCACAAATGCAGATAAACGCTCCCGAAGAAGGCCACGCTCTATGGGGCCAAATGGAGTGGTACTGATACTGATCATACCACAGGTAGCTACAAAGGCCTCTTCCGATCGCTGCGTGAACTATGTCCTCTCTTGAAAGTGTTCGAGGAAGTCATTTGATTACGATACATGGCGAACCGCAATATATTTGACACGACGATGGCTGATGATGAGGCCTCTCGAACGCTCTAAGTGGTACATGTGCAACAGCGGAAACAATTGACTGACTCTAGATAATGTAACTTCGGGGCACGAACTGCGTCGCGATCTGACAGAGATGGCCTGTGCGTTGAGACATTTCGCACTGTGCCTCCCTTGATAGGGTTTGTGCTTCGGGCTTGGCAGTTGGGTTTCGAACGGACGATGGAAAGCTTCGCAAGGTATTCCTAGAGTGATACAGTTGTTAAAGTGATCAATCACCAGCGCCATAATGAGTCGCTGAGTGTTGATGAAGCAGCCCTATGGCTGTGGTCACAAAGACGGCAAAATTCATGGTGAACGTCTTCAGTACAGGGTGCTACCGGCCAGGCAAGATTGTGATGCAATATTGCATGAACAGGAAACACCGACCCATTGGAACTGTTGAAAGTGTCCGCAGCGGTGAATGCGTATTTTAAGCAACAACACGTCGCTCTGGAGATCCCACCGTCGGGATCAGCGGCTCGCCCCGTGAACCGACCCAAGCTAGCTCGGATGGGGTATGGTTGCGAAAGTCTTACAGAAACGGGCGGGGCCTCAACGTCGCTTCCTCTTTCAGACCGGTAAAGTGTGCCTTGCTTGAAACACATATCGCACAAAGGAGCATGACAGTGTGTCGTCCCGCTCATCCCGATGTTCCCCATCGCCCATTTCATCTGCGCGGCGGGCTGAACAAAATCCACTGCATGACATCTCGTTACACGAGGCGGAAATGGAGCGGGCCGGTGAAGTTTGCTGCAGGGATGGCTGGCTAAAGACGTGCTCGCAGCCATCTTGTCGGCGCTCCTTCACGCAAGCTCATTCGCCTCGTCGCACGACAATTGCAGCAATGTCAAAACTCCGCCCAGGAGAGCCGAAAAGACACGCCTCCGTCGGCTTTAACGAGGTGGCGCATGCGTGAACCTTGCCGGGCAAATATTCATTGGACTGTAACGCAAGTCAATCAATAGTAATTAGCACTACCCGGGACAAGAGGTTTATCGCGTATCTCTTTCGTCGCCCGTTGAGCCCGATCGCCAATGCTCGCTCCTCTCACCGCATCCCGTCCGCAATGTCCTCGTGGAAGCAGGTCGATTTCGGATTAGTCCGCTACTCGCCTATTGAGGGCACGCATTTCTTCTACGACCCGGCTTACCCGACTGCGATTCAGTTCTTGTTGAATGGGCTGTGGGAGTCATGGGACATCAGCTATGTCAAGTTGTACGTGGCCTGGCGCGATACATGTACGCAGCTAATAAACCCCAGCAAATCCCAGGACCCGGAAATCAGGCGGATAGCTGAGAATGCGGTAACTCGGGTCATTCGCGACAGTATAGTTCCTGGATACAGGCAGTGGCCGTCGCCTCCTCCTCCCGGAGGGCCAGTCGTTGGTGGGCACGCACCATACGTAGGAGCAACAGAATCGCCATTACCATCGCCCTCGAGCCTGTTTCGCGAGAATATCTCCCCTCCATCAAGCCAGCCACGTCCTCTGCCTTCACTACATCCTCCGCAGTCTGGACCACACACGCAACCTCCTCGGATCCCGCCAATCCACGTACCGAGCTATGCCTCGCCGTATGAAGCAGAACGCCCATCAACCTCGAATTCCCGTTTATCACCGTCGTTGGGATCTGCACCAACACAACGGATAATACTTCAACCAATCATCACAGATTTGCCCGGTCCTCCCAGCGGAGTGCATCAGCCAGCGAGCACGCCTCACGAATCTCACCCTCCGCTCACAGCGGTCCCATCAATGGTTCCGTCGAAGAGTCGGGAGACAAAGGTACTTCTTTCACTCGACGGTGATGGCGTCCGCGGACTCTCGCAAGTGTTGCTTGTGGAGTCCTTGGTCAACGCCGTATGCACCAAAATTGGAGCGCAGGTAGACCCTTATCAGGTGTTTGACTTGATTGGCGGATGTTCCATGGGAGGAGTGCTGGCGATCATGCTCAGCCGTCTCCGTATGCAAGCACACAAGGCGAGAGAAGCGTACAAGTCCATCGCGAAAGAGGTGTTTTCGAATAAGCGAAACTTTTTCACATCATTCGACCCACATGCGCCGCCGAAACACCAGGATGGCCAAGCTGTCGAAGATGCGATCAAGGCACTAGTCTCACAAGAGGTAGCCAACCCTGATGAACTGCTTCTCGATTCAAGAGAGGATTCTTCTGATGTGTAAGTCTAACAGCGCATGTACAATCTGTCGTATGCTGATCTCGAAATGAAAGCTTCGTAGTAACCACTCAGATTGACATCGGTACAAACAAGGCAGGTCTAATACGCTCATTCTCGACACGTCGCATCACAGGTCCGGAGCTCGATGCCAACATGACGATTTGGCAAGCTATCCGAGCAACAGCGATTGCGCCTCGGTATATGATACCACGCGGCAGGGGCAACTGGAGGCCCGTAATTGAACCCGGCCTGGTCGATCATGGGACTGCGAAGAACAATCCGATCCGAGACATCCGCTTCGAATGCAGCAAACTCTATCGGTACGGAAACGACACAATGGTCATTATATCGATAGGCACCGGAACTGGTCTCGATAAAGAACGCGAAATTCCTGAGATGGTCAAAAGCGTTTACGAGAGGACGATCGAAGCAAGTCTGTTTGGAGAGAAATTCGAGACGGATCACCAGGCGCTCATGGAAAGGGGATGGATGAAGTACTTCCGCTTCAATGTGGACCTGATTGATGTGCCCTTGGAGGAATGGTGTCACGAGGAGAAGGTCAAGGAGAAGACGTTGGCATATCTGGCGAAACCGGATGTGGGGAAAATGTTTTACGCATGTGTGGATGCTATCACGACGGTTTTGCTTAGTGGTAATATGGGTCGAGATGCTGTGCTGCCCAGCTGGTAGCAAGCCAGACTCAATCGGTTACGAGACAAAGATGCGCGTGTAGTTTTCTGACTGCTTGTGCAAGGAGGTGGAAAAGCCATGAGAGCTTTGAAGATGATATACTGGCGCTAGCTGATGGCAGCGTCGGGCATGAGTGTCTTGAGACACGATATGGACGGTTGCTGTATAATACATTGCACGAATAATGATTAATGTAGGTCGAAGATATCCAACTCACGGGCGCACAATGCGCCATAAAAGCGAAGCAGCGTAAAGGCCAGTCGAAGACAATACACACCGGCACCCCTGTGGATGAGCTTCACAACGGCTAGACGTTGAGCCAAGTTTCGAATCGGACATCCTGACATCAGCACATCGTCGGCACAAATGCGTCGCAGTCTACCAAAGCTAGCAGGATACATTGTGATGCAACGCACACCGAGGGTTCTGTGGATGGGCTTTGCAGCGTATTGGCGGTGAACTTTAAGTTGACCTATGCCGTGGGTGAACGAAGTATGAAACCGCAGAGACGGCGTCGGATTTGGGAATAATTGGCGGGACTCTCTCGATACATTGGGCTCCAAGGACCATATGGATACTATTTTCACGTATATCAGCGAGAAACTTCATGTTGGTATGCTAAGGTCGAGCCTGATCTGGCTCGGTACAGACAGCATTGCATATTGGACAGACTCGAGGGACGGCCTCGATACAGTAGGCACTAAGGACCATGTGGATACATTTTGCAGCGTATCATCGATGAAATTTATATTGTATAGACCGACACGAACATGCGTGCTCTTCATGATGAACAAGATTTGATAGCAAACGTCAAGTTAGGTCCTCAGCGACCAATCATCGTTAGCGCTGATTCCAAGTGGGCCCGTCGAACGGCTATCTCGACCCTATGCTCTTCAACACCAGAATTCATCTCGTGAGCTCGTGAGACACCGCGCCGGAATGACATCACCTCTCTTTTTACATTTCGGTGCGGGATCCCTTCACCAAACCCGTTCCCCATGATTATTGTCTCACAGAATCCCATGTTCCTGCTCAACGACGATCATGACGCCATACCGTCATCCTTTCACTTGGCGACCACCACCACCACCATACAAAAGTAGAATTACGCAGCCCGCGTACCCGTGTCACCCGCCCCATCGGCCGATTTACCGGTCAGTAGTATCAGAGAAACAAGCTACCCCGCAAGCCGCTTGGATGCCTTGTCTATGAATCTCCAGCCTTGGCTGTTGGCATGCAAGCCACTGGGGAAGCAGATTGGCGGGGGAAGCTCACGAAGATAAAGCCACACTCCTTGTTGATGTCAGAGTGCAGAGGTAGGCTAGGATGGGAATGTGAGCGCATGTGCTGTGTAAGGGTGAGTGAATGTAGGTGCGGCACGGCTCAAGTACTGGGTTAAGTATGGGTCATGTTCCTTTCTACTCTGCGCGCTGCAGGACTGCTCTAATCACCGCTTCCCTTGTTTCTCCTCGTTTACCTCCACCCTCCACCCTCCACCGACTAAATCGGTGCCACTTCCCTACAATGGAGAAAGTCCCAGAAACCAAGCGCGACCCCAACTTCGGCGAAGGCGCCGAAACATCCCTCTCCGAACCCTCCCGCATCGTCAAAGGTGACAAAGTCGAACTCCAAGACACCGACGCCTGGGACAAACTCGGCTACTCATTCCCTACCTGGCGAAAATGGCAGATCCTCATCGTCGTCTTCTGTATCCAGATCAGCATGAATCTAAACGCGTCCATGTACTCGCACGGCGTCGCCCACATCAGCGAGCAGTTCCATATTAGCAAGCAGGTCGCTCGTGTACCACAGATGCTGTTTCTGGTCGCGTATGGCTTTGGTTGCGAACTCTGGGCACCGTGGTCAGAGGAGTATGGGAGGTGGCCGATTCAGCAGCTTAGTCTGTTTTTGGTCAATATCTGGCAGATTCCTTGTGCGTTATCAAAGAACTTTGCGACGTATGCGGTTTGTAGGACACTTGGGGGCTTGTCGACGGCTGGGGGGTCGGTGACGCTGGGTGTGCTTGCGGATATGTGGGAGCCGGATGAGCAGGAATATGCTGTCGCCTTCCTGGTGCTTTCGTCGGTCGGTGGCTCGGTCGTGGGTGCTATCGCCGGAGGCTTCATCGAAGAGCATCTATCTCTTTCCTGGATCTTCTGGATCCAGTTGATCGTCGGCGCGTTCGTCCAGGGCGTTCACTTGCTGTGCAATCCCGAGACGCGGGCTACCATTTTACTCGACCGCGAGGCGAAGCGGAGGCGCGAGAGCGGCGAAGATCCGAACATCTACGGTCCGAACGAGATTCGAGGACATGAGATGACGCCCAAGAAGATTGGGACTGTCTTTTTCAGGTTTGTTCCGGACGATTTCTGGCATCGACACTGTTGCTAATTTCAGTCAGGCCTTTCTACATGTTCTTCACAGAACCCATCGTCCTCTGGCTCTCCCTCCTCAGCGGCTTCTCCGACGCCCTCATCTTCAGCTTCCTCGAATCCTTCCAACCCGTCTACGCACAATGGGGCTTCAGCACCATCGGCGTCAGTTTAGCCTTCATCCCGTATGTCCCATCCTATCTTTCTCCTCCCTAGCCCTATCTAACACCCCTCCAGAATCTTGATAGGCTACCTCCTCTCCTACCTCTCCTACCTCCCCTCAATCCACCACTTCCGCGGTCAACGCCGCAAGGGCGTGGCCCTCTCCCCCGAAGTCCGCCTCTGGTGGCTCCTCTTCCTCGTACCCCTCGAAACAATCGGCCTCTTCGGTTTTGCCTGGACCTCTCTCGGCCCCTCCCACGGCATCCCTTGGATAGCCCCCATGATCTTCTCCACTCTCATCGCCATCGCAAACTATGCCATCTACCAGTCCTCCATCGACTACCAGACCGCCGCGTACGGCCCCTACGCCGCTTCCGCTACCGGCGGCAACGATCTCGCGCGCGACTTCCTGGCTGGTATTGCGGCGCTGTACTCGGCGCCCATGTATACGAATATTCCGGGCAGGCCATTGCAGTATCCGACGACTATACTGGCTTGTTTGGCGTTTCTTGTGACGATTCCAATTTATCTGGTTTATTGGAAGGGGCCAGAGATTAGGGCGAAGAGTAAGTTTGCGCAGAGTTTGGACGAGGGGAGGACGAAGACCAAAGAGCTGAGAAGGAAGAGTATGGTGGGGGAGAAAGTGGGGGCGGAGAGGGTAGAGAGGGTTTGATGGGCTTCTTTGTAGACTTCTCTGGTGTATTGCACTTAGCATGTAAATGATATGGAAATATTTCAACCCCTTTGAAACCGTGTTATCCTCATTCGACATGTGGCCGGTCTTTGGCGCACGCTAACGTCCGACGCCTGCCCCATGCTAGTTAGACTAAGGCTGACGCTCTGTGTAGCTCTCTACTCTTGCAGCATGAACTCTCACTGTGAACGTCCATATCCGGAGGTGCTTCGAGCCACTCAAACCGCGTGCAGAACTACGTACAAGTTGCTTGGCCACATGACTTCGTCGTGAATATCTGTGCCGTGATTCAATCTTTCACACTCCATGGGCGGCCGGTTTTCAACAAGTCGTCTTATGCATCCTATCCTAGGCACCTTGAGGGGGCGATGCTCAATGCTGCTCGTTCTGAATGACCAATACCCCTGAGGGCATCCTCTCACTTGGGTATCTATACCAACTCCAAAACGCCTTTTCCTATGCAAACTATGAGATCGTCATGGTAATTCATCTACCACCGTTAAAGCCTGGTGGCGGGTTGAAACCGGGTGGACCATTATTGAAGCCCGGTGGTGGACCATTAAAGCCCGGTGGCCCACCGAATCCAGGGGGTGGCGGATATGATCCCGATGGCGGTGGACCTCCATACCCATTGGGGGGTTGGTGAAAGTTCTGGCCGCTGGGTGGGCGTGCTGGCAAACCGGACGGTGGTGGCGGTAGCGGCGAGGGCGCAGGAGGACCACGAGAAGGCATTCCTCCACCGTATCCGGACGGACCATTTGGTGCGCCTGGGACTCCTCGTCCTGGGGGCATCATCGGGGGCGCCGAGATGGGCGCTGGAGCTTGAAACAGATGTTGAGGGAGAGGTTGTACGACTGGAGCCACACCGTGAGCTTTGGCCTGCTTCGCGAGCATACGCTCCGCATCGTCTCCGTGGCGCTCGCCCTTCCCGTCCTTCTTGTAGGCGTACTGCACAGAGATCTGCTTATTCATCATGAATTGGCCGTGCATGTGGGTGATGGCGTTATCGGAGGCATCGAAGTCGGCGTACGACACGAAACCATAGCCCTTTGACATGTTCATCTCGTCGCGTGCGATCTTGGGGGCGCTTGTGAGCTGTCCAAAGCGAACAAAGGTGTCGTACAGCGCCCTCTCGTCCAGCATAGCGTCTAAGTTTCCGACGAAGAGCTCGGCGCCAATCTCGACATTCTTCTGCTTGTCGGCGGATGCCTTGTTCATGCGGATGGCGGTACCGTAGATGCGGGTTTGATTGAGGATGCTGATCACGTAGTCGGCGTCGGACTCGGATGCAAATTCGACGAAGCCGAAACCTTGGTGCTTGCCGTTGACGCGGTCGACGGGCATGTTGAGGGTTCGCACGCGGCCGTGGTGGTTCATGAGCTCGGTCAGGAGCTGCTGGGTGACATCTTCGTGGATGTTGCCGACGTAGACAGTGGCTTCCTTGTTCTGCTCCCTGTTTGGAGTTAGCATACTGCTTGGAGTGTATCTTGGGTGGGGGGACTTGCCAGTGACGGGCGCTGGGACCGGACATGATGGGCGGCAACTCGAAGCTTATGAAGAGGTATCAAGAAGCTAGAGATCTCCGCGAGCCACTTGCTGCAATCGGTCGTCGGCGGTTTTACGATGGATGTTGAACTGATGTCGCGGTCGAAGCTCGAAAACTTGAGCCTCCGCAGTAGCGGCCTTGGCATACGCGGCGGCACGTGCGTTGGAGCTCTCCATTGAATTTTTGGCATGCGCTCATCTGTTGTCCATCCCGACAGCTCCACCAACAACCACCCATCGCCCCAGAACCACCGCTTCATCACCCCAATCTCCCCCGTCGCCATGTTTCAGCTATCTGAAGAGTCAAAGGTGAGCACTCCCCCGATCCACCCATGGCTAAGCTAACACGTCCCTCGCAGGAGCGCATCGTCCGCATCATCGATGTCTCGCGCGTCGCGATACACTACGGCTACCTCCCTCTGATTCTGTATCTCGGCTACTCGCAGAGCCAGCCGAAGCCGTCTCTCATCCGGTCAGACCCCAGCGGCGCCGTTCGCGTTCCACGCATCATCGCAGACCGGTCAAGCTGACAAGTGTAGCCTTTTCTCTCCTCTTGCGTAACCACACTGCTCGGCAGACCAATACCTCCCAGGGCCAGCTCGGCCCGTGTACAACACCATCATAATCAGGCGCAACGGGGGAGTGGCTTCGTGGGATCATGTATAAAGGGGTGGGCAGGGACATGCTTCGTGGTTAGGTCTGGCATTCTCCTCTTTGTTTTGAGCAAGCCCCGCCCCGTTGTGGACGGTCCACAAGATGGGGCAGCTGCAGACATGTACATCAATAGACGGGGTTCAATGGAGACGTGGGCGTGGGGCGCGGCTGGAAGCTCCTCACGGGCTAGGTCCAAAACACTCGGAATCTTCGCCATGGCGCTGCATATGCGTGACTATTGCTGCCAGGGACCAAGTTATCCGGGCGCGAGTGAGATGTATGCTGGGCGCAATTGATTAAGCCTGCCACGGCGCATGGGAGCGTGTCGGAACGCGACCGCTGGACACCAATGAGAGCACTAGCCAATCCACGTGCGCCTGTGGCTGGCTCGTCCTGGCTCGTCCTGGCTGGTCCGAATTTCTGGGCTCGCACCTCCACCGCCTCCACAGTCCAAACCCAAGCATCGGGCAGAGCATCCATCGTCGAGATGAAGCGACGCATACCCTGCCGCTTCCATACACGCGAGTCCCCAACGTTGGGCTACGTTGGATTTACACCTGCTTCCTCGGTACCCCCACGTGTTCACTGACCTGCTCTATATCGCACCACCCCCAGGTGCCCTCCGCGCTGTTCACAGCATCTTCGGGTTGACCTACGCGTCTTTTCCATGTTGGCACGGTAGCACTACGCTCAATCCGCTGCCGAGTTCGTCCAAAGCCGTGAATGCCCCACCCGAACCACCATGACGGTCCCTAGCGTTGGGGACATTCTCATCCTGTCCCAGGTAGCTTGGAGGATCGGACGTGCCTTTACAGCAGGCAGGAAGAATGCGCCGGCCGAATTCCACGAAGTCGAGGCCGAGGTCAATGGCATGGCAAAGGCACTCAAGGTGCTGGCTGAGACCATGTTTGCCGAATCCGACAACGGTCTGCTGAAGCAGGCCGACCAGGAAATCCAGGAAAGCCTCGCAACCATCCTGACTTCCTGCCAACGGACCGTGCAGGACTTGGACTCGCTCATGGACCAGTACCAGATTGTGAAAAAGACCCGCACGCAGGGTGGATTTGTGGTTGAACGATCATGGAGCGATCTTGTCGTGACCCAGTATCAGACTATGATTTGGACGACCGAGGGAGGCGACATTCAGCACTTGCGATTTCTACTGAAGATGCACACGAGCTCAGTCTCTCTCATCAAGCAGGCACTGCAGAGGTGAGTTGTCACCCTGTCTTTCGAATCCAGTGCTGACACCGCGCAGCAAGTCCATGTCGCGCTTGGAGAGCGTGGTAATCCCCATGGCCGACAAAGTAGACAGCCTTCAGCAAAAGACCAGCGCCCTCGGCAAGCAATTAGACGAAGCCAACCGGATCGTCCGGGAGATTTCTCAGCAATCCCCTCTAGCATCTCCCCAAGACCATCCTACGTCTGTGGATTCAATGACTTCCCCACGAGTCGAGGCTTTGCCCGAGCAATTTTCTGCGAAAGACTTCTTTCCGCCGCGAGAGAGCTCCATGGCTCCGAGTCCATTGGTCTCGTCAGCCTCTCAAACGTTAACATCGCCTTCGTCACCAGATATGAGTGCTACACTAGCAGCATCTTCACCTCGTTCTGTCGTTCCATCTCCCACGCCCTCTGAGAGAAAGCGGATCTCAGAGTTTAGCTTTGGTACTGGTTCTCGATATTCCATGGGTTCTTACTCGTCAGATGAAGAGTCAACTACAACTACAGGCACTCATCGATATGCCTATCTCAACCGTCCACACTCTCAGCGCTCAAATCATGCATCCCTCCTTTCAAGGAGTACGAACGATCGAGAACCTTCAATTTTCAGACCCGACTCAAGCGTCTTTTCGCACATGCTGCCTCCACCAGCAATGGACATTCCCTCCCTAGATCACAACAACATTGAACATGACATGTCGAATTTGAGTTTACGTCCGTCAAGCCATCCGGGCATCAGCCATTTACACCGAAGTGCTACTACATCGAGCCAGAAAGACCGGTTCGAGAGCGCGGCCATTAGAAACGCGGCCATTCTGTGCGACGTGTAAGCCACGAATCGTACACTCCAAGTTTGAGCTATCAGCTAACACTCACCTCAGTCGCGGGATCGCCGTCGAATACGCGCAAAAGGTTTCGTCAGATGAAGACTGCCAGGAGCTCAAGATGGTAGAGGCTTGTACAGATTGCCGCATCGCCGTGGTGAGGAAGCGCGAGGCTGCTATCGATGCAGAACACGACATCCGCGTTATGACGTCCATCTGGGTTTTTAGTGATGACAACACGGTTAGGATGGAACTCAAGATGGCAGACGGGGAGATGTACGTCCCGTACTCGAGTTACTTCAGTCCCGAAAAAGTATCCGTCACGGTTCCGTGTGAACTCAAGTTTCATGACATCAACTTTGGGCAAAGGGCGTTGAGTACAGCGAAAACGACGTGGATAAACTACGTTTTTGAGAGTTCACTTGGTACGTCTACCTAACTACCACCCTACACAACACTCCAAACTAACACGCCTCCCACAGCCGCCGCCCTCTTCCAAAACGAACTAATGGGCCGCACCCTCCTCGCCACCTTCCGCACTTCACAGACCCTCCGCACCCACGAAGGTCTCTCCGGCGCCTTTTCCTACGCCGAGCAAATGTGTGGCATGGAGAACCTGCGCATCTGGGAGGATAACGATACCCTCGCCGTCATAGCGCTCATCCATTTCTCACCTCAGTTCCGGCAGGGCTATCTCGCGTTCTACCTCAACTCTTCGAGTGCACCGATCCGCGTCAAAGACGAGGGCGGGAGGGAGGTCAAGATCAAGGGGCTGAGGGTGCCATTGGAGAAGGGCGTGGGGAGGAAGGATAGTGCAGTCTTGGAGGGAGAGGGTGCGAGTGTGGGCGGTGGTGCCGGGGGAGGGGTTGGTGCGCGGAGAGGAAGTAAGAAGGGGGATGGAATGGATAGGAAGAAGGTTGTTACGGGGGCTAAGATTGAGTTTGCGAGTGAAGTGGAGAAGAGGGAGTTCCTTGCGCTGGTCAAGGAGGTACAGAAGGCCAATTTCGAGTTGCCGGATTTGGCGGGGGTGAACTGATTGGAATGTGTGGCTCTGGCCTTAGTATTAGTCCAACGAATGAAGTGAAAGCTTGTTACCAAAAGAGCACACAAATGTACATCAAGACTACCGGTATCTCCAAAGCTTAAATTACAACTTTGGTAAAGCTCGTCCAGAGGGATCCGTTGTCTAATGTTTTCGAACTCAGGCCACATTTTGTTTGATCGCGACGAATTATGCACCGCAATCGTATGAATCAAGGCGCTGAACGTTGTTTTGACCATCAGGGGATCTCCTTAGGATGAGATTCAAACAAAGCATTGATAGATAGGAAATGGTATATCGAAGTCAGAGTGCAGATCCTAAAGGACAAGATTAATACAACAAAAGAAATGCGAGACCCGAAACCAAGGCTGATGTCTGGGGTGTGGCTGCCAACCTCGTCCCGATACTTCCCTACTCTTGAACAGACTGACATCTCTAAGTCCGTCGCAAGAACGCCAACCTCTCAAAACCAGTGAACTACGCTTCCAAAGACAAAAAGAAACCCCCAGTGAAATTTCCCCAAAAACCAGCAAATGCTCAATAACCACGGTCTCGACCCTTAAGAAAAGCTAACAAACTTCGGATCCCTCGGAATCCCATCTGCTCCAATATTATTCTTCTTGAATCGTCCCTGCATATACAGCCGTCTCGCCTCATCGAACCCTACACCCCTCCGCTTCATGATAATCTGGACTTCGCGCTTCGCCGCATCATCGAGACCCTGGCGGGAATCGCCGGCTTCCACGTTGGTGGTTAAATCGAAGGCGGCGGAGGTGAAGCCGGCTTCGATGTCATCGCGGAAAGAGGTGGGGAGGCGCGTGTAGATGGGTTCGGGGATGGGGAGACGGTGTAACCAGTGGTGGCGCGTGAAAAAGCCGACTGGGTGGAGGGTTAGCTGAGGCGGAGAGGGGTGGGGGGAGCGGGAGGGGTGAGCTTACCGGTGGCGAGGATAAGAGTGAGGAAGGTGAGGGAGTAGAGGATGTAGCCCATGGTTAATCTACGGTGGGAGTATTGGGGTGTGTAAAGGTGGGCGGTGGAAGAGCTGGATATAAGCTCGCGCTGAAGCGGATATGCGGGACGCGGAAGGAACGGCTAAGTGAATAAGGTGAACGCAAGGAAATGGTATTAGCGTATGGTCAAACGCTACAAAAGCATCGGAATCCGTCTGCGACCTCAAGACGTTCCGTGAGTGGGACGATGGAGCTGCAAGGTAGGAGGACTGTCGATGTATCACGCGCGCCAGCAGTCGTGGCTTGCGGGCCTCAAAGCGGACTTGCGGCGAAGCGTCGTCACTTGCGGCCTTGGCGCACGCGGACCTCGGTCTTACTTTGTTGCGTGGCTGGCCTGCTGCTAAGCCGCATCGGGTAATCTAGGCGAGGATTTCGACTTCCCACCAAAGAGACTGTGAACTTGCGAGTCGATAACCATCATCGACGAACAATCGCAGCAATGGCCACTATTTCTTCAGATCTGCTTTGGGAGGTTACCCGTAAGTGCGCCCGGGGTTGAAATGGGGAGCAGAGATTTGCGGGAAGGGCTCGTCGAAGAGGAAACACGGGAATGAGGACAAGAGCTGATGGGTCTATACAGGCGGCAACAGTGCCACGATGGTCAAGAGGGCGCAGACCGGCGGCGTGTCGTTCTCGCGCGACCCCCTCAACCTGAAGAACCAGTACAACCGCAAGGTACGCACGCGCAGTGCATTCCCTTTGAAGCAATTCGCTAATTCGAGACAGTACGAGGGCCTGGTCGCCGACAAGGTACGCTTTCCCGGACGCCGACATTCACACGAATAGAAGAAGCTCGAGATTGTTGCGAACGGAACTGATATATTGGAATAGGCCATCGGTGTTCTCCCCGGCGATGAGGGCGGCGTAATCCTCCTCACCAAGAGGAACGGCAAGGCCAACAAGCCCGCCTCGCAAATCAACCGATCCAACCTCCCGGCCAAGCGCTCGTCTCGCAAGTACGTTTACACCCATCTTCGCGCGAATCGCCCACCTTCCTCGTCGATACAAGCAGGCGCAAACAGGTGTAGAAGAGCAATGAGCTGACTAAATACAGGACCTACTCCTCCATCATCAAGGCGACTGCTGACCGTGACTACCGCACCGATCTCCGCCAGGAGGCCGTCGCTCGCGCATCCGCTATCCGCAAGTCCCAGAGGCCTGTCAAGGAGAGCAAGCCGTCCAAGGTTCGGGGCGCGAAGGCGAGGAAGACTGAGGAGGCTTAGATGGGTGAGAATGAGGAACGAGTTCACTTCATGGGGTCATTTGGGTGTGGGGTGGAATGAGTGATTGATGCTATGTCTATCGTAGCCGGAAGACTGAGCTAAGGAATGAAAAGACAAGTTCCAACCACATTGATTTCAGGTCACGTATGGCCACCGTCCCCTCCACTGAATGTTTATTCGGCCCCAGCCTTAGCTCCAGAGGCTGTTCCACTGTTAGGCGCAGCCGTCTTATCTGTATTTGCGCCCTCGACTGTGTTCTCGCGATCGGTCCGCAACGGGGGTCGCTGACTATCACTCCTACGGTCGATGGGGATCTGTAGCGTGTCTCTTTCACTCGGTCCTCCAGGCTTTGCGCTAGCACACACACCGCTAGAATCCCCGTCTGTCTGCACTATGTTGCTGGCTACAGGTTGCGAGACCTCGACTGCGGGATTGGTCGTTTCCGGCATTGCAAATTTTGTCGATCAAGTTTGTATTCTGGAGTGGTCACTGGTGATGTCTTGGGAATTGGTATGGAGAAGTTTGGGGAAACGTCGCAGTTAGAAAGTGAGGTATTTATATGATGGCAGAACGTGCACGAGCGTGAGGTCGGTGTGAGTCGCGTGGTTGCTTGAGAGGAGTCATTTGGACGAGTAGATGGTTGACTTGTCACACAGCACCTCGTAGTACGTGCTCATGGTTCCAAGACTCGTCGAGAGCCAATTCCTTCTTACGATGTCACCAAATACAACCCCCTGGAAATTAAGATACTGAACACTCACATGTACGACTCAAGCACGGTCATGCACAGTACGCGCACTGTTGACCAATTCAACTACTAGAACTGACTCTTACTTCACGATCATTGCGTCATCTTCGCTCTCCCCTTCCGGTCTCTATTCCTCTTGACCTTGTTTGAAACATGCATGCGTGGTATCTACCTATCCTGCTATTCAGGCATTATAGTGAAAGAGGTTGAACGGAATCGAAACACCGTAGGCCGATCATGAATGACAACTCTAAGATCGGTTAACCAATGATGTTATTTCATTGCTCCATTTACGAATCATATAAAGCAGATAGGGATCATCATCCAAATTGCACTGTTCAAAGTAGGAATTATTCGAACCAAAGCAGAGCAAAGATCACTTCAAATTACAGTCACAACAGGCAAGGTCTCGTCTCATTGAAAGAAGATTTCTAGATGTTCTAACAATCTATAAGGGCTACTCCGTTTGGTTGGAAGCCTTCTTTGCCTTCTCAATGGGCAAGGGAGTGCTAGCTTCGTCAGACGGAATTAGCTCCTCCTTGGAAGCCTTCTTTGCCTTCCACCTATCCGCTATCATATTCGCCTTCTCAAGCTGCTCAGTGGTGATGGGAGTGCTAGTTTCGTCAGACGGAATTAGCTCCCCCTTGTAAGCCTTATTTGCCTTCCACCTGTCCGCTATCATGTTCGCCTTCTCAAGCTTCTCAGTGGTGATGGGAGTGCTAGCTTCGTCAGACGGAATTGGCTCCCCCTTGGAAGCCTTCTTTGCCTTCCACCTATCCGCTATCATATTCGCCTTCTCAAGCTGCTCAGTGGTGATGGGAGTGCTAGTTTCGTCAGACGGAATTGGCTCCCCCTTGGAAGCCTTCTTTGCCTTCCACCTATCCGCTATCATGTTCGCCTTCTCAAGCTTCTCAGTGGTGATGGGAGTGCTAGCTTCGTCAGACGGAATTAGCTCCCCCTTGTAAGCCTTATTTGCCTTCCACCTATCCGCTATCATGTTCGCCTTCTCAAGCTTCTCAGTGGTGATGGGAGTGCTAGCTTCGTCAGACGGACTTGTCTCCCCCTTGGAACCCTCCTTTGTAGAGTCTTTCGGATCTTGAGTTGGCGTAGTGTCTTGAGTTGCTTTAGTGTTGGTTATCTTGTCTGACATTTTGAACTTTAGGCAAGGTGAGTGTGTTATGTTGTTTTGGAGTTGGGCTATGAAAAGATTGATTCGTAAAGTTGATGGAGTTGAGAAAGGATTTTGTAAGTCGGTGTATATAGAATGAAGCAAGAAGAAGAAGGCAGACACGCTTTTATATTCGTTTAAGAGTCATCTCTGGCTGTGTTATGTCTGTTGCCGAGGCTTTCTTGTACTCATATATACCTACCATGACTGTCAAAGGCACTAGCATGACGTGGAATACAACTCTATGGTCGATATGAAGGCACTGTTGGTAGTGTTGCTACTTACAGCTGTATAGTCATATCCTCCATGTATCATGTATGAGATGGGGAGAGTCATTGGAACGATCAAATGAGGGCTATGAAATGTCTACCGAGTCACGCCCGCGGATCGATCTGACAAATTTTGTCTCCATTTTTCACTTGCGAACAGATGCGACACTAAATGGATATAACTTTAAACTTACTATCATCTCTGATGATTGCTGAAACGACCCCTCTGGAGACCCGGGTAATGTTGCATGTCCAGCAAAGATTGCGCCAACATTCTCGAATCAGATAAGTCCATGTTAGACCCAAATCGATGTGGTGATTCCGTCGATCTGAGTAATCCGCGTCCCTTTCCATCCGTATCTATGCCTGGAGCTAGGACTGACCGCCCGAATGTTGTTTCGCGAGATGGATCTCCATATGCTCATCCACGGCCATCGCTACGACGAATCGTTAGAGTACCGTGCGGTTGCCACCGATGATTCTCCTCGTCCTTTGACTCAACTGCATGTAACACAAAGGTGAATGCTCCAGAGATGAGCTAATCTCCGTCCCAAAGGCGGATATGTGCATTCAACCATATAACTTCCCGAGAATGTTGGCCAGCTCGCAACTTGAAACGTCATTACGAGACACGCGAGGATGTGCTGACCGCCATTCCGTCGGTGATTCCAGCTCCTTCCTATTGTCGCGAGATGTCGCGCATTTGGAGTGCGGACTCGGCAAGCGCCATCCAAGGGGATGTCGGGATTCGGCGAACCATAGAAGATGTCGCAGGATCACGATCGCGACGCGTGCGCATCCCGATGCCATGACCGAGATCATCTGCTGCTGTGGCGTCGCTTGTTGTTTTTCTAGCCAATGGACCAAGGATCAAGTCAATCCAAGACCGTGCCATTCCCCCTCTTCAACCTCCCTTCACCTCATCAAGCCCATCCCCCTCTTTCGGCAAGAACTTGTATATGGTCCCCATATACATCCACTGCACGCCAGGCGGTATCTTCATTCCGATCTTTTGTTCATAGGCTTCCTTTGCACCATGAAGAATAACGGGCAACGCAATGCTGTATGGTATGACAATGCCGCTGAAGCACATCAGTTTGTAGCGTTCGAGCGTGGGAAGCGATTGGAAGGCTATTCGTTTGCGGAGGACGTCGATAAGAACATGGAACATGGCTTTTCGATGGATGTACGGTCGAAGGAAGGTATAGTTGCTGCTAAAGGTAGGTAGGATGCTGGGTTGGTGTTGGTGATGGAAGGGAAAATGTTGCGGAGCGGAGGTAGGTTTTTCCGAGGGTTACTTCTTCATCAACATCGGGTAGTCTTCCACCTCACCTACGCATCATGATATACGAAACAATTCTAAGGTATACCAATCAGAGATCAAAGACTTTTGCATGGCCAGCTACAATAATAGATCGATTCCGATATGGCCTGCTACGCAAGATCCGCACCACTCACCCTCTCACTACTCACACTCAAGCTCCCTTCTTCACTAACATATCCATTAACTCCTATTGTCCCTCTAAAGTCGGTGAACGCACAGACTCAAGGTTCAGAGAACAATAGTCATGGTCTCTCGCAATTTCTTCTATTCAACCTATTATGAGCTTGGTCTATATGATATATCCTCAGCAGCCCTCAAACTCTGTTTCCTTTTTTTCTCTCTTCAAAACTAAAGCCAATTCCTCAAGTCAAACACCAGTTTCTTTCGGAAAACAATCCATCCACTTCACCCTCTACGACATCTTCATCACTCACCACCACCACACCAACATGGTCACCACTCGCTCCCAGACCAAGGGACCAATGACGCGCGCGCGCGCTGCGGCGACGGCCGTCGTCAAAAAATCTCCCGCCACCATCAGCACCACCAAAAAGGCCCGCGCAGGGCGCAAGCCCACCAAGAAGAAAACCCGCCGCGCCCGTGTGGCTTGCGTTGCCGTCGCAGTACCTACCGCTCAGCAGGATGCTGCTCCTGCCCTAGCTCCTACTCCCGCCCCGGCTCCAGCCCCGGCTCCAAGCCCGGCCGCGGTTCCGGTCTCAGTGGCCAATTACGTCTTCACTCGGATGCAGCTGCTCGCCAACAGCGAGACCGAGCAGCACTGGACCGCTCTCCGCGAGCTACTCCGCCGCATGGACAACTTCGACGAGTTCCACAACATGCTGAGGAACTTCGACGCGGTGATTGAGTTTGCTGCGGAGAGCGGTCAGGAGATTGAGGATAGAGATACTGCCTTTCTGAGCACGGTTGCTGAGTACTTTGGGAGTGAAGAGAGCTCGGGTGCCTTTCGGGTGCGGATTGTTTGAGCAGCTGGTCTGCTCGTGGTTGTTGGTTTTTCAAATAGCTGGCCTGCTTTATGGTATTGGTTTTGGTTCGACAGCAGCTGGACTGCTTCGAGAGACGTGTTATTGGGCAGCTGGATTGCTCAAGGGTTGAGATTGTCAGCAGCTGGTCTGCTTCGAGGTCATGGGTCGTTACAGCAGCTGGTCTGCTTCGAGGTCATGGGTCGTTACAGCAGCTAGTAATACACTCTTCAAGCAGCTGGTCTGCTTTACGCCTCCAAGTCCTACCTCTCTACTTCGCTACTGTAAACCAGTCCTGCACTGCAACCACCAAACTAATTTTAACAGCCAAACACAGTCGCGCATCATAACAGCTGCACTTCTCTATTGCAATGCGTATATATAGTAGTACACTTCAGAAACATGATATCAAAGAGCCCCCCTCAAGCCATGCATCCCTGCTATAGCACGAAAGCCCACCAACTCCCCGCATAGCAAAATCCAAAAGCGCTGGCTAGAAGGAAAAGCTACAAGAGGAGCGCCACTAAAAGCAAGCCCCACCGCCCAAAGTCCCCCTCATCTGTATCCGCGATATACACTAAAACGTATCATGCACATGTGCAAAACAAAACATGTCCAAAGTACAAAAGAGAAAGAGTGCGGTAGTGATAAAGTCTTTCCAGAAAACGACACATGTCAACTCGTACACACATGAAGTGAAAAGAGAAAAAAAAAAGAAACGCCACAAGTTCATCAGCGTTGCCACCTATCCTGCTGTCTGACCGCATTAGCCCAATCCGGTGGCATATTCGCACCTCCTCTTTGCTCCGGCTGTTGCCCCTGCGGTGGCGGACCCGGTTGGCCCCTCCTCATCAGACTCTCCCTATACTGCGCATCTCGTTCCCGCATCTCACGGTCTCGCATCTCTCTATCGCGCATTTCACGCTCCCTGCCCATGAACTCCTCACGGCTCATAGCAGCATGTATTTGTTGCTGTTGTCGCTGCTGCTGGTGTTGCTGGTGCTGCTGCTGTTGGACTTGCTCCTCCCGCATGTGCTCTGTACGGCTGTCGCGAGGGAACGGGTCTCGAAAGCGGTGAGGTTGGTCTTCTTGTCGCTGGCCGCCGAACAGAGGGTGGTTTTCTCCGAGGGATGAGTGCGGTGGATGTTGCAAGGGAGGCGGACCATGGTCACCCCGGGAGAGCGGAGTGTGAGAGCGTTGGTTTGGAAAGCCTCGGTCTTGCGGCGGAGGTTGATAGCGTACATCCTGATGCGATTGTGGTGGTCCTGTGGAGCGGGATAGAACAGAATCGCGTTGTTCACGCAATAGAGTATTAGCGCGGTGAGAGACTTCGCGGCTCATGTCACGCTCTGTGTTGCGAGCATCAAAGTCGTGCCGGACAGTGTCTCGTGGATCACGGCCTCGATACTGCTCTTGAATACTATGCCCACGCATGTGCTGGCTCGCAGGAGGATGCTCGTTGGGCGTCTGGGGGTTGGAGTAGACCAGACCTTCATTTTGCACTTGCGACTGCTCATTCCTACCTTGGGCTTCTCTCTGCGGCCCAATGTGACTCGTGTGGAGATGTGGGCTTGGACGCATACCCACCGGTCCAGAGGGTTGAGAGCCACTTCCAGGCGGGTCTACCTGAGCATATGGATTCGGTTGCAAGATCTGAGAGGAACCATTCAGAGGCTGAGAGTGTTGACCTGCAGCAGAAGAGCTCATGCTGTGACGGGGTTGTTGACCTGCTGCGCCGCTAAGACTGGGAGTCCGAGAATGCAAGTGCGGTGAATTGCTAAATGCTGAAAGCGGAGGAGGCGACGGGTTGTGCCTAGGGCCATTATGTTGAGCAAAGACTGCTCGATGATTTCCGAAAAGCCTAGCGTCGCCAAATGCAGGTTGAGCAAGTCCCGGATGAGGAGAGTTGTGAGCCGGGCCTGGTTGAGGCTGATTCTGTCCCGGGTATGGTTGCCGCTGCCAGCCTTCACGCGGTGGTCCCCTTCCTCCAGCAGCCTGATCATTCGTAAGATCGACGACCTGTCGATTCGATGAAATCTGCGGCAGTGCTGTCTGTGATGCATAGGACGGACGCCCATATGGTGCTTGAGAAGGAGCAGCATCATATGGGTCGCGACGCGCTGGCAGACCCTGTGGGACAGGAGGTGGAGGTGCGATAGGCGTCTGTTGTTGCGGGGTTGGAGTATGGGACGGTATGTTCTGCTCAGCGGGCTTCCTGCGTCTCGGCTGCTCTGGCTCGGTGTCGTTGAGAAGCGACAGCAGATTTGACTTTCGTGGCTCGGGAGCAGGTTTGGACGGGGGCGGGGTTGGCGCTGTCGGCGCTACTTGCATTGAGGATTTACTAGCAGGCGGATATGCTTGCGACTGCGTAGACAGCTGCGGAGGTTGTTGCGGCTGTTGATGTGGATGAGGGTAATGCCTGGCTTCGTCCTTCACAGGTGACGTCGCAATGGTAGAGCCCGGTGGCAATTGCTGAGCTGTGGACATCGTACTCGGCTGCGTAGAAGCATCCGGCGGCGTTTGTACGCTACGTTGTGTTTGTTGCAATTGACGATGTTGCAGCGAGTGTGGGCGATTTTCTGGTGACCCTGCACCCAGCGGTGGTCGCATGTGCGACATAGCTGCAGCCGCTGAAGGGAAGTGCCTACCGTGTAATTCGCCAGATGTACGCCGAGAATGCTGTGCCTGATAGCGTAAATGCGCATCGTGCTCTTGGTGCGGCTCCACCCTGGACACCGTATCTCGCTCTTGCAGCCCGGTTGGACGGAACACCAAAGGGTCAGGTTGTTCGTGCGCGCGCATTTGCGGCTGGACCTGGGGCTGTAAAGGCCGTGAAGCTTGCGGCACAATTGAGGATTGAGAAGGTGCGCGGTGCTCCCGGCGAGCGGGGAAGTCGTCTTGCGAGAAGTAGCCAGAGAGAGGGGGTTCACCACGATGATGCAGCTCGGGCCGAGATAAATGATGCTGATTATGGTGTTGCGACTGACCACGCGGAGGGTGCCCTTGAGGAGATTGCTGCTGTGGCGCCGACGGCACTGAGGCAAGAGCAGAATCCGGCATTGCATATCCGGCAGTTGACACGAGAGGTTTGCTTTGCTGTGGTGCTTGCGCAATAGTTGAGAACCTAGAAGACGGAGGCACGTTCGGAGATGATGGCTTGGGTAATGCTACTGGGTGAGCAAGACTCGCCTCGGGGGTGGGAGCAAGTGTTCGTGGAACAGTGACCTGTGTGCTTTCATACCGCCTCTTCGGAGCTGGGGTTGGCGTCGGTGCGGGTCCTGGATCTTCACCTCGATTCCGCTTCTGGTCGGCTTCGATCGCGACTCTTTCCAGCTCCGGAGCCTGTCCACTTTCAACCAAACGCAGATATTGGTTCTTAACCATCGTCTGCGTCTTCGTCCCCATGTGGGTCGCAATCGCCGCCCAATCAGTGCCAAAATAAGCCACATTTCTTTGGAAGTCCGTTTGCTCGGTAACTGACCAATAGCTTGAGGGGCCAGGTCGCGCCGAAGGTGGTAGTCTTGCAGAATTCATTAAGCCTGCAGATAACCCGGAGTGGAATTGCGGTTCACCAGCAATGGCCAGTTGGTCTTCAGGTATACCCTGGTGCATTGGGTAAGGCATTTCTTGTAGTGGACGCTTCCCAGCTTCGTCTTCCATCTTTACGCCTAAAGCTTTACGATCGTGCTTGACCGGAGAGTCGATTGGTGCGGCAGCGAGTGGTTGTGCTTTTGCTTTTCGTCCACCCCTCTCCTTTGGAATCTTGCTACGCCGGCCAGCCTTTTCGGGGTTTCCGTCAGCGTCGGTACCGCGACGCATCCGTCCTGGAGTAGGCGTAGAGGTAGTTGTATCCAGATCCGTTTCCGCGCCGGGCCCAAAGGTAGGTGCGGCAGATCGCCGCGGACGTCCGGTCTCCGTAAGGGCGGGTGGTAGTCCATCTTCACCTGGCACATCAGGCCGTTCCATGTTAGCAATAGCTCCACGACCACGGCCAGCACCTCCGCCTCGCCTCCGGGGCCCACCTCGCCTTCCTTTGACTTTACCTTTATATTCCCTTCCCCACTTGGTCGCATAGTAATGATTAATACAGTCCTTGTACGTTCGACTCGTCCCAGCCTCTTTGTACAGAGCTTCGGCCAGTTTGCCCCACTTCTTCGCATGTTGATCCCTGTAGTGCTGCACCATGATTTTGTGTTCTCCTTCTGTGAAATCATCCTCCGGGGGCTCGTAGTGAAACGCAAAAATGCCTTGACCGGGCTCCCGTTGAAAATTGGTATCAATGAATCTTCTCCGCTGTGCTTCGTATGCAGTCAACTCTGGAGGGACTTCGGCTTCTTTTTCAGGATCAGCCATTGCTCTTCTCGGTTCCGTTTCTTTTTTGCCTTTGCTCTCTTCCTCGGCAGTCTTCAGCGATTCCTTGATAACTGCCTCAAGGTCGTACTCGGTGGCCCATCTGTGTGAGTGTCCCCGGCGACTCGTAGTGGGTGGCGGAAGATCCAACAGAGGCCCCATTGCCGAACTCTGAACATCCGGGGTTGTGGCTTTCAGGGGCTCAGCAGACGGCTGTCTCTCCTGCTCTACAACGTCCTTGGTATCGTCCAAGCTCCGAATGTAGATCCGCCACCTTCTGTAAGCACGAGCGAAGTCCTCGAGCGTACCTTCTGGATCAGACTCTGGTTCTATTGTCTTTCGTAACCTATCCCGTATAGCGAGCATGATAGATTCGGAAACTCGAGGCCCTTCCAGTTCGGATATTGGCGTGAGCGGTGCGGAGCCTAGGTACGGAAGTGAGCTAAGATCGGGATTCTCTTCATGCTCGTCGCTAATCCCGCGACGCAGGCGAAGCGCACGGGTCGCTGGAGCAAGTCGCTTTTCATCCTTTTCGTCCAAGTCCATATCTTCCGTCTCTTCAGCCTTTGGCGTCGGAAGCTCTGTAGTAATGCTTTCAGGCTGCGGCTGGATCGGGGCCATAGGCGCCATCTCCTCTTCAACCGATTTGCTTTCCTGACAAGGCAAGTGCTCTATGGTCAAGCTCGCCAGAAGCATGATCTCTTGGAGTGGAGTGGTGGCTCTTAGATTCGGAGCGCTCAGATCTATGCGTTTGGACTCCAGTAGAGCCTTCTCTCGATTGTACTTCGCTTCAGACTCTGCAAAGTCGGCGTCGTCGAGATCAAGGTCCTCGTCCGAGTCGTCGAGACCTTCAGGAGCTGAAGTAGCTGACATCGGTGGCTTAACGGAATGAGAGGAAGGCTCTGCCATGGTCACATCCGTGAGACGTCTCGTTCGTGCGGGATCAGGTTTGGGCGATGCCTCCTTTCGAGTGTCTACAGAGGGTACTCTGTCACGACTATGCTCGTTGTCCAGATTTGGCCGAGACGTTGAAGGAGACGGCAGTTTGGCATGCTCCATACGTTGAGAGTCCACAACCGAGGCACTAGTCTCGAACTTGGGGGCTTTCGGGGCTGGACCAAAGGCACGATCTCGATCCTCTGCGGGAAATTCTCGCTTAGTAGGCACGGTGGTTCGATTGTTGAGGTTGAGGCCAGGGCGAACCCATTGCATACTCTTCTGTGTTGGTCCCATGGGCATCCTAGGGGGTTGAAAACCTGTACGATCAGGAGGTGGATACATTGACGGTCGGGCCGCCATTGTATTTCCCCTATCCGCCTTCGGGCCAGTTGGGATGTTGGCGGGTAGACTCTGCGGCGACGTAATCGTTGACAAAGCACTACCGCTCCCGCTTCCATTGCGAGATCCCATAGGAGGAGCTATCGCACCAGGTGAGGCGTCCCGTGGCACGTCTCTTGGCGCAAAGGGTAGGTGCGCAGGCCTTGGGAAAGAAGGCGAAACATTCGCACGGAGCGCAGCTTGTGGTCCGGTAGGAGGGGCCCTAGGTCTAGCAGCCGGGCCTTGAGGTGGAGAGTTTGCCAGTGTTGGAGTAGCACTTGGAAGTGAAGCGACCGGCTTTTGCTCTGTGTTCTGCGATGTCGGTGTATTGTTTGCATGCGACGCCGGAGCAACAGGTGGACGAGGTTCGATACGCGTTGGATTGACCGGAACTGGTCTGTTCTCTTGGATGTGGGCCGAAAGCGGAACGTCTCCAGTGATGTGTTCGGAAGCTCTATCAGCTTTGGGTCCCGTTGGAGGAGCTGTTGACAGCCCGGCTGGGATGTTTGGTTTTGGGGCTGTTGGAGCAGCAAGAGCTGGAGGAGCTGGAGCTGCTGGAAGAACTGCGGCAGGCGACACGGGTGGAAGAGCAGTGGCTGCAGGCTTCGGCGGCTGTGCTGCTATTGTAGATTTGGCATCAAGTGCAGGGTTCCTCCACACATTGGACGAAAAGCCAAAGGCCGGTACTGCTGCAGGGGGTGACGAAGCACGAGGCGCGTAACGCTCTCTAGAAGCCTCTGCACGTCCTGCGAGGAGTAAATCGTTCCCGCCAGGTTCTCGGCGCCCGTCTTTGGCGACGTCCGCGGCGACTGAGGAGCGTCGAGAATACGCATCTAATGCAGGCCCAAGCCGGTCCGCTGGCGAGTGGTGTGTCGAATGTGGCGCGGCGCCCGTGGGCGTGCCGGGAAGATGCCGAGAGTCGAGAACCACACTTCCACGATGGGTGTCCAGTCCCCGTGGTCCGGCTTTCGATGGACCTGCTGGACCTATATATGAGTCGTATTCCCTTGGCACGAAACGTCGCTCGTCGCGGTCCCTCCTCTCAAAATCCCGCTCATCTCGCGGATCCCTGTCCCGCCGCACCGGTTCCCGCGAGCGACTGCGCGGGCGATACGAGCGATCCTGGATGCGATCCGGGATGCGATCCGGTATGCGATCGCGCGGATCATGATGGCGATCGCGGTCATCGTTGTGAAAGTTCCTGCCTCGACCCCGGGAATCACCGTGGAAATCCCGGCCACCCCGCCCCCGAACAATGCCACTGCCGCGATACGACGATCCGGTAACGAGGGGAGGATCTGAATATGCTGACCCTGCTGAAGGAGGTCCATCTCGGGAGTTGCGCCGAGCGCGGTTGATGTCGAGGTCGCGGGGAGGGAAGTCTCGTTGGTCTCGACTGTCGCGCACATCTCTCACCGGAGAGCGGCGGGGTAGAGGTGAAGGTCGTCGTTCTCGACGATCGCGTTCGAAGTCGCGGTCGCGGTCTCGGTCTGCTCTCCAGGAACTGTGCGAGTTTGGATGCGCAGCGCTCGATAGCGGTGGGGCTTCGCGTAGTGGGGTTGCTTCGCCACGACCCGGATAGCCCCTGCCTCGTCCATCTCGCGGCGCAGATGGAACGCCAGACGGGACAGCAGCAGGAGGTCCTCGTAGTGGATCGCCGAGTATCTTCGGGCCTCTTGGAACGTCTCTGGGGATGTCTCTGGGTGGGAAGCCGCCCGATTCGGCATTCGGGCGGGGGTTGGAGTCGTTAGCCCTTGGGGGATAGCCACTGCTGTAAGTCGACTGTCTCCTGTCGCGATATGGAGACCTTTCGCGTGCGTATCTGCTGTTGTCCGGGTAGCGAGACGCGGACATGGTGGTGACTTGGAGGAAGGCTGCTCTCTTCTAGGCTACACATGGGCTCGTTAGACGCGAATCGACCAAATGGCTAGTGGTGTGCTTGCGCGCAGTCTTGCAGATCTAGAGTAAGTGACAAGCCACCGGGAATAATAGCGGTGACGTGGACAGGTCCGGAAGTGTACGGATATGGTGTACAAGAGAACAAGTTCGCCGATGGAGTGCGAAGGGGTTGAAATCGGCGTGGTTGACGGCCGTTGGCGACCAAGATACAGGCTGCAGTTCGGTGTTGTGAGGTGCGTTTGAGGTTCGGCAGGGTCCGTGCGCGCGAGAGATCCCTGGCCCGTGTGGATGCTGACGAGTTCGGAATCCTCCTAACTTAGAACACTCGGAAGAGGTGGACAACGCCGCGAGCGTCGAGTCGGCAGAACGGCAGAACGGCAGCACGGCGGCGGGTGTGGTGCTGAGGAATGTCGGACGTTAGTCACCGAGCTGGCGCCGCACGGGTCGAAGCAAAGGACTGCGCGCCGTTGACGTGGCGCTGCGGTCTCGTCGAGAAGCAGACAGGGCACGTGGGGGTTGTGCGGCAACGGAAACGGCGGTGGATGGAGCGTGAAAGAATTACCCGGGCTGCGCGGCAGAGCGCTCCGGCAGCATGCTGGCGTGGTAGGACGTCTCTTTCGCGACGACGGCGATGATGGAGGAGAAGAACCAGAGAGCGACACGAGACGACGAGAACGCAGCCCTCTACGCACTGACGCCCACAAGCCCGCTCGGCTGCATGGGCGACCAGGCAAGGTCCACTCGGCACCGGGCTAACTTGATACATGAGGGGAACCGCGCTGTGATTGGGCGCTGTTTTCGAGATTCGATGTGGGAGGGCAGGGTTGCGTGTGTCAGATTCTGCGGTGCGTGGCCTGCCCAGCCCAGCGGAGAATCATCGAGGAACCTGCAGACGCCGTGCTCGTGCGCAGTGCAGAGATGCAGCACGCCGTAGCAGCCCTCTGTCCAGCGCCTACCGTGGCCGTGGCCGCCATGCTTCTCGCCGCGCCTCCTGAGGTGATCCGCGTGCCTTCCACGGTTGCGTCGCTAAGATTGGCGCTAAAAGTAAGCTTAACTTGGTTGGGGCAGGCGCCCATGATGTGGGGTTTGAGGCAACATCATCTGGATTGAAAATCTCAGTCCTCCAGAGCACAGAGAACGGGTCGCACGCACTCGTACCTTTACACGCCGCCGGCAGACAAGCTAGCGAGCACCCGCTGGACCGCCCGCTGCTCCCTCCCCGCCGCTGCTGCGCACCTCTGTCCCCCGATCGCTCGCTCGCTCGCTCATCATGGCACTGGCCAATCACGGAACGACGTCACCCCCTTCGAACGCCACGGATGCCGTCCTGAAGCCATCCGAGCCTGTGCCCGAGGGCTCGCGGGAGGTGCAGGGTATAGACTTCAACGACTATGCCGAGCGCGCCATCACCGTCGAGGAGTTGGTCGGGGGCTATGCCCGCATGGGATTCCAGGCAACGGCCGTCGGCGAGGCTGTGCGCATTGTCAACGACATGGTAAGTGGATTACGTCGGCTGCAGGCAGCAGCCGCCCTGGGGGCGAGAACCGCTTGGCCTGAGGCTGCGGGAGACTCGAGCGATCCCTGCGCTCCTGCGTTGTTGGCGAAACGATTTAGCCGGAATGGGCAAACTCATACCGCCGTCGCAGGCTTGGTCATGCGCCTAATGTTTCCCGCTAACCATTGACAGCGCACGTGGAAGCATCCGGAAACGGGCGACGGCACCACCATATTCCTCGGCTACACGTCCAACTTGATCTCTTCGGGCCTGCGCGAGACACTGCGATACCTGGTCCAGCACAAACATGTCTCGGCCATCGTCACCACGGCCGGAGGAGTAGAGGAAGACTTCATCAAATGCTTGGCGCCGACCTACCTGGGCTCTTTCTCGACACCGGGCGCGGGTCTTCGGGCCAAGGGCATGAATCGAATCGGCAACCTGGTCGTGCCAAACAGCAACTATTGCGCCTTTGAGGACTGGGTAGTGCCGATCCTGGACAAGATGCTGGAGGAGCAAGAGGCAAGCAAGAAGACGGACGAGCCCCTGCATTGGACCCCGAGCAAGGTCATCAATCGACTGGGAAAAGAGATCAACGACGAGCGATCCGTCTACTACTGGGCGTGGAAGAACGACATCCCCGTCTTCTGCCCTGCATTGACCGACGGAAGCCTCGGAGACATGTTGTACTTCCACACCTTCAAGTCGTCCCCGGAGCAGCTACGGGTCGACATTGTCGAAGACATTCGAAAGATCAACACCATGGCTGTCCGGGCGAAGAGAGCCGGAATGATCATCTTGGGCGGAGGCATTGTCAAGCATCACATTGCCAACGCTTGTCTGATGCGGAATGGAGCAGAGAGCGCTGTATACATCAACACAGCGCAGGAGTTTGACGGTAGCGATGCCGGAGCTCGGCCAGACGAAGCAATCAGCTGGGGGAAGATCAAGGCCGACGGAGACAGCGTGAAGGTGTATGCGGAAGCCACGGTCGTATTCCCTCTGATAGTTGCCGCATCGTTTGCTCGACCGAGACGCGCGCCCAGTGATAGCACGCCTGTGGAGCACACTTTGGCCTAGAGCTCGTGCGAGCAGATCAGACTTCAGACTTGTAGACTTAACATAGCCAAAACGTGAGGCGATGTCAACTAGCCTGTCGGATGGTGCGAGATGCGTGTTTCTGTGGAGGCGGTGGGGATCGCGGTCGTGGCGGGACCACCATGGCCAACAGGGATATTGGACCCACTGGATGGGGTCCTAGCCTCATTGAGAATGCGCAAAGTGCAGCCTAAGTCACGACATCTAGGCGGCGCATGAGTGCGGCGGTGCGATGGGACGCAGACTGGATGAAGAACGTGGTGGGCCAAGTGCTGACGTCTGGGGAATCGTGCGTGCGTGTGTCCACCCTGCTACTTGTATAAGGCATCTGCGTGATGTACCGGGTGACTCGTCTGGTAGCTCACTAAAGGCTCCGACGCTAGCGCGCCGTGGGGAGTGGAGACGCTGCCGCCTCACTACGCAACGCTTGTGCTGATCTAATGCTAGGCAGCTCTACCCAGCCTCGTGTCTGTACCTGTCATCTTGCGCCCTCTTCTTCATATTCAGCCCTTCTTCCCTCTCGTACTAAGCGAACGCAGCAAAGCCCGTTGTCCGTCCATACCCAATACCGCGTCTGCTTCCAAGAGCTCTGACCACCATCGCTTTCCGATAGCTCTTATCGGAGCTCTTCCGCCCTCCGTCACCGACATATCCCAACTTTCCACACGTTTGCTGCCGTTTCCTCCAAAGCGCTCCTGTCCAGACTCGGGCCCTCGTTTGACCTGTGTAACGCCCAAGGTAGAGCTTCAGCCAGGCCCACAACCCTCGCAGCGAGCTGTGTCACTAACTCAACAAAGACTCTCGCCCTCATTCGTGGTGTATAGCTCAATCCATGTGACGTCGCCCACCGCCGCAGCCATAATGAGTGTCGCAAACGTCGAGCAAGCGCCGCACCTGCACTTTGGCCAGCCACCCTCCTCCCCTCCCTTCTCCAGTCCACAGTCTCCCGCCGCATCACATCATCCGCAACCACCCGTCTCTTCTCCGCCTCCACCGCTCGTCGAAGACGTCGATATGAGCACCTCAACCACATTGACACCCACCGGCCAGCGACACGATCGGGACGATGCCGTCATGCAGGACGAGTTGACAAACGGCGTAGCCACCACACAAGATGTTGAGAACCGCGGGCCTCCCAGCAGCGTCGCGGTAGAAGTTGCAGCTGTACCAGCTGATGAGGATGCTATGGACACTACACCGGACAACTCGCAAAGCTTGGTGCTGCCGAACGGTTCGGCCGATCCACAAGAAGTCGCCGGGACCACACCTAGCTCACCGTCGCCTAATGCCGTGGTTCAGGAAGAGGCAGGCAATAATGGCCAGCCTCCAGCAGCCGCTGCCCACCCGGTAAGTGTGGCCTTCCATCTGCTCTTCAGTCACATGCACTAATAGTATACAGCCACCGACAGACAGCACTGCGACAGAACCACCGCCGCCAACGGACCCCTCATTAGAGCCTCCACCTCCGCCCCCACCCGTCGAGCCCGTCCGCTCTGATTCCGAATCATCTGATGAAGACGACAGCAGCCAATCATGGCACCCGATTCACGAGGATACCTCCACCCCCGACGAGAACGAGCTGAAGGAAATCGAGGCAAGCACAGAGGTTAGTGCTCTGGACCATGACCACTGGGAAAAGAAGGCCTTCCCGCCTTTAGACGACCCGGAGTACACAGCTGGCGTCAGTGGTCACATAGAATGGACAATCGAAAACTACAATGGAACAAAGGAAACGCCGAACCGCGATCTTGTCATGAAGTCAAAGCCTGTGAACATCGGCGGTTATGAGTGGCAGATCAAGTTCTACCCAAAAGGCAATGACTCGGACTACTTGAGCGTCTACGTGGAATGCCTCAGCGTTGGCGGAAAGAAGACACAGAAAAGTGAGGAAGCGCCAGCAGATGGCGACGCTACTCAGCAAGACGCCGCAATGGACAAGGGCGCCGAGGTCCTGGAGGATTCTGCGCCGCACGAAGATAAGACGGAGGAAGATGAAGCAGCGCTCGGCGAAGTACAGCATACTCCGCTTCCTTTGCTCGACTCTAAAACAATTCCAAAACGCAAGAGCGTAGCAGCCCAGGTGTCTGTCGTACTCTATAACCCCGATGAACCCCGTGTCAATTATTCAAAGACCTGTTTGCATCGATTTTGCGCCGCATCTCCTGATTGGGGATGGACTCGGTTCCATGGGCCCTACTACGACATCCCCCATCGTATGCGAGGACAACGGCAAGCTCTGCTGCGCAATGACAAGCTTGCGTTCACTGGCTATATTCGCATCATCGACGACGACACAAACTGCCTCTGGGAACATCCCAGTAACGAGAATGTATGGGACAGCTTTGCCATGACTGGACTGCAATCTTTGGCGCTTGGAGATCCGGCTTCGCCAGCTTTGACTCCTGGCGGTAACATGATTTCCGCAATTACCCCGTGGCTGTTGTTCAAGCCATTCAGGCAGCTCCTATACAGCTTTACGGTGCCGGATCCCGAGGAGCAGCCCTTCGTGCAGCCAAAACCTCTCATCAGCGCTTTACAGAAGACTCTGTACATGCTTCGGACGCAAGTCCAACCTGGCGCTGGGGCCGTCACGCTGGAAGACATTATAGATGCGTTCGAATGGTACGGTATCCAAGAGCGACTAGACAAACTAGACGTGATAGCAGTGTGGGAATACCTGCGTTCCAAGATAGAGGACGAGCTCCGAGACACGCCCTTCGCCAACGCCATGGAAATTCTTTGCGGACCAGAACGCGATTATATGAATGGGACACCAAGCTATCGAGTTCCTGTGGTCGGCGTCGGCAGCATGCAGGAGGCTGTTAACCAATCCACCGATTTCGTTGCCGATGGAGCCCCTCTACCTCAGTTGTTGTCCATTGAGCTAGATCGACAAGCTTTTGACAAAACGTCGCGCTCTTACGTCAAGCTTATGAACAAGGTCACGCTCGATGATCATATCCTTGTCCAGGGGACTTCGTACACGCTGTACGGCTTTGTTGTTCACAAACAAAATCTTCAGTCGTATGTCTATCAGCCTGTATTGCGGCCTGAGGGCCCCGGCTCGAAATGGTACAGCTATTCAGACGGCAGAGAAGGCAACATGGTCAAGTGCTTGACCAAACGACAAGCAGTCACAGCTCATGAAGGTAAAGCGGGCTCTGAGCGAATCACGGGTAACGACCCAGTAGCATACATTGCTCTATATGTTCGCGACGATGTCGCACGATCTGCGTTCATTTCGCAAGCCGAGACTGAACAATGGCAAGTGCCGGATTGGATTTCCATGGAGGTGGCAAAGCAACAAAACGCAAATAAACCCCCATTGATACCAATTGCGGTGAGCGAAGAGCAAGCCTCGGACATCGAAAAGGAGACAAAGCCGGTCCTAGAAACGGTGGAACCAGAAGAGCGCCAATTCCAGGTCATTAATTCTCGAGTCTTTCTACAGCATGAAGGTCCGGGCATCTTTCATGTGTATGACCCAAAGTGGCAGTCGGGCGCTTCAGACGCGGTTCTGGCGGTGCACTTGAAGGCTACGGACGGGTGCATAGAAATCCGCGACAAGCTTGTTTCTGTCGTCGGCAATATTGAAGATCATCGTCAGATCAAGTTTTGGTTCCTGGATCCTATTGGCGGCTCGATAAGTCGTCCAAGTTTGCTGAGCACGGGAAAGATCGAATATTCGAGTGGCAGCTATGATTGCTACGCTGATCATTCGAATGAGTGGAAGGTACAAGATCACCCATACTACTGGTCATCCCGTCGGATATGGATTCATATTGTCGACGTTGCCAGTCTTCCTGAGCTCCCAAAGGAGGAGCCTCCAGTGCCTGTGCAAACGGAGCCCGAACAGCAGCAGGCGCCGGATCAGTCGGCACCACCACTAGCATCAACCACTGACACTCCAGCCCACGATGTAATTCCAGCTATAGAAGAGTCCGTTTCGAGGCAGTCGGCGGATATCCCACCAGCAGAAGACACTCCCATGAGCGAGCCAGATGACCCCGAACCACAGCAGCTCGAGAGTGTATCACCATCCCAGGTTCCAGCTCCCACGCCGCTGAATGAAAGCCCCAATAGTGGCGATGCTGAGATGATTGAAGTTGACGCGCCCGCACCAATCGATTTTCCAGCTGTCGATGTTGTGGTATCAGATAACGTCGGTGATACGGAGATGGGCGACGTTAGCGAAGAGATTCCTCCGCCTGCTCCGACTGCTCCATCAGTGGAAGGCGGAACTGTAGTACCACCGCCAACCGATCTACCCACCGAGCCAGCTCCACCACCAGTTGAAGAGCGACCACGGAGCCCTGAACCAGTCGTAGAACGCCCACCGACTCCGCAGCCGCCCCCGGATGAGATATATTTCTTCCTCAAATTCTTTGACGCAGAGAGGCAGGTCCTGGAAGCAAAAGGCTCATACATCGCGCTAAAAGGTGCGCGTGTAGAAAGCACGGTCGTGAAGTTTCTTGATCTACCCACAGACAAGAAGATCGAGCTATCTGAGGAGGAAGAGCTCACCTCAACACGTCCGATCAGGGGTCGCAAGTCCTTTATGCAAAATGATCTCGCTAACACAGCCATCATCATCTACTCCTTTCCGCTCACGTCCGACCAGCGCAACGCCATCGCTGCTCGCGCGGCCTTTGCAGACGTCCAGCTCTTCCTCGCCTTCCGTGCCAAAATGCAAAACTTCTCTACCAAACTTAACGGCCACTTCACGCACAGCTACTTCTCCTCACAGTACTACAAGGGCGAAGTCAAGAACGGCCATCGCCACGGTCACGGCTACCGCATCTACCACAGCGGCGCGACATACGAAGGTACCTTTCAACTCAGCCAGCGCCACGGACACGGCCTTTACACATTCCAGAACGGCGACACGTACGATGGCGACTGGGTTGCGAACCAGCAGCACGGTAACGGCACCTTTGTAGAGGCCGCCACTGGTAATACCTATGTGGGTGGCTGGAAGAACGACAAGAAATTCGGCGAGGGCGTGACGCACTGGAAAAACGCGCAGGAGACGGAGCGGCTTTGCCGCATTTGCTGGGAGGAGAGTGCTGATGCTGCTTTCTATGACTGCGGACATGTGGTTGCTTGTCTGGGGTGTGCGCGGCAGGTGGAGAATTGTCCGGTGTGCAGGAAGAGAGTGTTGAGTGCTATGAAGCTTTACTACGTGGCGTAGTTTGAGGACCCGGTGAGCTTGCATGGCTGGTTGGCGCACTCAAGAGATATGCGATTGAGGTTGGAGTACAGATTGGAAATTGGGATTGGGAAGGCGCATTTGAGGGAGTCTGGGATGGATGGATGGCGTACAGAACTTCGGGTTGGGAGTTTGGCCCTTCTTCCTCGCCTTGCCTGCATCTGAGGCCGCTTCTATCTTTCCTTTCAGTCGTTCATTTAGCATGGTGTACATGGCGTATTCTCCTCCTCGGGGAGACGATGAGTATAATGACTGTGGACCCCCCTTTCCCCAATTACTGGAAGCGAGGGGATTATGTAGATTGTCTTTTACTTCATGATTGTCCTTTTTAATTGCTTGGTAAATATAGTTTGGAAAGAATACTTCACTAGGTCCCGATCACTGTTCAACTTTATACAGATGTGGTGCTCGAGTGGGTTACCCATGCGGTAGTGGAAGAACCTGCGAAGGGTGCAAAGGAGGCGCTTTTGTCATAACACACACACGTAAAGAATGTATCTGCGGTATGTAGTTGATCTGTTCCATTCCTTGCTGATGCGACTACCCCATGGGGTATCTCACTCTAGACTCCATTGTACTTCATGGGACAAAGGGTTACTTTTACACTATACTGGGAGTACCGTGTAGTCTTAGGCCCCCATGACAGCGTCATCGGCTCGTACAAGCACACCTGTGTCCCGAGCGGTGGGCGAATGTCGGCTGTCTTGACGTAACTCAGCATCAGTGAGCCTATAAGATTATCTGGACAGACAGATTGTAGTTGCGGTCAGCGTCTTGGCCCAACGGGCACAAAAGTGGGGAATGTAGCGTTCGCGTCGCCGGCATTGAAGGGAGTATCAGCACTGCCATACTTTAAGTCGCTGAAACCCGGTTTAGAAGTTACACCATGCATCAGTTCGCGTGTTGTAGGCCAGATGGGGTACGAAGAATGCATCATTCCACTAAATGAAGATATGGTGTTGGGTTAGCTTTACGTACTCGTGTTCCCGTTGCTGCAGGTATAGAGGGATATAAGAGCAGGCTCTGATGCTGTTCTCAAACCGCATCGTAAAGTTGCATCCGAAACCACATTAGTATCCTCGCACCAGCAATATGAAGCCATCCACTCTCGTCACTATGCTTGCTGTCGCAATTTCCTCCCCCATGTCAGTCATGGCGGCTAGTTGTAACAAGGGGGGTGTGTACTGTGGAGTCAGCCTGCTTCGGAAAGGTATGTAGTGCTGATCATACATACACACACACTCGCTCGCGCCCGGTTCCAAACCAGATTCATCGCCTAAGCTCCTAATACAACCACAGGCAATTACCGCGACCACATTGTGCAAACACTCACCGACGCTGGCGTTAGTACCGACGAGCGGCACGTCCAAAGTAGCGTGTTTGACTGCCTCGGGGGCGGCGACATCAGATACCGTGACTTCTGCGACAATGGGTGTGGGGGCGCGGACTCGGAGGATCCGGATTATTGCCTCTAAGGGTAGGGAGAGGGAAGGTTGTTATGGGGGTGGTTCATGGTTGTGGCGCGAAGGTGTTTTACAAGGTCTTATGAAGTTGCTATCTGCAAAGCGTCTCTAGAGGGCTCTCAACACTGAAAGGGCCATACTGGCCCTACAATGTCTTGCTTCCCGACGCACTCTGTGCATCAACCTCAAGGGTTGCTAGAGTCGCAGGCGAAGGCTTCGATATATTTGCTGAACGTTGGTTTTGTATTCAATGATGATGAAGTCTACGAAGTTTAATGACGTGCGGATCCTTTCACGGAATGCAGAGGGGGCCAAACCATTGTGACGATGCATTTGTTGTAGTGTTTGAAAAGTATGGGGCTCGGCTCGCTCCGATGCGGCGCCGTCCCTGCGTTCGACAGGAAGTCAACGACCTGCCCGACTGGGATGCCGGCTTAGCGTGAACGACTGGCCCAAGCTCGATGGCCCAAGAATGACAAGAAGCACGCCATCAGTGCATGCGGCTCAACGCCCACGCTTCTCACAACGACATGGCTCAGAAGGCTAGGGCCAAGGCGGTGCCCGCGGGCTTCCAGAGCAGGTCAACGCCTGAGCTGCCGACGTTGCGATCGCCAGAAGACTCACGGTCGACTCCCTCCCCCGTCCAGCCCGCACCGAGCGAAGGCCACGCGCAGGAAGACGGCAGCGACGTGTACTCCTCGGAAGGCTCCGAATCGGACGAGGACGACGAGGGCCCTTCCACCGCGCGACCGCTATATACCTCACGGTCGCAGACCCATCTCGCACCGCACACCAGCGCTCTCTTCCCACCCTTCTACAACCGCCCGCCGCTACCTCTCCCACCCTCGCCCTCACTGACCTCGCTCCTCCGACCCTCCTTCAGCACGACCACCTCACGGCCCTCGACCCCAGACTCGTCCGATGTCGACGTCCTGTCTGCCGCGGGCGCCTTCACGAATGGCACAAGCACGCCGGGCACCTCCGCATCTGCCAACCTTGCCAGTTTAACAAAGTCGGCGCGGCATGCGCCGGCAGTACCGCGGGCGGCGCCGAAGATCCCTACATACGAATACTATGGATTTGCTGTATACCTCGGCAGTTCAGTGGCTTTGCTGCTGTACATTGTATGGGCGTATGTGCCGTCGCCGCTGTTGCACCAGATGGGCATCCACTACTATCCTAACCGGTGGTGGGCGCTTGCAGTGCCGTGCTGGTTGATGGTGCTGGTGGTATACACTTATTTCGCGCTAGCATGCTACAACACGGAAATTTTGACGCTTCCGATGAACAGCTTGGAGAACCTGATCGATGAGACGGCGCAGGTCGCTATCGTGGATCGGAAGAGCAGGGCTATCGCGCACGGAACTCGGAGGAACTCGATATCGGCATATCAATTCGGCCCCGACGAAGATGTGGACTGGAGGGCCTGCTGGAGCGTTAGCACCGACGCCGTCATGGACGTGCCTATCGGCGGCGTGTGCGCGATATTGTATGGTAGTGGGGGTGAATAACGCGCCGTCATTTTTAATCATCACTGCAAGACAATGAGGATAACCACAGGCTTGTCCTTGAAGAGACAGGTGGGGTAAGTATGCCAACCCCACTTAAAAGCTTGTATCGCATCTCTTGCCCGCGGAAAAACGTGTCTATCGCTAGCCGTTCTGAAGCCAATGGGAGTTCATGGTCCACCGCGGGAGGAGTCCACCTACTCGATAGGAAAAGAACCACTCATGATTACGTGAAGGTACCCCGCTACCGACCACCCGTATCTAAAGCCCTCATGCCGCACTCCGGTTCCGCTACGGACGTCCTTCTGCTTTCTTCCCTCCATAGCGGGATTGTGTCTTTCGGTACCTGAATCGGCAATCGGATCAATTGCAGTTTTTTGACACTTCCTCGCCATGCAGCTCTCCATCGCTCTTTCTGTGCTCTCGTCCCTGGCTTCGGTCAATGCCGCCGAGACTGTTCTCGGAGCATATATATTCCACCGCCATGGCGACCGGACGCCAAAGTCACTGGCGCCGACCAACCTCACGGCCCTAGGCTACGAGCAGGTCTACACTTCTGGCCAATACTACCGGGAGCGATACCTCACCGGCTCGTCCAAGATCAACGGCATTAATGAGGACGTCGTCAAGCTGTCACAGCTCTCTGTCACGGCACCCGTCGACAATGTTTTGCAGAACTCTGCTATGGCTTTCATGCAGGCTTTGTATCCGCCGGTTGGCAGCGGAGATAGTGTGCAGGTTCTAGCCAATGGGAGGAGTGTGCAGGCGCCGATGGATGGGTACCAGCTGGTTCCTGTGAACACTATTGCTACGAATGCGGGAAGTGAGGACAGTGGGTGGCTGCAAGATAGTTCCGTTTGCGCCAAAGTAAAGCCTCTCTCCAACATGGAATCGCAATAGCTGCTAACAAGGTGACAGGCCAAAGTTAGCTCAAACAGCTACTTCGCAAGCGCCGAGTATGATAACCTTCTTTCGAACACCAAGGACTTCTACTCTTCGCTACTTCCGGTCGTCAACGCCACCCTAGCCGAAAAGGACGTAACTTACAAAAACGCCTACATCATCTACGACCTCATCCATGTAGCCGAGATCCACAACTCTTCGATTCAGTCGTCCGATGTATTGACCAACGAGACTCTCGCGCAACTCCGCACCCTCGCCGATGCGCACGAGTGGGGTCTTGCCTACAATGCTTCCGACAACACCCGCGCAATCTCGGGCATGCAACTCGCTGGCGAAATTCTAGGGTACCTGAACAACACCATCAAATCCGGCCAGCAAGGTTCCAGCGCCAACAAATTCGGCATCCAATTCGGCGCTTATGCTACTTTCATGTCTTTCTTCGGACTTGCCGGGTTGAACGAGGTCGACGCAGATTTCACGGGGGTCACGGATTACTCCAGCAGCATGGCTTTTGAGCTCTTCACCGAAGCCGACGTCTCCGCTAGCATGCCCGCCACAGAAGACCTCCAAGTCAGGTTTCTCTACCACAACGGTACGGCGTCGAACAACAGCGAGCCAAGCGTCTACCCGCTCTTCGGCGGCAAGGACAACGCTATCTCCTGGACTACCTTCCACGACGGGCTTGCGAAGTTTGCTGTCTCGACGACGGAGCAGTGGTGCCATGCATGTGGTAACACGACTGGTACTTGTGCTCAGTACTCTTCCGGAAGCGATGATCCTTCGGAGACTGCGGCGCAGAGCGGTGGTGCTGGTGGAATGTCGCCGGCTGTTGGAGGTGTGATTGGTGCGTTTGTTACGTTGGCGGTTGTGCTGGGGGCTATGGCTGCCTTTATGTTGTTGGGTGGGTTCAGACTTGTTAGCAAGAAGGCGAGTGCTAGGCGTGCGGCGGCGGTGTCCGAGACGACGAAGGTTTAAGGAGCGGATGGGTTGAGAATGGCATTTGGGGCTCGGGTGAGATGCAGCATGTTTTGAGGATATGGATGAAGTAGGGAGGTCATGTGGAGAGGGGAGGTGATGATATCCGGGACCCGACGTAGTATATTATATTGAAAAGCTACCTCTTACTCCTTTGCCTTGTTCTTCATTTGCTCAAGCACCGATGCACGACAGCGTAAATATGTGGTGATGATATCCTACGAAGATAGAGTTGATGCAGTACACTATATCGAACAAACGACTACTATGTAGCATAGCCCCCTCCTTCTCACAAAAACACGACTAATAGAACGCCTCACTGATGTCCAACAAATGCCCATCAAGCAGCCTCTTAGCCTGCACACCCACCTCCCTCCGCTCATCCTTCAACTTCTCTCCATACGCCAACTCCAACAACACCCTCACCTCCGTCTCGCCAAAGCTCCCCCCGGGAACTCGAAACGCCCTCCCCTCTTCCCGTGCCCACTTCACAATAGCCTCGGGCCCCGCCTTGTACAGATCCAAGAACTTGGCCGAGAAATCGAGGGACGTAGCGGGCTCGATGTTCTTAAGGTTCTGCTGCAGAACGAGCATGTTGAGCAGGAGGTGCTCGCACCCATTTTCATTCATGTCTTTGACGCGCGAGGTGATGAGGTGGAGGAGGTATGTGTCTGTCAAGGGTGAGAGACCGCTGGTAATGAGCGTGTATTGCGAGGTAGGGAGGTAGGAGGACACTTCTGTGTCGTAGGATGTGAGGGCGGCGGTTAGAGCTTGCATGGAAGGATCCGGGTCTGAGAGGGGGTTTTCGAGGATGTAGGAGGGTTTTATGGTTGCGCTAAGGGAGGAGAGGATGGTAAGGCGAAGGGAGAGGTGGAGGGTGCGGTGGACTGTCGTGGAGAGGTGTTCGTATTTTGATATTACCATGTCGAATTGTCTGTTGGGTTCTGTTAGAAGAAGTTGAAGTAGGTAGGATAGAAGTTTACGTACCCGGCAGTTTCATGGTTTAGTGGCAGATAGACAGAGATGCCACCTGATCGTGGTTCCGCGGTTGCGAGCAAGGTCCATCTCGTCTTGTACCGCTGATTGCTCTGATCAGGTTTGGATGAATCCGTCGCTCTGTCACTAATGTGTCTTAGTTGTGCGACCTTCGTGGCGAGCCACTGCATGCTGGTAAAGAGCAGACACAGGCTTTGCACTGTCTTTTTATCTTGTATCAAGTCTTGCTGGTCAAGTGGATCTTTCTCCACCTCCGCAATCAGGAGCGAGATGCTCTTCTCCAACAGCTCGGGAGACTGATCGCCAACTGGCTGGATCAGCTGGGCAATCGTGCCACCGATCTCATTCTCGGAGTCTGCGTAGAACGCTGTAGCCTTGACAAGCCGACGCGTGCTCTCCTTGGCCTGCGAGCGGGCCACAAGAGCCTTGAACCAGCCTGTACATTTCTGGGCGTAGTTGTTCATCTCCGTGATGATGAGCTGAGAGAAGGCTTGGTCGTGCGGCAAATTATCCAACATCTTACAAAAAGCGGTAATGAAGGTGAAAAACTTGGCTGTGCCTTTGAAGATGGGCTTCTTAGAATGCTGTGACCACTGCGAGTCTTCTTGGAAAGCGTCTAACTCGATAAAAGTTTGCGAGCACAAGTCGATGAGTGTTTCTTCGAGTTGGGGATGAAACACATTGACCAGGAAGTCATCTAAGAAGGAGGTCAGGGTACTCATGACGATATCCGATCCTGGCGGTACGACCTCTTTGAGCCTTGTAAGGAAATCCAGCGACGGTGGTAGCAAAATGCCCATGTTAAAGACACTCGGTTCGACTAGCAGTTTATGCCCGGTGGCGCTACCATCGAGGTTGGTGCTTGCATCGGCGGCAACGTCTTCCGGTCTCTTCGCATCGGATACCAGCCCAGGGACTGACGATTTGAGAATGAACTCGAGATCTTCTCGTTCTTGCGTTAGCTCAGAAGACTTCGTATTCATGTCGGTGAGCTTGAACATTCGCTTGTTCCTATCGCGCGGCGCACGCGAGAAGACGCTGTTGTTGGATGTCTGGCCTTGGCCTCCTCTATACGAGGCTTCGCCATCGGTCGCAAGATAGTCGTGTAGAAGCGAGCGGATCTACGGATCGTTAACGGGGCCAGGAAATGCATGCGACAGGCACATACCTCGCTCTGGTAGAGCTTCCACAATTCTTTGAACCCACGCGTTAAAGTTGCGCTTGAGGAATCTCGCATGCCTTCTCGGCGGACAATGCCTGCTACGATGTCATAGACTACGCGGTGGCTTTCAGCAATAGCTTCAAATCGAGCGTAGAGCGTCCACAAGAGATCATTCAGAAGACTGGCCCGTAAATCGTCGCTTTCGATACCCACGTGCGTCTTCTGGCCCTTTCTGGCCGCAAATGCTCGCAGTACACTCGGATGTCGCTGTGCAACCTCATTGTTCGATTTCTCGACGACTTTGAATAGCTCAACAGGCAGTCGCTGCTCGATTGTGTCGATGGCTATTTCAAGACGGTTCATCTTGTTGAGTGACTCCACTACGAGTTGGATATATTGAAACGTATCTGCCTCGGGGTTGCGTTGGGTATCGTCGGTCATCTAGTAGTCATTAGTATTCAACACGACGATTCGTCACAGGGTACCTACTGGCTCCGATGGATCAAGACCATCCAAGAAGTGATACAGCATCCGCCCTCGAACATCAGTTTGTGCTCGCTCGGACAGGTCACCCTTGGACTGGTTCTGTGCATAAACTTTCCACCTATCTTCACAGTAGGGCGACTTGAGATACAGATGGTTGTGTAGCTCTTCGATCAAAATGTCCGTCAAAGAGTGCTCCTGGTTGCTCAGGTAAATGCGCAAGTCGCTCAATGCACCAATGCTTTCCATTTCGGATCTACGTATCATCCTGAGCGCATCCTGGAGGATGTCCACGGCGGTCAGGAAGCGCTTCTCGGAGATACGAGCCTCGAGCTTGTCGGGCACAAGCTGCAGCTGCTCGATGGTACTGAGGATCTGTATCATCTCATCGTAGTTTTGGGAGTCGGTCGCAAACGCTTTTAGCTCGGGTTTGGTCGTCGAGAGCTGGACCTTGGCCAGCGTCAGAGAGTCTTTGAGCGCCTTGACACGGTGCTGAGATAGTTGGAGACTGTTTTGGATCTTGTGAAATGTACCAATGGAGCTATTGAAGCCCTGATGATGTTCTGACTCGAACGTTAGCTCAGGTCATGAATGTTCAGCAGCTGACCTACCGTTTACGATAGCCTTGAGCGCAAGCTGCAATTCTTGATGCGTCTGGTAGAAGCGCTCGGATTGATCGGCCAGGCCTAGCGAGCTCGTGTCCATGAGCTTCAGCGAGACCTCGATGGGTACGCACTTCTCATGGGTCATGAATTCCCAATTCTGCTGGATGTACTGCAAGATCTCCTCCATCTTCTGGCTCCCCGGTCCGAAGCGGCCAGCGCTTTCCCCAGACCGCTCCCCGCTTCTTCGGCGCGTCTGCGATGTGCGCCCCAGACTCGTAGGTCGCTGGACGGGGGGGGCTTCGTCGATGCGCTCGTTGCGGTCAAAGGCGCCGTAACCAGCAGGACGACGCCGCCGCTCAGCACTGGGGCGCTGAGGGTAGTCATCTCTTGCGTAGTCGTCTCTACCGTAGTCATCTCTGGGGTAGTCGTTCCGGGCGCGTTCATCTTCGGCATTGCTGAAGCCGCCGTAGCCGCCTTCGCGCGAGTTGCCGTTGGTGTAGCTGCCGTAGCCGTTCTCGCGAGGCCGCTGTGGGCCCGGGTTGCGTGACATGGCCTCTAGAGGTCGCGGAGGAGAGGAGACGGGGATTGTCGAGCGTGGGCGTAGACGAGGCGCATCGCGTGTGGGAATGGGCGCTTGTTACTGTTGCTGTACAAAGGTAGCTCGGCCGCAGGAACAATCTCAGGCTATGTCCAGGGAATCATGGTTGGTTTCCGGACGTTTTTTCTTTGGGATCCAACACTCGACGTCCGCTGCTCTAGGTGCCAGTCGCCAGTCGCCTGTCGCAACACCTCCGCTCCGCCCTCCGCTCCACCGTGCACAGACGCGAGTAGGCCGCGCTAGTGAATAAGCTGGGCATCTCAGAAATCGCGAAGCTCTCTGCTCCCACATCCTCCTTTGTCCATCGCATCCCCCCAGGCGCGCCCCTCCGCCTTTACGCCGTCTCCCGCGCGTGAGATGCCCCGATAAAAACACCCGCCGCTACAAACCACCATCCACCCCTGCGCGTCTCGCCGAAACCGCGCAACATGGCCGGCCCCAGCAATGGCGCGAACGGCGTGAACGGCGCGGGTGCTACGTTCCCCCCAAAACGCTATTCCAAAGTCCCAGCTGCGATTACAGTAGCCGTCGCCGAAGCCGAAGGGCATTTCGATGTCGAACTCGCTCTCGACGACGAGATCCCAGAAGACCCCACGGAGCTGTGCGCGCTGCTGGAGTCGGAGCAGAGCGCAAAGAGCACCTGGGTTACCGTTGCCATTGCCTACGCGAAGCACAAGAAGCTGGACACGGCGATTGAGGTGTTGAGCAAGTCCATTGGCGTCTTCTCTGGGGGACGGTCCGACGACAGACTCAGCATCCTCAACGGGCTCTGCTGGCTCTATCTGCTCAAGTGTCGCGAGGCCCCGCGTGTCAACAGAGACAACGATGAGGACGTGAAGACGAAGGAGTTCTACATCCAGGCCGCCACCAGCGTCCTGAACGATGCCTCGCGCATCAGCCCCTCGTACCCGCCGCTGTTCCTCGCCCGCGGCGTCCTCTACCTCCTGCGCGCCTCCCTGCAGGGCCCCTCCACCAGCGCCGGCACCAATGCCATCAGCTCCGAGCGCATGGACACGCTCAAGCAGGCCGCCAAGTGCTTCGAAGACGCCCTGCGCACCTCGGTGGGGAAGAACCTCATGGCCAAGATGGGAAAGGCGCGGGTTAGCTACTCCATGGGCAAGTACGCCGATGCGCTCAAGGGCTACCAAAATGTGCTTGAGAGCTCGCCAGGCCTCATCGATCCGGATCCACGCATCGGTATTGGCTGCTGTTACTGGCAGTTGGGTTACAAGGACGACGCGGCGAGCGCGTGGCAGCGATCGCTTGAACTGAACCCGGACTCGAAGATCGCCCTCATTCTCCTTGGACTACACACACTACACCTCACGGCCCAGCTGCCAGCCTCAGATCCAGGCTTTGCGAGCTTGACCAAGAAGGCCGTAAGCGATTACATTGCACCCTCGATGAAGCTGGACAACATGTATCCTCTGACGTGCGCCACGCTCGGCAGCTGGTACAATGTCAGAAAAGTCCTGGACAAGGTGGAAATCCTTTCACGGCGCGCCATAGAGCTTACCGACGTCAATGCCATTGCTAGCGATGGTTGGTATCAGCTTGCCAGGAAGGAGCACTCTCTAGACGACATCCACAAAGCTATGGACTGCTACGCAAAGTCTGATCAAGCTCGTGGAGGAGACGATCGCGGCTACATCCCCGCCAAGTTTGGATCTGCACAGATGCGCGTACTAATCAACGATTACGACGGCGCCAAGTTCCGTCTCGAGAAGATCCTCCAACAGCAGCCGCTCCCAGAAGCCCAGGCCCTGCTAGGGACCCTCTACGCTGAAGATGTCTTTGTTGCACAAGCTGCCAAGTCGACCGAGGACAAGTCTGCTGAATTGCGGAAAGCCCTCAAATATCTGGAGGATGTCCAAAAGGCATGGAAAGATCCCAAGAAGAAGTTCACTCCAGACGCTTCAGTTCTGCTTAATCTGGCAAGACTATGCGAGGCCGATCATCCTGATAGGAGTCTCAAGTGTCTCGAAGAGGTTGAGCAGATGGAGCTGGATGGAATTCCCGAAGAGGACTACCCTGAAGGCATCGAAGACGAGGCTGCGTTAAAGAACGCGCTTCGCGAACTCATGCCACCACAGCTCCTCAACAACATGGCCTGCTTCCACTACCAGGCCGAGCGCTATCTCCGCGCCCGAGAACTCTTCCAGACAGCACTCAATGCTTGCGTCAAGGCCGCGGCAAGGGACGAGACCATTGACACTGACGCGCTTGTCACCTCCATCAGTTACAACCTCGGTCGGACTTATGAGGTCGAAGGACTGCTGGACGATGCCAAGAGCGTGTTCGAAGGGCTTCTGAAGCGACACCCCGATTACATCGACGCAGAGATCCGCCTCGCATACATCTCGCTAAGGCAAAGCCCGAATGACGAAGGTCCCAAAGCCGTCAAGGATCTTTTCAGAGACAACGAAGACAACCTCGAGGTCCGGGCTCTGTTCGGGTGGTACACCAACAAGGCGAAGAAGCGAGGTGTGCCTTTGCAAGACGATCCGGAACAACGACACTACAAACATACCCTGCAGAAGCAAGACAAGCACGACCGGTATTCCCTTACTGGTATGGGCAACATCCACCTCGGTATCGCCCGCGAGATGCGGAGAGACACAGAGCAGGACAAGGAAAAGCGCCGGAAGATGTACGAGCGAGCAGTTGAATTCTTCGACAAGGTCCTTCAGCTCGACCCGAAGAATGCGTATGCGGCACAGGGCATCGCTATCGCCCTGGTCGAAGACAAGAAGGACTACGCGACCGCTCTTCAAATACTCACCAAGGTCAAGGACACGATCAAGGATCACAACGTTTACGTCAATCTGGGGCACACGTACAGTGAGCTCAAGCAGTATGCTCGCGCGATCGAAAATGTAAGTTTAGTAACGTTTGTAACGAGCTGCCCACTAACACACTGCAGTATGAACTAGCCCTGGCAAAAGACAGAGCCCATGATGTGAACATCCTCGCTTGTCTAGGACGCGTCTGGCTCGCGCGCGGACGGCACGAACAGGTCCTCAGTCATATGAAGACTGCGCTAGAATACTCACAACAGGCCCTCAAAGTCGCACCCGGCCAGAGTCACCTTCAGTTCAACGTTGCTTTTGTTCAGTTCCAGGTCGCACAACTTGTCTACACTCTTAAGGAGACACAGCGAACACTTGAAGACGTCGACGAAGCTCGGACGGGTCTAGAAGAAGCCATCACCACCTTAGACACTGTAGCGAATTCGCCGAATCCACCCTTCAGCAAGAACGACATCACGCAGCGAGCTAACATGGCTCGAAACACCATGCGCAAGCAGTTGGTCCGTGCTCATGAAGTACAAACTGCTTACGAGCAGGAGAACGCGAGCAAGCTCGAGCAAGCACGTCAAGTGCGGGATGCCGAGTTCAAGAAGCGAGAGGAAGAAAAGCGTAAAATCGCTGAAGCAGCAGAGGAGAGGAAACGTAAGATATTGGAAGACCGGCTCCAGATGGAAGAGCGGGACCGCGAGTACATGGAGAAACGAGCCGACGAGGAACGCAGACGCCAGGAACTCATCGACGACAGCGAGATGCGCAAATCCGAGCGGAGAGCGAACCGCGGCAAGGGCAACAAGCGCAAGAAGAAGAGCAACGCGGACGACTCTGGGACGGATGGTCTGGGCTCAGAATCTGATGCTCGCCCTAGGAGACGAAGAACGAGTGCGTCTGGGACCGAGGGTCTTAGCGACGAGGAGCGCCCGAAGACGAAGAAGAGGAAATTGGCTCGGAAGAGCGAGCCGGTTGGCAAGTTCAAGTCCACGGAATTTGTCAATAGCGACAGTGAAGAGGAGGCTGGTGTCCCTGATGGAGACGACGCTGAGCCCGACGCTGTTTTGAGCGAGGCCGCGAGCGAGAGCGGAGATGAAGGTGTTGCGGCGCCGAAGCCTGGACGCAAGACGGCAAGAGTGATTAGTGAGGATGAGGATGAAGACGAAGGGGTTGCAGCCCCAAAGGCGAACGGGGATGCGGCGATGGACGAGGATGAGGATGAGTAGACAGACAATGGTGAGGAGGGATGGATGCAAGCGGAGCGTTTACTTTTATGCATTAGCGCCACGGCGTTTGAGGCTTTGTGCTGGGGAGTTTGTATATCAGACCTACTTAGGAAAAAGGTGGTATTCTAGGGGTGGATTGGGTGTATAGTACTAGCTAGGATTGGCGGAATTCGACGAGCATCGTGCATTACACAAAGAGTGCAAGGCTTGCCACATTTTCAAGGGGGAAAGTGATTCTACACCGACCCGATTTGTTTTATCGAAGCTACCCTAGCAACCATCGACAATTCTCACAGGAACGAAATTCGCATATTGTCAGACCAGCAACTACATCCTTTCACGCCATTGTCGAAGTTATCATGTCAAGTCGTACGCTATCCTATTTGTTACCATGAAGCGATCACAGCTCTTCTACGTGAACGACCCTATCCCTCGATACCCTCTTCACCCTTCCTCATTCTGCTCCACTTCCGCACTCCGCTTCCACCTCCTCACTCCGCTCTACCTCCTGACTCCGCTCTACCTCCTCACTCCGCTCTAAGTCCTCACTCCGCTCTACCTCCTCACTCCGTTTCTACCTCCTCACTCCGCTTCCACCTCCTTACTCCGCGTCCACCTCCTCACTCCGCTCCTACCTCCTCACTCCGCTCCTACCTCCTCACTCCGCTTCTACCTTCTCACTCCGCTTCCACTTCCTCACTCCGCTTCCGCTCCCGCTTCCGCTCCCGCTTCCGCACTCCGCTCCACTCCACTCCACTACGCCCACACAATGACATGCTTCGCGCCCCCCGTCCGCCGCGGCGACTTTCTCTACAGTTCAATCCTCTACGCCTGCGTCGCAACTAACAATCAACATCCACGCGCTAGCGTTGCTGAGCTCGCCGACCTTCTGCGTCCCGAGGCAGTGAGTCTCTCCAACACCAATGCCAAAGACCAGGTGTGGCATTGGTACGCCGCGCAGCTCATCCACTACGGGCTTCCTACGACCAAAGATAAGAATGTGGCAAAGGTGCGCTTGATGAATGCGCTGAACTCATATAAGTTGGAGGTTCCCGCGTGGATACTGAAGGTCGAGGGGGACTTGAAGGCGGAGTGGGAGCGCGAGAATGCGAAAATGAAGAAGGGGGCTAGGGGTTGGAAGGCGGGAGTGGGTGACTTCAGGAAGACGAGCGGTGATGGACCGGGAACGTCTCATGGTGTCAATCTAAGCGGTATGTCACGGTCTGGCCTTGGTGGGCTGGTGCTAACCCAATGTCACATATAGTCGACGTGTCTATTGCGACTGGCGTTGATATCGACATCACACCTACGACTACACCAGGAAAGCGGAAGCGCACAGTGATTGACATCGATACGCCCAAGAATACTCGCGTTAAGACTGGGATTAAGCAAGTATCGTCCCCTCCGCTGCAGCCACCTGCTCGCGCCCGCCCAACTCCGCCAAAACTACGAGTGAAGCCCGAACATCCATCCACGCCATCTCCCCGACGTCGCGGTTACGTGAAGCAAGAGTATGCTTCCCCATCCCAGCGAGGCTACACCTCCCCATCGCCTCCTGTCATCCTTTTGAGCGGCAAATACAGCCTCACTACCGACACCACCACCACCGAAATGACGCTCTACCTCTCCCCGTCTTCAAACAACTCTGTTTGGTGGGCAACCCTAACTATATTCCCTCTCTCCATCCTCATCTGCATGAACCCCGGCCCGATCCCCAACACAATGGGCCAACCGTGTACACTGGGTTGGCGCACGCGCGACCTAGAGACGGGAGAACTACGCTTCGGGAAGGGGTGCGTGGGGGAGATGACATTCTACGACGACTACCAGGGTGTGAGTGTAATTGGCACGTTTTATGGGCTGTCGAGGCTTGGCGATGTGCAGATCTGGGGGGAGCGGATGAGTGGTGGGAGGGAGGTGGATGATTTGCAGGAGGAGTGGGATGAGTTTCCTAGGGAGGCGTATGGAAGGCGGTGAAGGGATTGGGTATAAATTGCGTCATGAATCTAAGGCAGCACGACATTTGCCAAAGACATCATGTACGAAGGCACCTCTGGATGAGCTTTGCTTGTCTTTGCACCCCGACGTCTAGGTCAAAGTGCGAGTGCTGGCTGTGCGTACTTGATCTGCCAGGTGTAAGTCAGTCTGCGCGGGTGTTCACTGAGTCTCCAGTCAACATCGGGTGTAGTCTCAGCTGTTGGAGATGAAGGATATTCAGTGAATATTTTCCCCGTACAATCCATATTCTACAATGAACCCTTTATATCTTCGCCTTCTCTCTCTCCTTCCAATCCTTTTCGAACTCCTCATCCCACGCGACCCTAACTTTCCTATGCTGCTCTAGCACAGGCGTATTCACTTTGTGATGCTCCACGGTGCAATACACTACCTTTCCATCTAGACTCGTCATAGCGCCGCGTATCATAGCCATTTGGCGGCCTGCACTTACCACGTAAGAATGAAGGCGGACGGTGGTGCGGATGGGGACTGCTTTGAGGTAGGAGATGGAGAGGGTGCGAGTTACGCCGCCCATGAATTCCCAGAAGCCGGGGCGTGCTAGGGGGCAGAGGGCGGTGGTGGTGGACATGTCGAAGATTACTCCTGCGGCGCCGCCGTGCATTACGTCTGGTGGGGTGTTAGGGGGTAAGAGGGTGGGGATTGGGAAGAGTGGGAGAAGGGGGCTTGCCATTTAGGTTTGAGAAGTTGGGGGACATGTAGAGCTCGTATGTGACGGAGCCATCCATGCCAGCATCAACAATCTTCAGGTTCTTCATTACTTCGCGATCAAAATCCTACTTGAATCAGACGCTAGAGACGACTAATGCTCTATTACGTGACTAACGATATGATCTTTCGGTCGTTGGTCGGCGAGAATACGATATCTCTCGAACATGGCTTCCACGGCTCGGATGGCCTTGTTCCGAGCTACGTCAGAGTCGTTGTCGGCCATGATGGGTGAGGAACCCGGCCAATAAATTGAAGGCCTAGCGATCACGAAGGCTGTATTATTATTTTTCGACAGTAGACTGATTGCGTATGCGGGCCGGGCAGCGTTCCCGCCTAAGCGAATGGAGTAGATTGTGCAGGTAAGCTATTGTATAAGCTTATGGGTAGTTTGTCGGGTTCCGGGACAGTCGGAAACCGGGTAAGCTATACGCCGCAATCGCAAAGAAGCAGGAGATGTTGGATGGTACAACGCGAACTGAGGTCCCTCCGGGTGAGCGTTGCAGACTATGTTTCTAGACTTCGCGACCTACGAACGAGTCCTACGTCGCCGACAGGGAAGCCATAGCTCGGATGTGGTCGTCTGAGCCTCGGCCCGCCCCACCACGCCCAACCACCTCCCCTCACATCCCCAAAAGATGTCGGGGCGGGCTCGCAAGATGCCGGCGGGCGTTTCGAAACAAAGCCATGCAGGCGATCGCACACCAGGCAGCCTCAGGCAAAATCACTAAAGTTTCGCATGCAGCGCGATGCCGCAAACGGAGGCGCAAGGCGCCGATCAGGTCAGCCCCTCTGTCAGTGGCTCCCGAGCTGGTTTCATGTCGTCGAATCGCGTGTCCACTTTATAACAGCACGCAGCGCCGCTCCCAGCCCATCACTGTTTCTAGATCCAATTCAATATTCGTGCTGTTCTCGATGACGCTTGGTCGTCCACGTATGCTTCTAGGCTGAGCCGAGCTGAGCTCTTGTCGTCCCCCAACTCTCTTCTTTCCCGGCCATTTACCCTGGACTACAGCTGGCCTTTCCAGGTTCTTGTATACATATCCGATCCGCCATCCCGGTAGCACACTTGCTTGTACGATTCTGAGAGATGGCCGTCTCTGCGCCTGTGCCGGCCGCTTTGCGCAAGAGGGTGCTCAAAGTGCTCTTCATTTCGCTGCTCCTTGATCTTGTACGACGTCCACACGCTGAGACGGTGTGCCAGCCCAGCTGACAAGCCAAATAGATCTCATTCACGTTTATCCTCCCGCTGTTCCCCACGCTCCTCGCCTTCTACCGCAATCAAGAAGCCTCGCAGAAGCATGCCACGCCCACCATCCTCGCCCGCATCCTCGACAATCTAAACGCCTATAAGAACTCGTTTGCGCGCCCCATCAACGACCGCTATGACATCGTGCTGCTCGGCGGTGCCCTCGGATCGCTCTTCTCGCTGCTCCAGGCCATTGCCTCGCCCATTATCGGCACGCTTTCGGACCGTTATGGACGCCGGACTGCGTTGTTGTGGTCCATGGTGGGGAATGTGCTAAGCGTCGCATTGTGGGTCGCTGCGTCCGACTTCCGCACTTTTCTGATGAGCAGGGTCGTGGGCGGATTGAGCGAGGGAAACGTACAATTGGCTATGGCGATTGCGACGGATATCAGCGATGAGAGTCAGCGGGGTGCGACTATGGCGCTGGTGGGTGCGTGCTTCAGCATTGCGTTCACCTTTGGACCGACGCTGGGCGCGTACCTGAGCACCATTCAGAGTGTCAAGGACAATCCGTTTGCGACCGCTGCAGGATTCTCGCTGCTCCTAATCGTGTCTGAGACAGTATACCTATACTTTTGCCTCCCAGAGACGCTGCCAATAGCGACTCCGAAGACGAAGACGACAAACGGGAATGGACACGCGAAATCGGACGCGCCGAAACTCCGCGTACGCACGAATTCGCACACAATACTGAACGCGACGCACTTCGTCTTCATCCTCTTCTTCAGCGGCATGGAGTTCTCGCTGCCGTTTATGACGTACGACCTATTCTCGTATGGGTCCAAAGATACGGGGAAACTGCTAGGCTTCATTGGCCTGATTGCGTCGGTGCTGCAGGGCTCTGTGGTGCGTCGCATGCATCCGCTTAGGGTCGTGCAGATGGGCGTCGTCAGTTGTACTATTGCTTTCTTCTTGCTGCGGACAGTAGATACGCAGAAGGGACTGTACGCGGCTGCTGCCCTTTTGGCGGTCACAAGCGCGACAGTTGTTACCGGGTTGAATAGCTTGAGCAGCTTTGAGGCAGAGGCGGGTGAGAGGGGTGGCAAATTGGGGAATCATAGGAGCTTCGGTACGTTACAACTTACGGTCTCGCGAATAGCGTTAGAATTTGAACTAACCTGTGTAATAGGACAGTTCGGACGTTCACTCGGACCGCTCGTCTTCTGCACCCTGTACTGGTGGGCAGGCCGCGAAGTGGCGTACGCAGCCGGTGCTACAGGCATGGTTGCTGTATGTGCGTTGGTATTTGGTGCGTTAAAAATACCACCGGGTACTGAGGTTGTGCGGAAGGGGAAGAACAAGGCGCAATGATTTCCTAGTGTTTGTTTGGTGTCTCGAAAGATATAGAAAGAGTATACCAAGAGCTTGAGTCTCCAATTGATGTCCAATTATGCGCTATTCATTCATACCTCCTACACCCTCCCTTCATCCTTCTCCAAAATATCCCTAACATACCCAACCACCCGCTCAGCAACCGGTACACTATGCCTGATACAAAAGCCATGCGGCCACCCCTCCACCTCATCGATCTCCATCCTCGGTTTCCATTCCTCCTCCCTCTCCCTGCCCAGCAATTCATCCGCCTCTCCATCGCCACCACTAACCCTCTTCCCAGCCTTGTCAACTCGCACACCCCTCACCCTAATCACGTCATCTCTCGACTCATCTGCAATCCAATGATCCTCCTTGGCATACAGAAAGCGCAAAATGGGTCGAGGTTGTTCGTGAGAGGATGTGTGTGCGGCGCCCCATATCTCGTCGGTCCATTTGTCGGATGTCATTTGCTGCATTTCGTCGCGCGCCATGTGCAGTGCTGAGTGGATGCCGTGCGGGGATCGGAGGAAGGCGGCTGTGATGGCTGCGGCAGGGTTGGGGAAGGAGAGGAGGATTGTGAGGAGGTATGTTAGGATGGGAGTTGAGAGGAAGGTTAAAGGGCTGGTTAGGAGGGTTAGGAGGTAGGGCGCAAGGGGAAGGGTAATGAGCCACTGTGATAGGTCAGCTTATGGGTGCTTGTGTCTTTAGGTGGGATGGAAAGGGAAGGGGACGTACGCTGCTCTTCCGCCCGCTCGGCGATTTCGCGAGATCTGTTATAGTCGGAAACAAGCAAACCCCACCCGCTATCCTCAATCCACCCCTCTTCTCCCTCTGCCGACGTATGATCTCAAGTAACATATACGTTCCCACCGAATGCCCCATCATCACGACCCTCACATCATCCGTACCATCATCCCTCTTCACTTTCTCAACGAATCCCTCAAGCGCTTCCTCGGATCGGGCGATTTGCTCCTGCAGGCCGTATGGAGGGCCATGTGAACTTCTGATTTGGGGATCGGCGGACGATGTTTCGAATCCGGAGAGGCTGCGGCCGAATACGTGGATGTTGAGGTTGTAGGAGGAGGAAGAGGAAGTAAGGAGGCCGTAGAGATGGGTGAGGAAAGTGCGGTAGTACGAGATGAGGCCGGGATTACCGGTTATGAAGTAGATTATGTAGGTGCGGGCGGGCCTGGTATTGGTGGGGGATATGGGGGTGGAGAGGTGGATGTGGGATGCCAGATTGGGAGAGCTCATTTTCGATTCGCTGTGCCTCGGACGTTCCCAAATTCCCAGCGTGGTCTGTTGTAGCTTGGCCGTAGTTGTTGCGCGAAAGTTTTGGATGACCGAATTCTGCGACCAGGGGGGCGAACGAGCGCTAGCTTTCGGTTAGGGTGTACACTTCACGTCTGTCTGTATCATAAACAATATTTTCTTTCCCGCTTCTGCCGCTCTCTTCCTGTCGTGATCACATGTGCGAGGTTTCGAGACTTTTGGAGATGAGGTTGTTTGCTTTAACTTTTTCGGGCCTACGTCGTTCTCTAGCGTAAATATACCTATCCCAGAAAAGGTGGGACACAAGTGAGGAGTCCTTCTGCACTATAGCTAGCACGGCTCGCCGTCTTGCAGCTATATCTCGTAGTTCGACTAGTTCAATTTTACTTTATTCCAAGAAAAAATTCCTTCGCTCGACAATGGAAATGATCGCCTGATCTCATTCGCTAACGTCGGCAATCCGCTTTGTGAACGCCACGATAGATGTCTCGTCGGTCTTTTGCTAGCATACCTATACACATCTAGCTTCCTAACTAGTAGAAATGCTATTTTACTACCTTCGCACATTAAGTTCTTATTCAAGCTCAGAAGTGTTGATCGATGACGCTATCGTTTGATCTAATACCAAATAGGAAAGCCGCACCAAAAGACAGCAACAATTTAGTCAGCATCGCAGATTCGCAGTTTAAAGAAATGACTCACTGTTCAAGACCGTAAGCTCCTCTTATTTCGCCCACTGTTGAGGGAGGATGGCTTCTGGACAAGTTCAGAGCGATGTCTCGCGGTCACAGGAGACGACACCGCTCTTGCCACAAGGTGGAGATGCTCAACCACGAAAGCGGGGCACGGTTCTCTTTCGTATATTGCTATGCGGCTTCCTGGTATCGCTGTCTCTCAGTGTGACGCAAATCGCGTGAGTACCCCTGAACTACTCTATTGCTTGGAAAACAATTCTCAACAAAGCGCAGGTTGACGTTCGTCTTCCGCGAAATGACATGCGAAGCGTTTTACGAACACCACCGCATACCATCAACGCCAACCGACCGCTGTGCAATACGCGAAGTTGAAGCCCGCATGGCGTGGGAACTCACTATCCTTGCAGCCTCCACTACCGTCTTTGGACTCTTGAATCTGCTTGTCGCTGGGTGGTCTATCAAGCGCTTTGGCGTCAAAAGAGCGTTGATGGCTCAGGTCTTCTGGCCTGCTGTGCGGCTTGCCGTCCAGAATGTTGGTGTCATGGTGGGAAGTAACGCCGGTATTCTGATTGTGCAGGCCTCCCAAATAATGACCATCATCGGCGGACCGGCTGGGTATATACTCGCACTCAATTCGTTCATCACGGACGTCGTATTGCCTGAGGAGCGGACAGGCGCACTAGGTCGTCTTGCCGGCGCAATGCAAATCGGCTCCGCCATTGGCTTTCTCGCCGGAGGTCTGATTGGCGAAGCTTTCGGTCTCCTTGCGCCTTTCCAGGTGACACTAGTGCTGTTGCTTCTCAGCTTCATTTACGTCATCCTCGCACTACCATCTATTTCACAGGTAGTAGACGACACAAGCCCCAATGAGAAGCCACTGGGTCTCATGCGCTTCTTTGGACCTCTTCACGTTTTCACCCCACAGCGATGGACTCTGCCGAACGGTCGCTCGAGTAGACAATTCGGCGCACTTACGCTAGGCATCGGCGTGTTCCTGGCCATCCTCGCTACGGGGTATATTGTTTTGCTTCTCCAGATGTACTCTATCGACGAATTCGGGTTCACCACTTTCGCTAACGGATGGCTCATCTTCTTATACAGCTCATTCCGCGGCTTGTTTCTTACTTTTGTCTTTCCTCGCATCATCTCCGCCGGACGGAAGTGGATGCAACCCAAGCCCGACGACCGATCTGGCCAGGAAGTCGAACAAGGATCAGAAGCCGAACAGCAGCATGCTACGATCTCAGCACGTGAGATCGAGGTCACGGATTCGCTGGAAGTTGAGGCCGAGCCCTTATTACCACCTAAGCGCAGCAGCGAGCAAGAAACGTACGAATTCGACCTCGTGTACGCGCGATGCAGTCTGCTCGCCGACGGGATTATAATGGGTCTTGCAGTCTTCATCTCAGAGGGATGGCAAATGTTCGTCTTGGCTTCTTTGCTTCCATTAGCAGCGGGTACCGGCTCTGCATCCAAAGGAACCATTCTACAGATGATCCCTAGCAGCGAGCGTGTCGATGCGTTGGCCGGTATCACTCTCGTGGAAAACATCGCGAGGCTATCTACTTGTAAGTTATCATGCTTCCTCCAATTCACGTTAGGGAAGTCGTTGCAGTATAGTGCTTTCCGACTGACATGTTGCAGTCACAGTGTTCGGATTCGTCTTCGCAGCTCTTGCGGAAGTAGGAAAGATTCACTTGGTGTTCTTGTGCAATGCTGTACGTACACTTCTTTGAACGTTGTTGTGTCATACTGATTCGTGCTAGGGTATTGCGCTACTAGGGTTCGGCGTGTTATGCCTCTCGCGCTTTCCACCAAGAGGAAGCAAAAGGATTGAGTAAGAGAGGGTGTCGTGAAACTCAATCCGATTCTGCACATTATCGATTCGGAAGAACCAATACGTTTTGTCCTGTCCAAGACTCTACTGTTGAATCGAGTCACCCTTTCGCCAATTTCAACGGCTTTTCTTACACCCTCAGACGAGCCAGCTCCAACCACGCTATTAAATCTGATCCCAGACCGACCGATGATGCTGGACCGCAGACCGCTGAATAAGGCCTTGCACTGCTCCACACACCCATGGCGTAGCACCTCAGTCATGGCGTAACTATATCGCTCATCGGCATCTAACTTACACCCCTCGACTTTCGTATCAAATTTCATGAGGGCATCGATCCCTTCCAAAAGGTCCTCCGGATTGCCTTACAAAAGAACCTGGACTTTCCATTCGTTTTCGAACGGGACTTTAACGATGGATTAAATTTAGCAATTGTCTCAAAAAATAGCATTCGTAATCCCGGGCTTGATTATGCAAAGATTTTGTCCGGATTGTGTCGTGCGGACAACATGGCTTGTCTACCTCAATCAGCATGTCGAGTGTCATGTTTACAGCTATGATGTAGCATCTGCTCAAAGCATTCCCGAGAACACGCTTGATGTACTTGCGGACCTCGTGTCACTTGTTTGGGTACAGTTTATCAAGCTATACTTCCACAATGGGGTGCACGGCGGACCAAGAAAATTGTTAGCTGGACTCTGGAGCCTGGAGAATCTACCTGGATACACTCGGTGTGACACGGAAAGGGAAGGCTGATTTCGCCAGCGTCGCGGGGAAAATCGACGTTGAGCGTAGAGCAAGCCGTTAACAACGATTCTAGTGTAAAGAATTGTTGCGACATCAAGGTACTTCTCGGTTTTGCAGGAACGCAGGGATCTTCGTACGGAGAGGAGTAGATTAAGGCTGTAGAATGCAACACAGTAGACGGGACACGTTTTAGCGTCCTTCGTGCAACCGTGAATTATGGTCCATCTATTCGCCAGATCAGCCTAGCTATGGTACTTGGGTATCACTCTGTGGCCTTTCCAGCAATATGCTCTTCGACGGTTGCACGCTCAAGCCGCCACCACCTCATCGTCAGAGGTCGTTCAATCCCAAGACGACGCGCACCGAGCAAACTAGATCGGATGTGACATTCTATGAAGCTAATGAGAAATGACTACTGTATATCAAAGGCACTGAATGAATCAAACAACGAGTCCTCCTAGCCTTGAATCAGTATCAGCTGCTGCACAACAGCCTACAAGAAATCCTGCTAGGGAGAGGTGGTGGGCATAGGAGTATTGAGGCAACCCAAGTCGCAAAGACGGCTTGGGACGCGAGCGAGTACGGGTTGGGTATGGGACGAAGAACACAAGCGCTACCGTTACACACAATTGAATGGACGTTAACAACTTTATACACCACCTCATGAGCCCACATCATTCCTCATATTCAACAACGATCCTCCCCACACCCCTCGAAACACAAGCCAACATCTCACCCTGCTTGTCCTCCTCCGTCAAAGCCGTTCCTCGATGCTCCACCTTCCCGCAGGTAACTCTGATCTTGCAGGTTCCGCAATTCCCAACTTCGCAACTACTCCCCACAACATCGCCAAACTCTCGATTGAGCACTTCCAGTAAGGTCTCTTCCTCTTTGACTTTGAGAATAGCGTTATCCTTGTTCTTTACGACGACTTCGAACGGATCGCCGCCGACATCGGCTGCGAAGGCTTCGAAGTGAACTTCAGTCTCGGGAATGGACATTGCGCGGGCTGTTTCGAGAACATCTTCCATCAGGCGTTGAGGGCCGCAAACATAGATTTTCGAGTTCCAGGGCATATTCTTGATAACATCTTCTACCCGCAGTCGCTCGCCTTTCGATTTGTCATAGAACACAAGACGATTGCCAAACTCTTGCAGTCTCTCCCGAAACGGTACATCTTCTCCGGAACGGACCGCATAGTGAATTTGCACAGCCCAATTGACCGACATCATGACCTCAGCCAGCCACAAGAATGCCGTGATGCCGATACCGCCTACAATAAAGACGTGATTGCTCGCCATGGTACTAGGTGCAATGCACGCAATGCCGGCAGTGGTCTTACCGACTTGGATGATGTCGCCTTCCTTCAGAATTTCATGGAGGTAGCGAGATCCGCCGCGAGACTGGTCGTCCAGCGCGATTCCGAGCTGAAAGCGTCCACGGGAACCGTGGGTAATTGAGTATGCTCGAACAAGGCCGTTGCCTAGTCGGATCTTTACGTGAGAGCCTGCTTGTGGAGTATCTTCTGTGCTTGGATCGACAGCTTCGAAAATGAAAGATTGTATACGGGAGGTCTGCTTTTTCTTCTCGGTGACCCGGTAGTCAATCCATTTCGTTCCTGCTATCCTCTTTTCCGCTTCTTTGCTCTTCTCCACACGTTTCTTAAAAGCATTCCGACTCTCCTTTCCCAACTCTTCAACACCTGCCAATGCCTCATTCATCTCGTCGTCATCTTTCTGTCGATGCAAATACTCTTGGACACGCTCAATCGTCCACTGTGGCCACTTTCTTTCAATGACCTTGATCTTGTCTCCAGCTTGCACATACCCTTCACGCAAGACACGGTAATACCATCCTGTCCGGCTCGAGCGCCACGTATTCGGCGCAAAGTTTTTGAGTTCGAATCGGTGATTGAGTTTGAAGCAGGGCTGGCGCGGTAGCGAAACTTGAAGAAGAAGAGATGTGTCTCCGCTCCCGATGGCGACTATATCGCCTATGCACACGTTCCGCTCGTTCATATGTGTAGTGACGAGATTTTCGCCGAAGCCGCCGGGAACGAAGCGGGAGGCGGCCGTTGGGAACTCATTCTGCCAGGAAGCGTAATGAGTGCTACAATCTTGAGATATTGTCAGATACAGACGCGTAGTGAACAAGTGTGGAGGAGGCGTTAGGAAGTTGTTCGTAACACTTACAACCATGGACTGCTTTGTCGACCCCACCATGAAAGGTCAGGTCGTGTTCATCGCTATCCAGGCCGAGCTTTCCAACCCAAACAGGACCATCACAGAGAAGCTTATCGATCGCTGACTCGATCTGGAGACCAGGCATTGGTTTCAACTTAGCGCGGCGGACCTGGAGGATGGTGTCGCGCTCGGCAGGCGCGTGCAGATCGATGGGTGTATTTGATGCCATGTTGAGAAGTAATAAGAGGAAAGGATATGAACGAATACCTGAACTCGCGTTAGATAGATCGCTAGGGGATATTCCAGCTATGAGCACTCACAAGATTGTCTAGAAAAAACAATCGAAGTACACCTGGATACTATCTGACTCCCAGGCAGAAAACAGAGACCAAACGAACGCAAAAAAGAAGAAAAAAGCACACCATAAGGCAGCTGAGGGGTGACTCGCGTATACTGATTATTAAGATGTCCGGGGGTAGCCTACGTGAAGTAGGTGCGGAGGCTTGCGGAAATTGCGGCCAATGATAGCAATGCAAGTTCCAAACCATGTATAGACGACTAATGCTGACGCCATCTGCTACACATTCGTGTCATTGTTTGCGTGGTGCGCCTTGAGTCCTTGATGAGTTCGTTAGGAGGGGCAAGGTTGGTCTACTGGCGGCCAATCAGCAAGGCCCGATTTCGCTGACGCACACTTTTGGTATGCCGTACTCCTCGTTTGCAGCTTCCACAGGTTGTCCCTCATTGTCACCAACTTCTTTCCCTAGTGCACCTTTCGAAGTGCACCTTTCGAATTTCGACAACTCTCCATTCTTAGTCAATTACAACCGCGATTACATCAGCACCGACTAGTTGAGAAAGAAAACGACGCGAATCACAACAACCTGTTGACGCATAGATCCATTAGCCTCTTCGCGTGCAGCTGCTTCCAGTACATCAAGCCCCAAATCAACTTCTCGGAGTGACCGCGACCGGCTGAACGCATTTAGCGATCTGTGGCGGCCGTTGGCATTGAAGCGTGCGTGGACGAGCGAGGTGACCGAGAGACCGAGAGCCCGAAGTGATAGATAGAATGAGATGAGATTAGAAATGCAGCGGATTTAAAAAGTTACTACTGATACCATCGGCATTTTTTCGAGGGCGAATTGCTGGTACTTTGGACATCTTCTTTCGGCTCTCCATCCGCACATGCGTCAACAACCCTCAACACAAGATTTCGGCCCGAAGAGTCAATACCCAACGACGCATGTCACGCACCCATCAAACGCCCAATATCGGAACATCTACATCTTATTTTGGACCCCGCATCCACTTTACTCACCGTCAAGTTCCGCACTGCGTCTTTCCCAACCCAAAGCATTTGCCTCAAAGCCCGCTCAGGACGTCTTTCTTATGCTATTTGCGACGCCGCAGAACATGTTCTGTTCGAGAAAGCCGTTCGAACCGATAGTTGTCGAGTGCACGTACGCTAACGTTTCGCGCTATGTTTGGCAGCCAGGGCCCGTGAGGCCCGTCACTTGTTTCAGCACATCGCTTCGGAATGCCTCTCATGAGGAAATGCCAACGGGGGAACGCCAAAGAACTCTTCAAGGATTTCGATGCGAAATACCGTGAGGAGAACACATGGTAGCGGTCACGGTTAGTTGTCTTCGGATTAGCGACGACTCGACGAGCGACGAGACCTCAAGAAGCACCCCCGAAGACCTTTGTCTATTCCCCTACCTTCCATCGAACGCCCTCAACCCTCGCGAGTACCAGGCTCTCCATCACTTGCGCGCGAATGGTCTACACATCATGAGACTACCTGGGGCGCCTCAGCCTTGCCTCAATAGCCGCTTCTCCCATGGAACAGGCCTGCATATTCCAACACTTCTGCTCGCTGCTAATACAGTCACGATGTCACACCTCGGTAAAACTTCCAAAACGCCATCCAAGTAAAACGCCAGTACACCGTGCACGATAATGCCGCTCTCTGCTCCGCGGGACTTTGACATCGTGAGGTTATGGTACCCCGGGTTGAGTATATAACGCCTTGGGAATACGGCTGCTTCTCTTTCTCACCATCAGCTTCAAGTCTTCGTCTCTTCTAGTCCCCTTCATCTCTTCTTCTTCGGCGCTTTCGCTTCTCATACCGCCGGTTCGGTCACTCATTTAGTCGTTCCATTTCCAGCCTTATACCCAATACCGGATTCCCAAACCACCAACCTAGCCAACATGAAGTTCACCCTCTCCTTCTTGGCCATCGTCGCTCTCGCCGCCGCGGCACCCAGGCCCCAGAACGACAACCGCCCCGTGCCCAACGGCGCGTGCTGCACGCCCAACACCTCACTCAAGCAGGACGTCTGCAACGTCAATGGCTCGACTGGCCGCTGCGTCCCATCCGGTGCTAACGGCTGTAAGTAACAACATATAGCCCATAATACATAACCCATTTTCTTCCGGTATCAAAGATTGAGTGAACAAGTGCTAATCATACTATAGGCGGCGGCGCGTTGACCTGCATCGAGGACAACCGTCTCACCTGCGACGCCAACACCCTCGAGCGCGGCCGCCCACTGTGCCGCCTTGCTTCTGAGGCCGGCAACCTATAGATTGGATAATACCGTCTATTCTTCTTGTAAATACGAATGTTCGAGGCGGCGAGTATCTAGCAAGTCGAAGACATAAAAGAATACAACGCATATCCACCTAAGTCAATGTCAATTATAACAATATATCTCAAACCTTCATACGCATAATTCATAAAGCACAACTCGATTTCGCACAGTCGCACTTTCTACTTCTCATCGTCATTATTCGCTACCTCAAGTTTTCAAGTTTGCCCCATCCCAGCCTCACCCCGAATAAGCTCCACACCGCCAACCCACCCACCTGTTCCCCAACGCACTACCCATTACCGACATGTTCCCAACCCGTTAGCTCAAACGGCATACCTGCACGAATTCCAATCGCCCCCTCTTAGCGGGAACTCATGTAAAGGCGGTGAAGCCCTGACCTGACGTCATTCCAAGCGACAGATAGCGGCATGTGGTGCCCACGCCTGCAGCTACGGAGCCGATATGCATACAAAGCACGATGGGGATTCTGGATTCTGGATGCGAATGCATATACTAAAACGTACATGAGCGGGTTGGGGCAGGCATGACGTTGGTGTAGTGCATGGTAGATTTCGTCGCGTATGCAATAGGATGAGCGACGCGGCAGCGGATACTAGTTTCCGCGCAAATTGTGGGGTAAAGGTTGAAAAGCAATTGCGTTCTCTCGGCTACAAACGTTCAATCCCTGACTTCTTCACAATCACCATATGATAGCAGAAACTTTTCGTGATTCGTAGTCGTGCAAAGACCAGCATCCCGCTATTCCTATATAAGAACTCCACGCTTTACAATGATGCATCGTGATTCAAAAACCAAGAACCGACCCGTAATCGAAACGCTCTTCCTGATGTACGTATATATGCCATCTTGATAGACGGTCCCAGAGCTTTGCGCAAAGCCAGCCGCCAGACGTGTAAAGGAACGATTCGCCGTGACATCCAGGCTTTCCCAATCTGAGCTGGTCGTTTCCATCCCTAATACGGGTGCCTGATGCTCACGTCATCGTCATCCTCCTCCTCCTTCTCTTCTGCGACTCTGAGGGTAAGCCATGCACCAATGAGGGCGCAGCAACCACCAAATCTAAGCACCCACGCGACGCTGTTATCGCCCGGGGTTCCTCGAGGCTTCTGCAGTACCCAGAAGATGATGGAGCTGACAAGCGTTGCAATAACCTGAGGTGCCGCAATCGCAACGTTGTGGATACCCAACACAACACCAGCCTGATCGGAACCGGATTCAGCAGACTCGTCCGCAAGCGCAGCTAGGGCAGCTGCGCGATTTCCTGGTCTGAACGAGCCTCTGCGTATGGCATCGCGTTTGGAGATTTCTGATGAGATGAGGGCGAAAGGAGCCCAGTTGGTCAAAGCCCACGGAACGCCGATCATTCCTACAAGGATGGTGGCCGCCAATGTGGTCTTCACAAGAAAGGTAAGAGCCATGAGCGCGGCAAATATGATGTGCGATAGAAACCATGACCGGCGTAAAGTCAAGCTCTTGATCTGCATTGCTTCGCCCATTGATTCTAAACGAGCTGCAAGTGTCTTGGACGGGCGAGGTTTGGGAGGAGCTTTGTAACTTGCGAAGTAACCCGAGGCTGACAAGGAATGGGGTGTCAAAGGTGTCCTCGGCGTCATCGGACCGGGGGTTGCAGGGAGCGGTGCCGGAACAACGTAAGTTGGTGGGATGATGAATGGTAGGACGATGGAAGCAGCGAAGGTAGTAAGGGAGAAAATGAGCAATGCGCGGGCACCAAGCCTGGTACCTTCTTCGAGAATTTCGGTGATTTCGGCATCCGTCATGTTGGGGTTCCTCTCGAAGAAAGGTTCCGAATAGATCTCCCCAATGTAGGTGGTGATGTAGAAGAGAAAGGGAAACCAGCCGATCCAGGCGAAGAACTGGACTTGGCAGACCCTCTTGATCTGTACCGGAAGCGTGCGTACAGAACGACCGAGAGATCGGAAAAAGTTCAAAAGACCTTCTTGTTGAGTGACCGGACCTGCGTATTTTGGATCGCGCTCGGAGACAGCGAAGCAGCTGATGCCAACGGTAAGAGCCATGATGAAGGATGCAATGGCGCAGAGTCCTTTGAATTGGGTGTCACCGAGCCAGGGAAGATATTTGGGTAGATTGGCGTTTCCAGCGAGATAGCCCATGATGTTGCCCATGCCCGAGGCCCTGATCATCCAAGCATTGGCGGATTCCTGCTGATGAGTAGGCGCAACGTCGACGATGTAAGCTCGAATGGCGGCTTGGACTACACGCGGAGTCAGTGAAGCCCGTGGTGGTGGCCCAAGAATAATACTCACTGACGTTGATAGCAAAATCCAGGACGTAGACGAACAGGATAGCGAAGACCATCACAGCTGTCTTTACACCCCATGACTCTGGATCAGCACCAAAGAGACTAAGGAAACCGGACATGATCTCTCTAGCCCACGCAAGTGTCATTAGACACAGGATGGTTGCAAGAGCACCTCCGATGATGAATGGACGCCTTCGGCCCCATGATATGCGGCAGTTGTCACTTTTCATGCCCACATATGGCTGGACGAGTGCACCGGAGAGTGGGCCAGCAATCCATACCAGAGCGAGCATGGATTTGCTTAGACCGAGGGACAGGAGATATGGCTGTGGTGGTTAGCTTGGGAGTCTGACGCATGAGACTGCCGATAGAGCAGGCGCTTGTGCAACGACGGGGACACTCACCGAACCGTTGGACGTCTCGACAGACCAGCCAATTTGCAGGCCAAGTCCACCGAGCGTCAACAGAAACATGAAGAAACTGCTCCTAGTCTCCTCTTCTTCGTCTTCCATAAAGTAGTCTTCATCTTCTTCGCTGTCGAGGGGAGAGGTTGATTTGGCGAAGGAGACATCTCCCGCCATGCTCGGTCGCAGCAGCGGCGAATTCTCATTTTGGGGGGCGTCAGAGCCACGGCGAAACTGCACGACTTTGGGGTGTTGGGCGGGTCCCCCGAGCTGTGGCGTCTTGAGAGCGGGGAGTTTCGGCTTGGAGGAGAGCGTGGAGGGCGTAGGGGAGGGAAGGATCGGGGGGCGTTTGGGCGGCATGGCGACGGCTAGGGAGGTCGAGGGCGAAGTCCCAGGGAATGTGGTGGGTACTAGAAGGGGTATACGTGAGGGCAGAGTAAAAAGACTCGAGGGCTGGTTGGTGGCCGACGCAGACGCTCTTGCAGGTGAAGGAGGCGTGGAGGAGGAGCAGGACTCAGGACTGTGCCATGCCGAGGTCAGGCAGTGCGGACAGTGGACAGTGTTGTGAGGCTTGGCGGTGAGCGTGTGGGTGAATCTGGCAGGTGGCAGAGAAAACGGGCCAGGTGATAAGTTTTTCTAGCGCGACTCCGCGGCGTACGGGCTGGAGTGGTTCCAAAAGGCGGTCATGCAGGTGATTGTCGGATGACGTACGCGTAAATGTTTCCAGTTCGCTTCTCTGCCCCATGCCAGATGCCCCCAGACGCCCAAGCCACTTCTGGACCCCGTCGCGCTAAACCCAACCGGGGCGGATAGCGCGAAACGTGGCTGATCTTCGCCAAGGCCTGGGATGGCTGTTGGCTGGAGACGCGCATCCGATGTATTGTGGAGCTGCACCACCAGTGGCACCCCTTTCGCAAACAGCATACCGCATACCACATACCATACAACCATCTTCTCCGGCCCTCTTACTGTTGCTCAACCGCGCTTCCGCGACGCTCCAACACTTTGTCTCCACGCGCAACGTCGCACGACGCAGGGCGCTAGCAGCTGCACACCACCTGCGCCCCGAGCTCTCGACACATTTCCCATGCCAGCGCCGCCTTCATAGCCCAGCATGGCGTCCGCAGTGGGATGGGCCATCACCCAGATTCTGAGTACGCGCCTAGCCGAGTGTCTGCGCACACGCACATGTACTGACCAAATCTACAGAAAGAGATGCCACAGACGCCGACGGCGATGGTCAGTCTGCCACCCCGCAACCACCCCCCGTCCCGAGTCTAACGCGCCGACAGACGAACCAGAGGCCGGCCAGAAGGAGGTCTTCACATCATGGGCCCTGTCCATCCTCATCACCCTGCTCATAGTGGCCTTGTTCACGAGCTACATTCTGCAAACCCGCAAAATACAAGCCGTCCATGAGACGGTCCTGTCTATAGTCGCTGGTACGTGGGGAACTGGGAGCTTGGAATGGCTTCGGTCTGTTCATCAGCTCGCTAACGGCGCGCAGGTATGGTCGTTGGCCTCATCTTGCGGTTAACGGCAGATGCTTCCGTCCGAGATGTCGTGAGCTTCGACTACCAGATGTTCTTCAATCTACTACTACCACCTATCATATTATCTTCTGGCTATGAGTTACATCAAGTAAAGTCCCTAACTACGACTTTATTTCAACCAATACTGACACGTCTAGGGCAACTTCTTCCGCCACATCGGCACCATTCTTACCTTCGCCTTCGCCGGGACCCTCATCTCCGCTGTCGTCCTCGGGTTTATTCTCTACCTCTGGACACGGATACCTCTCGATGGCTTCCAGATCAACTTTGTCGAGGCCATGTCGATCGGCGCCACACTCTCGGCTACGGATCCAGTGACTATCCTCGCCATCTTCAATACGTACAAGGTGGAGCCAAAGCTCTATACCATCATATTCGGCGAGTCCATTCTCAACGACGCTGTCGCCATCGTTTTGTTCGAGACGGCGCAGAAATACAACAAGGAAGGAGCCGAGTCGCTTGGCATATTGAGTTTGTTTGAGGCCGTCGGAATCTTCTTCGGCGTCTTCTTTGGAAGCATGTTCATCGGTGTCATGGTCGGCATCGGTGCGTCTTTGATGCTCAAATTCACCTACGTGCGACGTTTCCCCAAGACGGAGAGTTGCTTGATTATCCTGATTGCTTATCTTACATACTTCATGTCAAACGCCATTCACATGTCCGGTACGTTATTCTCACCAGTACTTGCGGCAGTTGCTAATAGTATCCAGGCATTGTATCTCTGCTGTTCTGCGGCATCTGCATGAAGCACTATGCGTACCTCAATATGTCACGGCGCACCCAATTGACCACCAAGTTCGTGTTCCAGGTTACGGCCCAGTTATCTGAGAATTTTATCTTCATCTACCTTGGACTGTCGCTCTTCACCGACGAGAAGCTGGAGTACAAGCCCTTGTTCATACTCATCACTGTAGCCGGTATCTGCGCCGCTCGATGGTGCGCCGTATTCCCTCTCTCGAAGATGATCAACGCTTTCATCCGGTATCGAAACAAGCGTCGCGGCGTAGAGGACGCCACCGAAGAGCTTCCCTACGCATATCAAGCGATGATCTATTGGGCGGGTCTCCGAGGCGCCGTCGGTGTTGCGCTCGCTGCAGGGCTATCAGGAAACAACGGCGACACCTTGCGTGCTACTGTGTTAATTGTCGTCGTCTTGACTGTTATCATCTTTGGTGGCACTACAGCACGCATGCTGGAGATAATGGGCATCCGCACAGGTGTCGTAGAAGAGATCGATTCAGATGATGAGTTCGACATCGAAGTGGTGAACGGCGGCACCTACACGCGCAACAAAGGCCAGGGCTACGGCCACACGCCTCGACCCAGTCAAACCGGCCTTGCGCTATCGAACGTGAACGGGCAAGACGGCGCTTACTCTAGCGGCAACGGACACAGCCCACCATCGAGACCACATGCATTATCCAGCAGGTCAAATTCGAGCCGACCAAGGCGGACTGATGGCTCGGACCAAGCCCTGCTCAGTCCCGCAGACAGCGGCAGCAACGATGAAGACGACACAGATCTCGATCTCCCTCCGAGTGCCCGACGGTCACCAAACCGCATGCCCTCACCACTAGGAATTCCGGCGGAGTCGTCACCGTATCCTACGTCGGGCCGAGTTGCGGGGAGCAGCGGTGGCGAATCTTCGAGAGTGGCAACCGCAACTGGCGCTGTCAAACAGCTTATCTCAGATATCTCCCAAGACCCTGCAAATGCGTTCAAACAGATCGACGATGGCTTCCTCAAGCCGCATCTTCTCTTGGATCCAGGCAAGGGATCGGGATCGGGATCGGGATCGGGGCCGAACAACGTTTGAGATTTGATGGCATCGTCGGCGTTTTCAGAGAGGTTTATGGACATAACAGGGTCTGGATTATCGCATTTTGGCAGGTCTGGCGTTCTAAAGGGTTGGGGTGATCATGGGCTGACTGTAGGAATTATGTAAAGCATCTCCGAGTTTTTGCTGCGCAAGTAGAAAGAATGCAAACCAATGCCTTGAATGTCAAGTCTGTGATGGCCTTGGAAAAGGTTGAGGCACAAATCACAGTTTGTAAAGCTCGTTCACAGGGGGTGACAGTGCGTGATGTCTTGAGCCGGACTCCAGGCCGTCTTGGTTTTCCCCAAATTTTCGCACGATTTTCAGTGCGGAGGTCAGTCGCTCTGAGCTTCTCAGTACTCATTGGACCAATGGGAGTTAGGCCTAGACTTCCTCGGACCTGTCTCCAACTCACCCCCCAAGCCCCAATATAACTACCGGCTGCACGGCAGATCAGCATCGGACTCGTACTTTATCCAAACTGCACTCTGCGGCCAGTTGGCGGTGTTGCCGCCCTCCTGTTTGTATGCGCAAAACTTCGCATCACAATCCTTTTTTTCAAAGGTGGATTTTAGCTTTGTAGTAGCTGATGCTTCCTGCGGCTTGTCGGTACTCAAGCATTTCATCGCGGCTCCAAGTAGAGTCCAAAGGTTGGCGGAGCAGAGCAAAAGGAAAGGATAGGCGGGCGCCTTCCCTCTTCGAGAGTCGAGACAGACTAGCGGTATCAGGCGGCAACTCTAAATTAAAGTCTAACCACACATCAGACAAGTTACACCAATCCGACCACTGGTATCCAACGACCACTTTACGAGGCGCGGAACAACTGTCGACAGGCGTCCGCGCCCTCTAATCCCGGTCCGACTCCACCTGAGCCCCTGAGCTCACTCGTCGTGGAAAGTGCCATGATGTGGTCACGCCAACGCCTTTCTGGTCCCCAAGAAGTCTGGACTGCCTCACAACGCGGAGAATGAGTTCTCAATTGTTTCGATATATCGGCAGTGCATCATACCCAACTCCACATCGCTCTGGAAACAACCCGGCAGACTTGCCTTCTCCAGTGCGGA